>Ga0136616_10001454_pt1 | contig 12429 bp, 9 predicted proteins | sample AntDrymUQ2992106_2_FD_106648 | JGI IMG/M metagenome (GOLD analysis project Ga0136616, IMG submission 106648) | Polar desert sand microbial communities from Dry Valleys, Antarctica - metaG UQ299 (21.06) | ecosystem: Environmental > Terrestrial > Soil > Desert | place: Antarctica: Dry Valley...
CTGCCGGAGATGCATTCGTCGTGGAGCTACTCCCAGCAACAGCAGCAGGTCCTGCGTGAGCTGTGCCGCCCGCTGCGCGAGGACGGCGAGGGCGTGCAACCCGCGCCCGATGCCGAGATCGCGGACGTGTCCGCGCTCGACGAGCACATCGTCGAGCGGGAGCTCGACGCCGTCGCGCACAGCTTCGGCTACGCGGAGCTCGCCATCGACGAGCGGCGCCTGCGCACGGCGTTGACCGCGCTGCGAAGCGGACTCGTCGACAGCTCCGGCTAGCACGGCCGGGGCGGGCCGAGAAGGCCCGCGCCCACGCGCTTCGTGCTGCTAGCCGATCGGTGTCGCGCAGCGTGCATGGAGCTCGAGCAGCCGCTCCAGCGAGGGCCCCCCGGACCCGCGCTCGCCGATCCGGGCCATGCCGCACTCGGTGGCGACGGCGAACTCGCGCCCGCCGCTGCCGGTGGCGGCTGCCTCGATGAGCTCGCGCGTGCGCTGCTCGTCGCCCTCGTAGTCGACGACGCCGAGGGCGAGCCGGCCCGCTCGGAGGCCGCGCAGGGGCTCGTAGTAGTGCGGGTCGCGGCCGGTCTCGCGATCGGCCGGCATGTGCACGAAGTCGGCGCGCTCGCCGGCGGCGTTCGCCAGCTCGACGCACAGCGAGAGGTTCTCGGGCACCGTGAAGTGACGGTGCTTGTAGTCGCCGTAGCAGAAGTGCAGCCCGCGCTCGACGTCGGCGGACGGGGCGGCGAGAGCCCGGCGGATCGACTCGACGACGAAGTGCTTCTCGCCCAACTCGCCGGCGGCGGCGAACGCGCCGCTCAGCGCCCCGATCTCGACCGCCACGTCGTACTGGATCACGAGGTCCTCCGGTGCGACGGCGGCGGCGATCGCCTCCACCTCGTCGGCGATCGCTCGCTCGTAGACCTCGAAGAAGCGCTCCTGGTCCTCCTCACGCACCCATGCCACCACGCTGGCGTAGGCGGTCGGGATCGAGACCTGGAACTTCACGTGCTCCGGCAGCGCGCCCTCCCGCCGCAGCCGCTTGAAGACCTCGTAGGACGCCTCGGCGGCGTCCGCGTATCCGAGCGCCCGCGGCGGCAGCCCGCCGACCGTCTCGGCGATCGCCAGCGCGGGAAACCCGGAGTACTCGTCGTTGTCCCTCGCCGACGTCGACTTGGTGCCGACCAGCTCGATGCCGTCGATGCTCGTCAGCTTGCCGACCTGCCACCCGATCCACTGGTCGCGCTCACCCGTCTCCCCGTCGGTCACCGCATGAAGGTGCCGCCCGAGGATCTCACCCGCCAGCCGCATCGCGGCCTCCGCGTCGGGGGCCTTCAACCCCCCGACCAGATGAGCGCCTACCGCCTCTTGCACGTGCTGCGAAGCCATCAGGTCGTCCTCCAGATCCCGGGTGGCACAAGCGTATTCCTCCGAGCAAGCCGCCGCCTGTCGTACTCGAGTTGCAGACGCCGCCGTGGTATGGCATACTGAACCTTGTGGTTCAGTATCTGCCGATCGACCGCACGTTCGCCGCACTCGGGGACCCGACTCGCAGGAGCGTCCTGGAGCGCCTCGGGCGCGGCAGCGCGACCATCACCGAGCTGGCGGAGCCGTTCGCGATCTCGCTGACCGGGATGAAGAAGCACGTGCGGGTGCTCGAGGACGCGCAGCTCGTCACCACCGAGAAGGTGGGGCGTGCACGCGTGTGCAGCGTCGGCCCGCGGCGCCTCGAGGACGTCCACGAGTGGACCGAGACGTACCGGCGGATGCTGGACGAGCGCCTCGACCGATTCGGGGAGCTGCTCGAACGAACGAAAGGAGACCCGCAATGACCAACGACCAGGCCCAGGCTGCGGCCGCCACGGTGACGACGCCGACGGATCGCGAGATCCACATCGAGCGCGTGTTCGACGCGCCGCGCGACCGGGTGTTCGCGGCCATGACCGACCCGCAGCTGATCCCCGAGTGGTGGGGCCCGCGCGGCACGACCACCATCGTCGACGAGATGGACGTCCGGACCGGCGGGCGGTGGCGGTTCGTCACGCGCGGCTCCGACGGCAACGAGAGCGCCTTCCGGGGGGCCTACCGCGAGGTCACGCCGCCCGAGCGGATCGTGCAGACGTTCGAGTGGGAGCCGATGGCGGGCCACGTGTCGGTCGAGACCGCGACCTTCGAGGACCTCGGCGACCGCACGAAGGTGACGACGACCTCCATCTTCCACACGACCGAGGAGCGCGACGGCATGCTCGGCTCGGGCATGGAGGGCGGCATGAACGAGACCCACGCCCGCCTCGACGAGCTGCTCGCGCGGCTCGCCGCTCGCTGACGGCGTCTCGGCCCCGGGGGGCCGCGCGAGCGCGCGGCCTCCCGGCCGAGGGCTGAGTCCACCTCAGACCCGGTTGCCCACCGCGAGCAGGTACTCCATCTCGAAGCGGGCGCGGTCGGGCGTGCCGCGGTTCCACTCGTCGCAGAACGCGTCCAGCGCCTCGTCGAGCTCGGCCTCGCGGCCGGTCCGCGCCGCGTTCGCCCGGGCGGCGATGGTCGGGCCGTAGCGCGCCTTGAAGTGCTCGCCGTAGTCGCGCGGCCGCTCGAAGGCGGTGGTCTCCAGCACGTCTCGCTCCAGCGTGCGCCACTCTACGCGATCGCCGAACAGCTCGCGCAGGTGCTCCTCGCTGCCCCACAGCGGCGGCGGCTGCGCGCCGGGCGGCGGTGGCGGGGCGAAGGGCCCCATCGTCCGGAACAGCGCGCCGACCATGCCCTCGGGAGTCCAGCTCAGCAGCCCGATCGCGCCGCCCGGACGGCACACCCGGGCCAGCTCGTCGGCGACCTCCTGGTGGTGGGGCGCGAACATCGCGCCGAGCGACGACATCACGACGTCGAACGACTCGCCGTCGAACGGCAGGTGCTCGGCGTCGGCCTCGGCCCACTCCAGCCGGACTCCCTCGGCCTCCGCGCGACGCCGGCCCGCCTCCAGCAGCTCGGGCGTCAGGTCGCTGGCCGTGACGCTCGCGCCGCGCTGCGCGGCGGGCAGCGAGGCGTTGCCGGTGCCGGCGGCGACGTCGAGCACGCGCATCCCGGGGCCGATGCCGCAGGCTTCGACCAGCCGCGGCCCCAGCGGCAGGAGGAACGTCTCGACCATCGACGGATAGTCGCCCGACGCCCACATCGCGCGATGGCGTGCCTTGAGGTCGGAATCCGACATGGTGGACGACACGACGCCCTCCGTTTCGATGGTTGACACGCCGGCCGTACCTGCGCCCGGCCGCCGAGTCCATCCGACGTTCCGGCTCGACGGACTCAGTCCCTGTGGACGACCCGGAGCAGGCGGCGGCGCCCGGCGCGGACCCGGCGGGTGATCTCCGCCTGATCGGGCAGGCGGGTCCACTCGGAGGCGAACTCGGCCCCGAAGAGCAGGACGATCGAGGCCGCGTAGACGAACAGGAGCAGCGCCATCAGCGCGCCGAGCGAGCCGTAGAGGGCCCCGAGGTCGGTCAGCTCCTCGAAGTACAGCTCCAGGCCCTCGCGCAGGATCGCCAGCAGCGCCACCGCCACCAGAACGCCCGGCCAGACGTCGCGCGGGCGCTGACGCTGCATCGGCAGCACGCAGTAGAGGAACAGGATCACGCCGCCGGTGAACAGGAACGGCAGCACGTCGCCCACGAAGTCCAGCAGCGCGGCGGCGAGGCCTCCCCCGCCTGCCTCGTCGTCGAGCAGATCGGCCGCGCGGCGGGTGGCGGTCACCGACAGCGAGAGCGCCAGCAGGATCGTCGCGCCGAGGATGAGCACCACGTCGAGCGCCTTGCGCCGCAGCAGCGGCGGGCGGTCGTGGATGTCCCACGCCTCGTTGATGGTGTGGCGCAGCGCGCCCATCACGCCGCTGCCCGCGACGATCAGGATGACGATCGAGATCGGGCCGAGGGTGCCGGCGCCGTCGAGCGAGGCGCTGACCGTGCGCTCGAGCTGCGCGCGGTCCTGCTCCTGCGAGAGCGGGACGTTCCCGAACACGGTCTGCACGACGCGCTCGCGCACCTCCGTGTCGTCGAACACGAGCCCGAAGAAGCCGACGAGCAGCAGCGCGAGCGGGACGAAGCTGAGCATCGCGAAGAAGCCGACCTGCGCGGCGTCGCGATGGATGCGGTCCTCGATCGACTCCACGCATGCGCGCCAGGTGGTCAGCAGCACGCGGTCGAGCAGGCGGCGCGCGAAGCGCATCACCGCGGGGCCGGACCTCATGCGCGCTCGAGCAGCGCGATGCCGTGCTCGCCCAGCGGGACGTCGCCGCCCTCGCGCTCGCCGCCGCCGAGCACGTCGCGCCAGCGGCCGGCGGGCAGGGTCACCGGGCCGCCGTCCCCGCGCACCGCCGCCGCGGCCAGCACCGCGCCGCCGCCGCGCAGGAACGCGATCGTGTCCGGTCCGGCGGCGAGCGGCTCGTAGTCGCCGGCGAACGCGTCCGGGCGGGCGGCGCGCAGGACGAGCGCGCGCACGATCAGCCACAGCTTGCGGGTCTCCTCCGTGGGCGCGGCGCCGCTCCGGACCTCGTCGAGCAGCGCGCGGCGGCGCTCCCAGTCGACCGCGCGCCGGTTGTCCGGGTCCACGAGCGACAGGGAGAGCAGCTCGTCACCCTGGTAGACGTCCGGCAGCCCGGGGACCGCGAGCTTGAGCAGCAGCTGCGCCAGCCCCGCACGGTCGCCGAGGCGCGCCACCTCGGCGGCGAACGGCTCGAAGTCGGCGAGGAACGGGCGGTGATCGTAGAGCGCGCGGCAGAAGCGCAGCACGGCGGCCTCGTGGCGCTCGTCGGGCTCGACCCAGCTCGTGGTGCGCTTGGCCTCGCGCAGCGCCTTCTCCATGTAGGCCTCCAGCCGCTCCGGCTCGATCGGCCACGCTCCCACCAGCGTCTGGAAGACGAAGTAGCGCTCGACCGGGTCCGGGCCGGGCAGCACCGAGCAGGCCTCCAGCCAGCGGCGCGCGTGCTCGGCCCACGCCTGCGGCATGGCCGCGAGCGCGCCGATCCGCGCGCGCACGTCGCCCGAGCGCTTGGTGTCGTGCGTCTGGGTGACGAGCAGGTTGTTGGGGAAGCGCTCCGCGCGCACCCGGTTGGCGGCGTGGAAGGCGTCCACGGAGATCCCGAAGCGACCCGGGTCGCCGCCGACGTCGTTGAGCGCCAGCAGGCGGGCGTAGCGGTAGAAGGCGGTGTCCTCGACGCCCTTGGCCACGATCGGCGGGGTCGTCTGCTGGAAGCGCGTGACGAAGGCGTCCCAGCCGCGCTCGCCCAGCAGCAGGACGCGCGCCAGCGACTCGGGCAGCCCAGCCTCGGCGATCGCCGCCCGATCCTCCTCTGCGACGACGCCCGACCACGGCTCGACGTAGGTGCGGTACACCGGCAGCGCGGCGAGCGCGCGCTCCAGCCCGCCCACCTCGCGCGGCGCCTCGCGCGCCAGCCGCTCGACCTCGGGGAGGAACGTGGTCGAGGCCTGCTCGCGCTTGGCCTCGGCGGCGTAGTCGGCGAACGGCCGCGCGTCGCCGGCGATCTCCTCCCACAGCGCGGTCAGCGGCGCCTCGCCCGCCGGGTCGACGAGCACGGCGGCGACGTCGTTGAGGAACTCGTAGCCGACGGTGCCCTCCACGGGCCAGTCGCGCAGCGGCTCACCGGGGTCGAGGATCTTCTCCACCCACACGTGCGCCGCGCCGCCGTCGCGCAGCCGGCGCAGGTAGCCCGCGGGGTCGGCGAGCCCGTCCGGGTGGTCGATCCGCAGCCCGTCGACGGCGCCTTCGCGCACGAGCGCCAGCGCCAGCCGGTGCGTCTCGTCGAACACCGCGGCGTCCTCCTGGCGCACGGCGGCGAGGTGGTCGACGTCGAAGAAGCGCCGGTGGCGGCCGGTCTCCTCGTCGAGGTCGAAGTAGCGCCGCCGCAGCGCCGGGTCGCTCCAGTAGCGGTTGGCGTCGTCGACGGCCATGTGGTTGGGGACGACGTCCAGGATCACGCCCAGGCCGGCCGCGTGCGCGGCGTCGACCAGCGCGCGGAACTCGCCCTCGCCGCCGAGCTCCGCGGAGATGCTGGTCGGGTCGACCACGTCGTAGCCGTGCGTGGAGCCCGCGCGCGCCTGGAACGACGGCGGGAGGTACAGGTGGCTGACCCCGAGGTCGTGCAGGTATCCCACCAGCTCGCGGGCCGCCGCGAAGCCGAAGCCGTCGCCGAGCTGCAGCCGGTAGGTCGCGCGGAAGGCGGTCACGTCACGCCGTGCGCCGCAGCAGGACCAACGAGCGGGCGGCCAGCCCGACGGCGGCGGCGGCCAGGTGCGTCGCGCCGGGCTCCACGCCGTCGGTGCGCAGCTCGCAGGTCCACTCGCGCCCGAAGCGCTCGCCCGGCAGCGTGAACGACGCGTCCTCGTGACCCGCGTTGAAGAGCAGCACGAACGAGTCGTCGACGATCCGCTCGCCGCGCTCGCCCAGCGCGGCGATCGCCTCGCCGTTGAGGAACATGCCGAGCGCGCGCGCAGCGCGGTCGTCCCAGTCGGCCTTGCGCATGCGCCGCCCGTCGGGCCGGAACCACCAGACGTCGGGCAGTCCCGAGCCCTCCGCCTCGCCGCGCAGGAACTGGCGGCGGCGGAACACCGGGTGCTCGCCGCGCAGCGCGATCAGCCGGCGGGTGAGGTCGCGCAGCTCGCCGTCGCCCTCCATCGCCTCCCAGTCGAACCACGAGATCTCGTTGTCCTGGCACCAGGCGTTGTTGCTGCCGCCCTGCGTGCGCCCGAACTCGTCGCCGCCGAGCAGCATCGGCGTGCCCTGGGAGAGCAGCAGCGTCGCCAGGAAGTTGCGCTGCTGGCGGGCGCGCAGCGCGTTGACCTCGGCGTCGTCGGTGTCTCCCTCCGCGCCGTGGTTCCAGGACCGGTTGTCGTCCGTGCCGTCCCGGTTGTCCTCCAGGTTGGCCTCGTTGTGCTTGCCGTTGTAGGAGACGAGGTCGCGCAGCGTGAAGCCGTCGTGCGCGGTGATGAAGTTGATCGACGCGAAGGGGTGGCGGCCATCGGACTCGTAGAGGTCGCTGGAGCCCGTGAAGCGAAAGGCGAAGTCGGCGACGCTCGCCTCGCCGCGCCAGAAGTCGCGCATCGTGTCGCGGTACATGCCGTTCCACTCCGACCACCGGACCGGGAAGTTGCCGACCTGGTAGCCGCCGGGACCGACGTCCCACGGCTCGGCGATCAGCTTCACCTGGCTGAGCACGGGGTCCTGGTGGATCGTGTCGAAGAACGTGCTCAGGCGGTCGACGTCGTAGAGCTCGCGCGCCAGCGCGCTGGCGAGGTCGAAGCGGAAGCCGTCGACGTGGCACTCGCTGACCCAGTAGCGCAGCGAGTCCATGATCAGCCGCAGCACGCTCGGGTGAACCGGGTTGAGCGAGTTCCCGGTGCCCGTGAAGTCCATGTAGAAGTGCGGGTCGTCGGGCATCAGCCGGTAGTAGCTGGCGTTGTCGACGCCCTTGAAGGACAGCATCGGGCCGAGGTGGTTGCCCTCGGCGGTGTGGTTGTAGACGACGTCGAGGATCACCTCGATGCCCGCCCGGTGCAGGGCCTTGACCATGCCCTTGAACTCGCGCACCTCCGCCCCGCGGATGCCGGTGGCCGCGTAGCCGGAGAACGGCGCGAAGAAGCCGATCGTCGAGTAGCCCCAGTAGTTGGTCAGCCCGCGCCCCGACAGGAACGACTCGTCGGCGATGTGGTGCACGGGCAGCAGCTCGACCGCCGTCACGCCCAGGTCCTGCAGGTACTGCAGCGCCGCCGGCGCGGCGAAGCCGGCGTAGGTCCCGCGCAGGTCCTCGCGCACCTCCGGATGGCGCTGCGTGAAGCCCTTGACATGGGTCTCGTAGATCACCAGCTCGTGCAGCGGGATGCTCGGCGGCCGGTCGTCCTCCCAGTCGAAGTGCGGGTCGACGACCACGCTCCTGGGGATCGCGATCGCGGAGTCCTCGTCGTCCATCTCCAGGTCGGCGTCGTCGCCGGCGTCCGCGTCCGCGACGTAGGGCAGCACGTTGCCGCGGTTCCAGCGCACCTTGCCCTCGATCGACTTCGCGTAGGGATCGATCAGCAGCTTGTGCGGGTTGAAGCGGTGGCCCTCGCGCGGCGCGTAGGGCCCGTGCACGCGGAAGCCGTAGCGCTGGCCGGGGCCGACGCCGGGCAGGTAGCCGTGCCAGTGGTAGGCGGTGCGCTCGCACAGCTCGACGCGCGTCTCCGAGTCCTGGTCGTCGAACAGGCACAGCTCGACGCGCTCGGCGTGCTCGGAGAACAGCGAGAAGTTCGTGCCGCTCCCGTCCCACGTCGCGCCGAGCGGGAAGGGCCGGCCGGGCCACAGCTCCGTCACTTCAGTAGCGCCCCGGACAGCGGCGGGAGCACGACGAAGCCGGGCTCGAGCGTGGCGTGGTGGGTGGCCAGCACCGTCGCGACCGTGCGCTCGAGCGGCACGTGGACGTCGCGCCGGGAGAAGTTGGCCAGCACCGTGAACGCCCCGCGGCCGGCCAGCAGCCAGCCCGCGTGCTCGTCGTAGGCGATCGGATCGGCCTCGCCGGGCGGCAGCGTGCTCCGCGCGCGCAGCAGCGCGGCGTACAGCTCGCGCAGGCCGGCGGGGGCGCCCTCGCGCGTGAGCTTGGAGGCCTCGAAGGTCGCCTCGTCCTGCGGGTCGGGCACCTCCCCGCCCCCGAACTCCGAGAAGGCGGCGAACTCGCTCCGGCGCCCCTCGCGGGTCGCGGCCGCGATCTCCTCGTCGATGTGGTCGGAGAAGAACTGGAAGGGGGCCGACTCGCCGTGTTCCTCGCCTTGGAAGAGCATCGGCGTGAACGGTGCCAGAAGCGTGCAGAAGGCGGCGAGCGGCCGCGCCTCGACCGGCAGGCGGTCCCCGAGCGCGCGGTTGCCGACCTGGTCGTGGTTGGAGGCGAAGACCACGAAGCGCTCGGGCGCGACCGTCTCCGCGGCCGCGCCGAACCGGCGCCGGCGGAAGCTCGAGTACGTGCCGTCATGGAAGTGCGGGCGATGCAGCGTCTTGGCCAGCGCCGCCAGCGTGCCGAACTCGGCGTAGTAACCCTCGCGGTCGCCGGTGAGCAGCGTGCGCAGCGCGTGGTGGAAGTCGTCGGCCCAGACGGCGTCGCAGCCCCACTCGGTGAGCACCTTCGGGTCGTTCATGCCGGACTCGGCGATAACCAGCGGATGGGATCCCGCCCGTCCCGCCGCGTGCACGCGGCGGGCGATCGCGGCGACGAGGTGCTCCGGGCTCGAGTCGATGACCGCGTGGACGGCGTCGAGGCGCAGGCCGTCGAGGTGGAAGTCGCGGATCCACTGCTCCGCGCTCTGCAGCACCCACTCGCGGACGGCGTCGGAGTCCGCGTCGTCGTAGTTCATGGCCCGGCCCCACGGCGTCTCGTAGCGGCTCGTGAAGTAGGGGCCGAACGCCTCCAGGCCCTGCGTGCCGGAGGCGCCGACGTGGTTGTAGACGACGTCGAGCACGACCGCGAGGCCGGCGGCGTGGGCGGCGTCGACGAGCCGCTGCAGCCCGAGCGGGCCGCCGTAGGGGTCGTGCGCGGCGCTGATGTAGACGCCGTCGTAGCCCCAGCCGTCGCGGCCTCCGAAGGCGGCGACCGGCATCAGCTCGATCGTGGTGACGCCCAGCGCGCGCAGCGCGGGCAGGTGGGCGATCGCCGCCTCGAAGGTCCCGTCGGCCGTGAACGTGCCGGCGTGCAGCTCGTAGAGCACCGTGTCGCGCAGGGCCGGCGCCGCGAAGCCGCCGTCGCTCCAGGCGAAGGCCGCCGTGTCGAGCAGACGCGAGCGCCCGCGCAGGCCGTGCGGCTGCCAGCGGCTCGCCGGGTCGGGCAGCTCGGGGCCGGCGACGACGTAGGCGTAGTCCTCGCCCGGCCGCGCCTCCACGGTGGCCTCGAGGATCCCGTGGCCGGCCTCGGTGAGCGAGTGCTCGCGGTCGCCCACGCGCAGGCGCACGCCGTCCGCGCCCGGCGCCCAGACGCGGAACTCGGCCCGGCCGTCGCCGGCCGGGAACGCGCCGAGGCGGCGCTCGAAGGGGTAGGACGGCGGCATCCGGAGCGATGTATCCGTAGCAGCGCGCTCGCGAAACTCGTCGCGGGCGGTCGTGTTGGAGCCCACGCCATGCGCCTGCTCGGACTCCTCGCCCTGCTCCTGCTCGCCCTGCCCGCGGCGGCGAGCGCCCAGACCGGCGCCCCGGCGGCCACCACCGGCGCCGCGACCGCCGTCGAGCGCACGACCGCCACGCTGAGCGGGACCGTCGACGCCAACGGCGCGGCGACCACCTACCGCTTCGAGTACGGCACGACGGCCGCCTACGGCCTGCAGACCGCCGAGCGGCCGGCCGGCTCGGGGACCGAGCCGGTGGCGGTCGAAGCGCCGATCGCCACCCTCAGCCCGAGCACGACCTACCACTACCGGCTGGTCGCGACGAGCGCCGCCGGCACAGCGCGCGGCTCCGACCGCACGCTGCGCACCGACCCCAACCCGCGGCCGCCGACTGTGACGCGCACGGGCAGCGCGCAGGTCGGTCCCGACGGCGCGCTGCTGCGCTCGCAGATCGACCCCAACGAAGGCGCGACGACCTACCACTTCGAGTACGGCAGCACCCCGAGCTACGGCTCGCGCACGCCCGACCGCGACGCGGGCGCGGGTGACGGCGCGGTGGCCGTGAGCGAGCCGCTGGGCGGCCTGGAGCCCTACCGCCGCTACCACTTCCGCCTCGTCGCGACCAGCGCCGCCGGCCAGGCGGCCAGCCGCGACCGCTCGTTCGTGACGGCCCGGCTGCCGACCGACGTGACGCTCGCGCTCGCGACCGCGCGGACGGGCTGGGGCGAGGGCGCCGAGGTCTTCGGCCGCGTCAGTGGCACCGGCGTGGGCGGCCTGACCGTGGGGCTCGAGCGCCAGGACTTCCCGTTCGCCGGGCCGTTCTCCTCGCTCGGCGTGCCGCTGCCGGTCCGCACCGACCGGCTCGGGCGCTTCCGCGTGTTCGTGCCGGCGCTGTTCTCCACCACGCGCCTGCGGGCGGTGACCCGCACCGCCGTCTCGATCGCCAGCCCCGCGGTGACGGCCAGCGTCGCGCTGCGGGTCGGCGCCGGCGCGCGGGCGCTCGGGCGCCGGCGGCTTCGCCTGCGCGGCTCGGTGACCCCGGCCGCGCCCGCCGGCCGCGCCGTCCTGCAGCGCCGCACACGCCGCGGCGGCTGGACCTACGTGCGCGCCGCCGCCCTGCGCCCGGCGGGCGCCAACCGCTCCCGCTACGCGTTCACACTGCGGCGGCGCACCCGCGGCACGCGCCGCTACCGGGTGCGCGTGATCGCCCGCGACGGCGGCGCCCACGTGCCGGGCGACAGCCGCACGATCACCGTGCGCCGGCTCAAGCGGCGCTGAGCGCCTCCGGCACCAGCCACAGCGCGCCGAGCGGCGGCAGCGTGACCTCGGCCGAGAACGGCTGCGAGTGCCAGCCGATCGGCTCCGCGGCGATCCCGCCGAGGTTGCCGACGTCCGACCCGCCGTAGTACGTCGAGTCGGTGTTGAGCGCCTCGACCCAGCGGCCGGAGCGGGGGAAGCCGATCCGGTAGCCGTGGCGCGGCACCGGCGAGAGGTTCGCGACGAAGACGACCACGCGCTCGGAGTCGGCGCTGCGGCGCGCGAAGGCGACCACGTTGTCCTCGGCGGCGTTGGCCTCGATCCACCAGAAGCCCGCGCCGTCGGAGTCCATCTCCCACAGCGCCGGCTCGTCGCGGTAGCGGTGGTTGAGGTCGCGCACCAGCGACTGGATGCCGGCGTTCTCGGGCTGCTCGAGCAGGTGCCAGTCCAGCGAGCGCTCGTGGCTCCACTCCGCCTCCTGCGCGAACTCCTGGCCCATGAACAGCAGCTTCTTGCCGGGGTGCGCCCACATGTAGGCGTACAGCGCGCGCAGGTTCGCGCGGCGCTGCCATGGGTCGCCGGGCATCTTGGCGATCAGCGAGCCCTTGCCGTGCACGACCTCGTCGTGGGAGAGCGGCAGGATGAAGTTCTCGGTGAACGCGTAGACGAGCGAGAAGGTGAGCTCGTGGTGGTGCCAGCGGCGGTGGACGGGGTCCTGCTGGAAGTAGGCCAGCGTGTCGTGCATCCACCCCATGTTCCACTTGAAGCCGAAGCCGAGCCCGCCGAGGTAGGTGGGCCGCGAGACGCCCGGCCACGCCGTCGACTCCTCGGCGGCGGAGACGATGCCCGGCTCGCGGCCGTAGGCGACCTCGTTGATCTCCTTGAGCATCGCGACGGCGTCGAGGTCCTCGCGGCCGCCGTGCTCGTTGGGCACCCACTCCCCCGCCTCGCGCGAGTAGTCGAGATAGAGCATCGAGGCGACGGCGTCCACGCGGATGCCGTCGGCGTGGTACTCGCGCAGCCAGAACAGGGCGTTGGCGACGAGGAAGTTGCGGACCTC
>Ga0136616_10001455_pt1 | contig 12420 bp, 12 predicted proteins | sample AntDrymUQ2992106_2_FD_106648 | JGI IMG/M metagenome (GOLD analysis project Ga0136616, IMG submission 106648) | Polar desert sand microbial communities from Dry Valleys, Antarctica - metaG UQ299 (21.06) | ecosystem: Environmental > Terrestrial > Soil > Desert | place: Antarctica: Dry Valley...
CCGGCGAGTGCATGAACCACGCCTCGGGGTTCTGGGAGTGGAACGGGCCGCCGGAGAAGCCGCCGCCGGAGGGCAGGCGCACCGTGATGTTCACACTCAGGCCCTGGCGGTAGTGCATCTTCCCCGCGACGTTGACGAGCTGGTCGAAGCCGCAGGAGACGAAGTCGGCGAACTGCATCTCGGCGATCGGGCGCATGCCCTCCACCGCGGCGCCGATGGCGCAGCCGACGATGCCGGACTCGGCCAGCGGCGTGTCCATCACGCGGCTCGCGCCGAACTCGTCGAAGAAGCCGTCGGTCACCTTGAAGGCGCCGCCGAAGACGCCGATGTCCTCGCCCATCACGAACACGCGCTCGTCGGCGCGCATCTCCTCGCGCATGCCGTCGGAGATGGCCTGCAGGTAGGTCATCGTCGGCATCACCCACCCGCCTTGGCCGCGAAGCCCGACCACGGCGCGTTGCCGTCCTCGAGCAGCGCCGGCTCGTCCGCGAACACGCCGTGCGTCGCCGTCTCGCCGTCGGGCATCGGGCCGCTCAGCGCCTCCTCGACGCCGCGCTCGATCTCCGCCTTGACCTCCTCGCGCACGACCGCGACGTCCACGCCGAGCGCCTCGAGCCGGCGCACCTGGCGGTCGATCGGGTCCTTCGCGCGCCACTCCTCGACCTGCTCGGTGGGCACGTACTTCATGTCGTCGTGCGCGGCGTGGCCGTGCATGCGCATCGTCAGGGCCTCGAGCAGCGTCGGGCCCTCGCCCGCCAGCGCGCGCTCGCGCGCCGTGCGCGTGGCCTCGAACATCGCCTCCGGGTCGTTGCCGTCGACCTTGAAGCCCGGGAAGCCGTAGCCGGCCGCGCGCTCGACCGGGTCGACCGCGAACTGCTGGGCGAGCGGCGTCGAGTACGCGAACTGGTTGTTCTCCAGCACGAAGATGACGGGCAGCTTCTGGACGGCGGCCCAGTTCATCGCCTCGTGGAAGTCGCCGCGCGAGGTCGAGCCGTCGCCGAACCACGTCAGCGCCACCCGTTGCTCGTCGCGCAGCTTGAACGCCATCGCGAGGCCGCAGGCCACCAGCATCATGTCGGGCAGCATCGAGACCATGCCGACGCAGCCCAGCCTGCGGTCGCCGAAGTGCACGTTGCCGTCGCGCCCGCCGGTGATGCCGGCGGCGCGGCCCATGTACTGGGAGAAGATGCGCGCGGGCGTTACGCCGCGGATGATGTGGGCGGCGAGGTCGCGGTGCAGGATGCACAGGCGGTCCTCGGCGGCCATCGCCCACGCGGCGCCGGCCGACACGGCCTCCTGGCCGAACCCGTCGTAGAACGAGCCGGGGACCTTGCCCTGGCGGTACAGCGTCATCGCGCGCTCCTCGATGCCGCGCATCATCAGCATCGCGCGCAGGAGCCCGACCCGGTCCTCGGCGGTCAGGTGCTCGGATACGTCCGCGGGGAGCGCGGACCCGTGAGCCGTCTCGGTCGCCATCTGGCGTCTTTCTCCCTTTCGTGGTGTCGTGCCGGGTCCGGGATCGCCGGACCCGCCTCGGCCGCGACGCGGGATCTCCGCGCGGTGCGACGTCGACGCCCGCAAGGGTAGGGCATCGGATTACTCTGGAGGGGATGCAGCAGCCCGGGCAGGTCGAGCGGCTCTGGTGGTCGCGGCTGCGCTGGCGCATGCGCGGCGCCTGGCAGTGGCCCGCGTTCGCGGCGCTCACGCTCGTCGACGCCGTGCTCCTCACGCGGCTGCCGCTCTACGGCGATGGGCCCGGCACGCTCGTCGCGGGCGTGCTGCTGGCCGGCTTCGTGAACCTGTTCGCGGTGGCGGTGGTGGCGCCGCTGGCGGGGCGGCGGCTGCGCGCCCGGCGGACCGACCTGCCGCGGCTGGTGGCCGACGACTACGCAGGGACGGTCACGCTGGCGGCGGTCACGCTCCTGTTCGCTCTCGGCGGGCTGCTGCACCGCCCGGCGATCGCGGCCGAGCGCGCCGACGTCGGCGCCGTCGTGACGGCGACGCACGACTATGTGGCCGGCCAGGCGCCGGCGTACCGCGACGGGCTCGCCGGGATCGACGCGATGCGCGTGGAGGAGGACCTCTACCGCTCGTGCGTGCCGGGCACCGATCCCCAGCGCTGGCTGTGCCTGTTCGTCAGCACCGAACAGCGCCCGGCCGGCGTCGCGCTCGACGGCGACCGCGTCTCCAACGACGCGTACCGCATGCACGGCGGCTTCCGCTAGCCGCCGGCGCTCAGAGCGCGAGCGAGAGTGGGTTCTCGAGCCGCTCGCGGATGCGGGAAAGGAACGCGGCGGCGTCGGCGCCGTAGAGGATCCGGTGGTCGCACGCGAGCGTGAGCTTCATGATCGTGCGGACGGTCACCTCACCGTCGCGCACGACGGGTTGCGGCTGCATGGAGCCGACGGCGAGGATCGCGGCCTGCGGTGGGTTGATCACGGCGACGAAGTGGTCGATCCCGAACATGCCGAGGTTGGACACCGTGAACGTCCCGCTGGACAGCTCGGGCGGGGTGATCTTGCCCGCGCGCACGCGCTCGGCCAGCGAGCGGGACTCGCGCGCGATCTCGCCCAGCGACTTGCCGTCGGCGTCGAACACGGTCGCCACCACGAGCGCGTCCTGGCCCGCGACGGCGACGCCGACGTTCACGCGCGAGTACAGCTCGAACTTCCCGTCGCGGTAGGCGCCGTTGGCCCGCGGGAACTCGCGCAGCGCGAGCGCCGACGCCTTCACGACGAGGTCGTTGAAGGACGGCGCGACACCGTCGCCGGCGGCGGCCTTGAGCCGCTTGCGCAGCTCGACGGCCTCCTCCATGTCGACCTCGACGTTGAGGACGAACTCGGGTGCGGTGGCCTTGGACTCCGCCATCCGGCGCGCGACGGTCTGCTGCAGGCGCGAGAGCTCCTGGGTGGTGGCCTCCCCGCGGCCCGTCTGCCCGTCACCCGTCACGGCGGCGGGGGCGGCGGCCTCGTCCTTGTCCTCCTCGGGCGCCGGCTCCTCCGCCTGGGCGCTGGGCGCCGCCTCCTCCTGGTCCGGGCCCGCGTCGGCGTCACCACCGCCGGCCGCGGCCTCGACGTCGGCCTTCACGATCCGCCCGCCCGGACCCGTGCCCTCCACGCGCGCCAGCTCGAGGCCCATCTCGCGCGCCATCCGCCGCGCGACGGGAGAGGCCTTGATGCGGCCGTTCTCGGAGCTCTCGTCGGCCTGGTCCGGCTCCGGCGCGGCCTTCGCCGCCGGCTCGGGCGCCTGCTCGCCGGCGGGCTCCTCCTCGGCTTCGGGCTCCTCCTGCTGCTGCTCGGCCTCGGGCTCGGCCTGCTGCTCGGCTCCGGGTTCGGCCTGCTCCGGTTCGGCCTCGGGCTCCTGCTCCGCTTCGGGCTCCTGCTGCTCCTCTTCGGCTGCGGGCTCGGCCTGTTCCGCGTCCGCGTCGGGCTCGGCCGCCTGCTCCTCGCCGCCACCGCCGGAGCCCTCGCCGATGCTCGCGATCGTCTCGCCCACGGGCAGCGTGTCGCCCTCGGAGGCCACGATCTTCAGCACGCCGTCCTGGTCGGCCTCGTAGGTCATGTTGGCCTTGTCCGTCTCGATCTCGACGAGCTCCTCGCCTCGCTTGACCTCGTCCCCGTCGGACTTCAGCCACTTGAGGATCGTGCCCTCCTCCATCGAGTCGGACAGGCGGGGCATCGAGACGTCGGGCATCGGCCGGAAGATATAGCTCAGACCACGGGCGTGGGGCGCAGGGCCGCGCCGTCGCCGGACCCGTCGAGCTCCGCCACGGCGGCGGGCGGGGGGACTGCCGGCAGCGTGAAGCGGAACACCGTCCCGCCGCCGTCGCGGCCCTCGGCCCAGATGTGGCCGCCCTGGCGCTCGACGAGCTTGCGACAGATCGCCAGGCCGATCCCGGTGCCCTCGAAGCTCTCGCGGTCGTGCAGGCGCTGGAACATCTTGAAGACGCGGTCGCGGTGGCGTGGGTCGATGCCGATGCCGTCGTCGGCCACCGCCAGCTCCCAGGTCGCCACGCCGTCGTGCTGCGCGGAGACCCAGACGTGCGCCCCGGCGCCGCTCGAGAACTTCAGCGCGTTCGCGACGAGGTTCTGCATCAGCTGCACGAGCGCGACGCGGTCGCCGAGCACGATCGGCAACGGCTCGACGTGCACGCGCGCGCGGGCGTCGGTCACCGCGGCGGCGAGCGAGGACAGCACATCGGCCATCACGTGGTTGACGTCGATCGGGCGCGGATCGGCGCCGCGCCCGGCGCGTGAGTAGGCGAGCAGGTCGTCGATCAGCGCGCGCATCCGGTTGGCGCCCTCGACCGCGAAGTCGATGAACTCGTCGGCGTCCTCGTCGATCTGCCCGTGATAGCGGCGGCGCAGCAGCTGCAGGTAGCTCGAGACCATCCGCAGCGGCTCGGAGAGGTCGTGCGAGGCGACGTAGGCGAACTGCGCCAGCTCGGCGTTGGAGCGCTGCAGCGCCTCCTGCGCCTCGCGCCGCTCGGTGATGTCGGTGAGCGCGACGACGACCGAGAAGCGGCCCTCGTGGCCCGGGGTCTCCCGCAGCCTCCGCGTGGAGACGGTCGCCCAGCGGACGCCGTCGGCGCGGCGGATGCCGATGTCGACCCCGGCGCACGGCGCGCCCGTGGATGCGGTGATCGCCTCGGGGCGCTCGCCGTCGGCGAGCGGTCGGCCGTCGACGCCGAGCGGCTCCCACGTGCGCGACCCGGCCCGCAGCTCCTCGCGCGGCACGCCCAGGATCTCCTGCGCGGCGGGATTGAAGAACACGATCCGCCCGCGCTCGTCGTAGACGAGCACGCCGTCCTGCAGCGAGTCGAGGATCGCCCGCTGCAGATGGGCGGCCTCCACCCGGGCGCGCCGCTCCGGCCGCCGCAGCCGGCGGCGCAGCACCCACGCGGCGCCCAGCGCGCCGGCGAGCGCCCCGAGCACGGCCGCGATCACGAACTCGCCCATTGGTCAGGGCGGAGCCTACCCCGGCGCTCGGGCGCTACAGGTCGGTGAACGTGGCCAGCACGGCCTCGACCACCTGCGGCTCGTGCGGGTAGGCGATCTGCTCGAGCGGCTTGGAGTAGGGCATCGGCAGGTCCGCGCCGGTGACGCGGCCGATCGGCGCGTCGAGGTGGTCGAAGGCCTGCTCCGCGATCAGCGCCGCGAGGTTCGCGCCCACGCCGCCGTGCGGCCAGCCCTCCTCGACGATCACGCAGCGGTTGGTCTTGCGCACCGAGTCGAGGATCGTGTCGAGGTCGAGCGGGCGCAGCGTACGCGGGTCGATCACCTCGGCCTCGACCTCGTGCTCGTCGGCGAGCACCTTCGCGGCCTTCTCGGCGGTCAGCGCCATGCGCGAGATCCCGACGATCGTGACGTCCTCGCCCTCGCGCCGGATCGCCGCCTGCCCGAACCCGACGAGGAAGTCGCCGTCGTCCTCTGGGACGTCACCACGCTGACCATAGAGGTACTCGTGCTCGATGAAGACGACCGGGTTGTCGTCGCGGATCGCGGCCTTCAGCAGCCCCTTCGCGTCGGCCGGCGTCGAGGGCACGGCGACCAGCAGGCCGGGCACGTGCAGGAACAGCGCCTCGAAGCAGTGCGAGTGCGTCGGGCCGAGCTGGTGGCCGGCGCCCTGGGGCATCCGCACGACCAGCGGCACCTTCACCTGGCCCCCGAACATGTAGTGGATCGTCGCGGCGTGGTTGACGATCTGATCCATCGCCAGCAGCGAGAAGTTGATCGTCATCAGCTCCACCACCGGGCGCAGCCCGGTCATGGCGGCGCCGACCCCCATCCCGACGATCGTGTTCTCGGAGATCGGCGTGTCGCGCACCCGCTTCTCACCGAACTCCTCGAGCAGGCCGTTGGTGACCTTGAAGGCGCCGTTGAAGACGCCGATGTCCTCGCCCATCAGCAGGACGCTCTCGTCGCGCTGCATCTCCTCGCGCAGCGCCTGGTTGAGCGCTTCCCTGTAGCGCACGACCGCCATCGTCAGCTCTCCGGGTCGGCCTTCTCGGCGCCGTCCTGCTCGGCCTGCGCCTCGTCCGCGCCCTTGTCGAGCCCGAGATCCTCCTTCGAGGCCTGCTCGACCGCCTGCCCGTAGGCGCTCTCGGGGCCGCGCTCGGCGGCGGCCAGCTCGCGCTCGTGCTCGCCGCGGTGCACGCCGGCCGAGCGCTCGTCGACGGAGTACCAGCCCTTGAGCTGGTCGCCGAGCACGTAGATCGAGTCGTACAGCGACTCCGGCGGCGGGAACGGCGAGCGGTCGGCGAACGCCACCGCCTCGTCGACGCGCCCGACGACGGCCTCGTCGATGCGCTCCGGCTCGCCGTCCTCGATCGCGTCCTCCTCCAGCAGGCGGCCGGCGAAGGTCGCGATCGGGTCGCGCTTGCGCCACTCCTCGACCTGGTCCTTGCTGCGGTACTCCTCCGGATCGGCCATCGAGTGGCCCCGGAAGCGGTAGGTGACGGCCTCCACCAGCACCGGCTGACGGTCGTCGCGCGCGCGGGCGATCGCCTCGCCCATCACGCGGTGCGTGTCGACCACGTCCATGCCGTCGCAGCGCAGGCCCGGCACGCCGAAGCCCTCGCCGCGGCGGTGCAGGTCGGTCACCGCGGAGTGGCGCTCGAGCGCCGTGCCCATGCCGAACTGGTTGTTGGTGACCATGAAGACGACCGGCAGCCGCCACAGCGCCGCGAGGTTGAGCGTCTCGCCGAACGTGCCCTGATTGGCCGCGCCGTCGCCGAACACGCAGACGGTGACGTCCTCGGTGCCCTTGTAGTCGGCGGCCAGGCCCATGCCGGCGGCCAGCGGCAGGTTGCCGCCGACGATCCCGTAGCCGCCCATGAAGCGCCGCTCGAGGTCGAACATGTGCATCGAGCCCCCGCGCCCGCGCGAGACGCCGTCCTCGCGGCCGAACAGCTCCGCCATGACCTTGTTCGGGTCGGCGCCGCGCGACAGCGCGTGACCGTGGGAGCGGTAGGTCGAGATCAGGTAGTCGTCGTCGCGCATCGCCCGCACGGCGCCGACGATCGTCGCCTCCTCGCCGATCGCGAGGTGCAGGAAGCCGCCGACCTTGGCCTTCGCGTACATCTCGCCCGCGCGCTCCTCGAAGCGGCGGATCAGCGTCATCGCCTCCAGCCACTCGCGCGCGACGTCGGCGTCGGGCAGCGAGCCGCCCGCCCTCTCCTCCTGCGTGACGTCCGCCATCTGAGTCGGGACAGTAGCGCGCGGGTACGCCGCGGGGATGCGCACCTGGACCGCCGACTCGGCCGGCTCGCCCGAGGCGGCCTGGACGCTCTTCTCGCGCCCGCGGGAGTGGTCCGCGTGGGCGCCGCACGTGCGCGGCGCGTGGGGGCTCGGCGACGAGGTCACCGTGGGCGCGGCGGGCGCTGTGCGCCTGCTCGGCGTCGTGCCGGTGCCGGTGCGGGTCCTCGCCGTCACGCCCGGGCGCGCATGGTCGTGGCGGGTGGGCGCGGTGGTCGAGGCGGACCACCGCGTCGAGCCGCGCGACGGCGGCTGCAGGGTGGCGTTCGACCTGCGCGCGCCGGGTCCCGCCGAGGCCGCGCTGGCCGCGGCCTACGGGCCGGTGATCGCGCTCACGCTGCGCCGGCTGGCACGGGCGATCGAGCCTTAGAGGCCGTCTCAGAACCTCCGGCGGCCTGTGGCGGCCGTCCCGCGGCGCCATGCACCGTCCGGCCGCTTGCCAAGGGACCCACCATTCGCGGCGCGGCGCGGCCGGACGGCACCTGGCATCCACGGATACGACCACCACAGACCACGGATGGGTTCTGAGACGACCTCTTAGGCGGAGCTCTGCCAGCCGCGCCACTTGGCCAGGAACGCGGCCGAGTCAAGCTGGGCGAGGTCGGCCCGCAGGGCGCGGGCGAGGCGCCCGGTCTGGGCCGGCGCGGTGTCCCAGAACAGGGCGATCTCGCCCGTCGCTATCTCCAGCACCTCGATGTGGTCCAGGCGGCCCGGGCCGGCCAGCAGCGCCGGCGCCCGCCCGCCGCGGCGCACCATCAGCTCGTACTCGCGGTTGGCCTTCACGCGGTCAGCGCGCCGGCGGCGGCCTCCAGCTCGCGGTCGCCGTGGAAGACGCGGCCGTCGACGAGCACGGCCGGCACGTCGAGCACGCCGGCGGCGGCCGCCGCCGCGGTCGCCGCCTCGAGCCGGGTCGCGATCGAGCCCAGCTGCGCGCCCTTGACGACGGCGGTCGGGTGCATCTCGCACGCGGCGGCGGCGAGCAGGACGCTGTCGCGCTCGCCGAGGTCGCGCCCGGCGGCGAACGCCTGCCGGAACGCGGCCAGCGAGAACGCGACGCCGCGGCCGATCTGCTTCGCGTAGGTCGCCGCCAGCAGGGCCCAGGCCGTGTCGGCCGGGAACGGCTCGGGCCAGCGCGTCGGCTGCAGCGCGTAGCGCCGCGCGCGCGCCTCGACGTCCTCGCGGAAGATCGTCTCCTCCTCGGCGCAGCGGAACGCGCCCACGCCGCCCGCCGCCAGCCCGCCGAGCCGCACCGGGATCCACTCCGGGACCCCCGGGAGCACGTGCATCACCCGCTCGGCCGCGAGGTACGCCTCGGGGGAGGCGAAGTCGTAGTAGAAGCGCGGCTGCGCCACGGCGGCCTCAGCCGTGGATCAGCCAGCCGTCGGCGGCGCGCGCGGCCTCCATCACGCCCTCGGCGAGCGTCGGGTGCCCGTGGACGATGCGGGCCACCTCGGGGTAGCCGCCCTCGAGCGCCTTCGCGTTGACCAGCTCCTGGATCAGCTCCGTCGCCTTCGCCCCGCAGATGTGCCCGCCGACCAGCTCGCCGTACTGCTTGTCGCCGATGATCTTGATCAGGCCGGTGCGGTCGCCGTAGACGGTGCCGGCGCCGACGGCGCCGTAGCTGACCTTGCCGATCACGACGTCGATGCCCTGCTCGCGCGCCTGCTCCTCGGTGAGCCCGAACGAGCCGACGGCGGGCGTGCAGAACGTCGCGCGCGGGATGTCGACCAACTCGATCGGGTGCGTCTCGAGTCCGGCGGCGTCCTCGACGGCGATGACGCCCTCGTCGGACGCCTTGTGGGCAAGCGCCGGCCCCCTCACGAGGTCGCCGATCGCGTAGACGCCCTTGGCGGAGGTGCGCAGCGCGCCGTCGACCTCGATCAGCCCGTGGTCGTCGAGCTTCACGCCCGCCGCCTCGAGCCCGAGCCCCTCGACGTCGGGGCCGCGACCGGCGGCGATGACGAGGTAGTCGGCCTCGCCCTGCTGGTCGCCGAAGGTGAAGGAGACCTTGTCCTCGGAGGCCTCGACGTTCTCGACCAGCGTGCCGGTGTGGATGGTCATGTTCTGCTTGGCGAGCTGGCGGCCGGCGGCCTTGGAGACGTCGGCGTCCTCCGTCGGCAGGACGCGGTCGAGCGCCTCGAGGAGCAGCACCTCGGTGCCGAGCCGTCCGTAGGCGGAGGCGATCTCCGCGCCGGAGGCGCCGGCGCCGACGACGGCCAGCGTCTTGGGCAGCTCCTCCAGCGCCCAGGCGCCCTCCGTGCCGATCACGCGCCCACCGAACTCCGTGCCGGGGATCGGCTTGGCGATCGAGCCGGTGGCGAGGATCACGCACTTGCGCGCCTCGATCTCGCTGCCGTCGAACTCGCCGCCGACCTTGACGTTGCCGTCGTCGGTCAGCGTGCCGTGGCCCTCGATGTAGTCGATCTTGTTCTTCTTGAACAGGCCTGACACGCCGCCCGTGAGCGTCTTGACGACCTTGTTGCGGCGCTCGAAGACCTTCGCGAAGTCGACCGTGCGCTCGGGGACCGAGATGCCGTAGTCGTCGGCCTCGTCGATCTCGTGCAGCACGTCGGCGACGCGCAGCACCGCCTTGGCGGGGATGCAGGCGTAGTTGAGGCAGCGGCCGCCGACCTGGTCCTTCTCGATCACGGCGGTGCTCATCCCCAGTTGGGCGGCGCGGATGGCGGCGACGTAGCCGCCCGGTCCGGAGCCGATGACGATGCAGTCGTAGGCGCTCTCGGGCATGGGCGCGAGAGGCTAGTACACGCTAGGCCCCCCGCCCCCGCTCGGGCATCTGGATCCGCGCCATCGCCCGGATCAGGAACCAGAACAGCGTGCCGGCCAGGGCGATCACGGCGACCGCGAGCACGAACGCTCGCCAGTTGGAGGGGAACAGGAGCGAGAGGCCGGCGTAGACGAGCGTGATGCCCAGCAGCACCTGGAAGCCGAGCACGGCCCAGTAGCGGCACAGCCACATCCCGACGGCGGCGGCGGCGAGGATCGCGCAGAAGAGCAGCACGCCGGCCGGGCTCGGGTCCTCGCCGGCGACCTCCCAGCCCGCGAGGAAGAAGGCCAGGTTCGCGAGCGCGAGCACGGCGGCCACGACGGCGGCGACCGTCACCGCGAGCGGCCGCTCGCCCGGGGCGAGCGGCTCCAGTGAGGCCCGCACGGCGTCGTCGCGAGCGCGCGAACGGGCGTAGCGGTCGGGCGCCGGGCGGCGCTTACGGCTGCGCTGTGCCAACGGGTGCCTCCAGGGCGGCGCGCAGCGCGCGCGCGGCGGCCTCCGGGTCGTCCGCCTCGGTGATCGCGCGCACGACCACGATCCGGCGCGCTCCGCGCTCGGCCACGGCGGCGGCGTTGCTCGCGTCGAGGCCGCCGATCGCGAACCAGGGGCTCGCCACGTGGCCGGCGGCGTAGGCGACGTACTCCAGGCCCGCGGCCGGGCGGCCGGGCTTCGTGGGCGTCGCGTGGACGGGCCCGACCGCGAGGTAGTCGACGTCCGGGTCGGCGTCCGCGGCGTCGGCCTGCGCCGGCGCGTGCGTCGAGCGCCCGACGATCGCGTCGGGACCGACCAGCGCGCGCGCGGCGGCGGGCGTCGCGTCGTCCTGGCCGACGTGCACGCCGTCGGCCGCACAGGCGGCCACGAGGTCCGGGCGGTCGTTGAGCACGAACAGCGCGCCGCCGGCGTCGGCCGCCGCGCGGAACTCGCGCGCCGCGGTCGCCATCTGCTCGTCGGCGAGCGCCTTGTCGCGCAGCTGGACCACGTCGACGCCGCCGCGGATCGCCGCCGCCAGGAACTCCCGCGGGCGGGCGTCGCAGACGAGGTACAGCCGCGCGCCGGCGATCCGTTCGCGGGGGGTCATCGCGTCCAGTGTGGCACCGCCCGAGCGAGGTGCTCCGCGGGTCGTCCGGACCCGCGTCTGGAGGGCAAGGAGCGGCGTCCGCCCGCTCTATACTGGGCCATCCACAACGGGAGCCCGCCATCGGGCTGAGAGGGCGGCACCGGGCCGCCGACCGTCGAACCTGATCCGGGTCGTGCCGGCGTAGGGAGGGATGCCACCAGTGGCAGCAGCGCAGTCTCACGTGTGCCCGCCGACGAAGTCGGCTGGGTATGACGTCGCCGTCGTCGGCGGCGGGGCGATCGGCCTCGCGTGCGCCTGGCGAGCCACGGCACGCGGGCTGCGCACGGTGGTGCTGGACTCCGGCGACCCCGGCGCATGGCAGGTGGCGGCGGGCATGCTCGCGCCCGTCGCGGAGGCCGAGTTCGGCGAGCACGCGCTGCTGGAGCTGGGGCTGCGCAGCGCGCGGGCGTTCGAGGGGTTCTGCGCCGAGCTGCAGGCCGCCTCCGGCCGCGACCCGGGCCTGCGGCGGACGGGCACGCTGGTCGTGGCGCGCGACGCCGACGAGGCCGAGGCGCTCGAGCGGCTGGTCGGCTTCCGGCGGTCGCTCGGCCTCGACGTCCAGCGGCTGCGCCCGAGCCAGGCCCGCCGCGCCGAGCCCGCGCTCGCGCCGACGGTGCGCCTCGCGCTCGACGTCGCCGGCGACCACTCGATCGACCCCCGCCGCCTCGTCGCCGCCCTCGCCGAGGCGGTCGAGCGCAGCGGCGCCCAGCTGCGCACCCGCACCCGCGTCGCCGGGCTCCGCGTGGAGGGCGGCGGCCGGGTGACCGGCGTCGAACCCGAGGACGGCTCGTTCGTCGGGGGCGGCCGCGTCACCGGCGTCGAGCTCGCGGACGGCGCGTTCGTGGCGGCCTCGAGCGTGGTCGTCGCGGCGGGCGTCCGCACGGCCTCGCTCGCCGGCCTCCCCGACGCGGCGCGCGTGCCCGTGCGACCGGTCAAGGGCCAGGTTCTCAGGCTGCGCGACCCTCGCGGCCCCGGCCTCGTCGAGCGCACGATTCGCGGCGAGCAGGCCTATCTCGTCCCGCGCGGCGACGGCCGCTACGTGCTCGGCGCGACGATGGAGGAGCGCGGCTGGGACACGGCGCCCACGGCCGGCGGCGTCCACGACCTGATCCGCGACATGAGCGAGATCGTGCCCGGCGTGCTCGAGCTGGAGATCGAGGAGCTCGAAGCGGGGCTGCGCCCGGCCACCCCGGACAACGTGCCGGCGATCGGCGCCGGCGCGCTCGCGGGCCTGGTGTGGGCCGCCGGCCACCACCGCAACG
>Ga0136616_10001458_pt1 | contig 12402 bp, 13 predicted proteins | sample AntDrymUQ2992106_2_FD_106648 | JGI IMG/M metagenome (GOLD analysis project Ga0136616, IMG submission 106648) | Polar desert sand microbial communities from Dry Valleys, Antarctica - metaG UQ299 (21.06) | ecosystem: Environmental > Terrestrial > Soil > Desert | place: Antarctica: Dry Valley...
CAGCGACGCCCGCGGTTTCTTCACCGAACTGACCGACGAGGGCTACCGCCGGCTGCGCGCAGCCTCCCCTACCCACCTGCGCGGCGTCCGGCAGTACGCCGTCGGAGGGCTCTCGCCGACCGACCGCCGGCAGCTGCGTGACCTGCTCGCCCGCATGGGAGAGGAAGCGGAGTCCAGCCAACCCTGAGCGGCCCGGGTCAGTGCGCGGTCGCCCCGGGGGAAGGGGTGACCCGCAGCACCTCTGCGTACGTCGTCTCACCCCGTGCCGCCGCCGCCAGCCCGGCGCTGCGCATTGTTGTCACACCTGCGGCGCGGGCCGCATCCGCCACCGCCCCCTCCGTCGGGTTGGTGAGCAGTACCCGGCGTAGTTCGGCGGAGACCGGCAGCACCTCGAACAGCCCCATCCGGCCGCGGTGGCCGGTGCCGCCGCAGTCGTCGCATCCCCGCCCGATCCGCGGCGTTGCTCCTTCGAGGTCGGCAGGCCCCAGCCCCAGCTGGGCGAGCAGCGCGGGGTCCGGGTGGTCGGGTTGCGCGCAGGAGGCGCACGGGCGCCGGGCGAGCCGTTGGGCCACGACCATCGCAAGGGACGACCCGACCATGAACGCTTCCGCGCCCATGTCGATGAGGCGGGTGACGGCGCCCGGCGCGTCGTTGGTGTGCAGGGTGGTCAGTACGAGGTGGCCGGTGAGTGACGCCTGCAGTGCGAGGTTGGCGGTCTCGGTGTCGCGCACCTCGCCGACGAGGACGACGTCAGGGTCCTGACGCAGCACCGCCCGCAGCCCGCGGGAAAAGGTCAATCCGGTCCGCTCGTTGACCTGCATCTGGGTCACGCCGTCGAGCTGCATCTCGACCGGGTCCTCCAGGGTGACCACGTTGAGCTCCGGCCGCAAGATCTCGAGGATCCCGGCGTACAGGGTGTTGGTCTTGCCAGAGCCGGTCGGGCCGGTGATGAGGACGAGTCCCTGCGGCGCGTCCAGCGCGCGCCGAATCTGCTCCAGCTGTTCCTGCAGCAGTCCGAGCGAGGACAGTCGGGGCAACTCCTCGGCGCGGGTGAGCAGCCGGATGACGATCTTCTCGCCGTGGACCGACGGGAGGGTGCTCACCCGGGTGTCGACGACTCCTTCGTCGAGGACCAACCGGGTCCGGCCATCCTGCGGCAGCCGCCGCTCAGCGATGTCCAGACCGGAGATGATCTTGAAGCGGCTGATCACCGACGGGGCGGCCGCACGCGGCAGCGTCATCACCGGCCGCAGCAGTCCGTCGACCCGGTAGCGCAGCCGGAGACCGTCGCGCTGCGGCTCCACATGTATGTCGCTGGCGTGCGCACGGACCGCCTCGGACAGGATCCGGTTGACCAGGCGTACGGTCGGGGCGTCATCGGCGGCGGCCGACACGTCGAGCTCATCGTCGGGAGTGTCGACGGCGTCGCCGTACGAGGACACGTCGTGGGGTTGTTCGGAGAGCGACCAGATGCGACCCAGCCGGTCCTTGATCTGGCTTTCCGTCGCCACGACGGCGCGCAGGTTCTCGGTTCCCGTGTAGAGCCGCACGTCGTCGAAAGCGATGACGTTGGTCGGGTCGGCGATGGCGAGGCAGAGTTCGGTCCCGGTTCGACCGAGCACGAGTACGCCGAGCCGACGGGACAGGCTCAGGGGGAGCAGGCGGGCCGCATCGCGGTCCACCACGACCTCGCCCAGGTCGACGAAAGGTAGGTCGAGTACGGCGGCAAGGGCCTGCGCGATCTGCCGCTCGGTTGCCAACCCGAGACCGACGATGACCTGACCGAGCCGGCGGCGGTTGCCCTCGGCGTTGGCCTGCTCGGTCAGGGCGACGGTCAGCTGATCGGGGGTGAGCAGTCCGCGCTCGACCAGCACGTCGCCGATGCGCCGCCGGGGTACGGCCCCTGCCGGGCGCACGGGGACGGCCCCAGCCGGTGAGACAGGCGGCGAATACACCTGTGCGGGCGGCGAGGCCATGGTGGGCTGTTCGGCACTATCGAGCCCGCACTGAAGCTCGCCGCCCGCCACCGCTCTCGCCGCGTGCCGTCAGCGGCTGCTGTCCTCCCGCTCCCGCTCCCGCTCGTCGGCTTCCTCGGCCAGCCGCTGCAGCTCGGAGCGGATGAAGTCACGGGTGGCCACCTCGCCGAGGGCGATGCGCAGGCCGGCGATCTCCCGGGTGAGGTAGTCGGTGTCGGCGATGCTGCGCTCGGCGCGGGCGCGGTCCTGCTCGTACTGCACCCGGTCCCGGTCGGCCTGCCGGTTCTGCGCGAGCAGGATGAGGGGGGCGGCGTACGACGCTTGGATCGACAGCAGCAGGGTGAGAAACGTGTGCGTGTAGGGGTCGAAACGTAGGTCGCCCGGCGCCAGGTTGTTCCATCCCAGCCAGAGCCCGATGAAGATCGTCATGTAGACGAGGAACCGTCCGGTCCCGAGGTAGCGGGCGATCCGCTCGGACAGCCGGCCGAACGCCTCCGGGTCATAGCTCGGCCGGGGCAACGCCCGGCGCGGCTCGCGCGGCACATCCAGGCGGGGGGTGCGCCGCTCCTCACGCGCCACGGGCGGCCTCCGCCTCGTCGCCGGAACGCTCTCGCCAGTCGTCGGGGAGGAGGTGGTCGAGGACGTCGTCGACGGTGACCGCTCCGAGCATGTGGTCGTTGTCGTCGACCACCGGGACCGCGACCAGGTTGTACGTCGCCAGGTAACTCGTCACCGCAGTCAGCGGAGTGTCCGGCCCGATGGGCGCCAGGTCGGTGTCCATCACCCCGCTGACGAGCGCGGACGGCGGCTCCCGAAGCAGCCGCTGGATGTGGGCCAGCCCCAGGAACCGCCCGGTCGGTGTCTCCAACGGCGGCCGGCAGACGTAGACCGTGGCGGCGAGGGCGGGGGTGAGTTCGGGGTTGCGTACGTAGGCCAGCGCCTCGGCCACCGTCGCTCCCGGCGGGAGGATCACCGGCTCGGAGGTCATCATTCCGCCCGCGGTGTCCTCGTGGTACGACAGCAGGCGGCGTACCGGATCGGCCTCCTCCGGGTCCATGAGCGCGAGCAGCTTCTCCGCCTCGTCCGGCGGCAGCTCACCGAGCAGGTCGGCGGCGTCATCGGGGTCCATCGCCTCCAGCACGGTGGCGGCCCGGCTGACGTCGAGCTTGGCCAGGATCTCCACCTGGTCGTCCTCGGGCAGCTCCTCGAGGACGTCGGCCAGCCGCTCGTCGGTAAGTGCGGCCGCCACCTCGGCGCGCCGCTTCACGGAGAGCTCGCGCAGCACGTTGGCGAGGTCGGCGGCGCGCAGCCCCTCGAAGGCGGCGAGCAGGTTGGCCGCGCCCTGGCCCTCCTCGACGGCAGAGAAGCCGGTGACCTCCGACCAGTCCACGGTCCGCGTGGGACCGCGCCGCAACCGACCGCCCGCCATGCGTACGGCGACCTTGGCGAGGAACCAGTCGCGGGTGCGCGTGCTCTCCATGGCGATGTCGAGCACGGTGACGGTCACCGGCTCCTCACCTGGAGACGCCATCGTCACCTGACGATCGAGCATCTCGCTGATCACCAGGCTCTCCGTGGACCGCTGCTCGAAGCGGCGCAGGTTGACCAGTCCGGTAGTGATCACCTGGCCGGCGTCGATCGACGTCACCCGGGTCATGGGCAGGAAGATGCGCCGTCTTGGCTGGACCTCGACGACCAGACCGAGCACCCGGGGGCGCTGCCGGCCGAGCCGCAGGGCGACGACGACGTCGCGCACCCGACCTACCTGATCACCGCCGGGGTCGAAGACGGCCAGGCCAGCCAGGCGCGCGATGAAGACCCTGGTCGGCGCGCCGCTCACGGACGCTCAGGGTACCGGCCCGGCGCCTTGTCACCGATCCCTCATCGTCTTGCTGACCGGGCGTGTGCGAATTGGCGCGGCTGTGACCGCCGCGATTCGCACGTGCTTCGGCGTACGGCTCAGCCGCGGTGACGTTTCTGGATCCGGGCGGTCGCTCGGCGGGTGACCCGGGCGGCCAGCCGCGCGGCCCGCCGCCCGCCGACGACGAAGGGCAGCGGCCCGCGGGTCGTGGCCGGCGTCGGCGGGGGAGGTGCTGCGAGCGACCCGGTCGGCAGTCGTCCGGGTGCCTCGGGGACCGCGCCGGTCGGCGTCAGCCGGCTCACCACCGACTCGCGCGCCCACCGGGCGGGCTGCTCCTCCCCGTCCGGTGCGTTGAGTCGCTTGGCGTGCAGGGCGGCCACCGTCTGCTCCCAGTCGGCGTCCTCGGGGCGGACGGTGCTGACACGCGCGACCCAGGACACCAGCCGGCTGCCCCGCTCCTTGCTGCGTACGGTCACCAGCACCTCATCGCCCGCCGCGCCGGCTGCGGCGATGCCCGGCAAGGACTGCTCGATGCCGCCGCTGACCACGTAGGCGCAACTGTCGAGCCAGACATGCCACACGCCGTACGCGCGCGTCTCGCCGGGGAGGGTGATCCAGACCAGGCCGGAGCGCTTCGTGGCCTCTTCGACGAGGCTCTGCTCGGCAGCGGGGTCGCCCGCGTCCTGCGGCGGCGCGGGCTTCATGGCCGCAGCCTGCCAGTCCGGCCGTGCGTGATCCTGCTCGGGCCAGGTTGGCCAACCCCGGAATACGCAGTCTCCCGTCCGCTAGAACTTCTGGTCGACACGGTCGGGATACACAACTCGGTACTCACGCGCGATGTCCTCGAGCCGGTCGCCGCCCAACCAGGCGTCGACGAGGTCCTGCACCCGAACCTTCTGCCGGGCTAGAACCGGCTGCCCCAGACCGAAGCGCGCATCGACGATCACGTCGGCACCTTCGTACGTGGGGAGCTTGAGCCGACGCGCGATGCCGTCGGCGCCGAACTCGATGTTGCGCAGGTAGCGCTCGATCACCTCGCGGAAGGCCGCCTGGTCGTCGCGCGCACCCACTCCCGGCCGTTGCTGCGCGCACTCACGTTCATGATGACGTCCACGCCGTCGGTCGTGATCCTCTTCGAGGCGAGCGCGTAGCCGGTTGCCGGCGGCGGGCGCTGTGGACGGACGTCGCCCGCAGCAGGAGGCTGGGCGGCGTAGGCGAGGATGACCGGGTGGTGACGCAACGGAGCGCGGGGAAGTCCCCGGCTCTGGCCGCTCCCGCCCCCGTCGACCGGCCACCCGCGGGGGACGTACTGCTCATGGCCGTGGCCGTGCTCGCCGTCTCCACCTCGGGTCCGATGATCGCGGCAGCTGCCGCGCCGGCGCTGGCCATCGCGTTCTGGCGCAACGCGTTCGGGACGATCGCGGTGGCACCGGTCGCGCTCGCGCGCCACCGGGCGGAGCTCGCCGGGCTCTCCCGGCGCGAGTGGCGGCTCGCCGGTGTGGCCGGGGTGCTGTTGGCCGCGCACTTCGCCACCTGGGTGCCGAGCATCTCCTTCACCACCGTTGCGTCCTCCACGGCACTGGTCTGCGCGCAGCCGGTGTGGGCGGCGCTCATCGCGCGGTTCACCGGCCACACCGTGCCGCTGCGGGCGTGGGTGGGCATCGCGGTGGCCGTGGCCGGGGTGCTCCTGCTCACCGGCGTCGACCTGGCCGTCTCCCCCCGGGCGCTGTGGGGTGACCTGCTCGCGCTCGTCGGCGGCGCGTTCGCGGCGGTGTACATGGCCCTCGGCAGCGAGGTGCGCCGCAGCGTCGGCACCACGTCGTACACCACCATCTGCTACGGCACCTGCGCGCTGGTGCTACTCGCGGTGTGCGTGGTGTCCGGCCAGCCGCTCACCGGGTACGACAGTCGGACGTGGCTGCTGCTGCTCGCGCTCACCGTGGGCCCGCAGCTGCTCGGTCACTCGGTCCTCAACCGGGTGCTGCGGACGACCAGCGCGACCGTCGTCGCCCTGGCCATCCTGTTCGAGGTGCCGGGGGCGGCGCTCCTCGCCGCCGTCTGGCTCGGTCAAACGCCCCCGCTCGCCGCGGTTCCGGCGTTGGTGTTGCTGCTGCTCGGCATCGCTCTCGTCATCAGCAGTCGCGGGCGGGGTACGCCGCCGACCGTCCCGGTGGAGTGACCGGATGAGCGTTCCGTCGAGCCACCCGCCGCGACCGCTGCGGGCGCGGCGCTCCACGCTGGCGGTGCCGGCGAGCAGCGACCGGATGATCGAGAAGGCGCAGTCACTGCCCGCCGACGAGGTCTTCCTCGATCTGGAGGACGCGGTGGCACCGGATGCCAAGGAGGCCGCGCGACGCAACGCGGTCACCGCCCTGACCGAGGGGGACTGGCAGGGCAAGACCAGGGTCGTCCGCATCAACGACGCCACGACGGCGTGGGCGCACCGCGATGTGGTCGAGGTCGTCGAGAGGGCCGGCGCGCACCTGGATTGTCTGCTGCTGCCGAAGGTCACCGGGCCCGCCCACGTGCACTGGCTCGACCTGCTGCTCGGTCAGGTGGAGCGGGCTGTCGGTCTCCCAGTCGGGCGTGTCGGTATCGAGGCGCAGATCGAGGACGCAGCCGGGCTGCTGCACGTCGAGGCTGTCGCGACGGCGTCGCCGCGTCTGGAGGCGCTGGTGTTCGGCCCGGCCGACTTCATGGCCAGCCTCGCCATGCCGTCGCTGGCGGTGGGCGGGCTGCACCCCGACTACCCCGGCGACACCTATCACTACGCGCTGGCCCGCATCCTGGTCGCCGCCCGCGCGTACGGGCTGCAGGCGGTGGACGGTCCGTGGCTGGCCATCCGCGATCTCGACGGTTTTCGCGCGGCCGCACGACGCTCGCGGGCGCTCGGCTACGACGGCAAGTGGGTGGTGCACCCCGGGCAGCTGGACGCGGCGAACGAGACCTACGCGCCGACGCAGGAGGAGTACGACAATGCGGAGCGCATCCTCGACGCGTACGCGCACGCCACCTCAACGGCGGGCGGCCGGCGCGGCGCCGTACTGCTCGGTGAGGAGATGGTCGACGAGGCGTCCAGGAAGATGGCTCTGGTGATCGCGGCGCGGGGGCGGGCCGCGGGGTTGCGCCGTACGCCGCAGGAGTGAGCACAGGAGAGTGGAGGAATCGCATGGCGAACAGTGGTGTGCCGGGACGTGGCATGGGCGGTCGGCGGGGGGAAGTGTCGCGGGACGTCGCGGCGCTGCAGGGCAGCCGGGTCGTCGTCAGTTATCCGACGTACGCCGAGGCGCAGCACACCGTCGACGGCCTGTCTGACCGGCAGTTTGCCGTGCAGCACGTGACGATCGTGGGCAGCGACCTGCGCCTGGTCGAGCGGGTGACCGGCCGGCTGACCTATGGCCGGGTCGCCCTGGCCGGCGCGGCGAGCGGGGCGTGGTTCGGGCTGTTGTTCGGCTTGCTGTTCACCCTGCTGAGTGAGGACGCCGGCTCGGGGCTCCTCCTCGGCGCCCTGCTGATCGGTGCGGGGGGTGGGGCGCTGTTCGGGATCGTGGCCTACGCGGCCACCGGCGGGCGCCGCGACTTCTCCTCGCGCAGTGCGCTGGCGGCGGGCCGGTACGACGTCATGGTGCGCGCCGAGCACGCCGAGGAGGCGGAGCGCTTGATCGGTCAACTCGGCTGAGCCCGGTGTCGTCGCTCGGCCCCCCGTCCGAACCCCCGGCCGGCCGGCGGCGGCTGGCGAGGCGCTTCCGCAGCCAGGCCGACGCCTGCGAAGGGCTGGGCTCGCCGCTGTACGCCCGCCTCATGCGGCACGCCGCGGACGACGTCGTACGCGGTGGGGTGATCGCCCGCGTCTGCGCCGGCTACGAGCAGCACCCGGTGGAGTGGCTGCTCGCCCTGCGGGTGTTCGCCGCCGTCCACCGGCTGGTGTTGGGCGGGCGGGCGCCCGAGCTCGCCAGGCACTATCCGAGCGCGAGGGTTGGCGGTGTCCGGCCTGACCCCGATGCGGCGTGGCCGGCGTTCCGGGGCGCCGTGGAGACCTATGCGGCGGAGATCCGGGCTGATCTGCACCGCCCGCCGCAGACCAACGAGGTCGGCCGGTCGGCGCCGCTGGTCGGTGGGCTGTTGCGTCTGGTGGAGCAGGTGGGTGGTCTCCCGGTCCGGCTGTACGAGATCGGCGCGAGTGCCGGTCTCAACCTGCGGGCCGACCACTTCCGTTTCGAGTTCCCCGACGGGACCGCGTGGGGACCGGCCGGCTCGCCGGTCGTGCTTCGAAACCCGTGGCGGGGCCCGCGGCCGCCGCTCGACGCGCGGGTGCGTCTCGTCGAGCGGCAGGGGTGCGACCCGGCTCCAGTGGATCCGACGACGCCGGAAGGGTGGCGCTGGCTGGCCGGCTGGGTGTGGCCCGACGACGTCATCCGCCTGGGGCGGCTGTCGGCGGCGGTTGAGGTCGCGCGCCGGGTGCCGGCCCCGGTGGTGACCGCCCTGGCTGGGGACTACCTCGCGGGAGTGGCGCCGCGGGCCGGACATCTCACGGTCGTCTGGCACTCGGTGGTGTGGCAGTACCTCGACGGGACCGAGCGAGCGGCGGTGACGGCGCACCTGGAGCGGGCCGGCCGAGCGGCCCACCACCAGGCGCCGTTCGCACACCTGTCCATGGAGCCGCGCACGGCGCCGGACGGCTCCACGGAGTTTGCGGTATCCGCGCGGTTGTGGCCTGGTGGTGGACAGCGCGTGCTCGGCAGCGCCGCCGCGCACGGCGTACCGGTGACCTGGCGGGCCTGACTGTCCGCCCGGACCCGCCCCGTCTCCCTCGAGCTCGGGGCGGTGACACGGCGGTCAGCTCGGTGATCCGGGCAGTACGCCCCACGTGGTGAGCGTGTCGAGCAGTCCCGACGAGGTCGGCAGCCGGCGCAACTCCGGATCCGCGACCCAGCGCACGGCACTGGCGTCGTCTCCCGCTTGCAGCACCCCAGCGCGAAGCGCGCAGGCGTAGTCGCGGATCACGTAGCGGCACCCGCCCGGTCCGTCCCACTCCACCGTCCCCACCAGTCGACCGACCGTGACGTCGAGTCCGGTCTCCTCCCGGACCTCGCGGGCCAGGGCCTGCTCGTCGCTCTCCCCAGGTTCCACCCGCCCGCCGGGCAGCGACCAGCGGCCTTGGGCCGGCGGGTGCGCGCGGCGTACGAGGAGGAGGCGGTCGGCCTCGTCGCGCACGACAGCTCCGACGCACGGCACCTCCGGCGGCTGGCCCTCTCCTGCGCGCACAGCTGCGACGCTAGGGCCTCAGCCCGTTCCTTCACAGCGCCTCGCTCGCGGCGGGGCCGGCGCGGGCCGGCTACCCTCGCCCCGGGATGAGCTTCGACGTCAAGCTGTTCGCCGAGGTCTTCGTCACCCTCTTCGTGATCATGGACCCGCCCGGGACCATCCCGCTGTTCCTCAGCCTCACCAGTGGGCGGAGTTCGCGGCTGCGTCGGCGGGCGGCCTGGCAGTCGGTGATCGTGGCGTTCGCGGTGATCACCTTGTTCGCCCTGTTCGGTCAGCAGATCCTCGACTACCTGGGCATCACGCTGCCGGCGCTGCAGTGCGCGGGCGGGCTACTCCTTCTACTGGTGGCGCTGGAGTTGCTCACCGGTCACAGCGAAGAGCCGACACAGGCCGCCAACGTCAACGTCGCTCTCGTCCCACTCGGTACGCCGCTGCTCGCCGGACCTGGCGCCATTGTGGCCACCATGGTCTTCGTCCAGCGGGTGGACACCACCGGCGACGCGCTGTCGGTGGCAGCCGGTGTAGTCGGTGTGCACGTCGTGCTGTGGCTCACCATGCGCTTCTCCGTGGTGATCCTCCGGGTCATCAGAGACAGTGGAGTGACGCTCGTCACCCGCATCGCCGGTCTGCTGCTCTCCGCCATCGCCGTACAACTCATCGCCGATGCGGTCCGCGCCTTTATCAACGGCAGCTGACCGGGAGCCGTCTCCCCCCGCGCTTCACCCACAGGCCTACGCCGGCCTGCGCCGATGTTGTCGGTGGGCTGGGGCAGCATGGGGCGCATGGGTCAGCTTGCACTCGAGGGCATGCCGCGGCGGCTCTATGCCTGCACGCCGTCGCGGCTGAACTCCTGGCTGGACTGCCCCCGCCGCTACCGCTGGTCCTACCTGCAGCGACCACCCCCACCAAAGGGGCCGCCCTGGGCACACAACAGCCTGGGCGCTGCGGTGCACAACGCGCTGGCCGGTTGGTGGCGGCTGCCGGTCGAGCGGCGTACGCCGGAAGCAGCCGGCGCGCTGCTCGAGGCGGGCTGGCTGGAGGACGGGTTCCGCGATCCGGAGCAGTCGGGGCAGTGGCGGGCGCGGGCGCGGGCGATGGTCGAGGGCTACGTCGCCGCTCTGGATCCGGACGACGAGCCAGTCGGGGTTGAGCGCACCGTCGGGCTGCGCACCGACACCGTGACGCTGTCCGGTCGGGTCGACCGGATCGACCTGCGCGGGGCCGACACCGGTGCGGCGTTGGTGGTCGTCGACTACAAGACGGGGCGACATCTCTTGGCCACCGACGACGCCCGCAGCTCGCTCGCGCTGGCGGTCTACGCGCTGGCCGCGTCCCGGGTGCTGCGGCGGCCCTGTCGGCGGGTGGAGCTGCACCACCTGCCTTCCGGTTCGGTCGCTTCCTGGGAGCACACGGAGGAGAGCATTTCCCGACAGCTGCGCCGTGCCGAGTCGATCGCCGCCGAGTTGGCCGCGGCCGACGCGGTCTGGCGGTCCGTTGAACCGGCCGCCGCTTCGGCCTCCGATGCGGATCGCGGACCGACCGCCAATGCGGCGGCCCAGCTCGATGAGGTCTTCCCGCCTCGGCCCGGACCGCAGTGCGGCTGGTGCGACTACCTCAGGCACTGCCCGGCGGGCAGCCGCGTTGCCTCTCCCCGTCGCTCCTGGGACGGCCTTGCCGACGACGAAGCCGCCACGACGTGGGGTCGGCGAGTCGAGTGAACCGTCGCCTGTGCCCGCTCAGCCTGCTGGCAGTGCTCCACGACCGGCTCGGCCCGTCTGCCGCGGCGGCAGCGCGTGCAGCCGCACGTCGAGAAGGCCTCCGTCCCGAGCAGTGGCGGTGAGGTACGTACACGCAGGTTGCCGACGTCGATCGGTCGGTGAGCCCGGGTTGAGCAGCCGTAACCCGCCAGCCGCCGTGGTGTCCCACGGAATGTGGCTGTGCCCGAACACCAGCACGTCCACGTCGGGGAACGCTCGGGCGCAGCGCTCCTCACGCCCGCGCGCCGGGCCGCTGTCGTGCACGACCGCGAGCCGTACACCGGCCACGTCCGCGTAGGCCACTTCCGGCAGCCGCGCGCGCAGCTGCGGCCCGTCGTTGTTCCCGTGTACGCCGACCAGCCACCGCGCCCTTCCCTCCAGCGCGTCGAGGGTCGGCACGTCCATCCAGTCGCCGGCGTGGACGACGAGGTCGGCGGCGTCGACCGCCGCCCACACCTCGGCCGGAAGCTCCCGCGCTCGCGTCGGCACGTGAGTGTCGGAGAGGAGGAGGAGCCGCACGAGCACTGACTTGTCGAGCTGGGCGGTGGCCGTCAGCCGGTGGGGGACTGGCCAGCAGGGCTGGCGTCTCTCTCGGTGCCCGGCGAGCGACCGGCTCCGCCGCGGCGGCGGCGACGGCGTCCGGGTGCACCCGGTGGGCGCTCACCATCGCTCGCCGGCTGCCCAGTACCATCGGCGCTGCCGTTCGCCGCCGCTGGACTACCGGGGGAGCTGCTGGCCACCGGGGCGTCACCGCGCAGACCTGCTCGCGTGCGCTGGCGCTGCCGGTCCCGGGGCGGCCGTGCCGGGCGCGTCCGCTCGCCGTCGCGGCGGTCGTTATCCCGCCGCTCGCCGTCGCCACGGTTGTCGCCCCGTTTGTCGCCCCGTTTGTCGCCCCGTTTGTCGCCACGGTTGTCGCCTCGGTTGTCATCCCGCCGACTGGTCGGTCGGGCGCCGCGCTGACGGCCTGTCTCGCCGAGGTCCTCGAGCCGCTCCGCCCCCAGCCCCGCGCGGGTGCGCTGGCCACGTGGCAGCACGCCGGTGGCGCCGGCCGGGATGCCCAGATCGGCGTACAGATTCGGGGATGAGGAGTAGGTCTCCGGTGGTTCCGGCAGCCCCAGCTGGAGAGCAGCGTCGATCAGGGCCCATCGCGGCATGTCGTCCCAGTCCACGAAGGTCACCGCAATGCCGGCGGCACCCGCGCGACCGGTGCGGCCGATGCGGTGCAGATAGGTCTTCTCGTCCTCGGGGCACTGGTAGTTGACGACGTGGGTGACTCCTTCCACGTCGATCCCACGCGCCGCGACATCGGTGGCGACCAGGACGTCGATCTTGCCGCTACGGAAGGCGCGCAGCGCCTGCTCCCGTTGTCCCTGGCCGAGGTCGCCGTGGACGGCGCCGGCAGGGAAGCCGCGGTCGGAGAGGTCGTCGGCGACCTTCGCCGCGGTCCGCTTCGTTCGACAGAACACCATGGTGAGCCCCCGACCCTCAGCCTGCAGGAGGCGAGCGAGCATCTCGACCTTGTCCATCGCATGGGCGCGGAAGA
>Ga0136616_10001459_pt1 | contig 12398 bp, 12 predicted proteins | sample AntDrymUQ2992106_2_FD_106648 | JGI IMG/M metagenome (GOLD analysis project Ga0136616, IMG submission 106648) | Polar desert sand microbial communities from Dry Valleys, Antarctica - metaG UQ299 (21.06) | ecosystem: Environmental > Terrestrial > Soil > Desert | place: Antarctica: Dry Valley...
GGCGGTCCTGCAGTTGTTCGGTCGGCGGCGGAGCCGCAGCCCGAAGTATTCGTCGCTCTGTGCGCCACTGCAGCGCATGCGGCCGGAGCCCCGAATGCGCACGAGGTTGTAGCCGCTTCCGCAGCGTTGCGCAATCCGCTGAGTGACAGCAGGCGGCCCCGGGGCGGCGGGCGCCCCGGGGCCGCACGTGGCGGGCAAGCCGTTGGTGCCGATCGACGTCGGGACGAACAACGACGTCGATGTTCTCTACTGAGCCTGTCACCCCTCCACGCTGGCCACACGCCAGCCTGTCCTAACGCGTCGCGGTGGTCTTCCCACCACCGCCGCTGCGCTCCGACAGGACACGACCGCCAGGTACCACCCGCCCGGGGCTCCCAGCCGCCGGCTCGTCAATCGTCCTGTCTCCCGGAGGCTTCCGTGCCCCCGGAGGCGAGGCTGAACCTAGGTCCTGCAGCCCTGCGGGTCAACTCTGGCAGTGCTGTCCGAACAGGCCGCTGACCTGCGACGCTGTCCGAACGCCGCAGGTCAGGGACCTGCGAAGAAACCAACAGTGATTGAAATATCACTCGCTGTTCAACTCTGGTACCAGCGAGCGCGCGGCCACCACCGTGGCCAGGCAGCCGACCGTGCGAGGGTCTGGGACCGCGAACGGATCGGCGTCCCAGACCGCGAAGTCGGCGCGGGCGCCCGCCACGAGCGCGCCGACGTCGTCCTGCCCGGCCATGTACCGCCCGCCCAGGGTGTGGGCGGCGAACGCTGCCCGCCGGTCCAGTCCCGCTCCGCCGCGGTGGCGCTCCGCGGCCACCACGGCGCCCCAGGGGTCCAGCGGCGTGACGGTCGAGTCCGAGCCGAATGCGAGCCGAAGTCCCTCGGCGGCCATCTCGGCGAACGGGTTCGACGCCAGCGCCGCCGCCGTCCCGAAGCGCCGGGCGTACAGACGGTCCGCCCCGCCCCACAGGTCGTCGAACACGGGCTGCACGCTGGCGACCACACCGAGCCGGGCCAGCCGGCCCAGGTGGTCGGGCCGCGGCAGCTCCACGTGCTCCACGCGGTGGCGGCAGCGGCGCACCGCCTCGGGGCCGTGCACCCCCGCGGCGCGCTCCAGTCCCGCCACCGCCTGCTCGATGGCCAGGTCGCCGATGGCGTGGACGCCGGCACCCCGGCCGCGCTGCGTCCACGCCGTGAAAAAGGCCGCCACCTCGGCGTCGGTATGGAACAGCTGGCCCCGCCCGGCCTCGGCGTCGTCGCGGTATCCGGCGGAGACCGCCGCGGTGTGGGAGCCGATGGAGCCGTCCAGGAACAGGTCCCCGCCCGGCCGTAGCTCGTCGGGGAAGCCGGGCCGCGGCTCGATGTCGGCCCACCAGGTCAGGACCTCCACATCCCAACCGCCCGCGGACCAGATCAGGGCGTCGGACAGCCCAGACAGGCCGGGGTGGCCCATCTCGTGGAACGACGCGATGCCGAGGGCGGCCGCGCGGGCGCAGGTGGCCCGGCGGGCGGCGTCGAGCTGCGTGGCGGGCAGCGCCGCCAGCACCCGGACCCGGGCCGCCTCGCCGGCCCGCTCGGCCAGGTAGCCGGTGGGCGCGCCGTCGGCGTCGGTGTCGACGCCCTCGAGTTGCGCCAGCGGCAGCGCGGCCAGGGTGCGTGGATCGACGACGCAGCTGTGGCCGTCCACGCGGTTCAACAGCACGATCCGACCGGGTGCGGCGTCGGCGATCTCCGCGGCGGTGGGCGGACGTCCCTCCGGCCACCCGGTGTCGTCCCAGCGGCTGCCGAGCACCGCGTCGGCAGGCGACCTCGCCGCGTGCCGGCGGACCCGGTCGAGCACCTCCGCCGCGCTGCCCGCGCCGTGCAGGTCCACCCCAGCGGTGGCCAGGCCGGTGGCCGTGCCGTGCACGTGGCCGTCCACGAAGGCCGGGGTGATCCACCCGTCGCCCAGGTCGACGGTACGGTCCGAGGGCGGCGCGGCGGCGGGGTCGGCGCCACTCCACGCGATGCGATCGCCGTCCACCACCAGCGACCTGAGTGGCGTGTCCGCCGAGCCGGCGAGGGGGTGGAGGCCGGCGGCGACGTAGCAGGTGCGCATGGGTTCAGCGGGTCGCACGGCGGTAGGAGGTGGCGAGGGAGTCGGCGTACTCGTTCCAGCGCGAGCCGGCGTGGGCCTTGATCCAACGCAGCTTCACGTCCGGGCGCCCTCGGGCCATGGTGTAGAGGGTTTGCACAAGGTCGAGGTTGGCGATCTCGCCGCCCTTGCGCTTCCAGCCGTTGCGCGCCCAGCCGGCCGCCCACTTCGTGATCGTGTCCACACACAGCTTCGAGTCGGTCCATACCGTGGTGTCGACCCCGTCGGGCACCATGCCGTAGCCGGCGATGAGGGCGGTCAGCTCCATGCGGTTGTTCGTGGTGTGGCCCTCGGCGCCGGCCGCCTCGTCCACCACCTCCCCGCCCACCACATAGACGGCGCCCCACCCGCCCGGCCCGGGGTTGGGGTCGGCGGCGCCGTCGGTGAACACGCCGTCGGTCGGGCCTCCGGCGTGCTTCGCCAGGACCTGCTCGACGGTCAGATCCTCCTCGCGCGCCGAGGCGGACGTGCGGCGGCGGGTGCCGCCAGCGGCGGCGGCCGGGCGGCAGTTGCGGCACTGCTTGGGGGTCCAGCCGGGGTAGCGGTCCAGCGACGGCTGCGCCACGTCGAAGCGTGACCCGCAGCTGCTGCACGCGAAGGAGGGCATCGCCCGACCCTAGCCGCCCGAGGCGAGGAACAGCAGCGGTGAGAACCCGGTCAGCACGACAACCGCCGCCGTCCAGAACAGCCGGCGAGCGCCGGGCGCGTCGCCCGCCGCCAGGTCCAGGCCCAGCGCGAGCAGCAGCCAGCCGCTGGCCACGATCCCGCCGCAGCTCAGCCCGAGCAGGACCACGGACAGCGCGGCCGCGCCGTTGCCGCCGCCCACGACCACCGATACCACCAGCGGCAGGGCCACGAGCGTCCACACGACGCCGCCGGTCGCCAGCGCGCGCCGCAGCGTGGTGCGGTCGCGGGCGCCGGGCGGGCGGGTCGTGGCGCCGCTCACGAGCCCTTCAGCAGGTCACGGGAGATCACGACCCGTTGGATCTGGTTCGTCCCTTCCACGATCTGCAGCACCTTGGCCTCGCGGAACCAGCGCTCCACGGGGTAGTCGGCGGTGTAGCCGTTGCCGCCGAATACCTGCACCGCGTCGGTTGTGACCGCCATCGCGGTGTCGGTGGCCGTCAGCTTCGACATCGCTGCCAGCCGTCCGTGGGGCAAGCCGAGGTCGCGGCGGTCCGCGGCTTCCAGCGTGAGGGCGCGCGCGGCCTCGATCCCGGTGGCCATGTCCGCGAGGAGGAATGCCACGCCCTGGAACTGCCCGATCGGCTGGCCGAACTGCTCGCGCTCGCGGGCGTAGCCGACCGCCGCCTCCAGCGCCGCCGAGGCCAGCCCCACCGCGCAGGCGGCGATACCCAGCCGCCCGCCCTCCAGCGCGCCCATGGCGATGGCGAACCCGCCGCCCTCCTCCCCCAGCAGGTTGCGCGCCGGCAGGCGCGCGCCGGAGAAGACGAGCTGGCCGGTGGGCGAGGACCGCATGCCCATCTTGCGCTCGGCCGGGGCGAAGCTGAGGCCCGGGGTGTCGGCGGGGACGAGCAGCGCGGAGATGCCGCGCACCTTGTCCTCGCCGGTGCGGCACATGACCACATAGCAGCCTGCGTGGCCGGCGCCCGTGACCCAGGCCTTGGTGCCGTTCAGGACGTAGTCGGTGCCGTCGCGGCGGGCGCGGGTGGTCAGCGCAGCGGCGTCCGAGCCGCTGCCGGGCTCCGACAGCGAGTACGCGCCGAGCCACTCGCCGGCGGCGAGCCGGGGCACCACCTCCTTGCGGACGTCGTCGGCGGCGTAGCGCTCGACCGCCCAGGTCGCGAGGTTGTGCACCGACAGCCCGAGCCCGACGGCGAGGAAGGCCCGCGACAGCTCCTCGACCACGCGCAGCACCACGGTCGCCGGTTGGGCCGAGCCGCCGTGCTCCTCGGCGACGCCGAGCCCCATGAGGTCCATGGCGGCCAGGCCCTGGAACAGCTCGGCGGGGAAGGTCCCGGCGCGCTCGGCCGCGTCCGCCCGCGGCGCGACCTGCTTCGCGGCGTAGGCGCGCACCACGTCGAGCAGGTCGCGCTGCTCGGGGGACAGCCGTGCCACCGTCACACGACCACCGCCGCGCGCTCGCCGAGGTTCAAGCGCTCGCCGCCGTCCGCCGTCACCACCACGATGTCCTCGATGCGCATCCCGAACCGGCCCGGCAGGTAGACGCCTGGCTCGACGGAGAAGGCCATGCCCTCCTCCAGCACCTCGCGGTTGCCGGCCACGATGTAGGGGTCCTCGTGCTCCTCCAGCCCGATGCCGTGCCCGGTGCGGTGGATGAAGTGCTCGCCGTAGCCGGCGTCGGCGAGCACATCGCGCGCCGCGGCGTCCACCGTCTCGGCGGTCACGCCGGGGCGCACGGCCGCGCAGGCGGCGGCCTGGGCGACCTCCAGCGCCGTATGCGCCTCCGCGTAGCCCGGCGGCGCGGCGCCCACCACATAGTCGCGGGTGCAGTCCGAGCAGTAGCCGTCCAGCGTGCCGCCGATATCCACGACCACGCCGTCGCCGGGCTGCAGGACGCGGGCTGAGGTCTCGTGGTGGGGCGAGGCGCCGTTGGGCCCCGAGCCCACGATGACGAAGTTCACCTCCTGGTGCCCCTCGGCGACGATCGCGTCGGCGATGTCGCGGCCGACCTCGACCTCGGTGCGCCCGGGGCGCAGCAGCGCGGGGACCCGTGCCTGCACCCGGTCGATCGCCTGACCGGCGCGCCGCAGCGCGTCGATCTCGGCCGGGGCCTTGCGCATCCGCAGCTCGCGGGTCACCACTGAGGCAGGGAACCAGCTGGCGTTCGGGACTGCCTGTTGAAGGTTCAACAAGAACAGAGCCCACAGCCGGTCCCCCGCCGCGAGCCGTCCGGCGACCAGCCCGTGCAGCGCGCCGGCCACGACCGCGTAGGGGTCCTCGGTCTCCTCGGTGGCGACCAGGCGCACGGAGTCGGGGATCCCGGCCGCCTGCGCGCGCGGCAGCTCCAGGCGCGGGACCACCAGCACGTGCTCGCCGTCCGCACGCGCCACCAGCAGCGTGAGGCGCGTCAGCGGCAGCGCGTGATAGCCGGTCAGGTAGCGCAGGTCGGCGCCGGGCCCCACGAGGACGGCGTCCACGTCCTGCGCACGCATCTGCCGGGCGGCCCGTTCCAGAGTCTCTGAGCTCATGGCTATAGCTTGACCCATAGCGCCGCGGGGAGCACGGAGAACTCCGCCGGGGTGGCGCCGAGGGGGGTGCCGTCGGCCTCGACCGGCACGGGCGTGTCGGGGGCGAGGCGGACGGTGCCGGACTGGTACTCGCTGATCGCCGGGTCCGGGAGGTGCTCGCCGCGGAAGATCGGGGTGGTGAGCAGGAACACCTGGCTGCGCTCGCCGCTGAACAGCTGGACGTTGAAGCGGCCGTCGTCGGGCAGCCCGCGCGGCGCCACCTTCGAGCCACCGGCGTAGAACTGCCCGTTCGCCACCACGAGGTTGACCAGTCCCGCCTTGGTCGCGGCGTGGTCGAGGGTCACCTCGACCTGCTGCGGCGGGACCGCGCGGATCGCGCCGTAGGCGGCGAGCAGGTTCCCCAGCCGTCCCAGGCGGCGCAGCCGGGTCTGGCGGCGCACGAGGTCCGCGCCGTAGCCGGCCTGGGCGATGTTGAGGAACGCCCGCGTCGCCGGCTCGCCGCCCGCGCGGTAGCGCACCAGGCCCACGTCGACCTTCATCGCCCGGTCGGTGAGCAGGTGCGGCGCCAAGACTTCGGCGCGACGGTCGAGGCCGTAGGTGCGCGCGGTGTCGCAGGGCTCGCCGACCTCGGCCAGACCCAGCACGGCGTCCGGCGCCACGACCACCCCGTCGGCGATCATGCCCTGCAGGACCGCGCCGACGCTGGTGTCATCGCCGACCGCCACCAGGTAGCGCTCCCCCGCGGCCAGGGCCTCGCGGGCCGCGGCCGCCAGGACGTCGCCGGAGGCGGTGGTGACCGTGAAGTCGCGCCCCGCCGCCGTCAGCGCCGCGCGCAGCTCCGCGACGAACGGGTCGCGTGCGCGGCGCGGCGCCGCGGTGTCCACCAGCAGCCGGGGTGGGCCGAGCACCTGCTCGCCGCGGACCGTGGCCTGGGTCTCGTTGGCCGTCACCGCGGGCTCACATCCCCGTGTAGGCGATCACGCCGCGCACGAGGGCGCGCGACGCGGCGTGGGCGCGCTCGCCCAGACCCGAGTCGGAACCCGCGGTGTCGCGGACCTGGCGCAGCAGGTCGGCGACCTGCTTCGTCGCCCGCACGAAGTCACCGGCGGTCATCTCTGTGTCGCCCAGCGCCTCCTCCAACTCCGCGCCACCCGCCCAGCGCCACACGATGTTGGCAGAACCTGCGTCAGGAAGACGAGTTATGGGCAGCGCGGCGGCCTCCTCGCGCGCGGCGATCTCACGCCAGATGTCGGCGACGGCGGCCACGGCGTCGCGCACCGCGCCGGTGGGCAGCACCGGAACGGGCGGGTCCTTCTGGCGGGTCTCGAACACGAAGACGCTGGCCACGGCGGCGAGCGCGGGGGCGTCGAGGTCGTCGAGCACCCCGCGGCGCAGCGCCTCGGCGAGCACGAGGTCAGTCTCGGAGTACAGGCCGGCCAGGCGCATCCCCTCGCGCGTTGGCACGGGCCGCTCGGCGCTGTCGCTGAGGTAGCCCAGCTCGGTCAGTACACCCAGGATGCGCTCGAAGCGCCGCACCAGCGATCCGGTGCGCCGGCGCACGCTGCGCTCGAGGCGCTCGGTCTCCGCCGCCAGGTCGTCGCTGCGCCGCGCCCAGACCTCGATCTCGGCCAGGCGCGGGTCGCTGTGCACCGGCGACGCCCGCAGCGCGGCGCGCAGCTCGGCCACCCGGTCGCCGGCGAGGTCCTCGACACCGGCCCCATCCAGGCCGTCGACCCCGTCGACCCGCTCCACGCCGACGGGCGGCAGGGCGCGCAGCGCGTTCGCCACGGCCTTGCGGTAGTCGGCATGCCGCGGGCCGCCTGACGAGGGCAGGACCACCCAGCCGACCTTCTCGGGCGGCTCGAGGAACTCGCGCGGGCCGAGGCGGACCAGCTTTCGGTCCAGCGTGACCGCGGACGCCAGCGGGATGCCGCTGCCGCTGGTGGACCGCGCGACGATTGCGGCGAGGTCGGGAACGTCGCCGCCGCGCGGCAGCGCCACGACATCGCCCGGCCGCAGGCGCGCCACCCCGTCCACCAGCGCGTCCTGCGCCTCGCGGCGGCGGTCGCGGGCTCCGGAGCTCTCGCGCTGGGACAGCTCCCGGCGCAGCGCCCAGTAGGCGGCGAAGTCCCCACGCTCGGAGTGCAGGTTCTGCGCGTAGCCCTCGAGGGCGGCGCGGTTGCGCGCGATCCTCGCCTCGTCGTCCGCCACCGTCGCATCGGCCTCGAACTGGGCGAACGAGCGGGCCAGGAGCCGCTCGGCCTCCGCACGGGTGGAGCGCCGCAGCAGGTTCACCACCATGTTGTAGGACGGGGCGAAGCTGGAGTGCAGCGGGTTCACGCGACGGCTGACCAGCGAGGCGACCGTCGGGAAGTCCACGTCGCGCTGGTACAGCACCACCGCGTGGCCGATCGGGTCCAGCCCCCGGCGCCCCGCTCGCCCGGTGAGCTGGGTGAACTGGCCGGGGGTCAGCAGCTCGTGACGGGCGCCGTTCCACTTCTCCAGCCGCTCGATGACCACGGTGCGCGCCGGCATGTTGATGCCCAGGGCGAGGGTCTCGGTGGCGAAGCAGATCTTCAGCAGGCCGCGGACGAACAGCTCCTCGACCGTCTCCTTGAACACGGGGACCATGCCGGCGTGGTGGGCCGCGATGCCCAGCTCCAGCGCCGCCGCCCACGGGCCGTAGCCCAGGACCTCCAGGTCCTCCTCCGGCAGGCTCACGGTGCGCTCGTCGACGATGCGGCGGATCGCCACCTGCTCCTCGGGCGTGGTCAGGCGGGTGCCGTCGGTCATCAGCTGGCCGACCGCCGCGTCGCAGCCGTCGCGGCTGAACAGGAAGTAGATGGCCGGCAGCCAGCCGCGCCGCTGCAGCTCGCGGACCAGCTCCGCGCGGCGCGGTGCGTACAGGCGGATGCCGGTGTGCTGCGGCCGGCCGCGCCGCGACACCCGGTTGGTGACGCCGGCGCGGCGCTCCAGCATCAGCACGTCGGGGTTCGGCACGCCTGCCGCGGCCTGGCGGGCGGCGGCGACGGCAGCGCCGGCTGCCTTGCGCCCCGCCTTGGCTGCGCCCGTCACGAAGGTCGGGTAGAAGCGGTCGTTCACCGCGTAGTGGTGCTCCAGCGGGACCGGGCGGACCTCGGAGATGACCACGTCGCAGCCGTCACGCACCTGCGACAGCCAGGCGCCGAACTCCTCGGCATTGCTCACCGTGGCCGACAGGCACGCGAGCTGGACGCTGGCGGCGAGGGAGATGATGACCTCCTCCCACACCGCGCCGCGCTCCCGGTCGGCGAGGTAGTGCACCTCGTCGAGGACCACCGCGTGCAGGCCGACGAGGGTCCGCGAGCCCTCGTAGAGCATGTTGCGCAGCACCTCGGTGGTCATGACCACGATCGGCGCCTCGGGGTTCACCACGTTGTCGCCCGTCAACAAGCCCACCTGCGCCGGGGAGTAGCGCCGGACGAGATCGCCGTACTTCTGGTTCGACAGCGCTTTGATCGGCGTGGTGTAGAAGCACTTCCCGCCGCGCTGAAGCGCCTGCCACACCGCGAACTCCCCGACCACCGTCTTGCCGGCGCCGGTGGGCGCGGCGACCAGCACGGAGCGGCCGCCCACCAGCGCCGCGATGCCGTGGCGCTGGAAGTCGTCGAGTCCGAAGGGGTAGTCCTGCGCGAAACGCTCGATCAGGTTCACCCCGCGAGTGTGGCCTCCGCACGGGCCCGGCGCCGCTCGATAAACCAGGCGAAGACCGCAGCCACCTCGTAGAACACGATGAGCGGCAGGGCCAGGAACATCATCGAGAACGGGTCGCCGCCCGGCGTGAGCACGGCTCCGGCCACGAACGTCCCGAAGATGGCGTAGCGGCGGGCGCCGCGCAGCCCCGCCGCGGTGACGATCCCCATGAGCGACAGGATCATGAGCACGAGCGGGAACTCGAAGGAGATCCCGAACCCCATCATGGTGCGCAGCACGAACGTGAGGTAGTCGTTGCCGTTGAGCACCGGCACGAAGCGGTCCGGCGCGAACCCCAGCAGGAACTCCAACGCCCGGGGGATCACGAAGAAGCTGAACGCCGCGCCCAGGGCGAACAACACCTGGCTCGCCACGATGAAGGGGATCGAGTACCGGCGCTCGATGGGCCGCAGTCCCGGGGTGACGAAGCGCAGGATCTGGTAGCAGACCACCGGCGCGGCGATGACGACCGCCACGATGGCCGAGGCCTTGAGGGTGATGAAGAACGGGTCGAGCACCCGCAGCGTGACCAGTGCGCACTCCTGGCCTGCGCCCCCGAGTGCATCGGTGCCGCGGCGCAGTTCCTCCGGCAGGTTGCAGTAGGGCTCCGACAGCAGGTCCAGCACCTGGTTGCTGAACGCGAAGCCGACGGCAAACCCCGCGAGGATCGCGAAGACGGACTTGAACAGCCGAGACCGCAGCTCGCGCAGGTGCTCGACGAGCGTCATCTCCTCGCCGGCGTACTCCTCGTACTCCGGCGAGCCGCTGCGCGGGGTCGCGGTCGCCGTCATGGCCGCTCGGGGCCTTTCGCCCGTGCGCCCCGTGGCCTAGCGGTGCTGGCGGTCGGCGGCACCGCTGCCGTTCAAGGTGGGCTGGTCGGCCTTGGCCTGCAGCTGCGCGGCCTGGGCCTCGAGCTCGGCCGCCTGGGTGCGCAGCTTCTCGGCCTCCGTCGCGGCCTGGTCCTGCTCGCCCTTGCCCTCCTCCACGCCCTTCTTGAAGTTGGTGATGCTCTGGCCCATCGACCGCCCGAGGGCCGGGAGCTTCGCCGCGCCGAACAGCAGCACGAAGATGAGCAGGATGATGATGAGCTCGGGGCCACCGAGATTGGGCATGCGATCCTCCTGGAGGCGCGCGGCGCTGCCGCACAGTGAGCCGGTCCGCTCCTACTGTAGATCAAGGGCTCAAGGGCGGCGTTGCGGGTCAGTCGACCGCGGGCGCGGGGACTCCCCTGGTATTCGCGGCACGGCGCCGCCCGGCTTGGAGGGCGGCGACGCGCTCCTGCAGCACCTCGACCTCGGTGCTGCTGACGGCGACCTCCGCCTGCAGCTCCGCGAGCAGCGGTGCGAAGCGTTCGTTCGTGGCCTGTACGGCGCCGCGGAGCTTGCGCACGCCCGTCAGGAGCTGGCGCATCCCCACCATCACGGCGCCGAGGGCCGCCGCGGCGAGCGCGAGCGCGAGCAGGACGAAGGGGGCCACGCCGTGACTCTAGAGCCTTGCGGCTAGGCCGCGCGCCCCATGCGGCGCCGGCGTTCCCCGTGGCGGGCCGCGGCGTCGCGGCGCACGAGGGCGAGCAGGTCAGCGAACCAGTCGTCGCGCGCGAGCAGCGTGTGGAAGTCGAGAAGGTCGTCGTGCACCAGGCGCGGTCCCGGGAAGCGGGGCTCGCGCGCCGGCGTCGGCGCACCGATGTGGCGCACCTCGACACCGCCGGTGGTGAGCAGACGCACCACGCGGTCGTCGGCCGGTTTGCGCACGACGCACAGGCAGGTGGGACAGGTGAAGGCGTAGAACGACGCCTCGTTCTCGGCCGGATCGACCCACAGCTCGACCTCGGGTGGGGTCAGCCCCACCTCCCCACAGGTGGGGCACGTGGCCTTGATGGTCGTCATCACTCGCCCTCCGGTGCCTGGTGTCTTGCACCCTTACTCGGAGGGGTTCGCCGATGGCTTGACGCCCGATGGACAGGGGATTCAGATTGACCCGATCGGGCTAGTTCGGTCTGCACCTGGGACTAGGCCAGGACTAGACCGCCTCGTAGCGCCGGAGCGTGTCCGAGGCCAGCTCCGTCACGCGCTCGGCCAGCGCGGCCGGCGCCACCACCACGACATGCGGCGTGAGCGACAGCACCAGGCGGGCTACCCACTCCAGCGACGAGGTGCGCAGACGCAGCCGGCGGGTCGCGCCGCGCTCCTCCAGCGCGTCGACCACCAGCCGATCGGGCAGCCACGCCGCGCTGCGGTCCAGGTCGAGCACCACCTCGGTGTGGCCCTCCTCCGGTTCGTACGCCGGCGGCCACGGGGCCTGCGCGGGCTGTAACTCAGCAGGTTCGTCACGGATGACCGCACCCTCGACCCGATCGAGGCGGAAGTCGCGCGGTGCGCCGGCGAGGCGGCACCAGCCCTGCAGGTACCAGGACCCCTGCGCCCCCACCAGGGCCCACGGCTCCACGTCGCGCTCGGTGGTCTGCGATTTCGACCGCGAGCGGTAGCGCAGCCGCAGCACCAGGCGGCGGTCGAGGGCCTCGCGCACCACGCCGAGGTGCTCGTCGCCGGGTCCGGACAGCTCGATGGCGAGGCCCGCCGGCACCCCGAGCACCCCGGCCAGCTTCTTCGCGGCACGTTCCAGATCCTCCGACTCCGCCAACCCCGGCACGGCGGCGAGCGCCCGGGCGGCGAGCAGCAGCGTGACCCCCTCGCGCAGCGACAGCCGCAGCGGGCGGCGGAAGAAGTCGGCGAGGCGTACGGTCACGCGGTCGCCCACGATCGCGGTCTCTACCAGGTCCCCGCCGCCGTAGCCGGGCAGGCCGCAGTAGCCGAGCACGTCGAGGTCGGCGGCCAGCTCGTCGCGGTCCAGGCCGAAACGCTGGGTGACCTCGTCCACGGTCGCGCCGGGGTGGTCCAGCAGCCACGGCACCACGAGCAGAATCCGCTCCAGCCGATCGAGGGTGCCCGTCGCCATCAGGGGCGCTCCTGGCCGGCGGCCGCGCCCAGGGCGGCGACCACCCGGGTGCGCAGGTCCGCGGGTCCCAAGACCTCAAGGTCGGGTCCGTACTCCAGTGCCCACTGCACGAAGCGCTCGGGGTCGCCGACCGGGACGCGGAAGGCGGTGCGGCTCTCGTCCTGCGGCCCGGCGACCGGCGCGCCGCCGCCGCTGGCGCGCCGGGCGACCTGCCAGGCGATGGCTGGGGTGACGGCGACCTCGGCGAGCACGGGTCCCTCCGCGGGCAGGGAGGGCACCACGTCGTCGAGCCCGGCGTCCGGGGCGGGGGGAAACGACTCGGACGGGCCCGCGGCGCGCACGGCGCCCACGATGCGGTCGAGACGAAACGCCCGGCGCGCGTCGCGCGCGTGGTCGTGGGCCACCAGATACCAGAA
>Ga0136616_10001460_pt1 | contig 12395 bp, 10 predicted proteins | sample AntDrymUQ2992106_2_FD_106648 | JGI IMG/M metagenome (GOLD analysis project Ga0136616, IMG submission 106648) | Polar desert sand microbial communities from Dry Valleys, Antarctica - metaG UQ299 (21.06) | ecosystem: Environmental > Terrestrial > Soil > Desert | place: Antarctica: Dry Valley...
CAGCTGGAGCTCGGCGCGGGGTTCGGGCGCGACTTCTCCGGGCGCGAGAACATCTTCCTCAACGGCGCGCTGCACGGCTTGGTGAAGGAGCAGATCGAGCAGCGCCTGGAGGCGATCATCGCCTTCTCCGAGCTGGGCGACTTCATCGACGCGCCGGTGGCGACGTACTCGTCGGGCATGTTCCTGCGCCTGGGCTTCTCGATCGCCGCGCACCTCGATGCCGACGTGCTGCTCATCGACGAGGTGCTCGCCGTCGGCGACGAGGCCTTCCAGCGCAAGTGCGAGGCGCGCATCGCGTCGCAGATCGCCGCCGGCGCGACGCTCGTGCTCGTCTCCCACGACGCCGCGCTGATCGAGCGCACGTGCGAGCGCGTGATCGTGCTCGACGGCGGCCGGGTCGTCTTCGACGGGCCCGTGGGCGAGGGCATGCCGTTCTACCACCGGCTCATGGGCACGGCGGAGGGGGCCGACGCGGTGACGCCTGTGCCCGGCGAGCCTCCAGGCGAGCGGGTATGAGGCCCGAGCAGGCGCTGGCCGCGGCGCGCGCCGCGGCCGCCGAGCGCGACGACCCGCTTGGAGCCGGGACGACGATCGAGCCGACGGAGCGCGTCTCGATCGAGCAGCTCATGGAGTGGGCGAACATCGAGCCCGACGTCGACCTCATGCGCTCGACGCGCAAGCTCGGCGCACCGATCACGTGGGCCAAGCGCCAGCTCGTCCACGTCCTGCGCCAGTACCTGCGCGAGCTGCAGTCCCAGCAGACGCGCTTCAACCTCAACCTGCTCATCCGCGTGGCCGAGCTCGAGGATCGCGTCGCGCGCCTCGAAGGTCTCGGGTTCCCGCCCCCCGCGCCGCCGTCTGAGGCCGCGCCGCCCCCGCCCACCGAGCCGTGAACGTCCACCAGGTCCTCAGCGGCGCCGGCCCCTACGACGCGGTCACGACACAGGCGCTCGCCTTCCGCGAGCGCTTCCGCGCGTGGGGCTGGGGCGGGCGCGACGTCGCGGCGGAGATCGACCCGCGGATCGGCGACAAGATCGCGCCGCTGCGCTCGCTGGATGCCCGCGACGGCGACGTGCTGCTCGTGCACTACTCCGCCTACGCGCCGAAGCTGCGCCGCGTGCTGGAGATGCCCCAGCGCACGCTGCTCATCTCGCACAACATCACGCCGGCGCGCTGGTTCTGGGATCACGACCCGCAGGCCGGCGTGGTCTGCGCGCTGGGGCGCAAGCAGCTGCCGCAGTTCGCCGCCGCGGCCGACGTCGCCGCCGGCGTGTCGCTGTACAACGCGCAGGAGTTCGGCTCGGACGTCGTCATCCCGATCCTCTTCGACCCGGCCGCGCTCGGGACGCCCGGTCCGGCCGACAGGGCGGGCGGGACGGATTCGCCGACCATCCTCTTCGTCGGACGCCTCGCGCCGCACAAGCGCCAGGACGCGGTCATCCGGGCCTTCGAGCTCTATCGCCGCCGCCACGCGCCCGATGCGCGCCTCGTGCTCGTCGGCGCGCCGATCAACTGGCCCTACGACGCGGCGATGCGCGTGCTGGCCGAGGAGATCTCGCCGGGACGCGTGACGATCGAGTCCGGGCTGACGCGCGAGCAGCTCGCCGCGCGCTGGCGCTCCGCCGATGCCTTCCTGTGCCTGTCCGAGCACGAGGGCTTCTGCATCCCGCTGCTGGAGGCCTTCCACTTCGGCCTGCCGGTCATCGCGCGGGCGATCGGCGGTGTGCCGGAGGTGGCCGGCGACGCGGCCCTGCTGCTGGCGGACGCTGACGACGAGATGGTCGCGGCGGAGCTGCTGGCGCTGGCGGTCGGCGACGCCGAGCTGCGTGCGACCCTGCGCGAGCGCGGCGCGGCGCGGGTCGCGGCGTACGCGCCGGAGCGGACCGCGCGCAGGCTGCGCGAGGTGCTGGAGTCGCTGGCTAGTGGACGACCCTAGCGCGGCTGCGCGAGCGCGTGGACCGGCCCGGCACTCGCGACGGGCTCGGGCCCGTCGAGGTTGGTCGTCGCGTATCCCAGCTCGTCCATCAGCTCACAGAACGCGGCGTTCGTGTCGTGCAGCTCGCAGACGATCGCCGGGCGATGCGCCTCGATCGTCGCGCGCATGCCGCTGATCGCCTGCAGCTCCGCCCCCTCCGTGTCGATCTTCACGACGTCGGGCGGCGGGATCTCGCCCGCGGCGACGAGCTCGTCCACCGACACCACCGCGACGTCGATCTCGTCGCGCACGTCGGCGTGACGGCCGGTGGAGGCGAGGTGCGACCAGCTCGCCTCGCCGACGACGAGCAGGCGGTCGCGGCCGCTCGCCGCGCCGACCGCCGCCTCGCGGATCTCGGCCTGATCGAAGCCGTTGAGCGTGATGTTGTTGGCCACCGCCCGGGCGCAGGCGGGGACCGGCTCGAAGGCGATCACGCGGCCCTCCGGGCCGACCAGGCGCGCGCCGAGGATCGTGAAGAAGCCGACGTTCGCGCCGATGTCGTAGAACACCGCGCCCGGCGCGATCAGCCGGCGCAGCGCCTCCTGCACCGGCGGCTCGAGCGTGCCGCGGACGATGAGCCCGGCGTGCGCGTGGTCCAGCGGCAGGTCTGGCGTCGAGACGTAGAGCAGGTGCGCGAGCCCCCCGGCAACCGGCACCGGCGCGCGGCCGTACCAGCTCGACGCCCGTCGCAGCAGGGCGCGCGAGGCGCGCCCTGAGCGCACGCGCGTGGCGAGCTCGGCGCGGCGGTCCTCCGGCATCCCGGTGATGAGATGCGTCGCGCCGTTGCGCAGGCGCCCGGTCAGCTCGTGGCGCAGGCCTTGGAGGGTGCCGGGCATCGGCAGGATGATCGCAGCCGCTCGGCGGCGCCCATCCCCGGGCACCGCCGGCGACGGCCGCGGCGAGGCGCTGCTTCATGCTCGTCGTGCTCTCGCGTGACGCACACATCGAGATTTCGACGACGAACCGCGCTGACGCTGCGTAACATGGCCAACCCATGAGCCTGCGCGCCTCACGCTTGGCGGCACTGTCGCGGATCCGCGACGCCCGCACAGCGCCCGCCCTGAGCCGGGCGATGCCGATCGACCCGTGGCGACTGGTCTCGCGGCGCTTCTCGCTGGAGGGCCCGGCCGAGGCCGAGACGCTCTTCGCCATCGCCAACGGCTACATGGGCATCCGCGGGGCGCACGACGAGGGGCTGCCCTCCAACGACCCGGGCTTCTTCCTCAACGGCTTCCACGAGACGTGGCCGATCCCGTACGGCGAGGCCGCGTTCGGCTTCGCGACGACCGGCCAGACGATCGTCAGCGCGCCCGACGGCTCGGTCATGCGCCTGTACGTCGACGAGGAGCCGCTCGAGCTGGGCGAGTCCAAGCTGTTGCACTACGAGCGCGTGCTCGACATGCGCAGCGGCATCCTCGAGCGCTCGGCCCGCTTCCGCACCGCCCGCGGCGCCGTGGTGCAGCTGCGCTCCCAGCGCCTCGCCTCGCTGCATTGGCGCCACCTCGCCGCGATCTCCTACGAGGTGACGCTGCTCACCGGTCAGGCGGAGCTGGCGATCGCCTCCGAGCTCGTCACCCACCTGCCGCGGCCCAAGGGCCACGACGACCCGCGCATCGGCGTGCGGATGGACGAGTCGGCGCTGGCGGCTGTCAGCCAGTTCTGCGACGAGACGCGGGTGCTGCTGGAGCTGCGCACGCGATCGAGCGGGATGGGGCTGGCGTGCGGCATGGAGCACCACATCGAGACCGAGCTGCGCCACAGCGTCGAGTCCAGCGTGCAGGCGGACGAGGGGCGCGTCGTGTTCTTCCTCGACGCCGAGCCGGGCATCCCGGCGCGCGTGACGAAGCTGCTCGGCTACCACCACGCGGCCGAGGCGCCGCCCGGCGATCTCCTACGACGGGTCGCCCGCACGCTGGACCGTGCCGCAGGCGACGGCTTCGAGCGCATCGCCGAGGTCCAGCGCGAGCGCCTCGACGCCTTCTGGGAGCACTCGGACATCGAGATCGACGGCCCCGCGGACATCCAGCAGGCCGTGCGCTTCAACCTGTTTCAGATCCGCCAGGCGTCGGCCCGCGTCGAGGGTCACGGGATCGCCGCCAAGGGCCTGACCGGACGCGGCTACGAGGGCCAGTACTTCTGGGACACGGAGATCTACGTCCTGCCGGTGCTGACGTACACCCAGCCGCACGTCGCGCGGCGGCTGCTGCACTTCCGCTACGAGATGCTCGAGGCGGCGCGCCGCCGTGCGCGCCAGCTCGGCCACCGCGGCGCCCTGTTTCCCTGGCGCACGATCTCCGGCGAGGAGGCCTCGGCGTACTACGCCGCGGGCACCGCGCAGTACCACATCAATGCGGCGATCTCCTACGCGGTGCGCCAGTTCGTGCGCGTCACCGGCGACGAGGAGTTCATCGCCCGCGAGGGCGTCGAGATCCTCGTCGAGACGGCGCGGCTGTGGGCCGACCTCGGCTTCTTCTCACAGCGCCGCGACGGGCAGTTCTGCATCCAGGGCGTCACCGGCCCCGACGAGTACTCCGCCGTCGTCGACAACAACGCCTACACGAACCTCATGGCGCGCGAGAACCTCGCGGCCGCCGCCGAGGGCCTGGACATGCTGCGCGACACGGACCCCGAGGCCTACGACCGGCTCGTCACCCGGCTGCGCATCGAGCCGCACGAAACCGACGAATGGTGCCGGGCGGCGAACAAGATGTTCATCCCGCACGACGACCGCGCGGGCGTCCTGCTGCAGGACGAGCACTTCCTCAACCGCAAGCCGTGGGACTTCGAGCACACGCCGCTGGACCACTACCCGCTGCTGCTGCACTACCACCCGCTGAACATCTACCGCCACCAGGTCATCAAGCAGACCGACGTGGTGCTCGCGACCTTCCTCACCGGCGATCGCTTCTCGCTGGAGGAGAAGCGCCGCGTCTTCGAGTACTACGACCCGCTGACGACGGGCGACTCGTCGCTGTCGTCCTGCGTGCAGAGCGTCATGGCGGCCGAGGTCGGCGACATGCAGGCGGCCTACGACTACTTCCTGCTCAGCGTCGCCGTCGACCTCGCCAACCTCGCGGGCAACGTCTCCGACGGCATCCACGTCGCCTCGTGCGGCGGCGTCTGGATGGCGCTCGTCAACGGGTTCGCCGGCCTGCGCGACACCGACGGCCACGACCTGCGCTTCACCCCGCGCCTGCCCGCCGACTGGAACCGGATGCGCTTCCGGCTGATCTTCCGGGGCAGCCGCCTGGAGATCGAGATGACGCAGGAGGCCACGACGTTCACCCTGCTCGACGGCTCGCCGCTGGCGCTCGTCAGCGACGGCGAGAGCTTCACCGTCAACGGCGGCGAGCCGGTCGTCGTGCCGGTGGCCGTGCAGGCCGTGGCGAGGTAGCCGGCCCCGCCGGGTTGCTACTTCATGGTTTCGGCCAGGGCACTGTCGATGTCGGGAAACGCGAACTCATAGCCCAGCTCGCCGGCGCGACCGGGCACCATGCGCACGCCGGTCACCGCGTACTGCGCGACGTCGCCCGCGATGATCTTGGCGGCGATGCCGGGGACCGGCACGATCGCCGGGCGGTGCAGGGCACGGCCGAGCGCCTTGGAGAACTCGCGGTTGGTCACCGGAGCCGGGGCGCAGACGTTGAGCGCGCCGCTGAAGCCGGCCCGGTCGATGACGCGCAGGTACATGCCGATCAGGTCGTCGTGATGAATCCACGGCAGGTACTGGCGGCCACCGGCGAGCGGTCCGCCAAGCCCGAGCTTGAACGGCAGCAGCATGCTCGCCAGCACGCCGCTGCCGGCGTGCAGCGTCACGCCGGTGCGCATCTTCACGACGGTCATGCCGAGGGCCGCGGCGCCGTCGGCCTCGCGCTCCCAGCGCACGCAGACATCGGCGAGGAAGTCGCCGGCAGCAGGACTCGACTCATCGACGAGCTCGGTGCCGTGCGCCCCGTAATACGCGCATGCCGACGCGCAGACGAGCCGCTCCGGACGGGGGTCGGTCGCTGCGAGACCGGCCACGAGCTGACGCGTGCCGCCCTCGCGGCTGTCGCGGATCCTGTCCTTGACGGCCGCGTTCCAGCGCTGTGAGACCGGCTCGCCGGCGAGATGCACCACGACGTCGCGGCCGGCCAGCGCGGCGGCGGGGGCCGCCTCGCGCTGCCAATCCCATGCCACCGCTTCGACGCCCAGCCGCGCGTGGGCGCCGGCGGCGTCGCGCGAGAGGACGGTGACCTCGTCACCTCGCGCGCCGAGCGCGGCGACGAGCCGCGAGCCGACGAAACCGGTGGCACCGGTGATCGTCACCCTCATGTGCGCCGATCCGGCTCGGCAAGATGCGCGCTCATGTCAGTCCTTCGGACCGTAACCCGTTTTGGATGCCTGAGTGCCTCGCCGCCGTCGGCTAGCGTGCGAGCTCTCACGAGCGAAGGAGCAGCGATGACCGACGTCGGCGGAGCGTTTGAGCAGTACCGGGAGATCGACACGGGCGAGGCCTTCACGCCACAGGGCCCCTATGCGCTGAAGATCGAGCTGTCCGAGACGTCGGTGATGGCGCGCAGCGGGGGGATGGTCGCCTACCAGGGCGACGTGCGCTTCGAGCACAAGGGCGGCGGCCTCGGGCGGATCATCAAGAAGGCCGCGAGCGGCGAGGACCTGCGGCTCATGACGTGCACCGGGACCGGCGAGCTCTTTCTCGCCAATCAGGCGATGCTCGTCCACGTCCTGCGACTCGACAACGAGTCGCTGACGGTCAACGGGAAGAACATCCTCGCCTTCGAGGAGCAGATCGAGTGGGACGTGACGCGCGTCAAGGGCGGTGCGGCGGGCATGCTCGCGGGGGGCCTGTTCAACATCGTGCTGCGCGGCAGCGGGCTCGTCGCGCTGACCTCCGACGGCCAGCCGATGCGGCTCGACGTCAGCGAGGCGCCGACGTTCGCCGATCCCCAGGCGGCGATCGCGTGGTCCGGCGGCGTCACGACGACGCTGAAGACCGACGTGCAGGCCAAGTCGTTGATCGGCTTCGGCTCGGGCGAGAGCCTGCAGCTCGGCTTCTCCGGTCAGGGCTGGGTGCTCGTCCAGCCCTCGGAGGGAAGGCCGGTCGTCGTGTCGGGCTGATCGCCGGCGGACTCGCGCTCGCCGGTCTCGTCGGGTTCGCCGGCCTCCTCCGGCGACGCCGGCGGATCGCCGGCCCGCGCCAGCCGCAGCCGGAACAGCGCACCCCCGCCCGGCGCCTCCTCGACCGCGATCGAGCCGCCGTGGGTCTCGGCGACCTGCCGGACGATCGCCAGGCCCAGGCCCGAGCCCGGCCGCCCGCGCGCGGCCGTTCCACGGTAGAAGCGGTCGAAGACGTGGGGTCGCTCGGCGGCGGGGATGCCGGGGCCGCGGTCGCGCACGGTCAGCTCGCCGCCGCGCAGGACGACGTCGACCACGCTGTCCTCGGGGGCGTGCTTGGCGGCGTTGTCGAGCAGGTTGTCGACCGCGCGCCCAAGGCGCTCGGATAGGCCCTCGACCACCGTCGGCTCGACCTCGGCGTCGAACGTCGTGCGCGGCCGCCGGCGCCGGGCGCGCGCGACGGACTCGGCGACGACGTCGTCGAACCGCACGTCGGCGACGCCCTGCAGCGGCTCGTCGCCGCGGGCGAGCTCGATGACGTCGGTGATCAGCGCGGTCAGCTCCTCGGTCTCCGCGCGGACGTCCTCGAGCAGCCGGGTGCGGTCGTCGTCGGCGAGCTCGCCACCCTCGGTCAGCAGCACCTCGATGTTGGTGCGCAGCGACGTGACCGGCGTGCGCAGCTCATGCGAGGCGTCGGCGACGAGCTGGCGCTGGGAGTGCACGGAGTCGTCGAGCGCGCGGCGCGAGCGCTCGAGCGCGTCGAGCATCGCGTTGAAGCGCTGCGCCATCTGGCCGACCTCGTCGTCGCTGCGCACCTCGATGCGGCGGCCGAGGTCGTCGGTCTGCGTGATGTGCTCGGCGGCGGCCGTCAGCTCGCTGACGGGCTGGATGACCTGGCGGCCGAACAGGCGTCCGAAGAACGCCGCCAGCAGGGTCGCGCCGACGCACAGCAGCACGAGCACGGCCTGCAGGCGCCCAAGCGTCGCATCGACGTTGGCGAGGCTGCGCACGAGCTGAACCGCGCCGCCGCCCGGATAGGCCGCGGTGAGGACCCGCAGGTGAACGCCTTCGGCGCTGCGGACGTCGCGCAGGACGGCGGCTCGCTGCCCACCGCTGCCGGCGATCGCCCGATCCACTTCGTCGACGGGCACGTCGAGGTCGCCGGGCGCCGGAAAGGCGATGTCGCCCGACGAGTAGATCAGCTGCACCGCCCCGCTCGGTCCACCGGCGCGCACCGAGGGCCCGGGCAGTTCGGGGCCGAGCGCCGGGCCGAAGCGCTCGCCGCGGGCCCTGCGCTCGATCTGCAGGCCCTGCGTCGTGAGCGCCTCGTCGACCTGCCCGCGCAGCTCGCTGCGCAGGGCGGCGTAGGCGACGATCGCGACGAGCACCACCGTGACGCCGACCGTCGCCGCCGCGAGCAGCGTCAGCCGGTGGCGCAGCGCCATCATGGGTCGCGCAGCACGTAGCCGACGCCGCGCACGGTGTGCAGCAGCCGCCGCTCGCCGCCCTCCTCGGTCTTGCGCCGCAGGTAGCCGATGTAGACGCCCAGCGCGTTGGACGTCGCGCCGAAGTCGTAGCCCCAGACGCGCTCGAACAGCACCGAGCGGGTGAGCACCTGGCGCGGATGCTCGAGGAACGTCTCCAGCAGCGAGAACTCCGTCTTGGACAGCTCGATCGGCCGCCCACCGCGATGGACCTCGTGTGCCGAGCGGTCGAGCACGAGGTCGGCGAAGGCCAGGGTCGGCCCGCCGGCATCGACGCGGCGCAGCAGCGCCCGCAGCCGCGCATTGAGCTCGCGCAGAGCGAACGGCTTGACGAGGTAGTCGTCGGCGCCGGCGTCGAGGCCGTCGACGCGGTCGTCGACCGCGTCGCGGGCGGTGAGCATGAGCACCGGCGTGCGGTCGCCGGCGGCGCGCAGCCGGCGGCAGACCTCGAGGCCGTCGACACGCGGCATCATCACGTCGAGCACGATCGCGTCGACCGTCCCCTCGGCCAGCGTGTCGAGCGCCTGCTGGCCGTCCTCGGCGAGATGCACGTCATGGCGTTCGAGGGTCAGCGCGCGCTGCAGCGCGGCGCGTACGCCCGGTTCGTCGTCGACCACGAGGACCTTCATCTCACATGCTCCTGAGCACGGCCACAGCACATCACGGGTGCATAAGAGCCTACGAAGTGCCGCGTGTGTGACCATGCCCACGATGAGCTTCGCGGACCATCTCGAACGGGCCTATCCCGACAACGTGCACGAGGACTTCGCCTCCGCGCGCCCGGCGGTGGAGGAGCGGCTGCCTGGATTCCGCGTACGCCGGATCGCGCCTGCGTCCTCCGGGAAGCCCTGGATCTACGCGACGAACGGCGCGTCGGCCGCGATCGGCGAGGACGAGGACGGCGCGGAATACGTGGTGCTGGCGCCCGCCGCCGACCCGGTCCTGGTCGAGATGCTGGCGGCGCTCGCCACCGTCACCGCGGATCCCGACAAGCGCCTCGGCGTGGGGAGCATCCTCGTGCTCGGCCGGCCGTGGACGGGCTCGTCGGCGGCCCAGAGCCTGCTGGTCCTGCCGCCCTACGTGTTCGGTCCCGGCTTCGAGGTCTACGAGCCGCCGGACGAGGACCGCCGGGTGGTCGTGCTGTGGCTCGTCCCGATCACGTCGGCCGAGGCCCGGTTCGTGCGCCTGCAGGGCGCCCAGGCGTTCGAGCAGCTCATGCAGCGCACGGAGGTCAACGTCGTCGATCCGCGCCGCGCCTCGATCGTGTAGTCACTCGACGTCCGTGCCGCCGGCGTAGAGCTTCTTCACCGTCAGCACCATCTTGCGCGAGCAGCGGTCGGGGCCGGGCACGTCGGCGCGCACGCGGTAGAGCACGTAGCGGTCGAGGGTCAGCACGGCGGGCCCGGCCGCGTCCAACGGCCTGCGCCAGTCGTCGTCGACGAGCACGTAGTCGGCCCTGCGCGACACCGGCACGTGCGGATAGCTGGTCTCCAGCACGGGCTTCTGCGAGCACAGCGGCTGGCCGGTCAGGATGATCCCCGCCCATAGCTGGCGCCCGTCGGCCGGCATGTCCAGGCGCACCGACGCGTCCGGCGGCAGGAGCGCGTCGACGCGCTTGAGCTCGAGCATGCTCTTGGGCAGCTGGTCGAACGTCCGGCCGATCTCCTTGGCGGCGCCCAGGCGCGTCGCGCCGAGCAGGAAGACCAGCGCGACCGCGCCCACCCACTTCCACTTCAGGCGGGCGATCCCGGTGGCCGCGACGGCGACGCCCAGCGGTGCCGCGAACGCCAGCGCCTTGTAGTGGAAGTACCAGCCGTATTCGCGCGGGCGGAAGTAGAACGCGGCGAGGACGCCGAACGCGACGATCCCGCCCAGCCCCCAGCGGATATCGCGCGGCGCCGCGCGCAGGGCGATCACGAGGCCGCCGATCAGCAGGATCATCCCGACCAGGCCCTGGCCGGCCCCGTCGAAGCCGAGGAAGTAGCGCTCGGGGAAGAACCCCGTCAGGTCGCCGCCCCAGTTGGCCAGCGAGTAGCCCGGCGCGAGCACGCGCGTGGACACCGACACCTTCTCCAGCACGCCCTGCAGCGGCAGCAGCAGCAGCCCGAAGAGCGGCACGATCCACAGCAGGTTGCGCTTGTTCTGCAGACGCGGCATGCGCAGCAGCGAACGCCCCTGGCGGCGGCGCTCGAACGCCCAGAAGACGATCGCCGCGATCAGCGGGATCGGCATCGCCAGCGGGTAGGCGAAGACGAGCACGCCGAGAAACGACGCGAACAGCAGCAGCCCGCCGCGCGAGCGTCTTCGCACGACGTACCAGGCGAGGACGATCGCGAAGGGCAGCGCCATGTAGCCCCAGGTCTGGTTGAAGTACGGGTGCATCCCGGTGAAGAGCGTGATCCGGTTCAGGCCGACGAGCCCCATCGCCGCTCCCGCCGCCCACGCGCCGGCGCCGAGCAGCTCGCGCGCGAGCAGCCAGAAGCCGAGCGCGCCGAGCGCCAGCAGCGCCGCCTGGAGGGTCGCGATGATCGCGTAGGGCTCCATCCCGGCCACCCGCGCGACGGCGCCGAACGCGAGGTAGATCGGCGGCTTGGAGCGCCAGACGAGCGGGACGCGGTCGACCGGCTCGTTGGGCGCAGCGTCGTTGGGGTGATGGTCCTGCAGGAACTTCGCGGTGCCGACGGCGAGGTGGGCGTCCGAGCCGTTGCCGATCACCGTGACGAAGCCGCCGCGGAACATCGGCACGAGTGCGACGAGGCCGATCAGCAGCGCGATGTACAGCGGCACGAGCAGCGTGCCCCAGGACACGTGCACGCCGGCCTGGACGGCCGAGCGCGCGAGCGGCAGCCCGGGGTCGCGCCGCCAGGCGTAGACGCCCGCTCCGATGCTGCCGGCCAGCACGATTCCCAGCGCGACGTCGAAGGGCACGAACGCGTACGCGAGCACCGCGAGCTCCAGTGCGGTCGCGATCGCGCCGACCGGCAGCACCCACAGCAGCTCGTGGCGGCGCAGGCCGGCGGGCAGGAACAGGCGGGTGGGGGCGAAGCCGACGATGGCGAAGAGCCCGACGCAGGCGATGCCCACGTGTGCCGCCTCGGCCAGCCCGCCACGGCCCTGGACGCCCGCGTACGTCGCGAGGCCGAGCGCGAGGGAGGCGGCGCCGAGGAGCGCCAGCCAGACGAGCGCGAGGTGCCGGCGCCCGCTCAGCGAGGCTCGTCGGGGCGGCGGCGCGCCTGCGCCATCACCCGGTGCAGGAACACCGGGTTGCCCACCAGGTAGCGCCTCCACATCCGCTTCGGCTCGATCGCCAGTCGAAAGATCCATTCCAGTCCATTGTCGGACAACGAGGCCGGCGCGCGCGGTACGCGTCCCGAGACGAAGTCAAAGAGCGCCCCGACGCTCCACAGGACATCGCAGTCCAGGCGGTCGACGGTGCGCTGCGCCCAGATCTCCTGCTTCGGCGTTCCCATGCCCACGAGCAGGATGTCGGGCTTGCGCGCGTTGATGTCCTCGATGACCCGCTCGTCGTGCCCGGAGCCGATCTGGAAGTAGCCGTGGTGGGTGCCGACCACACGCAGCCCGGGATGCCCGCGGCGCAGTCGCTGGCCGGCCTGGGCGGCGACGCCGGGGTCACAGCCCAGCAGGTAGACCGAGCGATCCTGCTGCTCGCAGAGGGCGGCGAGATCCCAGATCCAGTCCGCCCCGGTCATGCGATGGGGAATCTCCGCGCTCAGCGCCTTGGCGGCGAGGCGCACGCCGTAGCCGTCGCAGTAGACGAGGTCGGCGTTCTCGAGCGCCTCGCGCAGCGCGGGGTCCTCGCG
>Ga0136616_10001462_pt1 | contig 12389 bp, 11 predicted proteins | sample AntDrymUQ2992106_2_FD_106648 | JGI IMG/M metagenome (GOLD analysis project Ga0136616, IMG submission 106648) | Polar desert sand microbial communities from Dry Valleys, Antarctica - metaG UQ299 (21.06) | ecosystem: Environmental > Terrestrial > Soil > Desert | place: Antarctica: Dry Valley...
GCCAGCAGGGCGAGCGCGGCGCCGGTCGCCCCGGTGGCGGCGAACCGCCTGAGTGGCTGCACGTCCATGGTCGTCTCCCGGTCGATTTCGAGAGCGCCAGTCTATGGCGGACCCCGGGCGGCGGCGGATAGATTCTCCCGGTGCTCACCCCCGCGCTTCTCGGCCTGGCAACCGGCGCCGCCGTCGGCGCCCTGATGAGCCGCGGGACCGTCTGCTTCAACGCCGGCGTGCGGCGCGCGGCCTTCGACGGCGATGACCGGATACTGCGGATCTTCGGCCTGGCGGTGGCGCTGCAGCTATTGCTCCTGCCGGCCCTGGTCGCCCTCGGAGTGGACCCAGCGGCGGCAGCCGTGACCAACGGACAGCCGCCGCTACTGCCCGTCGCCCAGGTCGTGGGCGGCGCGGTCTTCGGCGTGGGAATGGCGCTGGCCGGCGGCTGCATCAGCGGAATCCTGTGGAAGAGCGGCGCGGGGTCGATCGCCACGGCGGTGGCCATCGCCGGCTTCGCGGCCGGCGAGCTCCTTGCCCAGGGCGCCGGCGGCTCCCTCCTCGCCGCGCTGCAGGGCGCCTCGCGACCGGTCGAGAGCTCGGTCTTCTCGCTCCTCGGCCTGCCTTACGCGCCGGTTGCGCTGATCGCGGGCGCCGCGCTCTTCGCCCTGCTGCTTCGCGGTGCCTCCCGCCGGACGCTGGCCTTCGGCGCCGGTCTCGGGGCGCTCGGCGCGATCGCCTGGCTCGCCGCCGCGGCCTCCGGCTACGGCTACGGGCTCGGCTTCGTGGGCACCGCGTCCGCCCTTGGCACGGTCGCGGAGGGTGGCACGCTCGGACCGCGCGCCTTCGAGGTCTTCCTCGCCCTCGGCTTGATCGCCGGGGCCGCCCTCGCTATCCGCGGCCCGCTCCGGATTCCCGACGGCGCCCGCGCCGGACGCGCGCTCGCCGGTGGACTGCTCATGGGCGTCGGCGCGAACCTAGCGGTCGGATGCAACATCGGCCACGGCCTCACCGGCATCCCGCTGCTCTCGCTCGGGTCGGTGCTCACGGTGGTATGCATGGCGGTCGGAGCCCTCGCGGTGCGCCGATTCGTCCTCCTTCGATCGCCTGCTCTTCGAGGAGTCGAGCGGCCGGAGCCGAGCTGGTAGACGGCGACCGCTCGGACGAGATCGCCAGCGGGTGCCCGCTACGCTCGAGGGTCGCGTGACTACCAGTCCTCTCGATAGCTTCACACCGCAGGTTCGTGACTGGTTCGAGCGCGCCTTCGCCGAGCCCACGGCGGCCCAGACTCAGGCGTGGCCCGCGATCGCGGCGGGCGACAACGTCCTCCTGTCCGCCCCGACGGGCTCCGGCAAGACACTTGCCGCGTTCCTCTGGGGACTCGACCGGCTGGTGGCCGAGAAAGAGCGGCGACCGGTTGCCACCGAAGGTCGCGAGGCGGCGCCCGACAGCGAGCGGCGTACCAGGCTCGTCTACATCTCGCCGCTGAAGGCGCTCTCTTACGACATCGAACGCAACCTTCGCGCGCCACTTCAGGGGATCTGCGGCGACGTGCAGGTGGCGATCCGCACCGGCGACACGCCGCAGCGAGAGCGCCAGGCGATGCTCCGCCACCCACCCGACATATTGATCACCACGCCCGAGTCGCTGTACCTGATGCTCACCTCGCGCGCGCGCGACATCCTGGCCGACGCCGAGTGGGTGATCGTCGACGAGATCCACGCCGTCGCCCAGACGAAGCGCGGCGCACATCTGGCGCTCACGCTCGAGCGGCTCGAGCACCTCGCCGGGCGACCGCTCCAGCGCATCGGGCTCTCGGCCACGCAGCGCCCGCTCGAGGAGGTCGGGCGCTTTCTCGTGGGCGCCGGTCGCGACTGCACGATCGTCGACACCGGGATCCGCAAGCCGCTCGACGTGAAGATCCACGTGCCGGTCGACGACATGCGCGAGCAGGGCGCCCACGACGTCACCGACCCGGCGCTCGGCGGCATGGGAACGGCCGCCGGCGGTGGCGACCTCGTCGGCACGGGCATGGGCGAGCCCGAGACGACCGCGGCTACGCGCCGTTCGATCTGGCCGGCGATCTATCCCGAGCTGCTCGAGCTGGTGCGTGCGCACCGCTCGACGATCGTCTTCGTGAACAACCGCCGCGGCGCGGAGCGACTCGCGGTGCGTTTGAACGACCTCGCCAACGAGGGCCGGCCCGAAGACGACGATGGGGCCGGACCGCTGGAGGTGATCGCCCGTGCCCATCACGGCTCGCTCGCGCGCGAGGAGCGCTTGGTGGTCGAGGAGCTGCTCAAGTCCGGCGAGCTGCCTTGCCTCGTGGCCACGTCGTCGCTCGAGCTGGGCATCGACATGGGTGCAGTCGACCTCGTCCTGCAGGTCGAGTCGCCGAAGTCGGTCACGCGCGGGCTCCAGCGGATCGGGCGCGCGGGCCACGGCGTTGGCGAGGTCTCGAAGGGCCGCATCTTCCCGAAGTTCCGTGCCGACCTGCTCGAGTGCGCCGTCGTCGTCGAGCGCATGCGGCGCGGCGAGATCGAGTCGACGGTCGTGCCGCGCAACCCGCTCGACGTGCTCTCGCAGCAGATCGTCGCGATGGCGGCGACGGACGAGGAGTGGCGGGTGCCCGAGCTCCACGAGCTGGTCAAGCGCGCCTACCCCTACACGGAGCTCTCCCGCGAGCTGCTCGACCAGGTGCTCGACATGCTCGACGGGCGCTACCCGTCGGAGGAGTTCAGCGAGCTGCGTCCGCGAATCGTCTGGGACCGCCTCGAGGACACGATCCGCGCGCGGCGGGGGGCGCGCCAGCTGGCGGTCACGAACGCGGGCACGATTCCCGACCGCGGCCTCTTCGGCGTCCACCTGCCGGATGGCCGGCGCGTGGGCGAGCTCGACGAGGAGATGGTCTATGAGGCCCGCCCCGGCCAGACGTTCATGCTCGGCGCCTCCACCTGGCGCATCGAGGAGATCACACGCGACCGCGTGATCGTGACCCCGGCTCCGGGGGCGCCGGGAGCCCTGCCCTTCTGGCGCGGCGACGGCGTAGGGCGCCCGGTCGAGCTCGGACGTGCGATCGGCGCGTTCTGCCGCGAGGCGGTGGACCGCGAGCCGGCCGAGTTGATGAAGAGCCACGACCTCGACGAGCGCGCGGCGCGCAACCTGATCGCCTTCCTGCGCGAGCAGCGCGAGGCCACGCGTGTGATCCCGTCGGATCGCACGATCGTCATCGAGCGCTTCCGGGACGAGATCGGCGACTGGCGCCTGTGCGTGCTCTCGCCCTACGGCGGGCGCGTGCACGCGGCGTGGGCACTGGCGCTCTCGGCACGGATCCGCGACCGCTTCGGGCTCGAGGCCGACGCGATCTGGTCAGACGACGGCATCATCGTGCACCTCCCCGACGCCGACGAGCCCCCAGGCGCCGAGCTCGTGCTCGTCGAGCCGGACGAGCTCGAGGACCTCGTGGTGGGCGAGCTCGGCGCCTCGGCGTTGTTCGGCGCACGCTTTCGCGAGAACGCCTCGCGCGCGCTGCTGATCCCGCGCGCCTATCCGGGCAAGCGCACACCGCTGTGGCAGCAGCGGCTCAAGGCGCAGTCGCTGCTCGAGGTGGCCAAGCGCTACGGGCAGTTTCCGATCGTGCTCGAGACCTACCGCGAATGCTTGCGCGACGTGCTCGACCTGCCCGGGCTCGACGAGCTGCTGCGCGGCCTGCACCGCCGCGAGCTGTCGCTTGTCGAGGCCGAGACGCAGACCGCCTCCCCGTTCGCCTCGTCACTGCTGTTCGACTACGTGGCCACCTATATGTACGAGGGCGACACGCCCAACGCGGAGCGCCGTGCAGCCGCGCTGTCACTCGACCGCGATCTCCTGCGCGAGCTGCTCGGCCAGGAGGAGCTGCGCGACCTGATCGACTTGGCGGCGCTCGAGGAGGTCGAGGCCGATCTCCAGCGCACCTCCGAGCGCACGCGAGCGGCCAACACCGATGCCCTCCACGACGTGCTTCGCGCCGTCGGCGACCTGACCGTGCGCGAGGCGCAGGAGCGCTGCTTCGACGCCGTGTCGGCCAAGCGGATGCTCGGCGAGCTCGAGGGCGAGCGTCGAGCGGTGGCGATGCGAATCGGAGGCGAGGAGCGCTACATAGCGTCGGAGGATGCCGGGCTCTACCGCGACGCGCTCGGCGCCGTCCCGCCGGGCGGACTGGCGGCCACCTTCCTCGAGCCGGTCGAGAATCCGCTCGAGCGGCTCGTCCGCCGCTACGCCCGGACGCACGGACCGTTTGCCGGCGGCGAGCCCGCTGCGCGCTACGGCGTCGACCTGGAGCCAGTGCTGAGGGGCTTGGAGAGCGCCAGCGCGCTCGTGCGTGGGGAGCTGCGACCGGGCGGCACCGAGCGCGAGTGGTGCGACCCGGAGGTGCTGCGGCGCCTTCGCCGAGCGTCGCTCGCCGCCCTGCGCAGGGAGGTCGAGCCGGCGGAGCAGCGCGCGCTCGCGCGACTCTTGCCCAGCTGGCAGGCCGTGGATGCGGCGCCACCGGGCGGGGCCGGCGTGGACCGGCTGCGCGAGGTGCTGGTGCCGCTGCAGGGCGTCGCGCTCGCGCCGGAGGTCTGGGAGCGCGACGTGCTGCCCCGACGTGTGGGCGCCTACTCCACATCGTGGCTCGATGCTCTCTGCGCGAGCGGCGAGGTGGTGTGGATCGGCGCCGGCGCGCTCGGGCGCTCGTCGGGCAAGGTCGCGCTCTACTTCCGCGAGGACGCGCGCTGGCTCGGGCCGCCGCCGGCGAAGGTCGAGCGTCCGTCGCTCGGGGTCCACGAGGCGATCCGAGAGCGCCTGGGCAGCGGGGCCTCGTTCTGGGCCGACCTGATCGCCGACGTGACCGAGGCGGACGGCGCGACGGTGGAGCCGGCCGAGCTCCAGGAGGCGCTCTGGGATCTCGTGTGGGCCGGCGAGGTAACAAACGACGCGTTCGCGCCGCTCAGGGCGCCGCGCCTCTCACTGGCGCGCGCCGAGCAGGAGCGCCAGCGCCGGTTCGCGCGCCGGCGGCGGCCCGCAGCGCCGCAGATCCAGGGCCGCTGGTCGCTCACCGCGCCGCTCCTCGCGAACGCTCCGCAGCACGGCCCACGACTGCGTGCCATCTGCGAGCTGCTGCTCGAGCGCTACGGGATCGTCACGCGGGAGACCGTGCTGGCCGAGGGAATCCCGGGCGGGTTCTCGGCGCTCTACGGCGAGCTGTCGAATCTCGAGACGCTCGGCACCGCCCGCCGCGGCTACTTCGTCGAAGGCTTGGGAGGCGCCCAGTTCGGGCTCGCCGCCGCGGTGGAGCGGCTTCGCGGGCTGCGCGCGGACGAGCCGGCCGGCGCGCTCGTGCTCGCAGCAACCGATCCGGCCAACCCCTACGGCGCCTCGCTTCCCTGGCCGCGGCGTGAGGACGAGCAGGCTGCCTCTGCGGACGGCGCAAGTCACGGCCCTGCTACGCGCCAGGGCGGGCGGCGCCCCGCCCGGGTGGCCGGCGCCTACGTCGTGACGCTCGACGCCGAGCCGGCGCTCTACGTCGAGCGCGGCGGGAAGGGGCTCGTGGCGCTGCGCCAGCCGCTCGACGACGGCGGGGCTCCCGCCGGCTGGCTCCGAGAAGCGCTCGAGGCGCTCGCCGAGCATGTCCGCCGAGGCCGGCTCAAGCGCCTGGCGCTCGAACGCTTCGACGGCGAGCCGATTGTGGGATCGGCTTTCGAGGAACCGCTCGTGGGGCTCGGCTTCCGCCCCGGCCCGCGCAAGCTCACGCTGAGCGCCTGAGACCCCCTCACCTGCGGGGCGGCTTGCGAGGCATTTCGGAGCGCCGAGCCGCGCCTACGATCTCCACATGCCGGAAGGCGACACGATCCACCACGCCGCGAAGCGAGTGGGCGCAGCGCTCGTCGATCGTGAGATCGTCTCGATCGAGACGCCGCAGTCGCGGCACCGCCACGACCGCTGGCCCGAGCGCCTTGCCGGCCGCGCCGTCCGCAGCGTCGACGCGCACGGCAAGCACTTGCTCGTGCGCTTCGATGGCGACCTGACGCTTCACTCGCACCTCCGCATGGGCGGCAAGTGGGGCGTCTACGCTCGCGGCCAGCGTTGGCGGCGCTCCCCGCGGCGCGCATGGCTGGTGATCCGCACGGCGGAGCACGAGGTGGTGCAGTTCGACGGGCCGGTGCTCGAGCTGATGACCGAGGGCCGCACGCGCTTCGATCAGCGACTCGCGGGTCTCGGCACCGACCTCCTCCGCGACGACTTCGACGAGGAGGCATTTGTTCGGCGCCTGCGGGAAGACGACCAGACCCGCGGGATCGGCGACGCGATCCTCGACCAGCGCAACGTGGCCGGCATCGGCAACATCTGGAAGTCGGAGTCCTGCTTTCTCGCCGGGATCGATCCCTGGCGGCCCGCGGGGGCGGTCACGGATACCGAGGCGCGGCGGATAGTGCGCGAGGCGCGCCCACTCATGCGGCTCTCGGCCGAGCGAGGAGGACGAGTCGTGACCGTCGACCCGCAGCGCCCGGCGCGCGGGCCCGAGAATCGAACGTGGGTCTATAAGCGCGGCACCCTTCCCTGTCGGCGCTGCGGCACGCTGGTGCGAGCACGAGGCCAGGGCGACGACAACCGCACCACGTTCTGGTGCCCCGGTTGTCAGCGGTGACGCGCCCGGCCAACCTCCCGGCGCTCAAGCGCGTGGGTCACAAGGGAGCCGACAAGGTCAGCCCCGGCAACACGATCGAGAGCTTCGAGGCGGCGCTCGAGGCCGGTGTCGACATGATCGAGTTCGACGTCCTGTGCCTCGCCGACGGGCGGCTCGTGCTGGCGCACGACCAAGCCGACGCTGCTCGGCGCGCGCCGGTGACGCTCGAGGAAGGGCTCGACCACTTCGCCGGCAAGGCCTACGCGGGCGTGGAGCTCGACGTGGACCTGAAGCGACCCGGATTCGAGCGCGAGGTGGTGGACGGACTCGTCGCCCGCGGCCTCGCCGAGCGATCGCTCGTCTCGTCGACCTACTGGGAGAGCCACGAGCTGATCGGACGGCTCGCGCCGGGTCTGCGGCGTGGCTGGTCGATCCCGCGCGCCCGCCGCGACTACACGAAGACGGTCCTGGCGCCCGGCGCCTATGCGCTGCTGCGCGTCATGCGGGCGCGGCTGCCGCGCCAGGCGGCGGACGCGATCAGCGCCGGCCGCTGCGAGGCGCTGATGGCGCACTGGCTGCTGGTGAGTGCGCGCCTCGTCCAGTCGGTTCGCGGCGCCGGCGGCCAGCTCTACGCGTGGACCGTGGACGACGCGCAGCGGATCGGCGCGCTCGACGCGCTCGGGGTGGATGGCGTCATCACCAACGACCCCCGCCTGTTCCGGCCGCCGCGCGACGCCGCAGCCGCCGGCTAGCTACATCGCGAGCCCGCCGGTCTCGCAAACTGACCTGTGATGGATCCGCTGCTCGGTCGTAATGAGGGTGTGAACGACGCCGTGGCGCACCCGGTCCCGACGCTGACAGCGAGCGAGGCGGCGGACAGCTTCGAGGCCCTCTACCGGCGCACCTTCCCGCGCGTGTACGGGTACGTGGCCTCGCTGCTGCGCGACCGCTCGGCCGCCGAGGACGTGACCGCCCAGGCGTTCGAGCGCGCCTACCGCAAGCGGCGGAGCTTTCGTGCCTCGCGCGGCAGCGCTGAGGCGTGGATCTTCGGCATCGCCCGCAATGCCGCGCTCGACGAGCTGCGCCGGCATCGCCGCCGCGCCACGCTCGAAGCGGAGCCGCAAGACGTCTGGAGCGCCGCGCCCGACGAGCACGCCGAGCACGCCCTTCGGCGCGAGACGGTTCGCGCGGCGCTGGCCGACCTCACACCGCGCGAGCGCGACATCGTCGCGCTCAAGTTCGCCGGCGGCCTCACTGGCGCCGAGATCGCGCGCGTGCTCGGACTCTCCGAGTCGAACGTCGGCACGCGACTTCACCGGACCATCGAGAAGCTGAGAAAGGCCTGCCATGACGACGCCTGACCCACACGAGACACGCAACGCGTCCGACCCGGCCGCCGACTCCACGCTCGCGGTGATCGACGATGCACTCGGCTCCGGACGCGTGACCAGCGATGACCCAAGTGAGCGTGAGCTTCAGGAGCTGGCGCTGGCGGTGAGCGCCGATGCTCCCGAGCCGCGGCCCGACTTCGCCGAGCGCCTCGGCCGGCGGGCGGGCGCCGGCTTTCCGATCGAGCACCCTGGTCGCGTGCGACGGGGAGGTCGCCGCCTGGCTGCGCGCGCCCGTCGGGCTCGATCGACTTACCGTCCCGCTCCCGCCGACGGCCGGGTGCGCGGCTGGCGGCCGCCGATGCCGGTCGTCGCCGGCGCGGCCTCCCTCCTGCTGGCGCTCGTGGTTGGGGTCTCGCTGTACGCGGGCAGCCCTGATCGCCAGCCGAGCCCGATGCTCACCGACGACGCTCCGATAGCCGGCCCCGAGCCGTCCACGCAGGCGCCCGATTCGGCGCCGAGCGAGGGCGGCCCGAGCGCTGGCGACAAGAGCGCCCCCGAGACCTCGGCGCAGGCGCTTCCCGACGGCGACGGCGAGCGCGCAATCGATCCCTCGATCGGTGATTCACCGGTGACCGTCCCACCGCCGGTCCCGCCGCCAGGCGGCGGCGGTGAGGCGCTCGGCGAACGCGACCGGCGCGTGCAGCGCTCCGCGTCGCTGACGCTCGCGGCGCCGGCCGACGAGCTCGGCGAGGCAGCCGCCGGAATCAACGAGGTGGCTCAGCGTCGCCGCGGGTTCGTGCTCACCTCCTCGATCACCACCGGTCAGGACGGCGTCGGCGGCGGAACGTTCGAGCTGCGGGTGCCGGTGACGGAGCTCGACGCGACGCTCGCGGACCTCGCGGACCTCGGTCAGGTGCGCAGCCAGACGCGGACCGATGACGACGTCACGGCGGTCTTCTCCTCGATCGAGGACCGGTTGCGCGCCGCCTCCGCCGAGCAGCGCGGGCTCAGGCGCCGGCTCGCGCGCGCCGAGACGGAGCTCGAGGCTCGCGGCATCAGGCAGCGCCTCCGCGCCGTGACCGGCGAGATCGATCGGACCCGCGCGGAGCTTCGCACCGCCGACCGGCGCACCGCGTTCGCGGCGGTGTCGGTCTCGCTGACCGAGGGCGGCGACGGCGGGGGCGGGGGCACCGGCGAGGCGCTCGAGGACGCCCTCGACTCGCTGGTGGGCGCGCTCAACTTCGCGCTCCGGGCGCTCGGTGTACTCGTGCCACTGGCGGTCCTGGCACTGCTCGCTTGGCTCGCATGGCGGGCAATGCAGCGGCGGCGGCGCGAGTCGGAGCTGCGCTGAATAGGCGCAAGCCGCCGCTCCAAGCCGCCGTGGCGACCCGTCGCGGCGGTTGTGTGATCATCTGAGCCGTGTCCGAGGGAGACGGGACCGCCGGCCTGCTCGGCCGGCTCCCCATCTTCTCCGAGCTGTCCGAGGCCGAGCTCGCGAAGCTCGCCAGCGTCGCCGTGCCGCGAAGCTGGGACGCGGGGCAGGTCGTCTTCCGCGAGGGCGACGAGGGCAGCTCGTGCTACGTCGTCAGAAGCGGCTCGCTCAAAGCCACGAAGGCGCACACCGATGGACGGACGATCGCACTGACCGAGCTCCACCCCGGTGACATGTTCGGCGAGCTCGCGCTCTTCAGCGGCGAACGCCGTTCGGCGACGATCGAGGCGATCGACGAGACCTCCGCAGTCGCGCTCCTCGCGGAGGACATTCGCAGGCTGCTGCTGGCCCAGCCAGACATCGCGATAAAGATGCTCGCCGGGCTCGCCGACCGGGTGAGGGGCGCCAACGAGCGAATCGCCAGCCAGTCGTTCCTGGGCGTATCCGGCCGCGTGGCGAGCGTCCTACTCGGACAGATCGAGGCGCGGCGCGAGGAGGGCGATGACGAGGGAGGCGTCGTCGTGACCGCAACACAGAGCGACATCGCCCAGCTGGCGGGATCCTCGCGCGAGAGCGCCAGCCGCTTCCTCGCCACGCTGGAGCGCGCCGGCGTGGTGACGTTGCAGCGGGGAAGAGTCGTCGTCCATGAGCCCGCCGCCCTCCACAACTACATCTACTGAGAACGGCGACGACTTCGCACGTGCGCGGCGGCGGATGGTCGAGCGTCAACTGTGGCGGCGCGGCATCCGCGACGAATGCGTGCTCGCCGCGATGGCCGCCGTCCCGCGCGAGCGGTTCGTGACGCCGGACGATCGGTCGAGCGCATACAGGGACGGCGCGCTTCGCATCGGCGAGGGGCAGACGATCTCGCAGCCGTGGATCGTGGCATCGATGGCCGCGCTGCTCGAGCTCGACGGCGATGAGCGCGTGCTCGAGGTGGGGGCGGGCTCTGGCTACGGCGCGGCCGTGCTCTCGCGCTGCTGCGCCGAGGTCGTGACGATCGAGCGCCACGCATCGCTCGCGTCTCGTGCTCGCTCGACGCTCGCAGAGCTCGGCTACACGAACGTGGACGTGCGAAGCGCCGATGGCTCGTGCGGCGCGCCCGACCGCGCGCCCTTCGACGCGATATCGGTGGCGGCGACCGCCGAGGGCGCGGTACCCGCCGCGCTCCTCGACCAGCTCGCCTCGACCGGCACGCTGGTCTGCCCGCTCAGGCGCGGCGGCGCCGAGTACCTGATCCGGCTGCGCCGCGGCGTCGAGGAGAGGATCGCGCCGGTGCGCTTTGTGCCGCTCGTGGAGTCGCAAGGCGCGGACGGCGGCGACGAGTCGGGCGGACAGCGCCCGTGAAGCGCGAGTTCTCCGCCGGGGGCGTGGTCGTCCGCGCCTTCCGCGCGCGGCCACACGTCGCCGTGATCGTGACGAAGAAGGACGCGATCGCCCTGCCGAAGGGCCACCCCGACGGCGAGGAGGATGCCGCGCAGGCGGCTTTACGCGAGGTACGCGAGGAGACGGGCCTCGAGGCAGCGGTGGTCGAGAAGCTGGGCGACGTGCGCTACTGGTACGCCAGGAAGGGCGAGCGGCGCTTCAAGGTCGTGAGCTTCTTCCTGATGCGCTACCGGTCCGGCAGCGTGCGCGACCACGATCACGAGGTGAAGTCGGCGCAGTGGATCCCACTCGAGGAAGCGCCGGAGCGGCTGAGCTATCCGGGCGAGCGCCACATCGTCCGCACCGCGCTCTCGAGGCAGCCAGACACTCGCTAGGCTGCGCGCCCGTGTACGTCCTGAACTTCTATTCACCGGTGTTCGTGGACCAGCTGCGCCGCGGGCGCAAGACCGCCACGATCCGGCTCGGCGACAAGAGCGCCAAGTACAGGAAGGGCGAGGTCGTGATGGTCACCTGCGGCTTCCAGCACTCGCGCCGCGAGAAGATCTTCGAGGCCGTGATCGACGGCGTCGAGGTCAAGCCCGTGAGCGAGCTCTCGCCGCGTGACATCGAGCACGACAATCCCGAGTTCCGGCGCCTCGACGAGACGATCCACTTCCTCGAGCAGATCTACGGGCGCTCGATCGACCCGGGCGACGCGGTGACGGTCGTGCGCTTCTCCGAGATCTCGGAGCGCCCCTCGGAGATCTCGGAGCGCCTGCGCCCCGAGGCGCCGTCGCAGAACTAGCCCTGGCGTCGACCTCGCTCCGCCCCGCCCTGTTAAGCCGGGCGTGAACCGGAAACCGTCTTGGCACTCTCACTGCTAGAGTGCCAAAGGGACCGCAAAGCGACCTTAGACGGAGGGTTAACAACATATGAAGCTCAAGCCTCTCGGCGATCGGCTGATCGTCCAGGCGGTCGAGGAGGAGGAGACGACCGCAAGCGGCATCGTCCTCCCCGATACCGCCAAGGAAAAGCCCCAGCGCGGCAAGGTGCTCGCCGTCGGGGACGGCAAGCTCAACGAGGACACCGGCAAGAAGACGCCTCTCGACGTGTCGAAGGGCGACGAGGTCCTCTATTCCAAGTACGGCGGCACGGACATCACCGTGGACGGCGACGAGTTGCTCGTCCTCCGCGAGTCCGACGTGCTGGCCAAGGTCACCGGCTAAAACTGCCAACGAAAGACACGGAGGAATCAAGCTATGGCTCATAAGGAGCTCAAGTACGACCAGGACGCGCGCTCGGCCCTGGAGGCGGGCGTGGACGCCGTGGCCAACGCGGTGAAGGTCACGCTCGGTCCGAAGGGCCGCTACGTGGTCCTGGACAAGAAGTTCGGCGCTCCAACGATCACGAACGACGGCGTGACGATCGCCCGTGAGATCGATGTGGAGGACGTCTTCCAGAACCAGGGCGCGCAGCTCGTGCGGGAGGTCGCCACGGCGACCAACGACGTGGCCGGCGACGGCACGACCACCGCGACGGTGCTCGCCCAGGAGATCGTGCATCAGGGTCTAAAGAACGTGGCCGCGGGCGCGAACCCGCTGGCGCTCAAGCGCGGGATCGAGACGGC
>Ga0136616_10001467_pt1 | contig 12369 bp, 13 predicted proteins | sample AntDrymUQ2992106_2_FD_106648 | JGI IMG/M metagenome (GOLD analysis project Ga0136616, IMG submission 106648) | Polar desert sand microbial communities from Dry Valleys, Antarctica - metaG UQ299 (21.06) | ecosystem: Environmental > Terrestrial > Soil > Desert | place: Antarctica: Dry Valley...
CGGCCCCGCCCAGGGTGAACGAGCTGCGCACGAGCAGCGGGTAGCCGATGCGGCCCGCCAGCTCCTCGGCCTCGGCCAGGGTGGTCGCGCGACCCGACTCCGCGACCTCCAGCCCGATCTCCTCCACGGCAGCCGAAAAGGCGGTGCGGTCCTCGGCCACGATGATGGTGGGCAGGCTCGCGCCGATGAGTTCGACGTCGTGACGCTCCAGGACGCCCGCGCTGGCCAGCTCGACGGCCACGTTCAGCGCGGTCTGCCCGCCGAGGGTGGGCAGGAGCGCCATCCGCCCGTGGCCGCGCTCGGCCACGATCACCTTCTCGACGAACTCGGCGGTGATGGGCTCGACGTAGGTCGCATCGGCCATCTCCGGGTCAGTCATGATCGTGGCGGGGTTGGGGTTGACGAGGACCACGCGGTAGCCCTCGCGGCGCAGCACCTTGCAGGCCTGGGCGCCGGAGTAGTCGAACTCGCAGGCCTGACCGATGACGATCGGTCCGGAGCCGATCAGCAGGACGGCGTCGAGGTCGCGGCGCGGCACCTAGCGCGCCCCCGCGTCGACGGCGCCCAGGAGCTCGGTGAACAGCGGGAACAGGTAGCGGGCGTCGGAGGTGCCGGGCGCGGCCTCGGGGTGGTACTGCACGGAAAAGGCGGGCACGTCGAGGCAGCGCAGCCCCTCGTTCACCCCGTCGTTGAGGTTGACGTGGGTGGCACGGACACGGCCGAGGGGGCCGTCGGCGGGCAGAGTGTCGGCGTCGACGGCGAAGCCGTGGTTGTGGCTGGTGATCTCGACCGCCTGGCGGTCCAGGTTCGACACCGGCTGGTTCACCCCGCGATGGCCGAAGGCGAGCTGATAGGTGTCGGCGCCCAGCGCGCGGCCGAGGAGCTGATGGCCGAGGCAGATGCCGAACACGGGGACACGCGCGGCGAGCAGCTCGCGCAGGGTGGCCACGCCCGCCCCCAGCGCCGCCGGGTCCCCCGGCCCGTTCGACACGAACACGCCGTCGGGCTCGCGCGCCAGGACCTCCTGCGCGCTGGTGGTCGCGGGCAGCACCGTGACGGCGCAGCCCTGATCACCCAGCAGGCGCAGGATCGTGCGCTTCAACCCGAAGTCGACGGCCACGATGCGGTGGCGGGCATCGGCTGCGGGCCAGCCGGCCTCGTAGGGCACCGGGGTGCCGGCGGTGGTGGCGAGGTCGCTGCCCGCCATCGTGGGGGCGGTGAGGACCTGGCCGAGCAGCGCGTCGGCGTCGAGCACCTCGGTCGAGACCGCGGCGCGCATGGTGCCCGCGCTGCGCAGGTGGCGGGTGAGCCGGCGGGTGTCGACCCCAGTCAGGCCGACCACACCCGCCGCCGCGAGCTCGGCGTCCAGCGTGCGCTGCGCGCGGTGGTTCGAGGCGCTGCGGCTGCGCTCGCGGACCACGAAGCCGGCGACCTGCACCCGGTCGGACTCGGCGTCGGCGTCGTTCACGCCGTAGTTGCCGACGTGCGCCGTGGTCATGGTCACGATCTGGCCGCGGTAGCTGGGGTCGGTGAGCACCTCCTGGTAGCCGGTCATGGCGGTGTTGAAGACCAGCTCGCCGTGGGCCGTGCCGCGGGCCCCGAACCCCTCCCCGCGAGCTGTGGTCCCGTCCTCCAGGATGAGCAAACCTGCTGAGGCAGGCTGGCCGCGCATCCCGATCGTCATGCCGATCATTGGCTGATCACCGCGCCGTCGCGGACGGTGAAGGTGCCGCGCAGCAGCGTGTGGACCACCTGGCCGCGCAGCAAGCGGGCGGCGAAGGGGGTGTTGCGGCTGCGCGAGCGCAGCGCGCGCGGGTCGACGGTCCAGCGCGCCTCGGGGTCGAACAGCACGAGGTTCGCGGGCGCGCCGGGCACGACCGGGCCACCGTGGCCGCTGATGTCGCGGCTGCGGGCCGGGCGGGTGGACAGCAGCGCGACCGCCTCCGGCAGCGACACGACCTCGTCCACCAGCTCGGTGAGGGTCAGCGCCAGGGCGGTCTCCAGGCCGAGCATGCCGCAGGGCGCCTGGACCCACTCCTGTGCCTTCTGCTCGGGCGCGTGGGGCGCGTGGTCGGTGGCGATCGCGTCGATGGCGCCGTCGGCGAGTCCCTCGCGGACGGCGGCGACGTCGGCGGCGGTGCGCAGCGGTGGGTTCACCTTGTAGACCGGGTCGTAGCCGGCGGCGGCGTCCTCGGTCAGGGCGAAGTGCTGCGGGGTGGCCTCGGCCGTCACGCGCACGTCTCGGGCCTTGGCGGCGCGGACCAACTCGACGGCGCCGCGCGTGGAGACGTGCGGCACGTGCAGGCGCGCGCCGACCCCCGCGGCGAGCACGAGATCACGGGCGACCATGATCTCCTCGGCCTCGCGCGGCCAGCCGGCCAGGCCGAGCAGCGAGGACAGTTCGCCCTCGTTCATCTGCGCACCCTCGGTGAGGTCGGCCTCCTCGGCGTGGTTCGCGACGATGGCGTCCCAGGTGCGCGCGTACTCCAGCGCGCGGCGCAGGACGCGGGCGGAGCGCACCGGCAGCCCGTCGTCGGAGAAGCAGCGCACCCCGACGGCGGCCATCGCGCCGATCTCGGCGAGCTGGTCGCCCGCGAGACCGCGGGTGATCGCGCCCACGGGATAGACGTCGCAGTGCCCGGCGTCGCGCGCGAGGCGCAGCACCTGCTCGACGACCCCGGCGTGGTCGCACACCGGGTCGGTGTTCGCCATCGCGCAGACCGCGGTGTAGCCGCCGGCTGCGGCCGCGGCCGTGCCGCTCGCCACCGTCTCGGCGTCCTCGCGGCCGGGCTCGCGCAGGTGGGTGTGCAGGTCGACCAGCCCGGGGGCGCAGACCAGCCCGGCGGCGTCGACCTCCCGGCCCTCGCGCGCTCCGCCGACCGCGGTCACGAGACCGTCCGCGACCGTGACGCTGGTGACCTCGTCGGTCCCGGAGGCGGGATCGACGAGGCGGCAGCCGCTGAAGGTGACCGCGCTCATGCCTCGCCTCCGAGCATGAGGTACAGGCAGCTCATGCGGATCGCGATGCCGTTGGTGACCTGGGCGGCGATCACGTCGGCGTGCAGGTCGGCGACGTCGGCGGCGATCTCGATCCCCCGGTTCATCGGGCCGGGGTGCATGACGATCGCACCCTCGGGCAGGCGGGCGAGGCGCTGCGCGTCGACGCCCCAGATGCGCGCGTACTCGCGCACCGACGGGAAGTGCTGCTCGCGCATGCGCTCGCTCTGGACGCGCAGCAGGTACAGGACGTCGGCCTTACCCAGCAGTCCGTCCAGGTCGTGGCTGATGGTGACCGGCCAGCGCTCGGGGTGCGGGGGCAGCAGGGTCGGCGGGCCCACCAGGGTCACCTCCGCGCCGAGCAGCGCGAGCGCCTGCGCGAGGCTGCGGGCCACGCGTGAGTGCACGATGTCGCCGCAGACGACCACGCGCAGGCCCTCGATGCGGCCCAGACGCTGGCGCATGGTGAACAGGTCGAGCAGGGCCTGCGTGGGGTGCTGGTGGCTGCCGTCGCCGGCGTTGAGGACCTTGGCGTCGACCCAGCCGGTGAGCTGGCGGGCCGCGCCCGACGCCCAGTGGCGGATGACGATCGCGTCCACACCCATGGCCTGCAGGGTGAGCGCGGTGTCCTTGAGCGACTCGCCCTTGCTGACGCTGGAGCCCTTCGCCGAGACGTTCAGCACGTCAGCGGACAGCCGCTTGGCGGCCAGCTCGAAGCTGATCCGGGTGCGGGTCGAGTCCTCGTAGAACAGGTTGCACACCGTCCGCCCGCGCAGGACCGGCACCTTCTTGATGGGCCGCAGCGCCAGGTCGGTCATGCCCTCGGCGGTGTCGAGGATGGTGGTGACGTCGTCGCGGGCGAGGTCGTGGATGCTGAGCAGGTGGGTGAGGTTCACGCCAGCACCACCTCGTCGGCGCCGTCGCACTCGGTGACGTGCACGCGGACCTCCTCATCGGGCGCGGTCGGCAGGTTCTTGCCCACGAAGTCGGCGCGGATCGGCAGCTCGCGGTGCCCGCGGTCCACCAGCACGGCGAGCTGGATGGCCGCAGGGCGCCCGTTGTCGATGACCGCGTCCATGGCCGCGCGGATCGTGCGCCCGGTGTAGAGCACGTCGTCGACGAGGACCACCACCCGCCCGTCCAGCGCGACCGGCAGCGCGGTACGGCCCAGCGGCTTGGGGCCGGTGCGGGCGTAGTCGTCGCGGTAGAGGGTGACGTCGAGGCTGCCGACCGGCGTGGGCGCACCCTCGATCTCGCCGAGCGCGGTCGCCAGACGCTCGGCCAGGGGGACGCCCCGGGTGGGGACGCCGAGCAGGACCAGCCCGTCCGCGCCCTCGTTGCGTTCCAGGATCTCGTGGGCCATCCGGCGCAGGGCCCGGCGCATCTCCTCCGCGGTCACCACCACCCCGGCAGGGCGTGCGGACGCGGGCATGCTCACAGCGGGCACCTCACAGCGGGCACCTTTCCGGCCTCACAGGACCAGACTTAAAGGCGGGGCGGATCGCGAGCGACCGTAGCACCCCTCGCCCGCCGGGACAACGAACCGCCACCCGGAGCGGCTCGACTTCGACGTGGCCACAACCCGCTCACGTCGAACACGAGTACCCTCCCGCTCGCGTACAGGACGCCGATCTCCTGCAGCCCGTCCTGGCGGGCTCGATCGTCCTTGTCCGCCACAGCGACCATGCGGCGGCGATGTACGCGCTGCAGCACGAGGTCCTGGCCGCGCAGGGGATCCCCATTCAGGGTATCGGCCGCGAGGCCTACCGGGCGTGAGGAGCGGGGCGATGGAGTTCTTCACCGACGTGGCGCAGCCCGTCCGCTTCGCGGGACGCGGCGGCGCTGACGGTCTCGCCTACCGGGTGTACGACCCTGATCGCATCGTCGCCGGCCGCCGCATGGAGGATCACCTCCGCATCGCGGTGTGCTACTGGCACAGCTTCAACTGGCCCGGCAGCGACGTCTTCGGGGCCGGCACCTTCGACCGACCGTGGCTGGCAGCGGGGGGTGACCCGTTGGAGGCCGCGTTCGCCAAGCAGGACGCGGCGTTCGAGCTCTTCGCCAAGCTCGGGGTGCCCTTCTTCTGCTTCCACGACGTCGACATGGCGCCGCCGGGTGCGACCCTCAGGGAATCCAAGGCGAACCTCGGTCGCCTGGTGGACCGTGCGGGTGAGAAGATGGAGGACACCGGGGTCCGCCTGCTGTGGGGGACGGCCAACCTCTTCTCACACCCGCGCTACGCCGCCGGGGCCGCGACCAACCCTGACCCGGAGGTGTTCGCCTACGCGGCGGCCCAGGTGCGGGACATGCTCGAGGCCACCCACCGGCTCGGCGGGGCGAACTACGTCTTGTGGGGTGGCCGCGAGGGGTACGAGACCTTGCTGAACACGCGGCTGCGCCAGGAGGCCGACCAGCTCGCCCGCTTCCTCGAGCTCGTGGCCGACCACAAGCGCCGCATCGGCTTCGAGGGCACCCTCCTGCTCGAGCCGAAGCCGCAGGAACCGACCAAACACCAGTACGACTACGACTGCGCGTCGGTGCACGGATTCCTGGAGCGTTACGGGCTGGCCGGTGAGTACAAGCTCAACATCGAAGCCAACCACGCCACCCTCGCGGGGCACTCGTTCCACCATGAGGTGGCCTACGCCATCGACCATGGCGTCTTCGGCAGCATCGACGCCAACCGCGGCGATCCGCAGAACGGCTGGGACACCGACCAGTTCCCGAACTCGGTCGAGGAGCTGTCGCTAGTGCTGTTCGAGATCCTCCAGGGCGGTGGGCTCACCACGGGAGGGTTCAACTTCGACGCCAAGCTGCGGCGCCAGAGCCTGGATCGCACGGACCTCTTCCACGGCCACGTCGGCGGCATCGACACGCTGGCCAGGGCGCTGCTGGTGGCCGACGCCCTGATCGCCGACGGCGCGCTCGACCGTGCCAGTGACGAGCGCTACGCGGGGTGGGACGGCCCGCTCGGCAGGAGGATCCGGGAGGACGGCGCCGATCTGGCCACGCTGGCCGAACTGGCTTCCGGCGGCGACCTGGACCCGGCACCGGTCTCCGGCCGTCAGGAGTTCCTGGAGAATGAGGTCAACCGGGTGATCTGGTCGACGACCTGAAACGCGGCCGGCCACGGGGAGACGACATGGTGGAGCAGGGCAAGGACCGGTTGGGGCTGCTGTGCGTGCACGCGCACCCCGATGACGAGGCGAGCTCGACGGGCGGGATCCTGGCCCGGTACGCGGGCGAGGGCATCCGCACCGCGGTGGTCACCTGTACGGGCGGGGAGCGCGGGGAGATCCACAACATGGACGCGGTGGAGGTGGCGCCGCGGCTCGCGGAGGTCCGGCTGGGTGAGCTGACCGCGGCGCTGCAGGTGCTGGGTGCCGGGGAACCGCGGATGCTCGGCTACGTCGACTCCGGAATGATGGGCACCGACGGCAACGACGACCCGAAGTCGTTCTGGCGGGCCGACATTGACGAGGCGGTGGGCCGGCTGGTGGCCCAGATCCGTGCGTTCCGCCCGGACGTGGTCACCACCTACGACGCCTACGGCGGCTACGGCCACCCCGACCACCTGCAGACCCACCGGGTGGGAGTGCTCGCCGCGGAGGGGGCGGGCATCGCGCCGCTGTACCCCGACGCCGGCCTGGCCTGGCGGGTGCGCAAGGTCTACCTGTCGACCTTCTCGAGCTCGATGTTCGCCGAGATGTTCGCCGAGCTGGCCGCGCGCGGCCTGCTCCCCGACGACTTCCCCGAGGACCTGCCCGAGGACGAGCGCCAGATGCCGCCCGGCACACCGGACGAGCTGATCGGCGCCGTGGTCGACATCAATCCGCAGCTCACCACCAAGTGGGCGGCGCTGCAGGCGCACTCCTCGCAGATGGACCCGGAGTCGTTCTTCCTGCAGATGCCCGAGGACCTGCGGTCACGGGTCTTCGGCCAGGAGCGGTTCCTGCGCCTGCGCAGCGACGTCGACGTCCCGCACGTGGAGGACGACCTGTTCACCGGCCTGCGCTGAGCCGTCGGTTCAGGCCCTCGTGGCCCGGCAACGCCGAGAGGCATTGGCTCGCTGTCCTGACGGCCAAGGCGGGGCCTGGCATCCTGCCCTCATAGTGGGCGGCGACGGCGTGCAGCGAGCGGTCACCCTCGGCAACTGGACGAAGGAGTCGGCAGTGGTGATGCATGCGATGGGACGGGCACGAGGCATCGCGTTCGGCATGGTGGCGGGCCTGGCCCTCCTGCTGACCGGCTGCGGTGGGTCCTCGGTCTTCGACTTGGAGGTCGGGACGTGCTTCAACGACGAAGGCGAGACCGGGACCGAGCAGCAGGTCTCATCCGTGCCGACCGTGGACTGCGACGAGCCTCACGACAACGAGGTGTTCGCCGTCGTGGACCTGCCCGACGGGGAGTTCCCCACGGACGTGGCCGCCCAGGCCCAGGAGATCTGCGACGGCGAGGTCTTCACCGAGTACCTGGGCATCCCGATGCTGGAGAGCGAGTACTCGGCCCTGACGATCTACCCGACCAGCGAGACCTGGGCGGACGGCGACCGTGAGGTCGTGTGCGCGCTGTACCGCGACGACCTGCAGCGGATGACGGGCCTGCAGCGCGGCGCCGCCGCGGAGGGCTAGCGCCCGAGCGCGGTCAAACGGTGGGGATCATCGCATCCCCACCCACCGTTGTTCCCGTGTTGACGGGGCGTCTAGCTCTCCGGCGCGACCGCCTCTGCGTGCTGGGAGGCGATGCGGCCCAGCAGGCCGTTGATGAAGCGGCCGGAGTCGTCCGTGGACAGCTCCTTGGCGAGGTCGACGGCCTCGTTGATCGCCACCGCCGCGGGCACCTCGGGATCGTGGAGGATCTCATAGACCGCGATGCGCAGCAGGTTGCGGTCGACGACCGGCATGCGCGACAGCGTCCAGTCCCTCGCCGTCGCGCCGATCAGCGCGTCGAGCTCCTCACGGTGGCGGTGCACGCCGCGCACGAGGGCCACGGTGAAGTCGGGCAGCGGTTCGTCAGCGTCGGGGTCGAGGTACCCGGCGAGCACCTGCGGGATCGGTGCGTCCTTGAGGTCGGCCTCGTAGAGGACGTCCAGGGCGCGCTTGCGCGCCGCCCGCCGGGAGCGCGGCGGGCGGGGAGGCGCCATCAGGCGCGGGACAGGTAGGCGCCGGTGCGGGTGTCGACCTTCACGCGCTCGCCGACGCTGATGAACAGCGGCACGTTGATGGTCGCGCCGGTCTCCAGCGTGGCCGGCTTCGTGGCGCCCGACACCCGGTCGCCCTGGATGCCCGGCTCGGTCGCAGCGACCTCCAGCTCCACGCTGGCCGGCAGGTTCAGGTCCACCACGGCGTCGCCGTGGAACACCAGCTCGATGGTGTCGCCCTCGCGCAGCCACTGCGCGCTGCCGCGCAGCGCGGACTCGCCCACGTTGGTCTGCTCGAAATGCTCGGCGTCCATGAACACGAAGTCCGCGCCGTCGCGGTACAGATACTGCAGCGCGCGCTTCGTCAGGATCGCCTGGTCGAGGTTCTCACCGGCGCGGAAGGTGCGGTCGACGGTCTTGCCGTTCTGTACCCCCTTGAGGGTGGTGCGCACGAACGCGCCGCCCTTGCCGGGCTTGACGTGCTGGAAGTAGTCGACGCGCCACAACTCGCCGTCGATGGACAGCGTCATGCCGTTCTTCAGGCTGTTCGTGGAGACCATGCTGCGCTGCGCCCTCTGGGTCGGTGGATCGGACGCTAGAGGACCAGCAGGTCCCGCGGCGCCCGGGTGAGGGTCTCGGCGCCGGCAGGGCCGCGCGCGGGACCGACGACGACCGTGTCCTCGATGCGGACCCCGCCGAGCCCGGCCACGTAGACCCCGGGCTCGACCGTGACGGTCATGCGACTGGTGAGTCTAGCAGTGGCCCCTGCGCGCAGGATCGGCGCCTCATGGATCTCCAGGCCCAGCGCGTGCCCGGTCGGGTGGAGGAAATCCGCGGCGTGCCCAGCCGCCGCGATGCGCTCGCGGCAGGCGGCGTCGACGTCGCCGGCCGCGACATCCTCGGCCACCGCCGCGACCCCGGCGCGTTCGGCGTCGCGGACCAGCGCGTGCAGCGCGACCAGCTCCGGCCGGGGCGGCCCCAGCGCCACCGTGCGGGTCATGTCGCTGGCGTAGCCCTGGACCAGCGCTCCGAAGTCGAGGGTGACGAGGTCGCCGCTGGCGAGCGGCCGCCGGCCCGGCTCGTGGTGGGGGCGCGCGCCGTTGTGCCCGCTGGCCACGACGGTGGCGAAGGCGGGTCCGTCGGCGCCGTGGTCGGCGAGCTCGGCGTCCAGGCGGCGGGCCGCTTCGCGCTCGGTCATGCCCGGGGCGAGCCAGCCGAGCAGGGCCGTGAACGCGGCGTCGCCGATGGCGCACGCGCGCTCGATCAGCGCGAGCTCGACGTCGTCCTTGCGCTGGCGCAGGGTCTCGACGTGCTCGGGGGCGGGCAGGACGTCGATGCCCGGCAGCGCCTCGTCCAGCTCCCGGGCGGCGTCCCAGGGCAGCACGTGGCTCTCCACACCGAGGCGGGGACCGGTCAGGCGCTCGCGGAGCCACTCCGTGCTGCGGCTGTCGATCAGCGGCAGGCCGGGCGCTTCGTCTGCGGCGCGGGCCAGGTAGCGGCCGTCGGTGGCCAGGACGTCCGCGCCGTCCCCGGCGGTGACGAGGAGCCGGCCCGCGCTGCCGGTGAAGCCGGTGAGGTAGCGCACGTTCACCAGCTTCGTCACCAGCAGCGCGTCGAGCCCGGCCGCCCGCAGTCGCGCGCGCAGGGCGTCCCTTCGAGCGGCCGTCATCGCCGGGCAGCCAGGTCGAGCACGGCGAGTGCCGCCAGCCGGTAGCCGGTCAGCCCCGCGCCGGTGATGGTCACGTCGACCACCGCGCTGACCACGCTGGTGTGGCGGAACCGCTCCCGCGCGGCGGTCTGGGACAGGTGCACCTCCACCTTCGGCACGGTGAGCAGCTCCAACGCGTCGCGCAGCGCGTAGCTGTAGTGCGTCAGCGCGCCGGGATTGACCACCACCGCCCCTGTCCCGTCGGTCCGTGCGACGTGCAACCGCGTCACGAGTTCGCCTTCGAACTCGGCGGTGAACGCCTCGACGTCGTTATGCTCGCGCCGCACCGCCGCCACCGCATCGTCCAACGTCGCCTTGCCATACACCGCAGGGTCCCTGCTACCCAACTGCGACAGGTTCGGTCCGTGCACCAGGAGCAGCCTCATGGCGCCGCAGCCTAGAAGCCACGGTCATCCACAGGCTGACGTCTCTCCCGGCCACCCGATCGCGGCCTACGATGAGGGAGGTCGAAGTGGCGGCGAATGTGCAGGAGCTACCGATGGTGGATGTGGGAATCGTGCGGCCACCTCTGGAGCCCAAGACGCCGATCACCATGGACGACCTCGTCCAACTGCCGGGCCACCCCATCGTGTCCGATTTCGTTCTGGAGCAACGCGGGCTCGAGCCTCCGCTGCTGCGCCTCGCCGCAGGCCTGGCCGAAATCCACGGCCTGCGCGGGTACGACGCCGTGCACCTGGCTTCAGCGCTCTCGCTTACCGAGCCGGTGGTCTTCGCCTCCGCCGACGCTGACCTGCGCCGGGCGGCGGAGACCGAGGGACTCGCCCTTCTCGCGACCGCCGAGTAGCGGGCCTTCGGCCGGACAGCCTGCGCAACAGCCGAGCGAGGGGGATGGAGATGGTGCAGCGACCCGGGCGGGACGCACCGCCGAACTTGACGGACTACGACGCGGAGCGGGCGGGCTTCCGGTTGGAGGTCCCGCAGCGCTTCAACGCGGTGCTCGACGTGCTGGAGCCGCGCGCGGCGTCGGACCCGGACGCGGTCGCGCTGCGCTCGCTGGACGGCGAGGGCAACCTCGCCGCCGAGCACACCTTCGCCGACCTGGCCGCGGCGAGCCGGCGCATGGCACACGTCTGGGCTGGCCTCGGGATCGGCAAGGGCGACCCGGTGTTCGTCATGCTCCCGCGCGTACCCGAGTGGTACGTCGCGGTGCTCGGGGCCATGCGCCTCGGCGCGGTCCCCATGCCGGCGCCCAGCCTGCTGACCCCCCGCGACATCGCCTACCGCGTCGGCCGGGCCGAGGCCGTCGCCGCGATCACCGACGCGGACGGCGCGGTCAAGCTCGACGCGATCACCGAGCCGCTGCCCAGCCTGCGCGAGCGCCTGGTGGTGGGCGCCGCGCCCTCCCCCGCCTGGACCGAACTGGGCCCGCGCTACGCCGAGGCGCCGGACGCGCCGACCCCCGCCGACCCGACCGCCAGCGACGACCCGCTGCTGCTGTACTTCACCTCGGGCACCGTCGCCTATCCCAAGATGGTCCTGCACACCCAGGCCAGCTACGGCCTGGGCCACCAGATCACCGCGCGCTACTGGCTGGACCTCAAGCCGGGTGACGTGCACTGGACGCTGTCGGACACCGGCTGGGCGAAGGCGGCCTGGGGGAAGCTGTTCGGCCAGTGGGCGCTGGGCGCGACGGTGCTGCAGATGGACATGGGCAAGCCGAGCGCCGAGCTGATCCTGTCGACCCTGCAGCGCCACGGCGTCAGCACGTTCTGCGCCCCGCCGACCATCTACCGCCTGCTCGTGCAGGCCGACCTGCCTGCCTACGACCTGCCGAGCCTGCGCCACTGCTGCGCCGCCGGGGAGCCGCTGAACCCCGAGGTCCTGCGCGCCTGGCAGGAGGGCACCGGGCTGGCGGTGTACGACGGCTACGGCCAGACCGAGACGGTGAACCTGGTGGCGAACTACCGGGCGCTGCCGGTCCGGCCCGGGTCGATGGGCAAGCCCACGCCGGGGTTCGACATCGGCATCGTGGATGTCGAGGGCAACCCGCTGCCGGACGGCGAGGAGGGGCTGGTCGGGGTCCGGGTGGCGCCGGAGCGTCCCGTCGGGCTGTTCGTCGGGTATCACCGCGACCCCGACGCCACGGCCGCCGCCTTCGCCAACGGCTGGTACCTGACCGGGGACCGCGCCCGTCGCGACGACGACGGCTACCTGTGGTTCGTGGGCCGCGACGACGACGTCATCACCTCCTCCGCCTACCGCATCGGGCCCTTCGAGGTGGAGTCGGCCCTGGTGGAGCACGCCGCGGTGGTCGAGGCCGCGGTCGTCGGCCGCGACGACCCCGAACGCACCCAGGTCGTCACCGCGTTCGTCACCCTCGCCGCCGGCGCCGAGCCGTCCGACGCCCTCGCCGCCGAGCTCCAGGCCCACGTGAAGTCGGTCACCGCCCCCTACAAGTACCCGCGGGCGATCCACTTCGTCGAGGAGCTGCCCAAGACCGTCAGCGGCAAGATCCGCCGCACCGAGCTGCGCGACTGGCTCCGCGAGGGGCGCTTCTGAAGAA
>Ga0136616_10001468_pt1 | contig 12368 bp, 9 predicted proteins | sample AntDrymUQ2992106_2_FD_106648 | JGI IMG/M metagenome (GOLD analysis project Ga0136616, IMG submission 106648) | Polar desert sand microbial communities from Dry Valleys, Antarctica - metaG UQ299 (21.06) | ecosystem: Environmental > Terrestrial > Soil > Desert | place: Antarctica: Dry Valley...
ACATTGATCACGGGATCGCACGCTTCGGCGGATTGCAGACGCTTGATCTGGGGCCGGGACGGAAGGGCGAGTTCATGTTGCTCTTCTACGCTGAGGAGGCGAAGCTCTATGTTCCGGTGGAGCGGCTCGATCTCGTGCAGAGATATTCGAGCGCGGAAGGGCATGAGCCGGCGCTGGATCGTTTGGGCGGCTTGGGCTGGCAGAAAACGAAGGCCAAAGCCAAGCGCGCGATGCGCGACATGGCGGACGAGTTGTTGCGTCTGTATGCGGAAAGAAAATTAGTCGGCGGTTACGCCTTCGCCGCTGACAGCCCGTGGCAACGCGAATTTGAGGAAGGTTTCGCCTACACGCCGACGCCGGATCAGGAGACTGCTATCGAAGACGCCAAGCGCGATATGGAAGCGGCGACGCCGATGGATCGCTTGCTCTGCGGCGATGTCGGTTATGGAAAAACCGAAGTGGCGATGCGCGCGGCTTTTAAGGCCGTGATGGAATCGAAGCAGGTCGCGGTACTGACGCCGACGACCGTGCTGGCTTATCAACACTACGACACTTTCACCGCGCGCTTCGCGCCGTTCCCCGTCCGTGTCGAATTGCTCTCGCGTTTTCGTTCACTGAAGGAGCAGAAGGAGATCGTTAAGCGTGTCGAAGCGGGCGAGATCGACATCATCATCGGAACGCATCGCATCTTGTCGAAGGATATTCGCTTTCGCGATCTCGGCCTCGTCGTGGTCGATGAAGAGCAGCGTTTTGGCGTGGCGCACAAAGAGCGTTTGAAGCAGTTGAAAAAGAAGGTGGATGTGCTGACACTCTCCGCGACGCCGATTCCGCGCACGTTGAATATGTCGCTGATGGGCTTGCGCGATATGTCTATCATCGAGACGCCGCCGCGCGACCGGCTGGCGATTCAAACGCAGGTGGTTCAGTTTTCAGAGTCGGTCATCAAGTCGGCGATTGAGTTGGAATTGGGGCGTGGCGGGCAAGTCTTTTTCATTCATAACCGGGTCGAGTCGATTGACACGGTAGCGGCGCTGGTGCGGCGGCTTGTGCCGCAGGCGCGCGTCGTGGTGGCGCACGGGCAAATGAATGAAAAAGAGATGGAAGGGGTGATGCTTGATTTCATGGCTTACAAGCATGACGTGTTGGTGGCGACCACGATCATCGAGAACGGAATAGACATCCCGCGTGCCAACACGATCATCATAAACCGTGCCGATCACTACGGTTTAGCCCAACTTTATCAATTGCGCGGGCGCGTCGGACGCTCAAACCGAAGGGCTTACGCTTATCTTTTAATTCCCTCTGAGGCCGAGTTGACGGCGATTGCGCGGCGGCGTTTGGCAGCGATCCGGGAGTTCTCAGATTTGGGCGCAGGGTTTCGTATCGCGGCGCTCGATCTAGAATTGCGCGGGGCGGGGAATTTGTTGGGCGGTCAGCAGTCAGGCCACATGGACGCGCTCGGTTTTGATCTTTACACGCAGATGTTGGAACGCACCGTCGCCGAATTGCGCGGCGAGGACATTGTTGATGAGACTTCGGTCTCCGTGAATCTCAACGTCGATGTCGCGATTCCCGAAGATTATATTTCGGACATGGGCCAGCGGCTCAGGACTTACAAACGGATCGCTTCGGCGCGCGACGACGAGACGCTCCGCGCCATTCGCGCCGAGACGGAAGACCGTTACGGGCGCATCCCTGAGCCGGTCGAAAGATTATTCGAGTACGCGCGTTTGCGACGCACGGCGGAGAGGTTGGGCGTCATCTCGATTGATCGGACGCCGACAGGCATCGCGATCAAGTTGAGCGAGAAAGCGCACGTCGCGCCAGAGAAACTGCTCGAATTAGTCAAAGAACACGCGGGAGCGACGTTTACGCCGACAGGCGTGCTGAGAGCCGAACTGAGCGCGGAAGAGTCGGAGCAAGTGATCGGAACAACTCGCGGCTTGTTGCTGCGAATTGATCGGGAAGATTAAAATACCGGTTCCCATACATGCGCGGTTTAAGATTCACAGGAGACTGATATTGCGGACGGTGGGTTGTTTGAGGTCGTCAGCCGCGTTCACGCGGCTTTCCGCCGAAGGCGGCAGCTCGGCCAGCCGTTTGACGGTTGGTATCGCCGCCGCCGGTTTTTCACAGGCCGTTTCAACGGCCTTCTCATTCGTGGCTTCAGCCTCCGTGATGGAACTGGCTAGAGCCATTCTGATAAGCCCGTTCAAACGGGCTGTCGCTAGTGCGAAACTTTTTACCAGCCGTCGAACGGCTGGCCTAGCTGCCCTGCGGGGAAGCCGCGTGAACGCGGCTGAAGCAACGCACAGTGCGAAATTTAAGGAGCAATTATTGTGAACTTCAATTTTCTCAAATATGCGCGCCGAGCCGTTTTGCTCGCCGCGTTATTCTCTTTATTTATTGTCTCTCCCGCGCAGGCGCAGGAAGAGGGCGTGCCACAGGTCGTCGATGAAGTGATCGCACAGGTCAATACGGAAGTGATCACACTATCGATGATCAAGAAGGAGATGCGCGATGCCGCCGAGGCGTTGAAGGCGCAGAACAAGGAATTGACTGACGCGCAAGCGCAGGCCGAAGTCGCGAAGCGGCAGAATGAGATCACCGCGACGCTGATTAATGAGCAAGTGTTGTTGCAAAAAGGTAAAGAATTAGGGCTGTCGGAAAAAGTCGAAGCCGAAGTCAACAAGCGGATGCTGGCGGTGGTGCAAGCCGAAGGTATCAAGACTCTCGAGGCGCTCTACAAAGCGATGCGTGATTCCGGCATCAATCCCGATGATGTACGCCAGACCTTGCGTGTCGAGAGCATGAAGAATTACGTCCTCGGCAGCGAAGTTGACCGGAAGATTTATCTGAGCGTCACCGACGCCGAAATCAAAAGTTACTACGAAGCCAACAAAGAAAAATTCCGCAAGCCGGAGACCGTCACGCTCTCGGAAGTTTTTCTCAGCACGGTCGGGCGCGACGAAACAGAAGTGAAAGCGCGCGCCGATAAGTTGGTCGCGCAATTGCGCGCGCCCGGCGCGGATTTCGGCGCGGTGGCGGCGGTGCAGTCCGAGCGCGAGCAGAACGGCGTCCGCGTCGCGCCGCAGAACAAAGGCAAGATCGGCACGTTCGCCATTGAGCAGATCGGCAGCGAGGCCATCGTTAATGCCCTGAAGAACGTCAAGGCCGGCGGCATTACCGATCCCGTCAAGACCGAAGAGGGCTTCATGATCCTGCGTATGGACGAGCGGACTGCCGGCGGCGATGCCTCGTTCGACGAGAACAAAGTCCGCGAAGCCATCACCATCTCGCGCCTCGACAAAGAGCGCGAGAACTACGTCCGCCAACTCCGCCGAGAGGCGTACATCGAAATCGCCCCGCCTTACAAAGAAGCATTGTTGCCGCTCTTGGAGAAAAACGCGCCGGCTACCACCGACGACGTACCCGCCCCCACCAAAAAAGACGACAAGAAACCGTAACTGCTAGTTCAAAGTTCAAGGTTCAAAGTTGAAAACCAAAGTCTTGACTTTAACTTTGAATCTTGAACTTTGAACTTTACACATGCGTCTCGATCAATTCTTACGCGCCAGCCGTTTAGTCTTGCGCCGCACGGTGGCGCAGGAGTTGTGCGAAGCGGGGGCCGTCTCGGTCAATGGCGCAATAGCGCGCTCGTCGCGCGAAGTGCGCGCCGGGGACGAGATCACTGTGTCGCGGCGCGCGCGCTTGCTCGTTGTGCGCGTCGTCAATATCCCCAACGTGCGCCAACCTGCGCGCGGTGAAGCTGCGACGCTTTACGAAATTATCCGCGATGACAGAGGTGGTGGAGACGAAGCGGATCAAGTCATTTGAGATTGCCAGACAGGGCGAGCCGCAAAGAGGCGCACACAAAGCGCAAAAAAGAAAGCCAAGAAGAGGAATCACCGCTGCTCATCCTCTGTGTGCCTTCTGCGCCTTTTTGCGGCTCGCCTTTAATTTCATGCCATTATCCGCCAGCAAGGAAGTCAACTTGCTTGCAGCAGATTGAAGACATTTCTATTTTGACCTTCTTCCGCTTTTGGAATTTACCCGCTATTAGTGGTTTCACCAAAAGTGATCCACCAAGCAACAACGTTCTTCTTTAGCGCGTTCGCGACGGCCCTCAATTGTCGAATCGTCTCGGAAGCGAACGCTGCCGCCCCGTTTCAGTCATCCCCTTGAGCGGTAATTAACGGCGACGACAAATGGTATGACATTTGCCGTAAATATTCGTGATGGACAGTCTGTCTCTCCATCCTTGTGCAGTTCAAGCTAAACGGAGCAAGTTATGAACATCCTGAGTGGTTTCTTTTCGACTAACTTGGCTATCGATCTCGGTTCGGTCAGCACGCTTGTCTATGCGCCTGAACGGGGCATCGTGTTGCAAGAGCCGTCGGCGGTGGCGATTCACAAATATACGGGCGAGGTGCTGTCGGTCGGCGCGGAAGCCTTCAAGATGGTCGGGCGCGAGCCGCAAGACACGGAAGTGCATCGTCCGGTGCGGGGCGGCTCGATTGACAATTTTGAAGCGACCGAGAAGATGCTGATCGCGTTCATCCGGCGCATTCATGGCGGCGGTTACAAGCGCAGCCAGATGGTGATCGGCGTGCCGGGATCGAGTACGACGCTCGAACAGCGTTCGGTGAAGGATGCCGCCCGCGATGCGAAGGCGACGCGCGTCGATCTCGTTGACGAGGGGCTGGCCGCCGCGTTCGGCGCGGGGCTGGACTTCGACGACGAGCGTGCACGCTTGGTCGTGGACATCGGCGGCGGCACGACGAATGTCGCCATCGTCGCTTCGGCGGCGGTCGTCTCTTCGATGAGTTTGAAGACCGCCGGCAACGCGATGGACGAAGCGATCCGCGATTACGTGCGCGCGAAGTACGAGATGCAGCTCGGCGAGCGCACCGCCGAACAAGTCAAGCGGCAACTCGGCGCGCGCCGCCTGCACAAGTCCGAGCGGAGAGAAGCGCGGCGGATGGAGGTGGTCGGCAAGAACTTGGCCGACGGGATGGCGAAGGCGGTCGAGATCAGTTCCGAAGAAGTGCGCGAAGCCTTGGACCCTGTGCTGTCGGAGATCGTGACGGGCGTGCGCCGCGCCATCGAGGAAGCACAGCCGGACGTGACAGCGGACATTTATCAAACCGGCCTGATCCTAACCGGCGGCGGCGCGCTCCTCGAAGGCATGGCCGAGCGTCTCCAAAGCGAATTGAAGCTCCACGTCGCTGTCCCTGACGAGCCGCTCTCGGCGGTCGCTCTCGGCGCAGGGCGCTTGCTCGCGCATCCAGAGCGTTTGCAGCGCGTCTCGATCCGCGTGGATGCGCCGGCGTGGCAGCAGATGGAGGAGTTGGTCATCAATTGGTAAGAGCCGAGCGCAAGCAAGATGCACAAGAAAAACAGCCGCCGTCCGTTGAGGGATGGCGGCTGTTTCATTTGTCGAAAAAATTTGTATTGCGCCGATCTAAGTCTTCTCCTCAGCCGGCAGTTTACGAAACGGCCCGCTGTAGATGTACTTCACGGGGTAGCCTTCGATCTCTTCGGGCAGGGCGGCGAGCGCGTCTTCGTTCTCAGTGTCGAGATGGACGGCCAGCACATAATCGCCTGCCTTGTCTTTTTCGACGCCGACGCCACAGACGCCGGGCCGGTTCAATAATTGCGGCGAGTGCCGCCGCTTCACTTCGCGAATTTCCTTCTCCGTCGCCATCTTCCTCTCGCCTCCGTTTGGGCGTGTGCGCGCTCGCGGTCTTAGATCACGAGTTTGACTCTCAGCGCGCGCAGCACGTCGTTGATGTGGTTGGCGATAGTATGAGACGCGGAGCCGGCAAAGAGCAAGCCGACTGCTTTGTTGGTGGCGCGCTCCAGAATCAGCGAGCCGGAATCGCCCGAAGCGCTGAACGGATGCGCGTCCAAACCGCGAATGATCATTTGATCGGTGAAGGTGACGACGCCCATATCGTATTGCACATTCACGTCTGTCTCGATGCTCGTCACGCGCCCGACGGTGAAGCCGGTCGTGCGTCCGAACTTATGCACCACCATGTCGATGTGCGCTTTGGCCTTGCCGACGGGCGGGCCGATGAACAGGATCGCGTTGGTCGCCAGATTCTTGTTGTCCAGTTCGGCGATAGCGGCATCCACGACATTGCCGACGCCGGCGACGATGGGAATGAACTTGGTGAGCTTGGCGACGGGGCCGTTCTTCGGCGGGTTGCCGGCGTCGAGGAAGCCGGGCTGAAAGATCGGCGCGCGGAGTGGCAAGCGGTTCTCGTCCGCGATGACGTGATTGTTGCTGAGGATGAAGCGGCGTTGTCCTCTGCTGACGAGCGCGCCGAAGGTGCCGGCCATGAGGAATTGATTGTTCGGGAATTGAAAGCCGATTGAGCAACCGGGCCGCGCCGGTCGCATCTTCCGGCGCGGGTTCGGCATCTGCGGCATGAAGCGGCGGAACGTCCCGACCTGTTCGATATCCACGGGTTGTCCGTTGACTTCCGTCGGCAAACGCTCGCCCGGCGGAATCTGATTGTCTGGATATTTGATCCTGACGAGAAATTTGACGGCCATGATGCCGGTGTGTTTGCCGCCGGAGAGTTTCTCGCCGATGCCGACGCCGACGAGATTATCTTCGGGCGCAGGCGAGGTCGAAGCCGCCATCGCGCGAAACGTGGTCAGCGTGGGGGCGGGCTGTAAAAGGCGTTGCGCGGCGCTTTCTTTCGCGGCGCGCAGCGAATCGATCTGCTTGGCGGAAAAGCCGGTGAAGATGATCATTTCCGCGTCATCATTGCCGGCAGTGGCCGCGGACGCCGCGCGTTTGCGCGAACTGCTTTTCGTGGAAGATTTTTTGGTTGCCATTTCTCTGGTCTCCTTCGTGGTGTTCGGGCCACAGGCTGAATTGTCTGGGGTGGCGAAGCTCAAAGCGAGGGACCAATCTGCGAGAGTGTCAAAGCAAGTACATTATTCCAACATCGACGGCAACGTGCGTGCCAACGAGAGACAGACGCTGCGCCATGCTTTTGGCTGACTTCGGACACGCGATCAGCCACGCGTGCCGAAAATGGTGTCGATAGTTGAAGACCGCCGAAGCCGCGAGTGTGTACTTTTGTGGACAGAGCGAGCGTGAAAAACTATCCACGCGCATCACACGAAATAGCACGAAACAAAATGGGCGAACTTCGTGTGTTTGGCTTCGTGTCATTTCGTGTGGTTCGTGGATAGTTTTCTTCGCGCTCCCAGCTTGCATTTCTGCTTCGAGTAGTCAGCAAACATCACTCACTCATCTTCGAGTATCGCGTGTGCGTTGCGCTCTTCAGTGGTGAGTGTATCGCGGAGCGCGACACGTTCGCCGGGCGAGAGTTGATGATCGGCGTCGATGATTGCGGCAGTGTTTGAAATCTCTCGCGGCGAGATAGCTTCCGGCGCGGATGGAAGCAGGATGAGGCCGGCGACGTAGAGCGCGAGAGTGAAGAAAGAAATGTAGCCGGTGGCCGGCGCGATGCTTTCCTGCGCGCCAAGCGTGCCTTGCGTGACGCCTTCAAAGATCGCGCCCGCGAGTTGGTGGAGCCATCCGCTGTCCGCCGCGTAAAGATTGGCGAGCAGCAGATGTTTGAGGACGAACGCCGTGCCGAAGAGGACGGTGAGGCTGCGGAGCAGGCGGCGCGCGTCGAAGTTGGCGAACTGATTATTCCAGAGCGTCCAAAGGAAAAAGAATCCGAACAGCCAACGGAACAAGCCGCGCTCAGGCAGCACGCTGTTGAAGGCTTGCGCGGAAGCGAAGAAAAGTGCGATGAGCGTGAGCGCGTGTGCGATGTTCACGAGCGCCGGCTGCTCGCTTGAGAGCCAGCGGCTGAGATCAATCAGGCCGCCACGCACGAACAGCAGCATGAGCATCACGGCCAGCAGCAGCGTCACGAGCGGCGGCGCGACGAATTGAAACGCGCCCGTCGCGCCGCTCACGCGCAGCCCGCCCAACAGCGCGACCGTCAAAAAAATCGTCGGCAGCAACAGCAAGCGCACGAGCATTTGATTGCGTTCGCGTGTGTTTTTCAAGTTACTCGATTATTTAGAATCCAGCCCTGAGAGCGGATGATCATGCGCTGCACGACAGCGCAAACTCGATTCAGGCTGTTTCCATCCGTCCGGCGAGACGCGCGACAGTTGCGATCAGTTTGTCCGGCTCAACGGGCTTGGACAGGTGCATTTGAAAACCTGCCGAGAGGGCTTGCCTCCGATCTTCATCTCTCGCGTAGGCGGTCAGCGCGAGAGCGGGAATCTGTCCGCCGGCTTCTGGCGGCAGCGCGCGCAGTTTGCGGATCAAGGCATAGCCGTCTTCGTCCGGCATCCCGATGTCGGAGATCACAACGTCCGGTCTGACTTGTACGAGCGCGCGCAACGCTTCGTCCGCCGAGGCGACCGCCGTCACGTTGGCCCCGCTCTGCTCAAGCGCCACACGCAACATTGCGCGCGCGTCTGCTTCATCCTCGATGATGAGGACGCGGAGACCCCTCAGAATTGCGGATTGCGGATTGCGGATTGCGGATTGCGGAGTGGAAGACGATCTATACTCTTCAATCCGCGATGGCAGCAATGGCATCAACGGTAGTTCGACGGTAAAGATTGAGCCTTGCCCCTCGCCAGCGCTCGCGGCGCTGACTGTTCCGCCGTGCAGTTCCGTTAAGTGGCGCACAATCGCCAAGCCTAAGCCCAAGCCGCCGTGCGCTCTGGTGGTGGCGCTGTCGGCTTGACGGAAGCGGTCGAAGACGTGCGGTAGGAATTTTGGGCTGATCCCTGCGCCCGTGTCGCTTACAGTCAGGCGGACGCGGGAAGACACGCGCTCGAGCCGCGTTTCGACACGCCCGCCTTTGGGCGTGAACTTGATGGCATTGGAAAGCAGATTCCAGATGATCTGCTGCAAGCGGTCGGGATCGCCGGAGACCACTCCCGCCATCCTGTCAATTGCCGTTTGCAGAGCAATGGCTTTGGCGTCAGCCGCCGGACGCACGGCGTCGATGGCCGCTTCAACGATGGGGAACAGTTCGACCGGGCGCATATCAAGCCGGAGCTTGCCGGTGATGATGCGCGACACGTTGAGCAGGTCTTCGATGAGTTGCATTTGAGCGCGGGCGTTACGCGCAATAGTCTCTATGGCGCGAGCGGCGGAGGGCTCGTCGAGCCGCCCGGCGTTGAGCAGTTGCGCCCAACCCAGAATCGAGGTCAACGGCGTGCGTAGCTCATGCGATACGGTAGCTAGAAATTCATCCTTGAGCCGGTTCGCCTGCTCGGCTTGCTGACGCAATTCTTGCTCGCGCGCTAACAAACGCTCGCGTTCCTCCTCCGCGCGCCGGCGTTCGGTGATGTCGCGCGCGATGCCCGTGAAGTACCGCCGGCCTCCTTTGACGAATTCAGCGAAAGAGACTTCGAGCGGGACTTCGTGGCCGTCCTTGTGCAGGCCCGGCAACCCGACCGCCGCCCAAGAGATGTGGCGGCGGCCCGTTTCGAGATACCTACTGAGCGCGCCCTCGTGCGTGCGGCGCAGGTAGTCGGGCATGAGCGCCGTCAGACTTTGCCCGATCATTTCACTGACAGCGTGGCCGAAGATTTTTTCGGCAGCTGCGTTGATGAATTGAATGACGCTTGACTCGTCAATCGTGATGACGGCATCCGCAGCGGTTTCGGCGACGGCGCGGAAGTGCTCCTCACTATCACGCAATGCCTCCTCAATTTGTTTCCGCTCCGCGCGTTCTTCCGCTTCGCGCAACGCGCGCCGCACCGAGGGGACCAATCGTTCCAGCCGCTCCTTCAATACGTAGTCGGTCGCGCCGCTCTTGAGCGTCTCAATCGCCAACTCTTCGCCGAGCGCGCCGGAGACGAAAATGAACGGCACGTCAGGACAAAGCTCCCGTGAGATTGCCAGCGCGGAAATGCCGTCGAAGGAAGGCAGCGAGTGATCCGCGAGAGTGAGATCAAAACATCCTTCTTTCACCGCCGCCTGAAAATCAGCGCGTGTCTCCACGCGCCGCATCACGCAATCGATACCGCCATCGAGCATCGTCGCATGAACCAGTTCCGCATCGGGCGGACTATCTTCGAGATGGAGAATGCTGAGAGTCTTCACTGCGTTAAGAAGTCTGAAGTCTGGAGTCTAAAGTCAAGGACGATTTTTGACTCCAGACTCCAGACTTCCTTCGTGTCATGGTTGCGCGGTGGCGCTTTCCGGCGGCGGCTGGTTGATGACCGCCCAGAAGAGGCCGATTTCCTTGAGGGCGTTGACGAACTCGTTGAAGTCAACCGGCTTGACGACATAGGCGTTGACGCCGAGATCGTAGCTGCGGACGAGATCGCGCTCTTCGCGCGAAGAGGTCAGCATGACGACCGGAATCTTCCGCAGTTGTGCATCGGATTTCATCTGCGCCAGCACTTCGAGGCCGTCCACTTTGGGCAATTTCAGATCAAGCAGCACTACCGTCGGATTACTGTTCTCGCGCTCCTGAAAACGGCCCCGGCGATAGAGATAATCGAGCGCTTCTTCACCGTCGCGCGCGATGTCCACTTCGTTGGCGAGGCGATGCTCGGCCAACACCGTCAAGGTCAACTCGGCATCGTACGGGCTGTCCTCAACCAAGAGGATGCGCTTTACGTTTACGACCATAGTTGCTTATCGTGCCTTTTGCGGTAATGAAAAATAAAACGTCGCGCCGCTGCCGGGAGCGCCTTCGGCCCATGCGCGCCCGCCGTGTCGGTGAATGATGCGGCGGACGTTGGCGAGGCCGATCCCCGTGCCTTCAAATTCTTCGGCGCTATGCAAACGTTGGAAGACGCCGAACAGTTTATCAACATACCGCATGTCAAAGCCAACCCCGTTGTCGCGGACGAAATAGATGGTCTCGAGCTCGTCCTCGCGGCTCCCGACTGCGATCTCGGCGGGCGCGCTCGGTCGCGTGTATTTGACGGCGTTCGCCAGCAAATTACGCCAGACCAGCCGAAGCATCGCCGGATCGGCTTCGGCGGTGGGCAGTTCATCAATCCGCCAGTTGATGTCGCGCCCGTCGATCTCAAGCTGCAAGTCGGCTTTCGCTTCTTGCACCAGTTGATTCATGTCAATCGCGTCGTGGCGCATCTCGGCGCGGCCCATGCGCGAGAAGGCAAGGAGATCGTCAACGAGCGTGCTGGCGTGCTTGGCCGAGTCGGAGATGATCTGCAATTGACGTTGGCTGTTGTCGTCGAGCGTCGCGGCGATCCGCCGTTGGAGCAGATCGGCAAAACCGCCAATGTGCCGAAGCGGGGCGCGCAGATCATGTGAGACGGAATAAGAGAACGACTCCAATTCTTTGTTCGCTTCTTCAAGCTGCGCCGTGCGTTCTTTGACTTTTTGTTCGAGAGTTTCGTTGAGCCGCCGGACTTCACGCTCCGACGCACGCAAGCTGAGAGCCGCGCTCTCTGCTGCCGTTTGCGCACGTGCCTGCGCGTGTGAGAGAACGAATAAGACGAGGCTGATCAAGAATCCGCCCAACAATGTGTAGGGCGCAAAACTTCTGGCCGACGTTAATTCAAATTCCGGTCGCGTCACAAAGTTGAGGCTCCACGTTCGCCCCGCGGCATCAATCTGCGTTGTCGCGGTAAATCGTGGCCGGTAACTCTCGCCGCCCGCGCCGCGTGCCTGCCGCGAATCGTACAGCAGATTCTCCGGCGCGATCTGCTTGCCGTCATACACTTGAAAATCGACGCGGGGGTGCTGCTCCTGTCCGAAGATTCCCTCCAAGAGATCGCCGACCCGGAAGGGACTGTAAACAAATCCGGCCAATTGCTCCCGGCGCTCGGCGGCGCTTTCCGGCACTGCGCCGTTGCGGTAAACGGGTACGTAGATGAGCAGCCCGGCTTGCTTCTGTTCATCGATCTCTTGCACGAGAGTGACGCGGCTTGTCGCAGCGGGCAGCACGGTGTCGCGGGCGCGCTCCATCGCGGCGCGGCGGGTCGCTTCCGTGAACATATCGAAGCCGAGGGCCGCGCGGTTGCGGCGCTCAAGCGGCTCAAGATAGATGATCGCGTGATACTCGTCGCGCTCAGTCTCCGGGCGCAACTGGAAATCCTCAAAGCCTTGCCGTCGCATCTCTGTCACCAGCGCGTCGCGCTCTTCCGGTTGCACTCGGACAGTAAAGCCGATCCCTTGCATTCCCGGATAATGCTCCGGCAATCGCAAACGCTCGACAAAAGCGCGGAACTCATCACGAGTCACCTTCTCGCTGGCCGCGAACAGCCCGGCTCCGCCGCGCAAGAGCGTAACGTAGTTTTCCAAACGAATGTCGATATTGTCTTGCGTGCGCTGGACGGAGGTTTCAAAGCGGATACGATCACGCGCCCGCGCCTGCGCCCAG
>Ga0136616_10001469_pt1 | contig 12367 bp, 6 predicted proteins | sample AntDrymUQ2992106_2_FD_106648 | JGI IMG/M metagenome (GOLD analysis project Ga0136616, IMG submission 106648) | Polar desert sand microbial communities from Dry Valleys, Antarctica - metaG UQ299 (21.06) | ecosystem: Environmental > Terrestrial > Soil > Desert | place: Antarctica: Dry Valley...
GGCGGTGACGAGGCGCTCGACTAGGGTGGACTTCCCTGCCCCGGGGAGGTCCGGCGATTCAGATGCGGCGTGCTTTCCCCAGGGACCGGGGCTCCGCCCATGCTGGCGACCGCCGGCCAGCCAAGCCTGGCTACTTCCCTTTTCCCAACTCGCCCGTAATTTGGCACACCCTCAGTCATCGGTGAGCGGTCCTTTCCAGGGACCGCCTAAGCGGGCGCGCGGGGCGTTCGCAGCATCTGACGTCAACCCGGGGGGGACAGCAATGGACCGTAGAGAACGCGTTTGCACGATAGCCGTGGTTCTCACCTTGGCGCTCTCGCCCATCTTCCCTGCGAATCTTTCGGCCCAGGAGGAGGGCGGCCATCACCCGGCCGCGGAGGCGGGCCATCACGCAAACCACGCCGGGGTCTTTCTGGGCGTGACCCGGGTTGAGGGCCACTCGAGCTTCACGGTCGGCGCGGATTACGAAGGCCTTCTCCCTGTGTGGGACGGCCGGCTGGCGGCGGGGGCCTTGCTTGACGCCGCCATCGGCAGCGAATCCCAGCACGTCATCCTGGCCGGTACTCTCTCGCTCCGCCCCGTGAAAGCGCTCAAACTGCTCGCCGGGCCCGGCCTGGAGTTCGCCGGCGGCCACAGCGAGGTGCTCTTCCGTGCCGGTGCCGCGGTGGATCTCGCCCACATCGGCCCGCTCACGGTTTCACCCGGGGCGTACTTCGACTTCGTCGGCGGACACGTCGCGACGGTGCTTGGCTTCACGTTCGGTACCGGGTTCTCGACCTGTGCCTGCCCCCCGCGGGGATCGGGCGGTGGGCAACATGGCTCCCGGCCGTAGCCGATGATCGTCCGGCCGTTCGTCACCGAGCAGGATATCGTCGCGGTCCGCCATGACGAAACGCTTTCTGAGGCGGCCAGACGGATGCGGGCTCGCCGGGTGGGCTCGGCGTTGGTCTCGCCGCAGCCGCGCGGCGCAGGGTTCGGCATCATCACCGAGCGCGACCTCCTGCGTGCGATGGCGGACGGCGTTGATCCTGGCAGTACCCTCGTGGCCGCCTACATGACGCCTGACGCTGTGACGATCACATCGGAATGGCACGTGGTCGACGCCGCCAGGACGATGATGGAGAGGGGATTCCGTCATCTCGTCGTGGTGGACGAGGGGCGCCTCGTCGGCGTGCTCTCGATCCGGGATATGGTGAAGGCGTTATTGCAGGATCGCCAGCGGATGGCCGCAGGTTAGGACACCCCGACACAGGAGATTCCGAGATGGCGACGCACTCAGAGACGGCCGCGACGCAGCAGAAGCTCGTGGTACCGAAGGACTGGCTTCCCGGGCTGGCCGAGCACTGGAAGTCCGACATGGTCTCGGGATTCATCGTCTTCCTGATCGCGCTTCCGCTCTCGCTGGGAATCGCCCTGGCGTCGGGGGCGCCGCCGATCGCCGGGGTCATCACCGCCATCATCGGCGGAGTGCTGGTCTCGTTCCTGAGTGGATCGTACGTCACGATCAACGGCCCAGCGGCGGGCCTCATCGTGATCGTGCTGGGCGCGATCGAAACGCTGGGTGAAGGGGATCTTCTCGCCGGGTATCGGTACGCCCTGGCGGTCGGCGTAGTGTGTGGCGCCATTCAGATCGTGCTGGGGCTCTTGCGGGCGGGGAAGATGACGAACTTCTTCCCGCTCTCGGTCGTGCACGGAATGCTCGCGGGGATCGGCGTGATCATCATGTCGCGGCAGATCCACGTTGCCCTCGGCGTCACCCTCGATCCCGCCCACGGCGTCATCCCCCACGACTGGCCGGTTCTCCACGGACTGAACCCCCTGCTCGCGATACCCAGCAGCCTGGCCCACTTCAGCCTCTACCCCACGATCATCGGGATAGCCGCCGTGCTCATCATGTTTCTGTGGCCCCTGCTCACAAAGGTGGCCAGGTTCGTCCCTGCCCCGCTCGTCGCCGCGATAGTCGGCGTGGTCCTGGGAATCGTGTTCCAGCTCGCCACGACCAACCCGCGGCTCCTGCTCGATCTGCCCGAGGGCGGCCTCCTGGGCGGGCTCACCGCACCCGATTTCTCGAAGATCTTCACCGGCACCTCCATCCGGTGGATCGTGGCCTATGTCTTCGTGGCCAGCCTGGAGTCGCTGCTCACCGCTTCCGCGATGGACAAGATGGACCCGTACAAGCGCCGCTCGAACATGAACCGCGAGTTCCTGGGCAAGGGCATCGGCAACATGCTCTCGAGTCTCGCGGGCGGCCTCCCGATGATCGCGGAGGTGGTCAGAAGCTCCGCCAACATCTTTAACGGTGCCAAGACGCGCTGGTCGAACTTCTTCCACGGCTTGTTCATCCTCCTTTTCGTCGGCCTCGCGCCGGCGGTGCTCGAGATGATTCCGCTCGCGGCGCTGGCGGGCATCCTCGTGGTCGTCGGATGGAGACTGGCGCACCCGAAGCAGTTCGTGCACGCGGGGCACATCGGCAAGGAAGAGCTGCTCTTCATGCTGGCCACGACGATCGTCGTCGTGGCGGAGGACCTCCTGATCGGAGTCGTATTCGGCATCCTCCTGGGGCTCGTCACCGCGGTGGTACGCGGCACGTCGCTGGGGAATCTCTTCAAGCCCGCCGTGGAGGTCTCCGAGGCCGGCGGGAAGACGGTGGTCCGATTCAGAAGGGCCCTCGGTTTCGGCAACTTCATGGGGATCAGAGCCCAGCTGGACAAGATCCCGCCGGGAAAGACCGTCGTCCTCGACTTCAGCGACTGCCACTTCGTGGACCACACCGTAGTGGAGCGGCTGGAGGACTTTGAAGAGGAGTACGAGCGGGGGGGGGGTCGGGTGGAGAAGACCGGGCTGGCCCACTTGCGCCACGCCACGGATGAGCCGCTTTCGGCCCTGGTCAAGGCCGCCTAGCGGCGCGAGCGACGCCACCGAGCAAGAATGCTAAGAGGAGGCACATGTCGATCCTGAGCCTGATCACCTGGGCGCCGCTCGCGGGCGTGCTGATCGTCCTGCTCTTGCCTAAACAACAAGTAAAGCTGGTCCAAGGCGTCGCACTCGCAAGCGCGGCGCTTCCGCTGCTGCTCGCCTGGAACCTGTTGTTCAGCTTCGACCGCGGCACCGCCGCGCTCCAATTCACCGAGCGGCGGGAATGGATTCCGGAGCTGGGCATGACCTATGCGCTCGGGGTGGACGGGCTGTCCTTCCCCCTGGTCCTGCTGGCGACGTTGCTCTCGTTCGTGGCCGTGCTCGCGTCCCTCGGCATCAAGGAACGGGTCAAGGCCTACTTCGCCTGGCTCCTGCTGCTCGAGTTCGCGATCCTGGGCGTGTTCGTCGCCCAGGATTGGTTCCTGTTCTACGTGTTCTGGGAAGTGAGCCTCGTCCCGATGTTCTTCCTGATCGGGCTCTGGGGGGGAGAACGGCGGGACCAGGCTACGATGAGCTTCTTCCTGTATACGCTGGGCGGATCGATCTTCATGCTCCTGGGGATCATCGCCGTCTACCTCAAGGCCGATCCGCACACCTTTGACATGATCGGGCTGATGGAGGCCCGGACGCGAGATGGCTGGGATCAGGCGTTCCAGATTCTGCCCTTCCTCGCGTTCTTCATCGGTTTCGCGGTCAAGATCCCGGCGTTCCCGCTGCATGGCTGGCTGCCGCTGGCCCACGTGGAAGCGCCGACCCCGGTGAGCATCATGCTGTCCGGCCTTCTGCTCAAGCTCGGAGCCTACGGTCTGCTGCGGGTGAGCGGACTGCTGCCGCAGGGGTTGGAGTGGTTTGCGCCGTTTCTGCTGGTCATCGGGTTCATCAACATCATGTACGGTGCCCTGCTTGCCTGGCGGCAAACGGACTTGAAGGCGATGGTGGCGTTCTCGTCGATCGATCATATGGGATTCGTCCTGGTCGGGATCGCCGCGCTGAACACCATCGGCTTCACCGGTGCACTGCTGATGATGTTGACGCACGGGATTATCACCGGTGCGCTGTTCTTCCTCGTCGGCGTGATCTACGAACGCGCCCACACTCGGGAACTGACGGAGTTCGGAGGACTCGCCGCGCGGGTCCCGGTATACTCGGCCCTCATGTCGCTTGCGCTCCTGGCATCGATGGGCCTGCCAGGGCTGGCGCAGTTCGTCAGCGAGCTACAGGTGCTCATCGGCGCGTTCCAGCGGTGGGGGTTGTGGATTCTCATCGCCGGCGCCGGCATTCTCGTCACCGCCGCCTATACCCTCCGCACGATCGGGAAAATGTTCATGGGCCCGCTGAATCCGAAGTGGGCCACTCTGCAGGACATCAGGGGCCGGGAATTGGTGGCGGTCGTGCCACTGGCGGTCCTGATGCTGATTCTGGGACTCTTCCCGAGCATTGCCCTGGGAATGATGACCGCGACGCTCACGCAGATGGCCGCCATTTTCAAGTAGGAAAGACTCCGATGGTCTTGAGGATTACCGGCGAGATGCGGCACCACCTGGAGCATGAGGTCGACCACTTCAGTCACCTCCTGCCCCCGCAAGGGCCTATCGCGACCTTCATTCATCACAACACGCTGCACGGCCTGCAGCATTTGCCCTTCGAGAAGGCCCTGGCTGAGGGCCAGCGAGTGCTGGGTGGGCGCGGCTACCTGCCCAACGAGCGATTCCGCGGCTTTTACGCATCCGGCCGGATCACCGACGAAGAGATCCGTGCCGCCATGAGCGAGCGCGGGCCGGCGAAGGAAGGCGGAGTGCTGGCCACGGTCGAGGGCAGGACGATCGATACCGGGGAGGTCTGCCGCTACCATCTGGTGTATGGAATCGAGGCGGTCGATCGCGCCCGCTTGCGTTTCGAGCTTCATGAGCGTGACGCCGCTCGACGGTTCCGTGATGACGTGCCGGCAGCGACTCGCTCGGTCCTCCTTGGCAAGGCCACGGCGGAGCTCGCGCGCCGCCTCGATCGCGTTGGGCGCACCTGGACGTTATCCGATTGGGTCCAGGCCCACACCAATCTGGACGTCCCCGCGCGCCTCCGCGCCGAGGTCGCGAGACTCGCCCCGGAAGGCGCCACCACCTCTCGCGGGGACTCAATCGAGCGTTCACTCAACCGCCTCGGTATTCCGCCGGATCGGCGGGAAGGCTATCTAGCGTGCATCGACCGCCATCTGAGCGACCAGCTCTTGGCTGGCACGACACGCGACGCCATGCGGAGGATCTGGCTGAGCGAAGAACGGAGTCTGCTCAACAGGATCGCCCGCCGACATCTCGCCGTCGCCGGAACCTTCGACGCCATAGCGAGTGACAGCGAGAAGGATCCTGAAGCCTATGCGCTCGTAACGCTCTGGCACGCCTGCCTCGCGAGCTGTGGTCTCGACGATCCGTTCTCGCTCACGAACCCACAGCACTTCCAGGAACAGGACCCGGACGCGGTGCCGGAGCTCCTGAACGAGCACTTCTCGCTCATCGAGAGGTGGGGAGGACCGCCCATCCCTCTCTCCCCCGAGCTCAGGGACGCGATTCAGTCTCTCCTGGAAACCGAAGTCGCCCGTTTACGCGAGACGACGCGAAGCGGAGAGCCGGTGGCGTCGGAAGCCGGGCACCTCTCCTGGATCGTGCTCCATTACCTTGCCCCGGCGGCGTTGAACCGGCGGGGGCTCGAGGCGCTGGAGGCGCTCGCCACGCTGCAGGTTACGTCGCTCGAGGATCGCGCGCGCCAGGCCCAGCCGGATGGCGAACCGGTGGACGAGCTTCGCCGAAAGCAGGCGCGGTACGCCGAGCTGTCGGCGAAGCTCCTGGAACGAGACCCGAGGCGGCGAATGCTGGCGTTCGCCGAAGCGATGCTGGCTGAGGAGATGCAGCGGCTCGGACGCGATAAGTCCCACAGCGATTTCCTGTTTGATCTGACCGGTGAAGAAATTAGCGACCGTGTCAACCGGTACATGATCCGGCGCTGCGCGCCGTTCCTTGACGAGGGGCTTGCCGCGTGGCGCATGCCCGCGCGCGGGCTCGGCTTCTACGACGCGTGGAAGAGCTTGGCCCAATCGGACCACTCCTTCGAGCTCGACGATCTCCCTGGCTGGCGCGATGCGCTGCGCCATCTTCCGGCCCTGGCCCAGGACGCGGTTATCCGGCACCTCCACGATCTGGGCGTCAAGGAAGAACACTGGGGTGAGTACCTCGGCCGGTTACTCGCTCAACTCCCGGGCTGGGCGGGCATGATCAACTGGCGCGCGAGCCGCCCCGCATATCTGAGGCAGCAGGTACAGCCGATTGACCTCATCCAGTTCCTCGCGGTCCGGCTGTTCTACGAGACGCAGCTGGTTCAGAGAGTGTGCCGGCTCACCTGGCGACTCGGCCCCGAGGTGGACGCGCTGCACGAGTACTTCCGTGCGCACCTCGCCGAGTTTTTCGTGCGGCGCGAGCTCCACCTCGGCCGTCTGCCGGAGTACCTCGCCCACCGGGCCCGCGCGCTCGCTGCGCAATCGTCGTCGGGCGATCAAGCGGATAGTCATTGGACCACTCTGGCGGACATAATCTGGATGCATCGGCTGAGCGGCGCGATGGAGCACGAATCCGCCCCTGCCGCGCAGGGAAGTGCGTGGCGTCTCTTCCACCTCGCCCAGTTCCTCGGGCTCGCGGCTCACGAGGTAGGCTCGCTCTCGCGGTACGAGCGCGACCGGCTGATCGGCGCGCTGGACGCGTTTCCCTCCACCGCGCATGGACCCGTCTGGCTCGCCGCCTATGAGCGCCACTACCGGGAGGAGGTACTCAATGCCCTGGCGAACAACCGCGGGCGAGGACGGTGGAAAAGGAGAGACACGCGCCCCCGAGCTCAGATCGTCTTCTGCATAGACGAGCGCGAGGAAGCCATCCACCGTTACGTCGAGGAGATTGATCCCGGATATGAGACGCTGGGGGCTGCTGGCTTTTTCGGCATCGCGATGAACTACCGCGCCCTCGACGACCACGACACGACTCCGCTCTGCCCCCCCGTCATAACCCCTGTCCATCACGTGGCTGAGGTCGCGCGACCCGGCGAGGCGGAACCCCTCGAGACGCACGGAAAGCGCGCCAAGTGGTATGACGTAGTCCACAACGCCTACTGGGAGGTCAAGCGGAATGCGGTCTCGGCCTATTTCCTGCTCGACCTTGTCGGCCTCCCGCAGGTGGTGCCGCTGTTCGGCAAGGTGCTGAGCCCGCACCGTTATGCGCGAGCCATGAAGAAGGTGCGGCAGCGGTTCATCCCGCCGGTACGAACTACTCTCGCCGTCAGCCGACCCGAGGAGCCGCCTCGGGATGGGACTACGCAGGAGCACCCCGCGCTCGGCTTTACCGTCGTGGAACAGGCGGACAGGGTGGAGGCGATGCTACGCAACATGGGGCTCACCTATGGGTTCGCCCGCTTTGTGGTCTTCACCGGGCACGGCTCGTCCAGCATGAACAACCCGCACGAGTCTGCCCACGATTGCGGCGCCTGCGGAGGGAAGCACGGCGGGCCCAACGGGCGCGCATTCGCCGCGCTGGCGAACCGCCCGGAAGTTCGCGCCCTCCTGCGCGAACGGGGCATCGATATCCCCGGCGATACGTGGTTCGTGGGCGGGATGCACAACACCTGCTCCGAGGAGTACACGCTCTACGACTTGGAAGACATCCCCGCGACGCACCGGCAGGAATGGAGCCGCCTGACAGCGCACCTGGACGAGGCCCGCGCCCGGTCCGCGCAGGAGCGCTGCCGGCGGTTTGCGTCCGCGCCGAAGGATGCGTCCCTGAACCGATCCCTCCGTCATATCGAAGGCCGTTCCATGGACCTGAGCCAGGTCCGTCCGGAGTGGGGGCACGCCACGAACGCGTGCGCCGTGGTCGGGCGCCGCTCCATCACCCAGGGCGTCTTCCTGGACCGGCGGGCGTTCGTGATCTCATACGATCCCACCCAGGATCCGGACGGCCGGATCCTGGAGAGGATTCTCCTGGCGGTGGGACCGGTCGGGGCCGGCATCAATCTGGAGTACTACTTCTCCACCGTGGACAATGCCAAATGGGGCTCGGACACCAAGGTTCCGCACAACGTCTACGGCATGATCGGTGTCATGGAAGGCGCGATGAGCGATCTCCGGACCGGACTGCCGAAGCAGATGGTCGAGGTTCACGAGCCCATGCGGCTCCAATTGATCGTCGAGTCGAGCACCTCGATTCTGGGCGAGATCTACGGGCGGCAGGCCGCGATCCGCGAGCTGCTCGATAATGCCTGGGTGCACCTGATCGCGATGGAGCCGGATACCGGTGAGTTCCGTCTCTTTGTGCCTGGTGTCGGTTTTGTCTTGTGGGATGGATCGCTCACGCCACTGCCCGAAGTGAATTCCTCCTTTGACTGGTACAAGGGCAAGACGGATTTCCTCGCTCCGGCTCTGGTCACCCAGCAGCCCGCCCTGGCCACTCCGCTGACGAACCGCCAGTAGCGTGTTCGACTTCATCGTTGCCCTCATCCCGGGCTTACCGCTCGTCGCCGCGCTTGGCAACGGCGTCAACGCTCTCATCGGAGAGCGGTATTCGTGGCGCGTCGTGCAGCGGGTCGCAAGCGGCTCTCTCTTCCTCTCGCTGCTCGGCTGCTTGTGGGTGTTCAGCCAGGTCCTCCTCGATCCGACGCCTCGTGAGGTGGTGCTCTACCGCTGGCTCGTCAGCGGCAACCTGACGGTGGATGTGGCGTTTCTGATCGATTCCCTCTCGGCAACGATGATGCTCGTCACGACGAGCATCAGCTTTCTCATCGCGATCTTCTCCATCAACTACATGCACAACGAGCGGGGCTTTTCACGCTATTTCACGGTGATGCCCTTGTTCGTGTTCGCGATGCTGGTGCTGGTCATGGGCAACAGCTACATCCTGCTCTTCCTCGGGTGGGAAGGGGTTGGTGTGTGCTCGTACCTGCTCATCGGCTTCTACTACGATCGGAAAGCCGCCGTGCAGGCCGGCACGAAGGCCTTCGTGATGAATCGCGTGGGCGACGCCGGCTTCCTGATGGGGATCTTCCTCATCATCGACAACCTCGGTACAGCGAACTACACGCCCGCATTCGCCGGGGCCACCGCTCTCGACACGGCGACGGCGACGGCCATCGGGCTCTGCCTGCTGCTCGGCGCAATCGGGAAATCCGCCCAACTGCCGCTCGTCACCTGGCTCGCCCGCGCCATGGAGGGTCCGACGCCTTCCAGCGCGCTCATTCACGCCGCGACGATGGTCACGGCCGGCGTGTACATGATAGCTCGCAGCCACGCCATCTACGACCGCGCCCCCGACGCACTCCTCGTCGTTGCAGTGGTAGGAGCCGCCACAACGCTTTACGGCGCCGTCGTGGGTCTGGTGCAGACCGATATCAAGAGCCTGTTGGCCTACTCGACCACGTCGCAGCTCGGGCTGATGTTCCTCGCCTGCGGCCTCGGGGCGTATGCGGTCGCTATCTTCCACCTGGCGGCCCACGCCGTAATCAAGACGCTCCTCTTTCTCACCGCTCCTTCAATCCTGCATCACCTGCACGGCGGCGCAGACGTGCGCGAAACAGCGCCTGCCAGGGAGACCATTCCACGCGTCCACCTGCTCGTGCTGGTGAGCGCGGTGGCCCTCGCTGTCTTTCCCTTCCTCTCCGGCTGGTGGCAGGGCCAAGTCATCGGCCGTGCCTTCACCAGCGGCCTTCCAATCCTTGCCGCTCTCGGACTGCTCGCCGTGTTCTCGGCTGCGCTGTCCACCGGGCGGCTGGTCAAGCTGACCTTCGGGGAACACACCCACGGGGAACACGCGCAGGGCGCCCACGAGCCCAAGCATCGCCGGGCGCCGGGCGGCGTCGTGACAGCGCTCCTGGTCCTGGCGGCGATCGTGGCGATCGGGCTCGCACTCGGCGTGCTGCCAGGCGGCGTGCAGGGGGACTGGTTTGAGCGTTTTCTGGCGCCCGTTGTCGCCGCCAGCCCCGGCATACCGGCCGGCAGTCCGCTCCTCGCGTCGGTCCTCATGGGGCTCATCGTCCTCATGCTGGTGACAGGATGGTTCATCCCTCTGTATTTCGAGAGGTTCAAGCCTGAAAGGCCGGGACTGTTTCTCTTCAGGTTCAGGCGGGTGTACAACTTCGCGGTGAACCGGTTTTGGCTGGACGAGCTGTACGACGTCGCGGTGGTACAGCCAGCCAAGCGTCTCGGTCGGCTACTGGATCGGCTGGATAGTGAGGTGATCGACCGGGCGACGGGTGTCCCTGGCGCCCCGAGGAGGGTTCACGTCACCGCGCCGACCTGGGAAGAGCAACGCCTGGCCAGCCAGGCACTTGGAGCCGCTGGGCTGGCGGGTGAGCTGACGCCGCTGGAGGTCACCTGGCGGGAGGAGGAGCGAGAGGAGAAAGCTGCCGCCGCCGAGGACGTAGGAGGGGTCTTCGGCTGGGTAGCCAAGGTGGGGGGCGAGACCACCGGCTGGGTCGAGCGGGAGGGGATCGGACACGCGAGCGGCGTGTTCGGGTGGCTGACGCGCGCGAGCGCCGACACGGGCGGCTGGATCGAGCGCGAAGGCGTTGGGCGCGTGGGCGGTGCCTTTGGTTGGCTGGCGCGAGTGATCGCGAGCCTGACGGCGTGGGTGGAGCGGGAGATCATCAATCGCGGTGAAGACCTCGTGAGTTCTCTGACCCGCGGCATCGCGGGCCTTTCAGCCCGCGTTGAGCGGTCCGTCTTTCAAACCGGTGTGCACATCGGCGTGCCCAAGGCAACTGATCGCATCGGGCGGTTTCTAAACGCGACCGAGGAGATCCTCGGCAGACCCGTCGTCATCGGCTCGCTAGTGTTCCTGTCCTTCATCGCTCTCCTGCTGACCACGCTGTGATTCCGTCAGAGATCCTCGCCGCCGAGCAGATAGGGTTCCCTATCCTGAGCGTGCTGCTCCTCCTTCCGCTTGCCGCTGTGGCAGGCATCTGGTTCGTCCGCGACGATACCTGGGCCTACAGGCTGGCGCTTGCTGGATCGGCTGTGGAACTCGTTCTCGCTTCGTGGGCGGCGCTGGTGTTCGTCCATCACATCCCCGACATGCAATTGGTAGAGCGCGGCTGGTCCGTTCCGGGGCTCGGAATCGGCTATCACCTGGGGGTGGACGGCATCAGCGTGTTGTTCCTACCGGTCACGGCACTGCTGACGCTGCTGGTCATTCTCTACGCGGAGTATTCGGCCAGGACCGACACGCGCCATTACGTAATGGCCACTCTCGCACTCGAGGCGATCCTTATCGGCGCCTTTGTCTCCCTCGACCTCGTGATGTTCTGGCTGTTCTTCGTGCTGGAGTTGGTGCCGAGCTATTTCCTGATCACGCGCTGGGGCACGGGTCCTCAACGCAGGCGCGCCGCCCAGGAGTATATCGTGTTCATGTTGATGGGTTCCGCGGCGATGCTCTTGGGGATCGTAGTCCTGGCCTTCACTGCCCGCGGGACGACCGGCGCATTGTCATTCGACCTGCTGGATCTGCTGAGGGTCCCGGTCCCGGCGGAGACGCAGAGCGTGATCTTCTTCCTGCTGTTCGTCGGGTTCGCCATCAAGGCACCGGTGTTCCCGTTCCATACCTGGCTGCCCAAGGTGCTGGAACAGGGACCCGTCGTAGGCATGAGCGTCTTCCTCGTAGGCATCAAGCTCGGTACCTACGGGTTCCTGCGATTCGTCATACCACTCCTGCCGGAGGCGTCCAAGGAGTGGGCGTGGATAGTGCTGGGGCTAGGCGCGGCTGGCGTCGTCTACGGTGCAATGATCGCGCTGATCCAAACCAACCTGCGCCGGTTGCTCGCCTTCGGCAGCCTGAGCCACATGGGTGGTGTAATGATCGGCCTCTTTTCCCTGAACTTCTCGGGGTTTCAGGGAGGACTCCTCCAGATGATCAACCTGGGGATTGTTGGGGCCGGACTTTTCTTTGTCGCCGGTTTCCTGTACTCCCGTGTCGGCACACCGGACCTTTCCGCAATGGGTGGTCTCGTGCACAGCGTGCCGGTGCTCACGGCGACGTTTCTGGTGATCGCGCTGGCGGGGATCGGATTGCCTGGAACCAACGGCTTCAACGGCGAGCACCTGATCATGCTCGGCGCGTTCAAGGCGCATTGGTTCATGGCCCTCGCTACCGGTCTCGGCACGTTCTTGACCGCGGCGTATTCCCTCTGGTACTTCCAGCGCGCGTTCCTGGGCCAGCGCCCAGCCGGCGCCGGCTGCGACGGCGGCACGGGCGGCTCCTCCGCTCGCGCGCCGCTATCCATGCCCGATCTCAAGCTCCGTGAGCTGATCATAGCGGTGGCTCTGGGAGGCCTCGTATTCTGGATCGGCATGGATACCGGCCCGTTCCTTCGCACCATGAACGGATCGCTCAGCGCTCTGGAGGTTCGCGTTAATCGCGCCTCCCCAGTCGAA
>Ga0136616_10001470_pt1 | contig 12365 bp, 13 predicted proteins | sample AntDrymUQ2992106_2_FD_106648 | JGI IMG/M metagenome (GOLD analysis project Ga0136616, IMG submission 106648) | Polar desert sand microbial communities from Dry Valleys, Antarctica - metaG UQ299 (21.06) | ecosystem: Environmental > Terrestrial > Soil > Desert | place: Antarctica: Dry Valley...
TCCCCGAGAGCTCGCGGGCGAGGCCCGGGCGGGCGCCTGATGCACGCCCTCTCGATCACCTCGGGCGAGCGCGATCCCCAGACGCGTCCACTCGCCGGTCTCGCCAACCGCTCGCGCCAGGCGGCCTTCCTCTGTTACCACTCGATCTCGGACGGCGGTCCGCCGTTTCTCTCTCTGTCGCCCGAGACCTTCGAGCGCCAGCTCGCCATGATGCGCCGCCACGGTCTCGCCGGCGGCGGGGTCGAAGCCCTCGGCGACCTCGCCGAGGGCCGTCGGCTCTCGCGGCCCCACGTATTCCTGACCTTCGACGACGGCTACCTCGACAATCACGCGACGGCGGCGCCGCTGCTAGCCGAGTACGGCTTCCGGGCCATGGTCTTCGTGCTGCCGCCGTACGTCGATTCGGCTGGCGGCTTCGACTGGCCGGAGCTCGCCGAGCGCCAGCGGGCGCACCCGGGGATCATGCGCTCGATGGGCTGGCCGATGGTCGAGGCCCTGGCCGAGCGGGGCATCGAGATCGGAAGCCACGGCCTGAGCCATCCACACCTCCCCGACCTCGACGACGAACGCCTCCGAGACGAGCTCTGGAGCTCGCGTGAGCGCATCCGGTCACGCCTCGGACGCTGCGACGTGCTCGCCTACCCGTTCGGGGAGTGCGACGAGCGCGTAGCCGCGGCCGCGGCCGCCGCCGGCTACTCGTACGCCTTCTCGCTTCCGTCGAAGGGCCAGCGCGAAGGCACGGCGCTCTCCCTTCCCAGGATCAACATCGACCAGCGCGACGGCGGATTGCGCTTCGCGGTCAAGCTCTCGCCGCTCGGCCGGCGAGCCTACCTCTCGAGGGGGGCGGCCACCGTGCGCAGGGTGCGCCGCCGGCGCGCTGGCAGCCCTCCTGCCGCCCTTGACACCGAGAGCTGAGCGATCGCCACGACCTCCTCAAGCCCCGTCGGCGGGTCGAGCGCCGCAGAGTCCGGCATGCGGGCGTCAGGGTCAGTACTTCTAGTCTGCTCTCCCGGCGGCCACCTGCTCCAGCTCTTGTCGCTCGAGCCGGCGTGGCGCGGCCTGAGACGTTCGTGGGTGACCCTGGCCGCGGCCGACGTGAGCCACCTGCTCCACGGTGAGGACGTGACCTTGGCCCATGGACCGACAAACCGCAGCCTCCGCAACCTCGTTCGCAATCTCGTCCTCGCCTGGCGGGAGGTGCGCGTACGGCGTCCGGAGACGATCGTCTCGACCGGTGCGGCGCTCGCGGTGCCCTTCTTCGTCGTCGGAAAGCTCCTCGGCCGACGCTGCGTGTACGTGGAGAGCCTGACCCGAATCGAGTCGGTCTCCCTCAGCGGGCGGCTCGTCTACCCGCTCGCCGACGCCTTCTTCGTGCAGTGGCCGAGGGCGGCGAGGCGCCGCAGGATGCGCTACGAAGGCAGCATCCTGTGATCTTCGTAACGCTCGGTACCCACGGTCAGCCGTTCGCGCGCTTGATCCGGGCGCTCGCCGAGCTGCGCCCCTCTGAGCTCGTGGTCCAGCACGGTCACAGCCCCGCGCCTGCGGGAGTCGCCCGGGCGATCGCGTTCATGGAGTTCTCCGAGGTCCTCGAGCGCATCGACGCGGCCGAGGCGGTGATCACCCACGGCGGGGTGGGCAGCATCCTCTGCGCCACGCGAGCCGGCCACACACCGGTCGTAGCGCCACGCCTCGAGCGCCATGGCGAGCATGTCGACGACCACCAGGTCGAGCTCACGCGGGCGCTCGCCGAGCGGGGAACGGTCATGCCCGCGTGGGATCTCGATCGTTTGACCGAAGCGATCGCAGCCGTCCCGCCGCGGCGGCCGCGCGAGACTCGCGCCGAACGACCGGTTCACCGGGCCGTGCGCGCCGCCATCAACGAGCGGTAGGGCTCCGCCGGCCGCAAGTATGCTCGGCAGTAAAGGACGAGCTAGAGGCGCCTGGACGCGGGGGGCCGAGGGAGCTTGGACAGCGACCTCGAGCTTCCTTTCGAGCCTCACGAACGGCGGTGGGGCGCCCCATCGCGGCGTGGTACGGCTTCGCTTCGGTCGGTCGAGTGCTGCTACCAGTCTGGACGCGACCCAGGCTGGGACCTCGTCGATCGGTTTTGCCCTGATGGCGCACACGATCCGGGAGGCGTGCAGCGCCGGGATGCGCGAGTACCGCCTTGCTGCTCGGCGCGTCGGCTACCCGACGCCTGCCCGGGAAGCCGGGCAGGGTGACCGGCCGGTTGATCGATCGCGGGACGAAGCGATGACGCCGAGCACTCCGCTTTCCGAGACGTCGCCCGCCCACATCGCGGGCATGAGCGTCTACACGGATTTCAGCAGCTGGTCGACGAACCTCATCAGCTCCGTGCGCTGTCGTTGCGGCGAGTACGTCCTCCGCACGTGCTCGGCCGCCCGCTCCCCTGCCCTGCGGATCTCGGTCGGGTCCTTCTCGAACTCCGTGAGCGCCTGCGCGACTTCCCGCGCGAACGACAGGACGTCGCCGTCCTCGATCGGCTTCGAGAACGTCGGGTCGAAGATCTCCCTCCCGCCGAACGCCGGGAATCCGATCACGTAACAGCCGGACGCCATCGCCTCTGCCGGCGGCAGGCCGAACCCCTCTTGGTACCCGAAGGCCAAGAAGATCGGCGAGGAGCGCATCACCCTGGCGGTTTCGCGCTCCGACATGTCCGCAATGGTCTCGACCTCCCAACCCCGGAGGCGATCCCCCAGAAGCCGGAGAACGTGCTCGGCGTCCCGCGGTCGCTTGCGTGGCATCACCGCGATTCGCTTTCCGGGCGCCTGCTCAGCGGAGTGGAAGACGGAAGGATCGATTGGGTTGGTGACCAGCGAGACCAGCCCGGGAAGGCAAACTGCAGAGACTCGGCGCTGTCGGGCGAGACAGTCAGCGCAGCCGTGAAGCGCTCGTAACTGAGCGGCTGACCGGCGGGCACACGGCCTCACCTCGAGGCCTACCGAGTCCCGAAATCGCCTGACATCACCGTAGTTTAGGTCGCCGCTCTCCACAGGCCCCTTGCACGGCCAGCGGCTTCCTATACTCGCCGTGTGTCGGCCAGTCCGCACAGCCGCCGGCTTCTCTTCGTCACGAACTTTCTCGGGTGGGCTGGAGCCGAGACCCAGCTCGTTCACTTGGCCGCCGGGATGGCGGAGCGGGGTCACGACGTCACGATCGCCGCGCTACGAGGGGTGACGATAGAAACCACCGAGCTTGAGCGCCTCGGCGTCCGCATCTACTCGTTCGCCGCCGGCACGCGAGCTCGCAAGTTGAGGGTGTTCCCTGTCCTCGCCCGCATAGCCCGCGACGCGGACCTCGTGCACTGCAGCACGTGGGACGCCACCCTCTGGGGGCGGCTGGCGGCGCTGCTCGGCCGGCGGCGGACGGTCATCACAGAGCACACCCCCGGCCGCGAGGTGCAGTTGAGCGCCGGCGGATCGCCTCGGGCTAGCTGGATCGCCGCACACAACCGGGTGCTGGACCCTTTCACCTTCGCCACCGTGGTCTGCGCCCGCTGGCAGATCCCCCTGCTGCTCGAGGAAGGGGTACGCGCCGACGCGATCGTCCACATCCCGAACGCCGTGCCGCTCGACGACCTCGAGGCCGGGGCGCGGATTGGCGCGACCCGCGAGGAGCTCGGCATCCCATCCAACGCGAAGGTAGTCATCCACGCCGCGCGGGTCTCCGCGTACAAGAATCAGCGCCTGACCCTGGCGACGGTCGCCCGCCTACGCGAGATGCTCGGCGACGTTCGAGCCCTCATCGTTGGCGCCGGGCCCGATCTCGAGGCGCTCGAGCGAGAAGCGGCGCAGGAGGGCTATGAATGGGCTCGCTTCCTCGGCCGGCGGGGCGACGTTCCCGCACTGTTGAGCCTCGCCGACCTTGCCGTCATCCCTTCGCGGGCGGAAGCCATGCCGATGGTCTTGATCGAGGCGATGGCCCTCGGCGTCCCCGTGGTCGGGACGGACGTCGGCGATATCCGCCACATCGTCGAGGAGTCGGGCTCGGGGATCGCAGTCCCCGTCGACGATCCCGACGCCTTCCTGGCGGCGTGTCACGAGATCCTGTCCGATCGCGGACTAAGTGAGCGGCTTTCGGAGAGTGCGCGCGCGCAGAGCAAGAACTACGACGCCTCGGTGATGACCGATCGCTACGCGGCCCTCTTCGAGGCAGCGCTCGACGGCCATTGGCCCGGGGGGAACCGCGGCTCGGTCGTCCAGTCGAACGGCGCGGACCCCTCCCATACCACGGCGCTCCGGCGATGAGCTCGCCCGCGCCCGTGGCGGTCGCCGTCGCCTCGTGGAACACGAGGGATCTGCTCGCCGTATCTAGGGACTGTCCTCTCGCGGTCGAGTCGGGGCCGCGGAGGTCTGGGTGGTAGACCACGCCTCACCCGACGGATCGCCTGACTTCATGGCGAGCGTGGTGCGCCTGGTCCGGTCGGCGGAGAACCTCGGCTTCAGCCTCGCGGTCAACCTGTTGGCCGAGAGAACGGGCGTTTCCCTGGATCGCGCCGCCAACCCTCACATCCGGCTCGAGCCGAAAGCGCTCTCCCTCTGTTGAACGCCGGCGAGATCAACGCAGACGCCGCGATTGCCGCACCGCGTTTCACTCTCCCCGACGGCTCGACGCAACCCTCGATCCGGCCCTTTCCTACGCTCACCGAGGGTCTGCGGCTGCGGATCTGGCGCCTGTGCCGGCGGGTGGCCGAGAGGCTCTGCCTGCGCGACTATCGCCATTCCGCCGCGGCCGGGCGCGTCGACTGGGCCGCGGAAAGGGAACACGTCGATGACCACCGGGTGGAACTCACCCGCGCGCTCGAGGAGCGGGGAACCGTGGTGGCCGCCTGGGACCTCGATCGGCTGGCCGAGGCCGTCCAGCGGCTTCCGGCGCGCCGCCCGGCCAGCACCGAACTGCGCGAGCTCCCGATCCACCGCGCCGTGCGGGACGCCCTGCTCGCCGAGCCGGTCGCGCCCAGGCGCTCGAGCCCGGCCTAGCTCGTGGCCCCGTCAGACCAGCGCGTGTCCGCGGACGCGCTGCACGCCCTCTGCTGTGACTGCCTCGCGGCTCAGGGCATCCCCCCGGACGACGCCACCGCGGTCGCCGATGCCCTGCTCTACGCGACGCTCCGAGGGCTCGACACCCACGGCCTCGGCCGCCTGCCGCTGTACATGCGCCGCGTTGCGGCCGGAACGACCGGCTCGAGCGAGCGAATGACCGAGCTCGCGGGCGAGGGCGCCGTGCGCCGGCTCGACGCCGCCCAGGCGCTCGGCCCGGCGGCTGGCGTCCGCGCGGCCGACCTCGCCGCCGACCTCGCCCACGATTACGGGATCGGGCTGGTCAGCCTGGGCCGGGCGACGCACTTCGGCGCCGCGGGCTTCTACGCCCGCAGGGTGACGCGCCGGAGTCTGGTCGCCGTCGTCGTCTCGAACGGCGCTCGCGTGGTCGCGCCGCACGGCGCAGCGGAGCGCCTGCTCGGCACGAATCCGCTGGCCATCGCTCTCCCGCTCGGGCGCCACGGCGAGCTCGTGCTCGACATGTCGACGAGCGCCACCACCCAGGCCGCGACGCGGCGGGCGGCGCAGGAGGAACGAGACCTCGAGCCCGGCGTGGCGATCGACGAGGCGGGCAGGCCGACCCTCGATCCAGAGGCGGCGCTGGCCGGCAGTCTGCTTCCGTTCGGCGGCGCCAAGGGGTCGGGGCTCGCCCTCGTAATCGCCCTCGCCGCGGCCCTGCTCGGCGCAGGTGCCCTCGACGACGAGCTTCCCTCGATCTACCGCGAGCTCGACCGCCCGCAGGACCTCGGTCAGGTCTTCTTCGCCCTCGATCCCTCGCGCCTCACCGAGCCGGTGCGGACGCTTCCGCGTCTCGAGGCGTTCGTCGATCGCCTCCACGCCCTTGCTCCCGCGGAGAGCCACGAAGGCGCCCGTCTCCCGGGCCAAGCGGGCGACGCGCTCGCGCGCGAGCGGGTCGCGAGCGGGATCCCGCTGGGACGAGGAGCGCTCGAGTCGGTGGCGGTCGGCTGCGATGAGTGCGGCCTGCCCGAGCTCGCGGAGCGCGCCCGCCGCCTCGATCGCCCTGGCGAGGCGAGCGTCCCCCGCTCCTAGGGCTCGCTGGGCGCGGTCCCCCCAGAGGGCTCCGCCCGCTCGCGCTCGAGGCGGCGCAGCGCCCGCGCCGGGAGGTTGCACAGCGTGGGCGCAGGGTCGTCCCACGCGAACAGGGGCAGGTGCTGGCGATGGGCGAGGCTCCGCATCCACTGGCGAACCGACAGCTCGCCCGAACGGCGGTACTCGAGCAGCGCCCGCACGTCGTGAAGCGGGAACCACAGACGCACGCCGCTCCGGTATCCGTCGAGGTCAGGCGTCGGCCGGCCGGCGAGCCGGGCGTAGGTCAACAGGGCGAGATCGATGCCCGCTACCCGCAGCAACTCGTCGATCGCCGTGAAGCGGTGGTTGACCTCTATGAGCTTGAGCTGACCGTCGCGGGGGTCGCGCTTGAACTCCGGGTTGACGATGCCCCGCAGGCCGATCCCCTGCACGAGGCGCAGGCCGAGCTCCGCGACCTCGGGAGACCAGTCCGTGACGTGGTAGGAGCCGAGGCCGAAGTGGTTCGGGTACTGGCGCAGCTTCTGCTTGGTGAGGTGGAAGAGTGGCCGGCCGTACTCGTCGAGGTAGGTGTAATACGAGAAGCTGTTGCCGTCCCGAGCGGGCACGATCTCGGTCAGGATCACCTCAGCCCCAGCCGCCTGGGTTCGCTCGAACGCCGCTCGCAGCTCGTCGCGGTCCCGCGCCACCAGCAGTTTGACCCCGAAGGCTCGCGCGAAGACGTGTGAGTGCCTGGGCTTGAGCGCACAGGGAAACTCGGCCTCGCCGGCCGCGGCCTCGAGCTCGTCGCGGTCTTCGACCGGCCACATCCGGGGCGCAGGCACCCCGACGGCCTCGGCGAGCTCATGGGTGCGCTGCTTGTCGAGCATGGCGAGGAGACCTTCGTCGTCGGCCTCGAGCGGAACGTAGCCGCGCTCGACGAGCCAGTCCCGGTTACGGGCCACGAGCTCGAGCCCGTCGTCGTGGCAGGAGAGGACGAGAGCGCCCTGTGGTCCCCGCTCGAGCCAGGCGAGCCAGCGCTCCTGCACCCCCTCGCCCGCGGGCACCCCGACGAACTCGGTGCAGTAGCGCGAGAAGCGAGCGGGCGACCAGCGGTCGCCGAGCACATGCACCGCCACTCCGATCCGCGCCAGGCTCCGCATGACCGACAGCGTGCTCCCGGACCCGCCGAGCAGAACGACGGGCGGCCCGGGGCGGATAACATCGGAGTCAGGCGAGGGCCCCGACGGGCGCAGCGAAGGGAAGGACCGCATGGACACGAGGGCAAGCGTAGGGACGCTCGAAAAGGCTCGCATCGCCAAACCGGTCCGTGCGGGGATCGTCGACGTCGACGTGCATCCGTACCCGGCGACCCTCGACGAGATTCGCGAGCGGCTCGACATGCCATGGCGCGACCGCTACAACGACCAGCGCCGCGGACCCTTCTATCGGCACCCGATCCAGGGCAACCGCGTCGACAGCCGCCCGCCGGGCGGCGGGCCCGCTGCCTCAGACCCCGCCTTTCTGCGCAACCAGCTCATGGACGCGCACGGCATCGCCTACGCGATCCTCATTCCGAGGACCTTCTGCAATATCCACCCCGATCCCGACTACGGCTCCGCGATCGCCGCAGCGCACAACGAGTGGCTCGCCGAGACGTGGCTCGGCGAGCACAACCACGACGGCGCCTTCAAGGGCTCGATCACGATTAACCACCACGATCCGCTTCGGGCGGCGGAGGAGATCGACCGCTGGGCGCACCATCCCCACTTCGTCCAGGCTGTCACCGACTCGGGCGCGCGCGCGCCGCTCGGCCAGCGCCAGTACCACCCGATCTTCGAGGCCTGCGAGCGCCACGGCCTGCCGCTCGGCGTCCACCCCGGGACCGAGGGCATCGGGGTGAACGACCAGCCCACGCCCGGCTACCCGACGCGCTACGTCGAGTGGCACTGCACGATGGCGCTGTCCTTCCAGGCCCACATCGTGAGCCTCGTCACCGAGGGCGTGTTCGAGCGGTTCCCGGGCCTGCGGATCGCCATGGTCGAGGGCGGGGTCGCGTGGATTCCCACCCTCCTGTGGCGTCTCGACGCCTACTGGAAGGCACTGCGCCGCGACGTTCCGTGGCTGACCCGGCCGCCGGGCGAGTACGTCCGCGAGCACATACGCTTCGGAACTCAGCCGCTCGAGCGGCCCGAGCGCGACGAGCACCTGATGGCGGTCCTCGAAATGATGGACGCCGAGCGGATTCTCATGTTCTCGAGCGACTACCCGCACTGGGACTTCGACTCGCCCGCCCGAGCCTTCCCGCGGCTCCCCGAACGGCTCCAGGAGGCGATTTTCTCGGCCAACGCCCGGACGCTCTACAACCTGGCCTGATGGGGACTCATCTGGTCGCCCGGGCGAGCGAGATCGCTCCCGGCGAGCGAAAGATCGTTCAGGTCGAGGGACGCTCGATCGGCGTCTTCAACATCGGTGGGGAGTACTTCGCGCTGCGCAACGTCTGTCCGCACCAGGGCGCGCCCCTGTGCCTCGGACAGCTCACTGGCACGGCCCTCCCGAGCCGGCCGGGCGAGTACCGCTGGGCACGTGAGGGTGAGATCCTTGTCTGCCCCTGGCACGCGTGGGAGTTCGACGTGAGGACCGGCCGCAGCGTCTTCAACCCCCACCTGACGCGCGTCAAAGCCTACGACGTGAGCGTCGAGCGCCGCGGAGAGGCGCCAGCACTCGAGGGGACCGACGCCCAGGGCGTGGACACCTTCGCGCTCAGCGTCGCCGACGGCGCCGTCCTGCTCCATCTCTGACCGGTGGGCCGCACGCGCCAGGAGGCGGCCGACGCCCTCCTCACCGGCGGCCTGAGGACGATCGCCGGAGGCGGGCGCACAGGCCGGGAGCTGGCCGCGCGCCTCGAGCTCGTTCGCACGCTCGGCCCGTCGGTGGCGGGGCGGCGGCTCGTGCAGGAGCGACGTTTCGCCCGGCTAGACCGAGCCGGCACGCGCGACGCGCTCTACGGACGAATCTGGAGCGAGGCCGCGGCCGAGCTCGGCGCCGGGATCGAGCCGCTCGCCCACGGGCGGTATCGGATCGCGCGGGAGGGCGTGACGGTGGAGGTCTACCGCCAGTCCGTCGGTCTCGACGACCCGGCGACCCTGCGCGCGGCGGAGCATAAGGCGGGGGTGCTCGGCGCGCTCGTGGGCGCCGGGCTGCCAACCCCCGAGGGCGTGATCTTCGACGCCCGCGACGACGCCCAGGCACTTGCCTTCTTGGAGCGCAGTCCCTCTACCTGCATCGTCAAACCGGCCGAGAACAGTGATGGCGGCGGCGGCATCACCGGCGGCGTGCGCCGAGCCGGTGACCTCCGGCGGGCGGCGCTCAAGGCCTCTCGCTGGAGTCGCCGCCTGCTGATCGAGCGCCAGGCGCCCGGGCTCGTCTACCGGCTGCTGTTCCTCGACGGCGAGCTGCTCGACGTCCTCGAGCGCCGCCCCCCCGAGGTCACCGGTGACGGAGTGAGCACCGCGATCCGGCTGATCGAGAATGAGAACCGGCGCCGGCTCTCGGGCGGGGGCCGGATCGGCTACCCCCTGCGGGTAGACCTCGACACCGTCCTCGCCCTTCGGGCCGCCGGCCGGACGCTACGGTCGGTGCTCCCCGCGGGCTCGAAGGTCGCGGTCAAGACGACGACGAGCCAGAATGGCCGCGAGGACAACTTCACCCACCGCGGTCCGATCAGCGATGAGCTGGTGGCCCAAGCACGGCAGGCCGCGCGGCTCGTGGGGGTACGCGTCGCCGGGATCGACCTGATCACCCCAAACCCACGCGTCGCGCTCACAGACGCGGGCGGGGTGATCGTCGAGGTCAACGGCGAGCCCGGTCTCGACCACCACTACCAGGTCGCCGAGCCGGCCCACGCCACGCCGGTCGCCGTGCCCGTGCTGAGAACGGCGCTCAAGGATGCCAGGGCTGACGCGCGGCGGCTCGTGGTACCTTGACCGGCCGCACGGACGCCGCTGGGGCCAAGGGCTCCGGCGAAGGGGAGGCAGTGATGGTCGGAAAGCCGAAGACGGCGGAGATGCACCCTGGACCGGGATTTCGGATCCGGGAACTCATAACGCGGCCCGATCAACAGATGGTGGAGGGGTTTGCCGGCTTCGACACGCCAGACATCTCGGACCTCATGAACCGGCTCTATGCGACCGTGCCGGACATCCAGCCGCTCACGAGCCCCGACCTTCCCATCCTCGGGCCGGCCTGCACGGTCAAGGTCTACCCGGGCGACAACCTGATGGTTCACAAGAGCCTCGACATCGCCCAGCCGGGAGACGTCGTGGTGGTCGACACGAGCGCCTCGCCGCTCACCTCGGTGCTCGGCGAGCTCGTCTGCACCAAGGCCCGTCACCGGGGCATCGCCGGGTTCGTGGTCGACGGGCTGATCCGCGACCTGCCCGAGATACGGGCACTCGGCGACTTCCCGGTCTTCGCGCGCGGGATCACCCCGATCGGCCCGCTGCACCGTGGGCCTGGGGAGATCAACCATCCGATCAACTGCGGTGGCGTCGTCGTGAATCCCGGCGACATTGTCGTGGGCGATCTGAACGGAGTCGTGGTTATCCCTCAGGAGATCGCTGGAGAGCTGCTGAGGCGTCTGCGGGACCGCAGCGCGCGCGAGGCGGAGTACCGGGCCGCGGTGGCTCGTGGCGACTTCGACAACTCGTGGGTCGACGCGTTGCTCGGTCAGGACGGGGTTGGCCCGGGAGCCTAAGAGTCGAGCAACGCCGCGCCCGTCGACGGCGCCGACGCCTGAGCGCGAGCTAGCCGGCACGAGCATCCGCGTCGTGCCATCGCTTGCGCGGGCCACCGACCTGCGCACAGCGGCCGCGGTGCTCGCGGCCGCTGTGCTAATCGTGACCGCGGCTGGTGCCACGATCGCCGACCTCTTCGCGTTCGACCGGCCGCTCAGCCTCCCCAACGGGCTCGCGGCCGTGCTGCTGGCCGGCGCGGGATGCCTGGCCGGAGCGCGGGGGCGGCTCGCAGCCGACCGCCGGCTCCGCTGGTCATGGGCGGCGCTCGCGGTCGTGCTCATGTGCTCGGCCGTCCTCGAGGCCGGTGCGGTCCCCGAGCGCGCGGAGGGCGCCGGCTTCGCCGTCGTTGTTGCCCCGCTCGGGCTCGCGTGGCTCGGCGCCGCAGCAATCCTCCCGCAGGCGCGGCCGGCCCGAGCGCTGCTGGGCGCCGCGGCAGCGGCGTGGACCGTCGGCGTGCTCCTCCCGGTCCTCGGGGTCGGATCCGGTCTCGCCTCCGAGACGCTTGCCCAGCTGCTCGTCGGGGTCGCCGCCACCCTTGCCGTGCTCGCCCTGATCGTCGAGCTCGGCCGAACTGAACTACAGCTAGCGGACCGCCCGGACCCGAGCGAGCCGGGGCTCGCGGCGCTGCTGCGCCAGATCGTCCGCTCGGCCGACGCGCGACGGATCCTCCGCGGTGGGCTGTTCGCCATCCTCCTCTTCGGCGGACTCGGAGTCCTGACCGTCGTCGGGCTCGGGTCGAGACCAATCGACCTGAACGCCGAGCTGACCCTGCCCGCCTATTTTTCGGCCGGCCTGCTCGCCGGCGCGGCCGTGATGGCCATCCTCGCCGGCGCAAGCAGCGAGGGCGCGACCGTGCCCCGGCTCGTGTGGGTGGGATGGGCGCTGCTGCTCTCCTTTCTGGCCGGCGACGAGCTCGCGGAGGTACACGAGCGGCTCCAGTACCGCCTCGACCTGCCGGGCCAGGTCGTGCTCGCGCCACTCATGCTCCTCGCCGGCGGACTGTTCGTCGCGGTCCTACGCGGGATCCGGACGCATCGACGCGCGCGCACGCTGATGGTCGCAGGCGGCGCGCTCTGGGTGCTCTCCCAGATGATCGACTTGATCTACTCGTTCGACGAGCGCCTGCTGCCTTACCTGATCGCCCCGGAGGAGATGCTCGAGATGGGCGGCTCGCTACTGCTCGGGCTCTCGCTCATGGCGGTCGTGCAAGCCCGCCCGGCAGATCTCGCCACGGGCGAGCCCGCCCGTCCGAAGATCGCCGCCGCCCACCAACGCGGGCCCACCGGCGAAACCTAGGCCGCCTCCTCCGGGCTCCCGACCGACCGGCGCGGCACGAGCACCGCCCGCCGAAACGTCGCCACCAGCACACCGTCCTGGTTGAAGGCATCGGAGCGCACCTTCACCACCCCCCGATCGGGCTTCGAGCGCGACGGCGTGACCTCCAGCACCTCGCTCTCGACGAAGAGGGTGTCGCCGTGGAAGA
>Ga0136616_10001472_pt1 | contig 12356 bp, 12 predicted proteins | sample AntDrymUQ2992106_2_FD_106648 | JGI IMG/M metagenome (GOLD analysis project Ga0136616, IMG submission 106648) | Polar desert sand microbial communities from Dry Valleys, Antarctica - metaG UQ299 (21.06) | ecosystem: Environmental > Terrestrial > Soil > Desert | place: Antarctica: Dry Valley...
ACGTCGGGTGCGGGCCCGCCGATACGCGCCGCCTCGGCGGCCGCCGCCTCGGCCTCGCGACGCGCCAGCGTGTCCTCTGACTCCTGCATTGCCTCTTCGCTACCCGACCTTCCCACGGCGCAAACGCCAGGGCAGCGTTCCTGCGAATAGCCTCGGCGCCGTGAGCGTGATCTCGACTCGCGCGCCGCTGCGCGTCTCGCTGGGCGGCGGTGGCACGGACCTCTCCTCTTACTACCGCGAGCACGAGGGCTTCGTCGTGTCCGCGGCGATCGACAGGTACGTCTACATGCTCACGAGCACGGCCTTCCAGTCGCGCTTTCGGCTGAAGCACACCGAGTGGGAGGAGGTCGACGATCCGCGGGCGATCCGCCACCCGATCCTGCGCGAGGCACTCCTGCGTCACTGGAACGGGCAGCCACTCGAGATCGTCTCGGTGGCGGATGCCCCGGCCGGCACCGGGCTCGGGTCCTCGGGCGCCTACACCGTGTGCGTGCTCAAGGCGATCGAGCTCGCGCGCGGCTCGGAGTCCCTGCCCGAGGAGCTCGCCGAGGCCGCGTGCGTGATCGAGATCGAGCTCCTCGAGCGAACCGTCGGCAAGCAGGACCAGTACGCGGCGGCTCACGGCGGCGTGAACGCCTACACGTTCGCGTGCGACGGATCGGTCGACGTTCGCCCGCTCGACCTCCCGGAGGCGACGCTCAGGGCGCTACGCGAGAACTTCCTCCTCTTCTACGCCGGCGGCGCGCGCTCGGCCTCGGAGATGCTCTCCCACCAGGTCACGCGGACGCTCGCGCGCGACTCGTCGGTGGTGGAGAACCTCCACCGCACCAAGGCGATCGCGCGCGCGAGCTGCGCGGCGCTCGAGGCCGGGGATCTCGACGGCTGCGCCGAGGTCATGAACGAGCAGTGGGCCACGAAGCGCCAGCGCGCCCCGGGCATGGTCACGCCGCGGATCGAGGACCTTCGAGCCACCGCCTGCCGATCCGGTGGATCGGGCGTGATGTTGATGGGCGCCGGCGGCGGCGGCTTCCTGCTCGTGTACACGCCGCGCCCGGCGGACACGCGCGCCGCGATGGCTGACGCTGGATCGCTCGAGCTCCGCTTCGGCCTGGATAGCGGCGGTTGCGTGGGCTCGAGCGGCGGCTGACGGTCAGGAGCCGCCGGAGTCGTCCGGCCTGGCTCGAAGCTCGCTCTCGGTGCGGCGGCACCACTCTGCGAGCCACTCGTATAGCTCGATGCCGAAGCCGGCGGTAAGCGGCGGAAAGCGGCCGAGCTCGCCCTTCCCCGCAAGCGGCTTCACCTCGTCGCGAAGCCGCGCGGCGAGGGCCTCGTAGCGCTCACGCATCGCCGTGAGGTTCGCGAGCTGTCCATCGCGGTCGAGCGCGTCGGAGAAGAACAGCTTGAGGATTCCCTCGTCGCGGATCTCGTGCCTGAGCTCCCGATCCGAGGTGAGCCATGCGCGTAGCGCGCCCTCTCCGCTCGGGGTCAGCTCGTAGACGATCCGCTCGCGCCCCCCCGTCGCCCGCTGCTCTCCGCGGACGAGACCGCCGGCCTCGAGCGCACGCAGCTCGGGATAGATCTGTCCGTAGCTGGCGCTCCAGAAAAAGCGCGTCGAGTGGTCGACGAGGCGCTTTACGTCGTAGCCGCTCTTAGGGCCCCCAGACAGCATTCCGAGGATCACGACAGCGGTGTTGCTCAATGGCTTCATATAGCAAGCAGATATATCTACGTGATATGTTGCTCCGACCATGCTAGGCGCGCTCGCCCGACTTGTCCAGCGAGGCTCGTGGCCGCTGCTGATCGCGGCCATCGCGGTCACGGGTGCGGCGGCGGCGTTCGGGATCGGCGTGGCGGAGCGCCTCGATCCCTACGGCGCCGACGACCCGGCGAGCGAGAGCGCGCGCTCGGACACCCGGCTCGAGTACTCGACCGAGGCCGCCGCCGAAGCCGGGGTGCTGGCGCTCGTCGAGACCGGTGGCCGCGTGGCCTCGCCGCGCCTCGATGCTCGAGCTCGCCGCGCCGGAGCGCGCGCGGAGCGTCTCGGCGCTCGGGCGCGCCGACTCGAGGGCGACGCCCGGAAGGCGGGTGGCAATGCGATGCGCGCGGGCGCGAAGGCAACGCGACTGGGCGCGACCCAGGCGGCAAGCCCTTCACCAAAGCTGGCATCCAGGCTCGCCGAAGCGCGGGCTCGAGCCACCCGGCTCGCCGACCGCGCCGAGCGCGCCGAGGTGCTCGCCATCGCCGCCGGCGAGAGCGCCGAGAGCGCTGGGCGCGACGCTCGGCGAGCGCTCGACCGCGCCCGCGACGCGCGCACCGACGTAGCGCGCGAGCGCGTCAGGGCCGTCGAGCGCCAGCTCGAGTCCGAGCCCGGCGTAGATCGCGCGGTCACCTATTACGAGACACCCGACCGCGACTTCCTGTCCGAAGACCGGCGGGCGACCTACGTCGTCGCCTTCTTTGCCGCGGCCGACGACAAGGCGCAACAGGCGGTGGCCGAGCGGGTCGCGCGCCGGCTGGAGGGCTTTCCCGGCGTGACGCTCGGTGGCCCCGCCCTCGCAAACCAGCAGGTCAACGAACAGGTCTCACACGACCTCGAGCGCGCCGAGCTCCTCGCGCTTCCGCTGCTCTTCCTCCTGTCGCTTGTCTTCTTCCGGGGGCTGGTCGCGGCCGCGCTGCCGCCGTTGCTGGGCGGGGTGTCGATCGTGTTCACCTTCGCCGCGCTGCGAGCGGCGAGCGAGCTCGGGTCGGTGTCGATCTTCGCCCTCAACCTCGTAACCGGGCTGGGGTTGGGACTCGCTATCGACTACTCGCTCTTCATCGTCTCGCGCTATCGCGAGGAGCTCGCACGCGTCGGACCGGGGCCGGAGGCGATCCGCAACACGCTCGCCACCGCCGGGCGAACGGTGCTGTTCTCGGCGCTCACGGTGGCGGCGGCGCTCGCATCGCTGCTCGTCTTCCCGCAGCGCTTCCTGTACTCGATGGGCCTCGGCGGCACGATCGTCGCGCTGATCGCCGCGGGAGTCGCGCTGCTCGTCCTACCCCCCGTGCTGCACCTGCTCGGTCCGCGGGTGAACGCGCTGTCGCCGAAGCGGCTTCGCCGTGCTGCTCAGGCCGATGCCCGGCCGGCCGAGACGGGCTTCTGGTACCGACTCTCTCGCTTCGTCATGCGCCGCCCCGGGCGGATCGCGCTGGTAGCGACCGTCCTGCTCGTGACCGTCGGCCTGCCCTTCCTGCGCATCGACTTCGTGGTGGCGGACGCCGAGGTGCTCCCGGCCGACGCGAGCGCTCGCCAGGTGGACGACGTCTTGGAGGAACGCTTCGACCCGAACTCGACCGAGCCCATGCGCCTCGTGCTGGCCGCGAAGCCCGGGGACAGGGTCGATCGCTTCGTGCGCGACGTCCGGGAGGTGGAGGGCGTCGATTCCGTCGCCCCACCCGAGCGCGAAGGGCGGCGCACCACGGTCGTGAACGCCACGTCCGACTTCGACGCGCTGAGCGAGCAGGGCCAAGAGGTGGTCCGCGACGTGCGCGCGCTCGAGGCTCCGTTCCCAGTGCTCGTGGGGGGCTTCTCGGCGGAGTTCGTGGACCTCAAGTCCTCGCTCGTCGACCATCTGCCGCTGGCGTTCGCGACCGTCGTGGCCAGCACGATGCTGCTGCTCTTCCTCATGACCGGGTCGATCGTCCTGCCGATCAAGGCGCTGGTGATGAACGTCCTCAGCCTGAGTGCGACCTTCGGGATCCTCGTGCTGATCTTCCAGGATGGACGTCTGGAGGGCCTGCTCGGCTACCAGAGCCAGGGGGCGCTAGAGGCCACCCAGCCGATCCTGCTGTTCGCGATCGCCTTCGGACTCTCGACGGACTACGGGGTGTTCCTGCTGTCGCGCATCAAGGAGGCGCGCGACGCCGGCGCGGGCGACTCGGAGGCAGTCGCGATCGGCCTGGAGCGCACCGGACGCATCGTCACCGCCGCGGCGCTGCTGTTCGCCGTCGCCATCGGCGCCTTCGCCACATCCGAGATCATCTTCATCAAGGAAGTCGGCATCGGCACCGCGCTCGCCGTGCTGATCGACGCGACCATCATCCGCGCACTGCTCGTGCCCTCGCTGATGGAGCTGCTCGGGCGGCGCAACTGGTGGGCGCCGCGTCCACTGCGCTGGCTGCACGACCGTGTGGGCCTGCGCGAGGGCGGGCCTCCGCGGGCGGAGCCCGGCGCGCGCTAGGCGGTCACGACCGCGCTGGCAGCGCGACCTCGCTACCGGCTAGGCCGGGCCGGCGGACCCCTGGTCTGGCGGGCTAGGGGGTCGCCGCTGTGCCGAAGTCGTAGCCCTGGTCCATGTACTCCGTGCCGAGCGCTTGCAGCTCCATCTGGTAGGAGCTGCCGGCTTCCTGGAACGGCTGCACGCCGGCGTCGTCGCCGTCTTCGGCCGCGTCGGCCGCCTCGCCGACCGTCTCGGCTATTTCCTCATGCGCGGTCACGAGACGCTCGTGCAGATCGGCCACGTCCTCGGGCGGCTCGATGTCCTCGAGTGTCGACGCGGTCTCGCTGTAGACCGACTCCGCCTCGCCGAGCGGCGGCGCGAGGTCCTCGACCGACTGCGCCTGCGTCGCCTCGGTCGCGAGATCCTGCGATACATCCACGACAGGATTGATCGCGTCGCGCACCTGGCTCGTGTACTCCTCCTCGCTAAGCTCGCCGCCGCAGGCCGTGATGGCGGTTGCGATCAGAGCGAGGGATGCGGCTGCGGCGAATCGCTGTCTCAAGGGAAGGCTCCTCCTCGACTCCTGCATGGCATCGACGCTGGCAGGGTACCCCGGCGGACGAGTCGTGTATGCCGAGTCGGCCGGCTGGAGGCCGCCGATGTAGTTGAGTCTACGGCGGCGTCGTGAGGCCGTGAGCGCCACCAGAACTTCAAAGAGCGCCTGCGAGGGCTGTGGCGCGCTCCTCCCCATCCATGACGGGCCCGCACATCCGTACATGCGCTCGTCCGCGGCGTGCTGGGCTGCATACGGCGAGGTTCTCGCTCGTTCCTTCCAGGACCCAGACCGCCGCGAGGTGCATCAGCTGGCAGTCGACGCGTTCGCCGTCCAACATCCCGGGGATCCGGGGCGTCGCGAGGCGCAATCTGTGGCCATCCACCTGATGACCCTCTGCATGGTCATCGAGGAGGGGCTGGACCCGTGTCGCGGACCGGCTCTGCACAAGCAGATGATCCACAGGCCCGTCTTCCACCGGCTCGAGCCCCCAACCGACCGCGGGGAGGTGACCGCCGCCGACGTGGCTTCAGCTGGCGATGCAGACGCCCACGTCGAGCGGGTTCGCCAATGGGCCGACTCTGCATGGCGGGCCTGGCAGGATCACCACGAAACAGTCCGACAGTGGCTTAGCTACAGCCGTTCAGACTTGGAACGCCCTCCCACCTGACCTGAGGCGCTCGACCGTCGAAGGCCCCCGCCCTAGCGTCTTGGAGGGGACCCGTGGGTGAAGCCTTGGCGGTCGCGGCCGCCGCGATCATCGCCCCCGCCGCCACCCTCGTCAGGGCCGCCGTCCGGTCCCTTGCAGCCCAGGACCACCGCGCACGCGAAGTCCACGATCGCGGTGCTCGATCCCTCGGGCCGACCGTCGTTCTGCTTGCGCGCCGCGGTGACCACGTCGAGGTGGTTGTAGCCGGGGATGATCACCTCGCGGCTGTTCGGCATGCCGTTGGGCGGGTCGCCTTCCTGCGGGGTGCCGCTGTCCTCGCCCGAGTTGTCGTCGCTGTCGCCCGCCTGGATCAAGAGCGCCGGCCGCTCGGCGATCCCGTCATAGCGGAGGTTGCTCAGATCGCCGCTTCTATCACCCGCCGTGGCGGCGCCCACGTCGGTGGTGATCCGGGTCGGGAAGTACTGCTCGGCGAAGTCGGCCGGCGCCTCGAAGCTGCCGCGCGCGAACTGCTCGATATCGGTCACTTCGCTCTCGCGCGAGGTATAGGGCTCGCCCGAGTCGTTTGGCGCCACGGGCTCGCCGTTCTTCCCCACACGGCGGTGGCCCTGCCAACCGTAGAGCGGGCCCTTGGGCTCCTCGGGAAGCGCGAGCGTGCCGTCGGGCGCCGGGAAGTTCTTGTCCGTGAGCGGACCGCCCGAGATGAAGCCGAGGCTCGAGCGTAGGATGCTGATGCCGGCGGAGTTGTCGTCGAAGATGCCGCCGAGGACCGCCTCGTTCGTCAATCGGAAGTCGCGGATGCTCGGCTGGCCGGTGGCGAAGTTCGCGGCGTCGCGCGAATAGAGCAGCCGGAGCGTGAAGTCGAACTCCGGCGTGTTCGGTATCAGCTGATTGATCGGGCTCTCGCTCTTCGGTCTGGTGTACGCCGCGGCGCCGCTGATCGGCACCAGCTGGATCGTGCGCGGCGTGAGCGGCGGCGCGTCGACGTAGGGCGCGGCGCCGCTCGCCCCGACGAGGCCGTTGAAGATGCCGATGCCCACGGGCGCGCCCGTGGAGCCGTCGATCGCAAAGGTGGTGTCGAGCCCGACGAAGCCGGCGCACTGCTCGTACCCGGCGTCGGCTTGAGTCGAGGGATCGCCGTCGAAGTCCCAGCCGGCGAAAGCGGCCGTCAGCGGCCCACCGAGTGAGTGACCGCCGCAGATCAGCTTGCGCTCCCGCCGCCTCTGACCGGGCAGCTCACTCGTCACGGTCGTGTACCAGTCGCGGACGGTCCGGTCGAGTCCGAAGTCGTTGAGGAACGCGGCGTCTTCGCGGCTCACGAAGCCGCCGAACCGGCGCCCCTTCACCTCTTGGCCGCCGAAGTAGTAGTCAAAGGCCACCTTCGGGTCGCGCGCCTCGGCCGAGGCCTGCACGCCGGTGTGATCCTCGAGGCAGTTCGCCCGCCGGTCGAGCGCCCAGAACTCGACGTCCTCGCCGCGGGCGGCGGCGGTGCGGACGACGTTGCGCGCAAGCTGATCGAAGGACCCGGCTCCGCCGAGGAAGCCGGGAATCGTCACCACGACGCCGTCGGCTCGCTTCGCCTGCTTCGGTCCGTCGGCGTTGCGAAAGCGCAGGTAGCTGACCGAGTCGCAGCGGGCGGGGTGCGCGGGCGCCGAGTCGGGAAGCGGCGCGAAGAGGCGCACGTACGACTCCTCCACCTTGCCGGCGTCGGGCGCCGCCGAGCGCACCGGCTTCTCGACGCGAGGATCGTCGGGGCCGAGCGGAGCGGCGGCGCTCAGCGCGGGCAGAGCGAGCACGGTCGCGAGCGCCGCCAGCAGCGCCGCGGGGGCGCGCGGGCCGCGAACCAGACGCGTCTTCACACGTTGACTCATACAGCCCCCTTCCCCTCGCTCACGATCACTCCCGGCTCGCACTCGACGCCGACGGCTTGCGCCATCCGACGGCATGGTATCCATCCCCCGATGGGCCGAAGCCAGTCGACCACGCGCGACGTCCTGCGGGTCGTTCTGATCGTCGTCTGCGTAGCCGCCGCCCTGTACGTGGCATACCTGCTGCGCCAGCCCCTCGCGTGGCTCGTGGTCGCGGCCTTCATCGCGGTCGCGGTGTCCGGACCGGTGAACATCCTCAGCCGCCGGATGAAGCGCGGCTTCGCGATCGCGCTCGTGTATCTCGGCTTGATCTTGGTGCCGGTCGCCGTCGCCGCGATAGTGGTGCCGCCGCTCGTCTCGCAGGCCGATGGGTTGATCGGCAGCGCGCCCCAATACGCCGCCGACGTGACGGCGTTCGTACAGAGCAACGGCCTGCTCAACGACCTCGAGGAGAGGTTCGATATCACGAGCAGACTGCAGGAGCAGGCGGCCGAGCTGCCCAGCAAGATCGGCGACGCGGCCTCAACGGTCAGGGACTTGGGCGTGGGCGTCGTGAACTCGGTGTTCGCCGCCGTGACGATCCTGATCCTCAGCGTCTTCATGGTCGGCGGGAACCGCCGCTGGATCGGCAAGTTCCTGGAGCAGCAACCCCCCGATCGCGCCGAGGGGCTTCGCCGGGCGTTTGACCGGATGGGAAGCGCGGTCGGAAACTACGTGGGCGGGGCGCTGCTGCAGTCCGTGATCGCGGGCACCACTACCTTCGTCGTGCTGCTGATCCTCGGCGTGCCGTTCGCCGCTCCGCTCGCGGTCGTCGTAGCGCTCCTGGACCTGATTCCCCTCGTGGGCGCGACGCTCGGGGCAATCATCGTCGGCATCGTGACACTGTTCACCGACTTCCCCACTGCGACGATTGTCTGGGCGATCTGGGCGGTGATCTACCAGCAGGTCGAGAACAACCTGATCCAGCCGCAGATCCAGCGGCGCGCCGTGCAGGTCGAGCCGTTCGTCGTGCTCGTCTCGGTGCTGTTCGGCAGCGCCCTGTTCGGCGTCGTCGGCGCGCTGCTCGCGGTTCCCGTGGCCGCGTCCGGGCAGATTGCGCTGAGGGAGTACCTCGCCTACCGGCGCGACGACCACGTGGCCGGCGCGTCGGCGCCGGCCACGGCCGCGACGCCTGCGGGAACACCGGCGGACGGCGGTCAGCGAGATCTACCAGGCGTCGACGAACCGGCGGTCGACCGGACCACCTGATGACTCGGCCGCCGCGAGCGTCGAGGCGATCAGGCGGCGCGACTCCGCCGGGTCGATCACGTCGTCGAGCTCGAACAGCGTGGCGGCGTTGAGCGCCTTCGCGTGCTCGTGCGCGGCAACCGTGAGCTCGCGCACTCGTTCCTCGCGCTGAGCCTCGTCGGCGATCGCGTCGAGCTCGCGCCGCAAGCCGAGCCGCACCGCACCCTCGAGTCCCATCGGACCGAGCTCGGCGGTCGGCCAGCCGATCGTGAGGAGCGGCTCGTGCAGGCTGCCCCCCGCCATCGCCTGGGCGCCGAGCCCGTAGGCCTTGCGCAATATCACTGCGACGAGCGGCACCCGCAGCCCCGCGCCGGCGAGGAACAGCCGCGAGGAGTGACGCACGAGGCCGGTCGCCTCGGCATCCGGGCCGACCATCATCCCAGGCGTGTCGATCAGCGAGACGACCGGCAACCCGAAGGCGTCGCAGAGCTGCATGAAGCGCGCGGCCTTGTCGGCGCCGTCGCTCGTGATCGCGCCCGTCAGGTACATCGGGTTGTTGGCCACGATGCCGAGCGGCCGCCCCTCGATGCGCGCCAGCGCAGTCACCATCCCGGGCGCGAATCGCTCGCGGAGGAAGACCGCGGAGCCGGCGTCGGCGAGCGTCTCGATCGCCGGCCGGACGTCATACGCGCGGCGCCGACGCTCGGGAACCAGCCCGCGGAGGCGGACCTGGTCGGGCTCATCGCCAGGATCCGTCCTGCCCTGGAAGAAGGCGAGAAGGCGCTTCGTCAGGGCGATGGCCTCCGCCTCGTCTGCCACGGCGACGTCGATCACGCCGTTCGCGGACTGCACGCTCATCGGGCCGACGTCCCCGGGCTCGATCCGGCCCAGGCCGCCACCCTCGATCATCGCCGGACCGCCCATTCCCAGCGAGACGTCGTCGGTGGCCACGATCAGATCGGAGCAGCCCGCGATCACGGCGTTGCCGGCGAAACAGCGCCCCGCGACGATCGCGATTCGCGGCACGAGGCCCGAGAGACGTGCCCAGAGCGCGAAGGCGCGCGTGTCGAGCGCTGAGACGACCGCGTAGTCGGTATCGCCGGGCCGGCCGCCGCCGCCTTCGGCGAGGAAGACGGTAGGTAGCCGCATCCGCTCGATCAGCTCGAAGAGGCGGTCCTTCTTCTTGTGCCCGAGCGCCCCTTGCGTGCCGGCGAGGACCGTGTAGTCGTAGGACAGCACGGCGCACTTAGCATGCTCGTCGAACAGCGCGCCGTTGACGCGGGCGACCCCGGCCACGAGGCCATCCGCCGGAGTGCGCTCGAGCAGCTCGTCCTGGTCGCGGCGCGCGCGCTGGGCGGCAATGGCGAGGGCTCCGTACTCGACGAAACTGCCCGGATCGGCGAGGTCGGCGATGTTCTCTCTGGCCGTGCGCTTGCCGGTCGCGTGGCGACGCTCGACCGCGTCGGGGCGAGCGTCGTCGCGTGTGAGAGCCTGGCGCTCGAGCACCTCGGCGAGGTCAGCACGCGGCGCGGCGCCGTCGCCTGCGGGCGCGCCCGATCCCGTGGTGCGCTCCTTCACCGCCGAAGCCTCGCAGACGTCGCGCGACGGTCCCCGGGGGAACGCCGCCGGAACGCCGAACGCTCAGCGTCCCGAGGCTCGTGCCCCCAGGCCGGCCGCAAGTGGTGCCCGCTCGCCACCGCTCATCGGCACCTCTCCTGCTCGCTGGTGCGCGGCATCCGCGTGACGGGTCCATTGAAGCGCGCTCGCGCGGCGGCTGCTACTGCACGCGCGCTCGCGCCGCCGTCGGCGCCGGCGCCGGCGGCGGAGCCGGCTGTCCGACTCCTCCGCGCGGGCCTAGGCGGCCCTGAAGCTCGGCGATGTCGACCTCGCCCTCGAGGTACGAGGCGACCAGATAGAAGACGCCCGCGCCCACGAGACAGAGCAGCGCGTAGCCGAAGTTGAAGGAGATCCACGCGGCCACGAACGCGAAGCCGAGCAGGGCGCCGAAGTGCTTGCGGGTCATCAATTGAGCTCCCTTCGTTGTTTCCGGTCGAAGCCGGTCAAGGTGACGTTGATGGCAGCCTGGGGGAGCCCGTGCCGGGCCAGGGCGTCGCGCGCGCGCTGTTGCACGTCACGCAGGACGTCCGGCACGTCGCGCGCACGCTTGACCGCGACGCTCAGGGTCATCGCCTCCTCGTCCAGGCGCCCGGCCGCCGAGCTCACGCTGGCGTTCGCTAGGGCGGCCGTCTCGGCGATGCGCTCGATCGCCCGCGGCTCGACGTCGACGGCGCCCCGCTCCTCCTCGGCGAGGCGAAGGTCGGAGCGACCGAGGTACGGGCGCGGAATCTCCTTGTAGGCGAGGTAGCCGAAGATCACCAAGGCGGCGACGCCTGCGATCGCGACGATCAGCCGCGTCGTGCCGGTGATGTCCTCCGGCGTGAGGCCGGACAGGAAATCGAAGGCCGTGCGGTAGCCCGAGATCGCGTCCACCGTGGCGGGCGAGACCCCGAGCGCCAGCAGCAGCAGCATGAGCCCGTAGTAGGCGAGCGCAAGCGCGAAGATCACGAGCACCACCCGGCCGAGGACCGCCAGTGGCGAGGTCTCGACGTGGATGCGTTGACGGAGCATCGCTACTGCACCCGCGAGCCGCGCTCGCCGAGCTTCGGCCGCACGCGCGTCTTCAGCTTGAAGGCGCCTGCCAACGACGCGAGCGCCTCGGTCGCACGCTGCCTGACCTCGCCGGGATCGGCGGTCCGCGGGTGCGCGGCCTCGACTTCGATGCGCCCGCCCGTGCCGCGTCGGCTCGGGCGCAGCTTCGTCTTCGCCGCCGTGACGCCACGCGTCTGCTCGGTGAGCGCACCGGCGATCTGGCCGAGCGGGCGCTTGCGCGCCGCCAGTGTTCCCTCGGCTCCTTCCTCGAGCAGGACGAGTCGCTCCGGCTCGGGGGCGAGGGCGCCGATCAGGAGCAACAACCCGAGGACGATGGCTCCGAGCGCGGCGAGGGCCGTCACGAGCGGGATCACTCCCGGCGCCTCCGCTACGCGAAGGAGCTCGCCCACCGCGTCGCGCAGTTCGGGCAGGCGAATCACCTCGGCCACACTCGGCGCGATCGACAGGACGGCGGCGGCGAGGCCAGCCACCGCGAGGATGACGAGCAGCAGGAACGTGACAAGCCGCGCGAGTGCCTTGAGCGCCTCGATCATGGGGCGCTCGCCTCCGCCGGCTCAGGCCCGCCGCTTCCGGCCGGCTCGGGCGCGACGTCCTCGAAAGCGATGTCGACCGGTCCTAGCGCCTCCTCCAGTCCGGTTGCGGTCACCGCACGCGCGAGGCGCTCACGGATGCGATCGGCCAGCGGGTGAAGCGGGACGAGCTCGCAGACGAGGTGGAGCGTGACGCCGTAGCGGCCGCCCGGCACCGCGGTGACCACTACGCCGTCGAGCCGCTCGCTTCCGGCCGGCGTCGTCCAGACGCGTCCCGGGCCGGCCTCGGGGCCCGCCACGCCATCGAGCGCGAGCGCGGCGTCGAGCGCCAGGCGCGCGATCAGGACGCGCGTCGACTCACCGACCGCGAGCTCCGGCGACTGCGCCGCAGACGGCGCAGGGGGCGTTGCCATCGTCCTGGTCGGCCTAGCTGACGCGGGGCTCTTCGTCGGGCTCGTCATCGCCCGGGAAGTAGAGGTCGTTGACAGTCACGTTGACCTCGGTGACGCTGAGGCCGGTGATGCCCTCGATCCGCTTCACGACGTTGTCGCGGATCTGCTCCGAGACCTGGGGAATCGACTCGCCGTAGTCGATCACGAGCTTGAGATCCACGGCCGCTTCACGCTCGCCGACCTCGACCGA
>Ga0136616_10001473_pt1 | contig 12353 bp, 11 predicted proteins | sample AntDrymUQ2992106_2_FD_106648 | JGI IMG/M metagenome (GOLD analysis project Ga0136616, IMG submission 106648) | Polar desert sand microbial communities from Dry Valleys, Antarctica - metaG UQ299 (21.06) | ecosystem: Environmental > Terrestrial > Soil > Desert | place: Antarctica: Dry Valley...
CTCGAACAGACCCAGGTCCTTGCCGCCGGTGATGTTGAGCAGGATGCCGGTGGCGCCCTCGACGGACTCCTCGAGCAGCGGTGAGGAGATCGCCGCCTTGGCGGCCTCGGCCGCCCGTGACTCGCCGGCGGAGGTGCCGATGCCCATCAGCGCCGAGCCGGCGTCGTGCATGATCGTGCGGACGTCGGCGAAGTCGAGGTTGATCAAGCCTGGGATCGTGATCAGGTCGGTGATTCCCTGAACGCCCTGGCGCAGCACGTTGTCGGCCTCGCGGAACGCGTCCAGGATCGTCGTGCGCCGCTCGACGATCGAGAGCAGGCGCTCGTTCGGGATCACGATCAGCGTGTCGACCATCTCGCGCAGGCGGTCGATGCCCTCCTGGGACTGGCGCGCGCGCTGCGCGCCCTCGAAGCCGAACGGGCGCGTCACCACGCCGACGGTCAGCGCGCCGATCTCGTTCTTGGCGATCTCGGCGATCACCGGCGCCGCGCCGGTGCCGGTGCCGCCGCCCTCGCCGGCGGTGACGAAGACCATGTCGGCGCCCTTGAGCGCCTCCTTGATGTCGTCGCGCGACTCGGCCGCGGCACCCTGCCCGACCTGGGGGTTCGCGCCTGCCCCCAGTCCCTTCGTGAGGTTGTGGCCGATGTTGAGCTTGATGTCGGCGTCGGTCATCTGGAGCGCCTGCGCGTCCGTGTTGCACGCGATGAACTCCACGCCGGAGAGGCCGGCGTCGATCATGCGGTTGACGGCATTGGTGCCGCCGCCGCCGACGCCGACGACCTTGATCACTGCGAGATAGCTGCCTGCTTCCATAAGTTTCTGTCCGGACCTCGAGTTAGCGTTGAGCGTTTCAAGGCGCTCGCCTTGGGCGCGGAATGCACCACGTTACGGGCATTTCCTCTCCGATGTCAAAGCGAGCCGCCCGCGGCAAGATCGCTTGCAGATCGAGAAAGTCTCGACCGGAGGTCGAGACAGGCCGTATTCTCAGCCTACGGTTGAGGGTTCCAATGGTACGACGATGGGGGTCGCGGTCGGCTCCGGCTCGACCGGCCCTACACCACCCGCGGCGACCACACGCGCCACGCGCAGGTCGAGGTACGTCGCGCCGGACGAGGAGCTGTCCGCGAGCACGCGCGCGGCGGCGATCCACTTCGCTCGCGCATCCCCGGCCGAACCGAAGATCAGGTCCGGACCGCCGCTCAGATCGAGCGTCACGCCCCCTGAGCCGTGGAAGAGGCGCTCCGCACGGGCGCGCAATTCGGGCGGCGCGGCGGCAGCGACCTGGAGCGCGGCGAGTGTCCGGGCATCGCTCACTTGGCCGCCGGCGAGCGGCGCGTCGGTCGAGACGGTGGGCAGGTTGCCGGCGCGCACCCCGGGCAGCAGCAGCCCGCCGCCGGTGGCGGGCACGCTGCTCGCGCCGGTTCGCACCGTCGCCACCGGCTCGTGCTCGATCACCTCGATGCGCAGGTCGTGCGGGAAGCGGGGCCGGATGCGCAGCCCCGCGACCGAGGCGAACGGCTCCACCGCCGCCTCGAGCGCGCGCTCGTCGAGGCGCAGGGTGCTCATGCCCTTCGCGGTCGACTCCAGCGCCGCGCTGACGCGGTCGCGCTCGGACGAGCCGCTGCCGATGATCGTGATCCGCTCCACGGCCGCGAACGGCGAGTCGCGGAACCAGAGCCAGCCGAGCGCGAGCCCGATGACCGCCAGCAGTGCGCCCGCGAGCACGCGCCAGGGCAACCTGTTCGAGCGGGCCATGGTGACCAGTTCGGCGCGCAGCGCGAGGTTCCTACCCGGCGACGGGCGCGCGGCCGAGGGCGTTGGGGGTCGCCGGCGCCGTGTTCCCTATCGAGCGACGAGCGCGCAGCCGAGGGCGTGGGGTACCGGCACCCGCTCCCCTACCGAGCGACGAGCGCGCGGCCGAGCTCGTCGACGTCGCCGGCGCCCAGCGTCAGCACGAGGTCGCCATCGCGCAGGCGCGGCGCGAGCAGAGTCTCGGCGTCGGCGAGCGTCGGCAGCCACGTTACCGGCCGGCCACCGGCGGCGTCGGCGGCGGCCCGCGCCACGAGCAGTCCGCTCACACCGGGGAAGTCCTCCCGCCGCTCACGGGCGGGGTAGACGTCGAGCACCACCACCGCGTCGGCGGCCGCGAGCGCCGCGCCGAACTCGGCCGCCTGCCGCGCGGTGCGTGAGTACAGATGCGGTTGGAAGACTGCGATCAAGCGGCGGGGCTCAAGCGTGCGCGCGGCCTCGAGGGTTGCGGCCACCTCCGTCGGATGATGGGCATAGTCGTCGACCACGACCGCGCCCCGCGACGTCGTTCCCACTAGCTCGAAGCGCCGCCCGGCACCCTCGAAGTCGCGCAGCACGGCGGCGGCGGCTTCGGGATCGGCGCCCGCCAGCCGGGCTGCCGTGAGCGCCGCGGCGGCGTTGCGCGCGTTGTGGGCGCCCGGGACCGTAAGCTCGACCGCCACTCCGTCGAGCGTGAAGCGCGATCCGCCCGCCGTCAGCTCCGCGACCGCGTCGAACGGGGTCAGCGGGATCCCGGCGGGCGCGAGCGCGAGCAGCCGCGGCCGGTCCCAGACCACCGCGGCACGCTGGGCGAGCGCGAGGAACGAGCGGAACGTCTCGTCGACGTCGCGCTGTGACGAGTAGGTCGTGTGATGGTCGAGCTCGGCGTTGGTCAGCACGGCGATCGCGGGCGTGAGTGCCAGCAGCGACCGGTCGGACTCGTCCGCCTCCACCACGAGCCATTCGCCCGTGCCCCAACCGGCGTTGGAGCCGGTCGAGCGGACTGCCCCGCCGACCAGGTAGCCCGGGTCCATGCCGCAACCCCGCAGCACGTGCACCAGCATGCTCGCGGTCGTGGTCTTGCCATGCGTGCCGGTCACGGCGATCGTGGGCCGCAGGCGCGTGAGCTCACCCAGCAGCTCGGCGCGGTGGAGCTCGCGCAGGCCGCGTTCGCGTCCTGCTGCGCGCTCGGGGTTCCCCGGTGCGATCGCCGAGGAGACCACGAGCTCCGCGTGCTCGGGCACGTTGCCGCCGTCGTGACCCACCGCGGGTTCGATACCCAGTGCACACAGCGGTGCCAGGTAGGGCGAGCCGGCGGCGCGATCGGAGCCGCTCACGGTCGCGCCGAGTGCGTGCGCCACGAGCGCCAGGCCGCTCATGCCGGCCCCGCCGATGCCCACGAAGTGCAGCCGGCGACCGGCCCATTCGGTGCTCACCGCGCGCAGCGTAGAGGAGCGCTCGGGATGGGCGAACCGGCGACCTGACGCCGACGGTGGTGCTCGAGTGCGCGCTACTGCGCGCGGCGTGTCTCACCAGCGGTTGCCGGCAGCGTCCGGGTTCAGGCGGCAGAGCCCGGAGCTGGGCGCAGAGCATTCGCGCGTGAGGCGGTTTGCGGCGTCGCGCTTGAGCGTGAACCGCGTCCCGTTCGCCGAGTCGACGGAGAGCTCGTAGCTGTCGGTCGTGCCTTGCACGTCGAGGTTGCGCGCGTCGCGCAGCGCGGGCTCGATCGCCTCGAGATCATCGGTCGTCGCGTCGAACGTGTCCTTTTCGGTGAGGTGCGTGAGCAGCGCGGAGGTTGCCGTCGCGACTGTGACCTTGGCCTCTGTGTCCTGGGCCTTTCGGCGCTGGTCCAAGAACGAGGGCAACGCGATGGCGGCGATGATGCCGACGATGATCATGCAGACGAGCACCTCGATCAGGGTCAGGCCATCCGAGTCTGCCAATCGGGGAATCCGCCTGGTGGATGACGTTCTCGTCTGCATGTGGGCTCGGTGACACTCGCGGCGGTGGTCCGCTGTTGGTCTGAGTCAACGGCCCCAGCGGGCGGAGCTTGAGCGCCGCTCAGCGGATATTCGATCCTTGCCCGCCGCCTCGAGCACGGCGCGCGCGACATCGCGCGCAGCGTCGGGCCGCGCGAGCCGGCTTGCCGCCGTGGCCATCGCGACGAGCCGGTCGGGATCGAGGAGCACCGCGTCGACCTCGGCGCGCAATCGCTCGCTCGTGAGCTCGGCATCGGTGATCACGACCGCGGCGCCACCGGCTTGCATCCAGCGCGCGTTCGCGGTCTGGTGGTCGGCCGTCGCGTGCGGATAAGGCACGAGCACGGCCGGCAGCCCATGCTGGGCGAGCTCGAAGATCGACCCCCCGGCACGGGCGACCGCCACGTCGGCGGCCGCGAGCGCCACGCCGAAGGGCGCCACGTAGTCGCGCAGGTCGTAGTGCGAACCGGGGGCGCTCAGCTCACCGAAGTCGCGCCGGCCCGCGATGTGCAGCACGCGATACGGGGCGTCGGCGAAGGCCGTCACGGCTGCCAGGTTGATCGAGCGCGCACCGAGCGAGCCGCCGAAGACCAGCACGCACAGCTCGTCGTCGCCGATGCCGAGCGAGGCCCGGGCCGGCTCCCGCTCGGCGGCGCGCGCGGGCACCGGGCGGCCGGTCACCAGATAACGCTCGCCGTCGCGCCCGGAGATCGGAAACGCCAGGCAGACCCGGCGTGCGCGCGGGGCGAGCAGGCGGTTGCTGAGCCCCATGTGCGAGTCGGCCTCGGTGAGTACGAGCGGGATGCCGCGCAGCACCGCCGCGAGCCCGACCGGCCCGGCGACATAGCCGCCTCCCCCGAGCACGGCGTCGGCCGCGCGCTCGCGGAGGATGCGCCGCGCGCCGCGCAGCGCCAGTGCGGCCTTCGCGAGCGCGCGCAGCGCCTTGCCCGGGTGCGTGCGCGAGATGCCCTCGACGCGGATCGGGTCGAGCGGGTAGCCGGCCGCGGGGACCAGCTCGGCCTCCGCGCGCTGACCGCCGACGAAGGAGACCTGCGCGCCCTCAGCCCGCAGCGCGTCGGCCACCGCGATGGCCGGTACGACGTGCCCGGCCGTCCCGCCCGCCGCGATCACTATCCGCGCTGCGCTCACCATCCTCCTTCTGCCCCGGCGTCCCGTGAACCGCCCGCAGGTGCGTGGATCCGCCGGCCGCGACGTTGAGCAGCAACCCCATCGCGCTCAGCAGCACGATCAGTGAAGTCGAGCCGGAGGAGATGAAAGGCAGCGGGACGCCGGTCAGTGGCGCCAGGCCGAGCACGGCGTAGACGTTGAGCAGCGCCTGGCAGAGGATCAGCGATGTCAGTCCGGCGGCCAGCAGCTTCGCGTAGGCACCGCGGGCGGCCTTCGCGGTGCGCAGGCCGGCGTACCCGATCATGCCGTAGAGCGCGAGCAGGCAGCAGATCCCGGCAACCCCGAGCTCCTCGCCGATCACCGCGAGGATGAAGTCCGTGTGGGCCTCGGGCAGGTAGAAGACCTTCTGCACCGACTGCCCCGGCCCGACGCCGAACAGCCCGCCCGATCCGATCGCGATCTGACCCTGGACCGACTGGAAGCCCGTGTCGGCGGCGTCGGCCCAAGGGTTCAGGAAGGCGGTCAGCCGAGCGCGCCGGTAGGGCTCCCAGAGCGCGAAGAGCAGGATCACCACGGAGACCCCACCGGACACCAGCAGCAGCTGGCGCAGCGGCAGCCCGGCGGCCACGAGCATCGCCGCGAGCGTGAACCCGATCACCAGCGCCGTGCCGAGATCCGGCTGGGCCGCGATCAGCAACACGGCGCAGCCGCCGGGAAGGAAGATCGGCCCGGCCACGCCGCGCAGGCTGCAGGCGAGCTTCGGCCGCGCCGCCAGCATCGCGGCCGCGTGCAACACGAGCGCGAGCTTCATGAGCTCTGCCGGCTGAAACTGCAGCGGACCTGCGGCGAGCCAGCGGCGCGCCCCGTTGACCGTCACACCGAAGCCGGGCAGGAGCACCAGCACCAACAGCACGAACGAGCCGAACAGGAGCGCGGGCGTGAACCGACGCACGTGCTCCAGGCCCTGCCTGGAGAGCAGGTGCATCACGACGAGCCCGAGCGCGCCGTACACGAGGTACTTCACGAGGTACGCGGTCCCGTCTCCGTGGCCCTCCAGCAGCGTGCGCGCCGACGAGGCCGAGTACACCATCACGGCGCCGCCCGCGAGCAGGCAGAAGGTGGCCGTCAGGAGCAGACGGTGCTCGAGCGGCTGCTGCCTCGCTTTGGCCATCCAGCCTGGATTCGACAGCACGGCCCGGACGCCTCCGCCGTGCGGGCGTGGATCGCGAGCGAGCAAACGGGCGCAGCGGTCGCATGTGCTTACGCCCGGACGAGCAATTTGAAGTGCTCGCCGCGCTCCTCGAAGGAGCGGTATTGGTCATACGACGCGCAGGCGGGTGACAACAGCACGACCTCGCCGGGCGCGGCGGCGGCGCGGGCGCCGGCGACTGCCCGCTCGAGCTCGACGCAGTCGCGCACCGGCACGCCGGCCTGTGCGAGCGCAGGCGCGAGCCGCCCTGCCTCCTCGCCGATCAGATACGCCGCCGCACAGCGCTCGGTCACCGCGGCAGCGAGCGGCGCGTAGTCCTCGCGCTTGCCGCGGCCGCCGAGGATCGCGTGGACCCCGCCAGGGAACGAGCGGATGCCCACGACGGCCGACGCGACGTTCGTGGCCTTGGAGTCGTCGACGTACAGGACGCCGTCGACCCGCGCGACCTCCTCGAGCCGGTGCGCGACCCCGGCGAAGCCCGCCAGCGCAGCGCGGACGGCGGTCGGATCGACGCCGCGAGCGAGCGCAACGGCGGCGGCCGCCATCGCGTTCTCGAGGTTGTGCGCCCCGCGCAAGCGGATCTCCCCGATCGCGACGACGGGCGCCCCGCGCCAGACGAGCCGGTCGTCGTGGATCGCGATGTCGGCGCCGCCGGGCGGCGCGGCCGGCACGTCCTGTGCGGCCGGAGCGGCGGATCCGGGCTGCTCGGTCGCCCCTTGCAACGGCGACCCGAACGCGACCCGGCGCGCCCGTCCCGTGTGCTCGAACCCGGCCGGCACCACGGCAAGGGCATCCGGCCCCTGGTGCGCGAAGATCCGCAGCTTGGCGTCCCGATAGGCCGCGAAGCTGCCGTGGCGGTCGAGGTGGTCCGGCGCGAGGTTGAGCAGCACCGCGGCGTCGGGAGCGAATGCGATCGCGTCCTCGAGCTGGAACGACGACGCCTCGCAGACCACGACGGCGGCGCGGTCGAGCGTTCCGGATAGCGAGCTGAGCGGCGTGCCGACGTTGCCTGCCACTGCCACGGGGAGCCCCGCTTCGCGATGGATCTGGCCGACGAGCTCGGTTGTGGTCGTCTTGCCGTTGGAGCCCGTGATCGCGATCACGTCGTTCGGCACCAGCCGCCAGCCCAGCTCCAGCTCGCCCAGAACGAGCTTTCCACGCTCGTGCGCCGCGCGCACCACCGGGGCTTCTTGAGGGACGCCGGGACTCTTCACCACGGTCGCGACGCCGTCGAGCAGGCCGAGGCCGTCGTCGTATGCGTGCACAGTGACGCCGGCCGCCTCCAGCTCGGCGAGGACCGCCGCGTCGACCCCGCCGGCGTCGACCCCGGTCACGTCCGCGGCGAGCGCGCTCAGCGCCATGCCGACCGCCCGCCCCGAACGGGCAAGGCCGACGACCAGGAACGGGCCGGGCGGCAACGGCGGGCGGCTGGCCATGCGAGGCATTCAAGCGGGCCGCGGTGCGCCGCGCGCATCAGCCGACCTCGCTCGGCCGCACGCGGGCCTCCGCGTCGGCCTTGCCGCCTTCGAACTCGAGGCCCTCGGCCTCGAGTTTGCGCCGGACCGCTGCGGGGTCGCCCAGCGCGGTCGCGCCGACGGTCCCGTCGGACTTCAGGACGCGGTGCGCACCCGGCGGCTCCTCGCGCACGAAGCGCTGGTTGAGCGTGCGCGCGTGACGGTCCTCGCCGCCGCAGGCGCGTGCGACGTCGCCATAGCTCATCCACCCGCCCGGCGGGATCTTGGCGAGGACGTCGAGCAGGCGATCGGATTCGATGATGGACATGCCGGCGACAGTAGATCCGCCCGCCGTGAATCCCGCCAGATGCAGCAGGATCGGCACGAAGTCGGTGCACTTGCGCGACTTTCGCGGGCGCGCCCGGCACAGAGGGCCGCGTCGCCGGTGCCCGGGGCTAGGTCACAGACTGCTGGTAGAGCGTGAATCCGATCGCGCTGCAGACCGCGGCGACGATCCAGAAGCGCAGGATGATCTTCGTCTCCGACCACGCCTGAAGCTCGAAGTGGTGGTGGATCGGCGCCATCAGGAACACCCGCTTGCGGAAGGCCTGAAAGGAGAAGACCTGGATCAACACGCTCAGCGCCTCGATCACGAAGATCCCGCCCATCACGATAAGGAGCACCTCCGTCTTCGTCATCACCGCGAGCGCGGCGATCGCTCCTCCGAGTCCCAGCGACCCCGTGTCGCCCATGAAGATCGACGCCGGGAAGGAGTTGAACCAGAGAAAGCCGACACATGCGCCCACCAGGCATGCCGCCACCAGCGCGAGGTCGGTCTGGCGTGTGGTGAACGTGATCCCGATGTAGGCCAGCAGCACGATCGCCGAGCAGCCGGCCGCCAGCCCGTCGAGGCCGTCGGTGAGGTTGACCGCCGAGGTCGTTCCCGCGACGACCAGGTAGATCAGCGCCGGATAGAAGTAGCCGAGGTCGATGACGGCGTCATAGACGCGCAGGTTGAGCGTGTCGGGAAGGTCGGCCCAGCGCGTCGCCACGAGCCAGAGCCCGACCGAGATCCCCATCGTGATGATCAGCTTCCAGCGCCCGCGCATCCCCAGCGAGCGCCGTTTGACGAGCTTCATGTAGTCGTCCGCGAAGCCCAGCGCAGCGCAGGCGAGGGCGACACCCATCACGCCGACCGAGCGGGCATCGAGCTCGGTCAGCAGCAGAAACGGGACCGCGATCGCCGTGAAGATGATGATCCCGCCCATGGTCGGCGTGCCGGCCTTGGCGTGATGCTCCTGCGGCCCGTCCTCGCGGATCTGCTGCCCGAACTCGCGCCGGCGCAGGAACTCGATGAACTTCGGCGACAGGAAGATGCAGATCAACAGCGACGCCGTTCCGCCGATCAGGACCTCGCCCATCAGTCCGCCTCGCTTCGGTCCGGTGACTCGCCGACGGCAGGCGACCCGCCCGCTTCGCCCCGTTCCCCCGCCGCAAGCGCCTCGGCCACGACCTCGAGCCCGACGCCGCGCGAGGCCTTGACCAGCACGACGTCCCCCGGCTCGACGAGCGCAACCGCCAGCGCCGCCGCCTCAGCCGCATCGGCGGCGAGATGCGCCTCGCCGCCGAAGCTGCCGAGCATCGCGGCAGAGCGAGGCCCGACGGCGATCAGCAGCTCGACGCCGGCCGCAGCCGCATACGCACCGATCTCAGAGTGGTGCTCGTGCTCGGCAGGGCCGAGCTCGAGCATGTCGCCGAGCACCGCGACGCGCCGTCCGGCCGGTGACTGCATGGTCAGGTCGTCCAAGGCCGCTCGCATCGACAGCGGGTTGGCGTTGTAGCAGTCGTTGACGACGGTGACGCCGCGGCCGAGCGCGACGCGCTCGCCGCGCAGCGCGCCGAAGCGCACGTCCACGGGGCCTGCGGGCCGCACGCCGACCGCACGCGCGGCCGCGACCGCGGCGAGCGTGTTGAGCAGGTTGTGGCGCGAGCCGAACGGCAGCTCGAGCTCGTGGCGATCCGTCCCGGCGACCACCACGTGGCGGTCGCGCGCCGTTCCGCCGTGCTGCTCGGCGTCGTCGAAGCGCACGTCCCCGCCGGGGCCGAACGTCACCACCTCGAGCGCCTCGCGCAGGTAGGGCGCGAGCAGCGGCTCGCCCGACGGCACGACCGCGACAGCGCCGTCGCGCATTCCGACGAACAGCTCGGCCTTCGCGCGCGCGACACGCTCAAGCGAGCCCAGCTGCTCGAGGTGGACAGGGCCGACGTTGGTGATCACGCCGACGTCCGGCTCGCAGATCGCCGTCAGCTCGCCGATCTGGCCGGGGCCGCGCATCGCGAGCTCGAGCACGAGCACCTCCGTGCCGGGTGCCGCGGCCAGCAGCTCGAGCGGCAGCCCGATCTCGGTATTGAAGTTCGCGCGGCTCGCGGCAACGCTGCGATGGGGGGCGATCAGCGCCGCGGTGAGATCCTTGGTCGAGGTCTTCCCGACCGACCCCGTCACCGCGATCACGTGCGCAGCGAGGTCGCGGCGCCAGGCGCGCGCGAGCGCTCCGAGCGAAGCCACCGGCTGCTCCGTGGCGAGCACGGCGCCGGACTGTCCCACCGCCGCGGCCTCGCGCGCCCAGACCGGAGCGGCGAGCACGCCCCAGGCGCCGGCCCGCAGGGCGGCAGCGGCAAACTCGCCGCCGTCGACCCGCTCTCCCTGGACCGCGACGAAGAGATCGCCGGGATGGACCGAGCGCGAGTCGACGACGACCCGCAACGGTCCCGCGCCGGCACGGTCCGTGCCACGCATCAGCTCGGCGCCGGCCGCACCGGCGACCCGCTGGGCCGACCAGTGCCTCATGCTCCGCCCCGTGCCGGCTGCCCGGCGGCCCGCAGCGCCGCGCGCGCCTCCGCGACGTCGTCGAACGGCTCGATGCGCCCGCCCGCGTGCTCTTGGCCCTGCTCATGGCCCTTGCCCGCGATCACGATCACGTCGCCGGGTGCTGCCAGGGAGACCGCCCGGGCGATCGCAGCGCGGCGGTCGGGGTCATGTTCCACGTGAAACGCTCCGGCGGGAACACCGCCGAGGATCGCGTCGATGATCGTCCCGGGCTGCTCCGAGCGCGGGTTGTCGGACGTCACGATGACGTGATCGGCGAGCCGCGCGGCGATCGCCCCCATCAGCGGGCGCTTGGCGCGGTCGCGATCGCCTCCGGCTCCGAACACGACGAGCACGCGGCCGGTCGCCAGCTCGCGCGCCGAGGCGAGCATCGTCTCCAGTGCTCCCGGCTTGTGCGCATAGTCGACCAGCACCGCGAAGCCCTGTCCCTCATCGACCGCCTCGACCCGTCCGGGAACCGCGACGACGCTGCTCAGCGCCCCAGCCATCGGCTCGAGCTCGAGCCCGAGCGCGTCGCCGGCGGCGAGCGCCACGAGCGCGTTGGCGGCGTTGAAGCGCCCGCGCAGCGGCAGCTCGACCAGCGCCTCGCCCGCCGGGGAGCGAACGGTGAATACATTGCCGCCCAGGCCCGAGCAGTGCTGCACCGCCTGCCAGTCGGCCGGCCGCTCCAGCGAGATGGTGACCGCTCCCTCCACCGCGTCGGCGAGCCGTCTTCCCCATGCGTCATCGATCACGACGAGCGCGCGCCCGACGTCGAAGTCGGTGAACAGCCGCAGCTTGGCCGCGAAGTAGCGCTCCATGTCGGGATGGAAGTCGAGGTGGTCCTGGCTGAGGTTCGTGAACGCTGCTGCCGCGAAGCGGACGCCGTCCACGCGCCGCAGCTCGAGCGCGTGCGAGGACACCTCCATCGCGCACGCGCGATCGCCGGCGTCGAGCATCGCGCGCAGCGTGCCCTGCAGGTCGATCGCCTCCGGCGTCGTGCGCACGGCGGCCTGCGTCCTGCCGCCGACCACCGCTGTCACGCCGCCGAGCAGGCCGCAACGCCTCCCTGCGGCCTCCAGCAGGTGGCGCACGAGGTGCGTGGTCGTGGTCTTGCCGCTGGTGCCGGTGATCCCCACGACGGCCAGCTCGGCCGTCGGGTCACCGTGCATGCGGGTCGCCGCGCGCGCCATCGCGGCGCGCACGTCGGCGACAAGCAGCTCCGGGACCCCCAGTCCGAGCGGCCGCGCGACGACGAGCGCAACGGCGCCGCGGGCAACCGCATCGGGCGCGAATTCATGCCCGTCGCGGGTGAAGCCGGGAACGCAGAAGAACAGCGTTCCCGGGGTCACCGCCCGGTTGTCGTAGGCCAGGGCCGCGACATCCACCTCGGGCCCCTCGCCGAGCAGCTCGCGCACGGTCATGCGGGGTGAAACCCTAGCGTCGCCCCCGGCAGGCCCGGCGGGATTCAGGTGGCCAGCGCGCGCTCGACTATCGCTGCGCCGTCGATCCCGCGCGGCAGCGTGCCGAACGCGCGGCCGCGCCCGCCGCCCAGCCGACCGGCGCAGAACGCGTCGGCGACCACCGGCGGCGCGTGGCGAACCAGCAGCGAGCCATGGAACGCGAGCGACAGCTCCTCGACGGCGCGACGCGCCAGCCACTGGGGGTCCTCGCCTGCCAGGTCCGCGAGCAGCGCCGGCAGCGCATCGAGGTGCGCGTCCAGCCGCCGGTCGCCCCCACGCGCCAGCTCGCACTCGGCCAGGAAGGCGGGCAGTCCCTCCAGTTCGCACACCAGCGCGCGCAGGACGTCGAGCGAGATCACGTTTGCCCGACCCCTCCCAGATCCCGTTCAGCGGCGCGTCGCGCAGCAGTTGCGGCAGCGGCGACTCCTCGACGTAGCCGTTGCCGCCGAGGCACTCGAGCGCTTC
>Ga0136616_10001474_pt1 | contig 12352 bp, 12 predicted proteins | sample AntDrymUQ2992106_2_FD_106648 | JGI IMG/M metagenome (GOLD analysis project Ga0136616, IMG submission 106648) | Polar desert sand microbial communities from Dry Valleys, Antarctica - metaG UQ299 (21.06) | ecosystem: Environmental > Terrestrial > Soil > Desert | place: Antarctica: Dry Valley...
CCGCACGGCGGCACCAAGGTCGCGTGGGGAGGCCCGCCCGTGGCCCCGAAAGCGGTGAGGAACCGGCAGCGCTTCGACCTCGCCCGGGCCGACGGCGACCAGGGAGCGGAGGTCGACCGGCTGGTCTTCCTCGGGGCCACTCGGCTCGAGGTCGGTGAGGACGGCGCCGTCGCGCTGGCCGACCCGGACGGCAATGAGTTCTGCATGAAAGCGGGCTGACCCTCAAGCGAGCGGGTCCGTCTGCCCTGTCGCCAGCTTTGCCCACCGCAGGCAGAAACTCCTAGCCGCCGACGACGGTGAACAGCGCCCCGATCTCTGCGATCTCGAACGCGCGTCCTATCGCCGCCTTTTCGCCTCGCCCGTGGCCGCACCATCGCCTCGGCTGATCCCCGGATCCGGACCCGTCTTCCATGCATTGCCGGCACTGTCACGACGGTCTCGGACGGCTGTCGCCCTGTTCCGTGCGAGCCGCTCGACGTACCGTGATATCGGCGCGACCGAAGGGGACGTAGTTGAGCGAGTACTTGGTCAGGCCGTTGGAGCCAACCACGTGGGAGGGACTCGCGGGGTTGGCAGAGCGGCACAACGGCGTGTTCGGTGGCTGCTGGTGCACCTGGTTCCACACCATGAGCGCCGAGAAGGAACGCACCTACGAGACAAACCGATCCCTCAAGCGACGCCTTGTCGACGAGGGGCGGGCACACGCAGCGCTGGTGTACGAAGGCGACGAAGCAGTGGCCTGGTGCGAGTACGGAACTCCTGCGGAACTGCCCAATATCTATCACCGTAAGCAGTACGAGGAGGAGCTTGACGTCCTTCCTGACTATCGGATCACGTGCATTTTCGTCGACAAGCGTTACCGGCGACAGGGGTTGTCGACGGTAGCGCTCCAGGGTGCCCTCGACCTCATAACGGCGGCAGGTGGCGGCGTCGTTGAGGGGTATCCGCACGACACGGGCGGCAGGAAGAAGTCGGTCCTCTACAACGGAACCCGGACACTGTTCGAGCGGTCAGGCTTCGAATTCGTTCGCAGCAAGGGCATGGGCAATTGCGTCATGCGCCGTACCGTGCCCTGACCCCAGGGGGACGACATGAGGTATGCCCAAGGGCTCCCCGGGAGCGCGTCAATCCGCCGCGTCAGCGGTCACGGCTGCAACGACGTCGAGGTCGACGTTGACGCGACGAGCAAGCCCTCGCTGGTCAGGCGTGCTCGTCCGACGGCTGCTGGGCAGGCTGGACCGACCAGCTTGGCGGCTCGTCGTTGCCTGAGTCCTCGTCGCGCTCCGCGTCGGCGGCCGTGGCGTGGATCCTGCCCGGCGCGTGGTGGACCGGCGCGTAGACGGCGTAGAGTTGGAGGGTCTCGTCGCCGATGTTGGTGACGTTGTGCCACGTGCCGGCGGGCACGAAGATCGCCCAGCCATCCTCGACCTCCCGGTCGAAGTCGAGTCGATCCTTCGTGCGGCCCATCTGGACGCGGCCACGGCCTGCGTCGAGTCGAAGGAATTGGTCAGTCTCCGGGTGCGCTTCAAGACCGATGTCCTCCCCCGCGGGGATCGACATGAGTGTCAGCTGAAGGTATTTCCCGGACCAGGCGACGGCGCGATAGTTGGTGTTCTCGAGCGTCGCGTTCTCGAGGTCGAAGCTTTGAGGTTCGGGCCCGATGTCCTTGATGGTCATGCTTCTCTCCCGGTCAACGCAGGCAGTTCGCCGTGCAGGGTCACGGCCTAGCGCCGGCTCAGGTCCACACTCTCAGACCGCCGGCGCTTGCGCCACAAGCACGCGAGCCGCTAACGCACACGCGAGGGCAGCCCGACCACATTCCCCTGTTGTGCAGCAACTCATCCTGCTCCTACACAGGGCCAGATCTTGGAAGGTCTTGTGCTGGTCGTGGTTGCGGCTGAGTCAAGTGCCTGAAACCGCCTCGGTATGACGCGATCCCGACGACGTCCGACCACGGTCTGGCCAGGAGTCTCGACCGCGGGCCGATGCCACCGCTGCATCCCGCGACACAGGATGTGGCCATGAGCATTCAGACAATTGCCCACCCCGTGTCACCAACCGTGCCCGTCGGCGAGCCTGTCATCGTCGTCGACGGCCTGACCAAGGCGTACGGCGACAGACAGGTCCTCGACGGCTTGTCCTTCTCCGTAGCCCCGCAAGAGATCTTCGGCATCCTGGGTCCGAACGGCGTAGGGAAGACGACCGCCGTCGAGACGATCCAGGGACTGCGCTCCCGCGACGGTGGCGGCGTCGGCGTCCTCGGCCTCGACCCCGCGCGCCAGCGGGCGAAGCTTCGCTACCTCGTCGGCTCGCAGCTCCAGACCACAGCGCTGCCGGAGCGGCTGCGGGTCGGGGAGGCCCTCAAGCTCTTCACCCGGCTCGCGGGTGACGTCGTCGACTGGCGGCAGCTGCGCGACGAGTGGGACCTCTCCCGCATCGAGCGGTCGGCGTTCGGCTCCCTGTCCGGTGGCGAACGGCAGCGTCTCTTCATCGCACTCGCCCTGGTCAACCGGCCGCAGCTCGTCTTCCTCGACGAGCTGACCCAGGGTCTCGACCCGGCCGCCCGTCGCGACACCTGGCGGCTCATCCAACGGATCCGCGACGAGGGCGCCACGGTCGTCATCGTCAGCCACTACATGGACGAGGTCGAGCACCTCTGCGACCGGGTCGGGGTCCTGCACGAAGGCCGCCTCACCGCGTGCGACACCCCGCAGAACCTCATCGCCGCAGCCGGCGGCAGCGTTCGCACCCGCTTCAGCGCGGGCGACCTCGACCTCACGAGTCTCGAACGACTGCCGTTCGTCGACGAGGTCAGCCGGCCCGGTGGCCTCGTCGAGGTCAAGGGCGACGCGTCGACCCCCGTGCTGGTGGCGGCCGAGCTCGCACGCAACGGCGTCATCCCCGCCGACTTCACCGTCGTCCGCCCGTCATTGGAGGACGTCTTCGTCACCCTCACTTCAGGAGCTGCGTCATGACCGTCCTCACCACCTTGCCCACGCTCGCCTTCGCCGAGGCGCGGCTGCTCACCCGTGAGTGGGCCGCGATGGTGTTCGCCTTCGTCTTCCCGCCACTCATGATGGTCGTGCTCGCCGGGGTATTCGGGAGCGAACGAGACCCGGAGTTCGGCGGTGTCAGCGGCACCGAGTACTACGTCGCCGCCTACCTCGGGGTGCCGCTCGGGGCGCTGTCCCTGGTGGGGTTGCCGGTCATGCTCGCGTCGTACCGCGAGCGGGGTGTGCTGCGACGCTTCGAAGCCTTCGGTGTCCCGACCCTGGCGGTCGTCGCGGCCCAGGCGGTGGTGACGGCGGCGCTCGTCGTCCTCGGTGCTGCGCTCGTGCTGGCCGTCGCTGCTCCGGTGTACGGCATCCCCACGGTGCAGGACCCGTGGGGCGTGGCAGCCGGCTTCGCCGGGGGAGCGGTCACGATGATCACCCTCGGGGTAGCCCTCGGGCTGGCAGCCCCTACCGCGAGAGCCGCGCAGGCCTTGGGGTTGCTCGTGTTCATGCCGATGTGGCTGCTCGGTGGTGGCGGCCCGCCGCGTGCCGTCATGACGTCGGCGATGCAGAGCGTGACCGACGTGATGCCGCTGTGGCACACGACCGCCGGCATCCGGGAGCCATGGCTCGGGATCGGTGACGGCGGCGCCCATCTGCTGCCGCTGGCTGCCTGGTTCGCCTTCGGAGTCGTCGCCGTGGTGGTCCTGGTACGCCGACGCGACACCTGACGAAGGACGTGGCGCGCTTCTCCACAAGCTGGGCTCCAAGTCTGTGGAGAAGCAGCCGGTTATGGTGGATGAACGACGGTATTCTGTGGGTAACCACACTCGGTTGAGAAATGCTGGGATTCCTTGGTGCAAAGGGCTTGCGCTCCTCCCCGCAAAGCCTGTAGACATCTCTCACGCCCTCCCGAGAGGGACGGCGGGGCGGACGGAGACCGAGGATCTGCACGGTGGGCTGAGGCTCACTGCGTCAACCGGTGACGAGGCTGGCGGGATCAGACGGACCGACCGTGAGGACGGAGGCGTCACATCCCTTCGACCGCTGTTGGGGCCGCTCAAACTCATACTTTGGGCGGCCCCATCTTCGTCTTCGCTCCCTCGATCGACCTCGAGCTCACCCACGAAGTGGTGACGAGCGCCAGTTGTCGGTGTCATCATGGCGTCATGTCTGTCGGCGACCCGGCGCACGACCGTGAGATCAGGCTGCGTCTTGCAGCCGACTCCGCCAGCGTGCCCGGTGCGCGGCGCTTCGTCCGTGACGGGCTGACGGCGTGGGGGCGTCTCGACCTGCTCGAGGATGGCGCGCTCTGCGTGACCGAGCTCACGACGAACGCCGCCCTGCACAGCAGCAGTCGCTACGTCGAGGTCACAATGCGGGATCTCACCTCGGCGGTGCGGATCAGCGTGCGCGACCAGGGCGACGTGGCGGTCGAGGCAGTAACTCCGCAGACGACGCGGGGGTACGCCGACGGTTCTGATCACGTGCACCTCAACGGGCTGCTGGAGCCGACCACCGGACGCGGGCTTGTCATCGTGGCGGCGCTGGCACGGGCTTGGGGTGTGCACCAGTCTGCGGACGACAAGCTCGTGTGGGCTGACCTCGGCGAGGGCGACGCGGAACATGTCGTCGGGCCGCCCCAGACGAGCCACCACGCCGCACTGGGGGGGTCCGAGGCTGCCCTGCCGGCCGGTTGGCACAAGGTCCGCCTCGTCGGTTGCCCGGTCCTCGCCTCGCTGCTGGCAGACCAGCACCTCGACGACCTGGTGCGCGAGCTGCAGCTCATCGACTCCGACCCCCACCCGGGCACAGCACCCTCGCACGAGCTCGCCGGTGTGATGGTCACCATGCTCGACCGGCATGCCCACGCCCGTCACGTCGCACGGCTGACGGCGCAGGACGCCACGACTGCGGGTCTGGAGGAGGTCGACATCGAGATGATGCTGCCGACCGACGCCGCCGCCGACGTCCGTCAGCTACACGACGCTGTGCAGGCGGCAGACGCATTGTGTGAGTCGGCCGAGCTCATGACGCTCGCCTCCTCGCCGTCGATTCGGCTGCTGCGCGCCTGGATGACTGACGCGATCGTCACGCAGATCGAGCAGCACGACGCTCCCCGGAGCTGGGCGAGCTGGCTGGCCGAGCAGCCGCAAGGGATGCCGCCAGGCGCCGCCGCGACGACGCCGGTGGCGCCTCATCACAGTCAGCCGATCCGGGGCGCGGGCAGCAGCTGACCGATGACCTCCGCCGGCTCGCCGATCTCGTGCTCGGCGACGGTGCGTGGTGCGCCACCGACAGGGATCGGTAAAGATCCGGTCTCATTCTCCGCCGGCGCTTCTGTTTTGTCGGTCCACGGCGCGACGATCTGTCCATGGCCTTCGAGGAGGCACTCTTCGACAAGCACGGCGCCTTGTCGGGTGTCGAGGATCCGCATGAGGACAACCTGACCCTCTGGGTCGGCCTCGGCTGGTTCTGTGTCGTGATGCTCGGCTCCGCCCTGGTCGCCGAGCTCAGCCTGCCCACCCCCCCAACCTCGGTCGGCTCCTCGGCCGTCGGCGACATCGTGCGATTCGACTGGTTGATCCTCGCGACGTTCCTCGCCTACCCGATCCGCCGGTGCTGCCGGGCGCGCGTCTGGCTCGGCGTGCTCGCGATGACAGCGGCGAGTGCCCAGTCGCTCTCGATCGTCGACACCGCGACCGAGCGTGTCCAGACCCACGACGTGGCAGCCACTGCCACCGGTGTCTGGTGGGCGGTGCCGGCGTTCCAGCTGATCTGCTTCGCCGCCTTCGCCCTGGCCGGCAGCCGGACCAGGCTGGCCGAGCGCCGCTGGCGGCGGCTCACGGACCAGCTCGCCCGTAACGCGCCGGCTCCCCGACCGGTGAAGCACTGACGCTGAGGTCAGCCGCCTCGCAGTGACTCGAGGGCCTTGTCCGCGTGCACGGTGAAGTTCAGCTCGCTCGTGATGACATCGCGGACCATGCCGTCCGCGCCGATCACGAACGTGGCGCGCTTCACCGGGGTGATGTACTTGCGCCTCACCCCGTACGCCGAGGCCACCGCACCATCGCTGTCCGACAGCAACGGGTAGTCGAGTCCCTCGGCGTCGGTGAAACCCTTCTGGGCTGACACGTCGTCCGTGCTGATCCCGACCCGCTGCGCGCTGACGGCCTCGAACTCCGACCCGAGGTCACGGAAGTGGCAGGCCTGCTTCGTGCAGCCGCCCGAGGACGCGACCGGGTAGAAGAACAGCACCACGGGTCCCCTGGCGAGCAACGAGTCAAGGCTCAGCCGGTCGCCGTGCTGGGTAGGCAGATCGAACTTCGGCGCCGGCTTGCCGACCTGGAGCGTCTTCATGGGAGTGCCCTTCTGTTGGACCTGTCCGAAACCCTTCGAGCTATCGGTCTATGGGTTCGGACAGGTCAGGAGTGTTTCCTCGGGGGGAGCGGGATGAAGCCGCTGGTGCGTCGTACGTAGTCGGTATAACCCGGACGTCGCTCGTCCATGTCCTTCTCGAGGAGCGGTTTGCCCGTCCCCTTGGCCAGCAGCCACGTCATCAACAGAGGCGAGAGCGCAGTCAGGACTCCTGGCCAGGCGTCGAAGGCGATCAGCGACAGTCCCCACCAGACGCAGGCGTCGCCGAAGTAGTTGGGATGGCGCGTGTAGCGCCACAGTCCGGTGTCGAGGACCTCGCCCTTGGAGTCTGGGTCGTTGCGGAAGCGGGTGAGCTGTAGATCGCCGACGGTCTCGAAGAGGAAGCCCACCACCCAGAGTGCGACTCCGATCCAGGCCACGGAGCCGGGGTCGGGCGACTCGAAGACCGCCACCTGGACAGGCAGCGACACGAACCACATCAGCAGACCCTGGGTGAGGTAGATCCGGCGCAGCGCGAACAGAGCCGGGTTGCGTGTCGTGCTGTCGAGCAGCGCCTGGTAGCGCGGGTCCTCACCATGACCTCGCGACCGCAAAGCGATGTGGGCGCCCAGCCGGACACCCCAGACCACGGTGAGAGTGGTGACGAGGACCGCACGGGTGCGTGAGCTGTCGTCGTGTCCGAGCGACGCCAGCAGAGCCGTCAGTGCGATGACGGCGAAGCCGAGACCCCAGACGATGTCGACGACCGCGTGCTTGCCGACCCGCAGGGCGACGGCGAACGCCAGGCCCAGTACGACGAGGACCGCTGCCACGCTCCACGGCAGCGACGCGAGAAACGGCGCCCACGCGAAGTCTGCCATCAGAAGTCGCGCACTGCGGGCATGCCTGAGTCCCCGACGGTGCTCTTGGTGGCGAGGATCTGGTCGACGCCCATCCTGCCCTCCTCGAAGCTCAGCGCGGCGCCGACCATGTACAGGCGCCAGACGCGCGCGACCTCCTCACCCACGAGGGCGACGGCGTCGTCCCAGCGGGACTCGAACGTGTCGTACCACTCCTGGATGGTGCGCACATAGTGCTCGCGCATGGCGTGGACGTCACGGACCTCGAGCCCGGCCGACTCGAGCAGCTCGGCCGTCTCACCGACCGGGCGCATGTCCATGTCCGGCGCGATGAACGCCTCGATGAAGGCGCCGCCGCCGCGGTGGGTGCGGCGCGACATCTGTTGGATCAGCAGCCGACCACGGGGCTCGAGGAGGCGGTGCAGCTGCGCGGCGAACCTCGGGTAGTTGGCCCGGCCCACGTGCTCACCCATCTCGATCGAGCTGACCGCGTCGAAGGGGCCGTCGACGACGTCGCGGTAGTCCTGGTGGCGAACCTCGATGTTCGCGAGGCCACGCTCGTCGATGCGCTGCTGCACGAAGTCACGCTGCTCCTTCGCGAGTGTCACGCCGACGACCTCGACGTCGAAGTGCTCGGCGGCATACAGGGACAACGAGCCCCAGCCGCACCCGACGTCGAGCATCCGCATCCCCGACCGCAGGCCGAGCTTGCGACACACCAGGACTAGCTTGTCCCGTTGCGCGTCGGCTCCCGTGTACGACGGGTCGTCGCTGGTCCAGTAGCCGCACGAGTAGGCCATGTGCGGGTCGAGGATCAGCTCGTAGAAGTCGTTGGACAGGTCGTAGTGGTGGGCGATCGCCGCTCGATCCCGGAGCACGCTGTGGAGACGACCGCGGAGTCGGGCCTGGGAGTCCGGCGGTGGTGGGGGAGGACCGACGACGCCGAGCCGGAACGCCGTCCTCGCGCCGGCGGCGAAGACGCCCAGCGGCGGCCGGCCACCGAGGTCGCGCTCGCGGACCGCCGTCCAGACGCGACGGAACCCGTCGAGCACGTCGCCCTCGATGTCGAGGTCGCCGGTGACGTATGCCTGCGCCAGCCCCAGCTCACCAGGGTGGAAGACGAGCCTGCGCAGGGCATCGCGGGACCGCAGCGTCACCACAGGGGCATCCGGTGGGCCCACCTCGCTGCCGTCCCAGGCCCGGAGCCGGATCGGCAGCGTGCCGAAGATCGGGGCAATGAGGTCGTCGAGCTGTCGGGCGACGCTCGCCGGGGCGTGCTGCGACCGGCTGGTCGGCTGGCTGCTCGTGGCCACGGTGTCCTTCCTCCTGGTGCGTGAAGTGGCCCTTCCGCGCGCAGAGCACTCGGAAGGGCTCACCCCTCAATCGTCATTCGTCGTCCGCAGCCCTTCGGATTGGTCCGCGTGAGAGCTCGCGCACGCCTCAGTGTGCCCACCGGGTCGCGGCAGCGAGCTCGTCGTCGGACGCACCGTCGAAGAGCTCGAGCTCGCTCTCGCGGATCGCGGCGATCGACGCCACCAGTGCCGGACCGAACGCACTGATGAGTACGTCGTCGGAGCGGAAGGCGTCGAGGGCAGCACGCAGGCTCGTCGGCAGCCGAGCGATCCCGCGCTCGGCCAGGACCTCGTCTCCCAACGCGGCCGGGTCGACGTCGACGGGCTCGGGCAGGCGCGCCTCGTCGGCGATCCCTGCGACTCCGGCCGCCAGCAGCCCCGACAGCACGAGGTAGGGGTTGGCCAGCAGGTCGAAACACTTGATCTCGATGTTCGCCGATCGAGCCTCGTTGCCCGCCGAGCCGGTCACCAGGCGCATGGCGGCCTCGCGGTTCTCCAGACCCCAGCACGCATAGACACCGGCCCAGTGTGAGGGCACCAACCGTAGGTAGCTGACCGGGCTCGGCGCGCCCAGCGCGAGCAGGGCGGGGAGGCGGGCGAGCACACCGGCGCTGAAGGACTCGGCGGTGTCGGTGACGCCGAAACGACCCTCGCCCCCGGCGAAGAGGTTCCTGCCCTCTCGCAACAGGCTGAGGTGCACGTGGCCGCCGTTACCGACGCCGGAGACCGCCACCTTGGGGGAGTATGACGTCCGCAGCCCGTACGACCTGCCCACCGCGCGGATGGTCGAGCGCACGAGCACCGACGTGTCGGCGGCTGCCACCGGGGTCTCGGCAGCGACCGACAGCTCGAACTGACCGGCGGCGTACTCGGGGTGGAACTGCTCGACCTCGACGCGCTGGTCGCGCAGGGCCTTGAGCACGTCGCGGCAGTAGTCCGACAGCCCGGTCAGGCGGCTCATGCTGTAGCCGGGGCCGACGACGCCGGGTGTGAAGTCGTCGCTCTCGCCGGTCGAGACCACCCACTCGATCTCGAATGCCGTCTTGGCCGTCAGACCGGCGCGAGCCGCCTCCTCGACGAGCCGCGTCAAGAGCAGCCTGCTGCACTGCACATGCGGCTCGCCGGTCTGCTCGTAACGATCGGCCGGTGCCCAGGCCCAGCCCGGCTGCGCTGCGAGCGGGACGAGGCGGCGCAGGTCAGGCATGATCCGCAGGTCGCCCACCGGCTCGGCTCCCGCGCCGTCGCCGGCGATCCAGTCGTCGAAGCGGAAGCGGTCGAAGCTGGTTGAGACGCCCACACCCCACGAAGCCAGGTGGGGGAGCCGATCGACCGGCACGCTCTTGACGCGCGCGATGCCGGAGTTGTCGACGAACGTCGTCGCGACAGCCACAACCCCGGCCTGGGCAAGCTCCAGCAGGCGTTGGTCGGCATACGCGCGTCGCGACTCGCGATCGCTGCTGTCCATGGGTGATCCTTTCGCCGCGGAGGTGTGAGCTGTCGGTTGCCGACAACCTACGGGACGCACCGGAGCTGGAGCGGGGATGAGAGCCTGTTGGGCATGTTGGACCTCGGACTGAGCGGACCCCTCGTCGACCACCACTGCCACGGCCTCGTGCGCCGGGAGCTCGACCGTTCCGCCTTCGAGTCGCTGCTCAACGAGGGCAGCGGCGCCGGCAGGCATGGCACGTCGGCGTTCGACTCGATGCTTGGCCTTGCCGTACGCCGCTGGTGCGCCCCGGTCCTCGACCTGCCGGCGCTCTGCGACCCCGACGACTACCTGGCCCGACGAGCCGAGCTTGGCTCGACGGACGTGGATCGGCGTTTCCTTCGCGCCAGCCGGGTGAGCGACTTCGTCGTCGACCCCGGCTTCGAGCCGGAGCCGATCAGCTCTCCCGACGACCTCGCTCGCCTCGCCGGGGGCCGTGCGCATCAGGTGGTCCGGCTGGAGAAGCTCGCCCAGGACCTGCTCGGAGCCGGCGTCGGCGCCGACGACCTGCCGGCACGGCTTGTCGAGGCACTGGGCGCATCGAGTGCCGTCGGCGCCAAGAGCATCGCGGCGTACCGGACGGGGCTCGAGCTCTCCGCGACCAAGCCGGATGAGGCAGCCGTGTGCGCGGCGCTGAGAGCGCTTCGGCCCGAGGCCGACGGCACTGTCAGGATCGCGGACGGCACAGTCACGTCGTGGCTGGCGTGGACCGCGATCGAGGCGGGGCTGCCGCTGCAGCTCCATGTGGGGTACGGGGACGCCGACATCGACCTGCACCGCTGCGACCCGCTGCTGCTCAGTGGCTTCCTACGCGGCACCCGGGAGCGTGGGGTGCCGGTGCTACTGCTGCACAACTACCCGTTCCACCGCCACGCGAGCTACCTGGCCCAGGTCTTCGACCACGTGTTCGTCGACCTCAGCCTGACAGTCCACAACACCGGGGCGCTGTCACGCCAGGTGATCGCCGAGACGCTCGAGCTCGTGCCGTTCGGCAAGCTCCTGTACGCCTCCGACGCGTTCGGACTGTCCGAGCTGTTCTACCTCGGCTCCGTGCTGTTTCGACGCGGTCTCTCGGACTGTCTCGTCCGACTCATCGAGTCCGGTGAGATGGGTCTCGAGGACGCCCAGCGGCTTAGCTTGCTGGTGGGTTCAGAGAACGCCCGGCGTGTCTACTCGCTCGAGGACCCAGTTGTCAGGGTGACGTGAGCGTGGAGGTGTCCACCTCGGGCTGACACGCGAGCCGCGCGTCAGGGGCCTCAACCTCGGCCGCCCCTGCTACGCAGGAAGCCGAGCACGACGATGACCAGGACGACGATGACGACGATGATGAGAATTGCTTTCATAGGCCCAAGGTTCCCATGTGTCGTTGATTCATGCCCGGCGACCCGTCGACCCCGGCGAGTCAGGCTTCACCACTGACGGGGCATGGCTGCCGCGATGTTTGACTTCGATCGACGTGGGGACAGGACAGAGGTACCCCACAACCGAGGAGGACAGAGCCGTGAGTGGAGAACTCGTTGGCAAGTCGATCGCCTTTGCTGTCGCTGGTGAAGGGATCGAGCAGGTAGAGCTGACTGAGCCATGGAAGGCGGTCGAGGAGGCAGGCGGTACGCCGCGGCTGCTGTCCTCGGAGTCGGGACGGGTGCAGGCCTTCAACCATCTGGACAGGGCGGACACGTTCGGCGTCGATGCGACGTTCGACGATGCCAGTGTCGCTGACTACGACGCCTTGGTGCTGCCAGGTGGGGTCGCCAACCCCGATGCACTCCGCCTCGACGACGACGCGGTGAGCTTCATCCGGGGTTTCTTCACGGCCGAGAAGCCGGTCGCGGCTATCTGCCACGCGCCTTGGACCCTGATCGAAGCAGGTGTCGTGTCGGGCAGGACGCTCACCTCGTGGCCCAGTCTGCGAACCGACCTGACGAACGCAGGCGCTCACTGGGTCGACGAAGAGGTCGTCCATGACGGGGGACTGGTGACCAGCAGGAACCCCGGCGATCTCCCGGCGTTCTGCTCCACGCTCGTCAAGGCCTTCGCCTGACCGACGTCTTGTCGCGCTCTACGATGAGGGTGCGACCAGGTGTCGGGTGTGAAAGGAGTGTCGGACGATGGGCTGGATCAAGCCGGTGGGGACCAAGCTCGTCCGGTACGGGCCGCAGGCGCAGCTCGTGTGGAAGCACGTTGCTGCCCCCGCCACGGCAGCGGCCCAACGCACGTTCGCGGCCCGAAGCGGGTGTCGAACAGCGCTCACCCATGCCGACACCGTGGTCGAGGGTGCCATCTTGAAGGTCATCCACGACGGAG
>Ga0136616_10001477_pt1 | contig 12343 bp, 12 predicted proteins | sample AntDrymUQ2992106_2_FD_106648 | JGI IMG/M metagenome (GOLD analysis project Ga0136616, IMG submission 106648) | Polar desert sand microbial communities from Dry Valleys, Antarctica - metaG UQ299 (21.06) | ecosystem: Environmental > Terrestrial > Soil > Desert | place: Antarctica: Dry Valley...
GTGCCGGCCTTCCGTCCGCGCGTCATGGGAACATACGTTCGTGGTCGGCTCGGCGCTCAAACGATGCGGGAGGTGCGGCGAGAGCCTCCCGCTCGCGGCGTTCCACCAGATGCGCGATGGCCTGCACCACTGGTGCCGTGACTGCTCCGGCAACGCGGCGAGCTGCACCGGCGCCAGAGCGCCGACGCGCGGCGGATTCGGGTGGCTATGGCCCGTCGCTTCGTCGCCGCGTACCTGGCCACCCACCACTGCATCGACTGCGGCGAGGGTGATCCGAGGGTTCTCGACTTCGACCATCTTGGCCAGAAGTCAGCGCTTGTGAGCGCCCTGGCGGCATGGGGCGCGCCTCAGCCGCGGCTGGAAGCCGAGATCGCCCGCTGCGCCATCCGCTGCGCCAACTGCCACGGGCGCATCACCGCACGGCGCGCCGGCTGGTCGCGCCTCGCGGGTGACGTCGATGATCCGCGCCGCGGGTTCTCCACGCCGGTCCGTCGGAACCTCAATCACGTCCACGGCATCCTCGCCGCGGGCCGTTGCGCGGATTGCGGCGAGGCCGACATGCTGGTCCTGGAGTTCGACCACGTCGGCGTCAAGCGCGGGCAGATCAGCAAGATGGCGTGGAACGTTTCGCTCGCGACCCTCGAGCAGGAACTGGCGAACTGCGAGATCCGCTGCTGCAACTGTCATCGGCGCGTCACCCACGAACGTCGCGTGAATGGTCGCCCCAACGGGTTAGAGTTTTCGTCGAGCCCCCGTAGCTCAGTTGGATAGAGCAACCGACTTTTAATCGGTCGCGCGCAGGTTCGAGTCCTGCCGGGGGCATTCGTGGTCGAAACACTCTGGTCCATCATCGCCCTCCTGGGCGCCGTCGCCGTCGTCGCGATGATCGCGTACTTCATCGCGACCGGCCGCGACGACCGAGAGCGCGACGAGGCGGCGCGGCGGTACTTCGACGAGCACGGCCACTGGCCGGACGAGGCGCCGTCCGCCTAGACTCCGTCGCGCTTTGCCCCCATGGTGTAGTGGTCAGCACGCCAGCCTTTCACGCTGGTAGCGGGAGTTCGACTCTCCCTGGGGGTACTCACACGCTGCGCGTGGCCCCGCCGTCCACCAGCAGGCTCGTGCCGGTGATGTAGGACGCCTGCTCCGAGCAGAGGAAGACGGCGGCGGCCGCCAGCTCCTCGGGGGTGCCGAGGCGGCCGGCCGGGATCGTCTCGCGGGCCTTCTCCTGGGCGGCCTCGAGCGAGCCGGAGCTGGAGGCCACGCGGTCGGTGGCGATGCGACCCGGGTGGACGAAGTTGAGCGTCACCCCGTCGGGGGCGTGGCGCCGCGCGAGCACCTTGAACGCGCCCGCCAGCCCCGGGCGGTGGGCGTTGGACAGCTGCAGGTCGTCGATCGGCTCGCGCACCGCCATCGAGCCGATCGCGACCACGCGGCCCCAGCCGCGCTGGCCCATCGCCGGCAGCAGCCGCTCGAGGAAGGCCATCGGCGAGAGCACGAGCGAGCGGTGCGCCGCCTCCCACTGCGCGCGCGTGAAGCCGAGCGGATCGCCGCCGCCGGGCGGGCCGCCGGTGTTGGCGACGTAGACCTCGATCGGCCCCAGCTCGCCCTGCACGCGGTCGATCAGCGTGGGGACGGCTTCGAGATCCTCCGAGTCGAACACATAGCCGGTCGCGCCGATCGCGCCGGCGGCCTCCTCGATGCGCTCGACCGAGCGCGAGGCGATCGCCACCCGCGCGCCCTCGGCCGCCAGCCCGGCCGCGATCGCGCGGCCGATGCCTCGCGAGCCGCCGGTGACCAGCGCGACGCGGCCGTCCAGCCCGAGGTCCATCAGGCGGCCACCGGCCGGCGCTCGCCCGGCACGCGGTCCCGGCGGGCAGCGATCCAGCCGCACCAAGCGCCGAACAGCAGCAGCGCGAGCGGGGTGCCCGCCCAGTGCACGCCGGCGAGCACGGCGGCGAGGCTCGGAAGCCCGGACAGCGCCGCGCCGCCCAGCACCGCGACCGGCGGCAGCCGCAGCGCCGCGGCGGTCACCAGCGCGCACCCGCCCCACACGCCGGGTCCAGCGAGCCAGCCCCAGTCCGCGAAGAACGAGCCCTCGAGCGTCGTCCCCAGCACCACCGCGATCACGGCGACGGTCAGGCCCTGGAGCAGAGCGGCGCGCCACGCGACGGAGCGGTCCATGGACGGGCCATGATGGCAGCCGGCCCAGGGCGGTCTACGATCTCCGGACTCGCCCCGGGCGGTTAGCTCAGCTGGTCAGAGCGCCTGCCTTACAAGCAGGAGGTCCGCGGTTCGAGCCCGCGACCGCCCATCGTCGACGACCGCACGGGCCCGCGTTGGGCGCGAGCGATGCCGCATCATCCGTTCGGTGAGGATCCTCGTCACCGGCAGCTCGGGACACCTCGGCGACGCGCTCGTGCGGGTCCTGGGCGCCGACGCGCACGACGTGACGGGTCTCGACGTGCTCGCCTCCGGCTCGACGAGCGTGGTCGGGTCGGTCGCCGACCGCGCATGCGTGCGAGCGTGCGTCGCGGGGATGGACGCGGTCCTCCACGCCGCGACCCTGCACAAGCCCCATGTCGGCTCCCACGCGCGGGAGGCGTTCGTCGAGACCAACGTGATGGGAACGCTCACGCTGCTCGAGGAGGCCGTCGCGGCCGGCGTGGGGCGCTTCGTGTTCACCAGCACCACGAGCACGTTCGGGCGGGCGCTGACCCCGCCGCCCGGTGCGCCGGCGGCGTGGATCACCGAGGACGTCGTCCACGGTGCCCCGCAACGTCTACGGCGTGACCAAGACCGCGGCTGAGGACCTCTGCGAGCTGGTCCACCGCGACCACGGGCTGCCGTGCGTCGTCCTGCGCACGTCCCGGTTCTTCCCCGAGGGCGACGACCGCGACCACGTCCGCGCGGCGTACGACGACGCCAACGTCAAGGTCAACGAGCTGCTCTACCGGAGGGTCGACCTCGCGGACGTCGTCAGCGCCCACCGGCGCGCCCTCGAGCGCGCCCCGGCCATCGGCTTCGGGCGCTACATCGTCAGCGCCACCACTCCGTTCACGCCCGACGACCTGCCTGCGCTGCCGGTCGACGCGCCCTCGGTACTGCGCCGCCGCTGCCCGGACTACGAGGCCGTGTTCGCGCCGCGCGGCTGGACGATGTTCGGAAGCATCGAGCGCGTCTACGTCAACGCGCGCGCGCGCCGCGAGCTGGGCTGGTCCCCGCGCTACGACTTCGGCCACGCGCTCGACCGCCTCGCCGCCGGTGAGGATCCGCGCAGCCCCCTCGCCCGCGCCATCGGCGCCAAGGGCTACCACCGCGTGCCGACCGGCCCGTGCACCACGCGCTGACCGCGACCGGCGCCGGTGTCCGAGGTCGTGCCACCGGCGAAAGGTCGGGATCGCGCCGCGCCAGAGGGCAGAAATCGAACCGCCCTCCGATCCGCTCCCCGGCGAGCGGGTAATGACCCGGGGCCCACACACCACCGGAAGGAACCCGCATGATCCTGCGCATCGACCGCCTCGGCGCCGAGCTGCCGCCCCCCTCGGACCCGGACCCCGCCGGTGCCCAGGCCGTCCAGGAGCTGATGGGTGGCCGCTTCGGTGAGATGTCGACGCTGATGAACTACACGTTCCAGTCGTTCAACTTCCGAGGGCGCCAGACGGTCCGGCCGTTCTACGACCTGATCGCCAACATCGCGGCCGAGGAGTACGGGCACATCGAGCTCGTGGCGGCGACGATCAACACGATGCTCACCGGCGCGGGCGAAGCGGAGCCGCCCGTCGACGCGCTCACCGCCTACAAGGACGCGCCCGCCAAGCAGCACTTCCTCCAGGGCGGCCTGGGCGCCCTGCCCCAGGACTCCCGCGGCATGCCGTGGACCGGCGACTACGTGTTCTCCTCGGGCGATCTCGTCGAGGACCTCACGCACAACTTCTTCCTCGAGACCGGCGCGCGCAACGGCAAGCTGAAGGTCTACGAGATGGTCGACCACCCGGCGGCGCGCGCGCTGTGCGGATACCTGCTCGTGCGCGGAGGCGTCCACCAGGTCGCCTACGCGCGGGCGGTCGAGAAGCTCACCGGCGCCGACCTCTCGAAGCTGTTCCCGGCGCCGCGGATCCCGACCGACAAGATCCCCGAGTGCCAGCCGCACCTCGAGCAGGGCAGCCACCTCAAGCTCTACCGCTTCTCCCCGAAGGACTACACGGAGATCGTGGCGGTCTTCAACGGCCCGCACCCGGAGACCGGCGAGGACCTGACGGTGGTCGACGAGGCGCCCCAGGGCTTCCCGCCGTACGACCTGCCCCCGCAGCCGGCCGTGTTCGCGCCCGACTACGCGCCCGAGGAGATCGCGGAGATCGCGCAGAAGCTGCGCAAGCAGGCCGGCCTCCCGAAGGAGCCGGAAGCCGAGGTGGCGAACTGAGGACCGTGGCGCTACAAAGGCGGCATGGACGCCGCCATCAGCACCGATCGCATCTCCTGGTTCCCAGTCCCGGACGAGGCCGACCTCCCGCCGGACCTGCAGGGCCTGTTCCGGGCCGCGCGCGAGCGGGTCGGCTTCGTGCCGAACGTGTTCCGCACCTACGCCTACCGCCCGGAGCGGCTGTCGGCGTGGTTCTCGCACTTCCGGCTGCTGCACGAGGCGACGCCGGGCCTGAGCGCCGCCGAGCGCGAGATGATCGCCGTCGTCGTCTCGATGGCCAACGGCTGCCTGTACTGCCTCGTGGCCCACGGGGCCGCGCTGCGCGAGGCGTGGGGCGACCCGGTCATGGCCGATCGCATCACGCTGGACTGGCGGCGGGCGGACGGGCTGAGCGAGCGCCAGCGGGCGATCTGCGCGTTCGCCGAGCGGCTCACGCTGCGCCCGGTCGAGAGCACGGAGGCCGATCTGGAGCTGTTGCGCGAGCACGGGCTGGCCGACCATGACGCGTGGGACGTGATCGAGGTGGCGGCGATGTACAACCTCACGAACCGGCTCGCCCTGGCCACGGGGCAGATCCCGAACCCGGAGTACCACGCGTTGGCGCGCTGACGCGCACAGATTCACTGACAGCGTGTCCGCGGCGCGGTAGCGTCAACGCGACCCATGCGCATCCTCGTCCTCGGCTCCGGCGGCGTCGGCGCCGCCACCGTCGCCATCGCCCGGCGTCGCGACTTCTTCGATCGCATGGTGCTGGCCGACCTCGATCCCGCCCGGGCGCAGGCCGCCGTGGCCGGCCTCGACGACGGCCGCTTCGCCGCCGCCGCCCTCGACGCGAGCGACCCCGCGGCGATCGTCGAGCTGGCGCGCGCGGAGCGCGCAGACGTGATCCTCAACGCCTGCGACCCGTGGTTGAACCCGCCGATCTTCGCGGCGGCGCTCGAGGCCCGCTGCACGTACCTGGACATGGCGATGACGCTCTCGTCCCGCCATCCGGAGCGGCCCTTCGAGCTGCCGGGCGTGATGCTCGGCGACGAGCAGTTCGCGGCGGCCGCGCAGTGGGAACGGGTCGGCCAGCTGGCGCTGGTGGGGATCGGCGTCGAGCCGGGCCTCTCCGACGTGCTCGCGCGCTACGCGACCGACCACCTGTTCTCCGAGATCGACGAGATCGGCGTGCGCGACGGCGCCGACCTCGCGGTGGAGGGCTACGAGTTCGCGCCCACGTTCTCGATCTGGACCACGATCGAGGAGTGCCTGAACCCGCCGCTGATCTGGGAGCGAGAGCGTGGCTTCTTCACCACCGAGCCGTTCTCCGAGCCCGAGGTCTTCGACTTCCCGCAGGGCATCGGGCCGGTCGAGTGCGTCAACGTCGAGCACGAGGAGGTCGTGCTGATCCCGCGCCACGTCGAGTGCCGGCGCGTGACGTTCAAGTACGGCCTCGGCGAGGAGTTCATCGGCGTCCTGCGCACGCTGCGCCTGCTCGGCCTCGACTCGACCGAGCCGCTGCGCGTGCGCGGTGGCGAGGTGGCCCCGCGTGACGTCGTGGCCGCTGCGCTGCCCGACCCGGCCACGCTCGGCGACCGCATGTCCGGCCGCACCTGCGCAGGGACGCTCGTCACCGGCACGGGCAAGGACGGCGAGCCGCGCGCGACCTACCTCTACCACGTGGCCGACAACGAGACGACCATGCGCGAGTACGGCTCGCAGGCGGTCGTGTGGCAGACCGCGATCAACCCGGTGGTGGCGATGGAGCTGCTCGCCGACGGCGACTGGAGCGGCACGGGCGTGCTCGGCCCCGAGTCGTTCGACGCCGTCCCGTTCCTCGACAAGCTCGCCGAGCTGGGTGCGCCCCACGGCGTCGAGGAGCGCGACCCGGCGGACCCGCTCTCGCGCTAGGGTCCCTCCGTCGCGGGGGAGGCCGCGGCCCACCAGCGGGAGGGATCGCATGGGCCATCGACGTCAGCACGCACGCGCCATCGCCGCGGCGGTGGCCGCGGTGGCACTGTTCGCCGCCCCGGCCGCTGCGCAGGAGCCGCCGCCGTGGCTGCAGCTCTCCGACGGCACGACGCAGCCGCAGTTCGACTTCGCGCAGGCGATCGAGGAGACCGTGTTCGTCGAGTCGGTCCTGGACAGCGACCGCGACGGCGCCCGCGACCTGATCCGCATCCGGCTCAGCCGGCCGCGCGAGGCGCAGGAGCGCGGCTATCGGGTCCCGGTCGTGTTCGAGCACAGCCCGTACCGCGGCGACACCGGGCCGGCCGTCAACCATCCGGTCGACGTCGACGAGCTGCCTCAGGAGCAGGGCGCCCGCGCGAGCGCCGGGCCGCGCCCCGACCTCCCCGGCTCGCTCGACGACTACTACGTCCCGCGCGGCTACGCGGTCGTGCTCGGCGAGAGCATCGGCACCTTCAACTCGCAGGGCTGCCCGGACGTCGGCGCCGACGCCGAGACGCTCGGCACCAAGGCCGTCATCGACTGGCTCAACGGCCGCGCCCGCGCGTTCGACGCCGCCGGCGCGCCGGTCGAGGCGGGCTGGAGCACCGGCGACGTCGGCATGGTCGGCACGTCCTACAACGGCACGCTGCCCAACCAGGTGGCGAACACCGGCGTCGAGGGGCTGCGGACGATCATCCCCGTGTCGGCGATCTCCAGCTGGTACGACTACTACCGCGCCAACGGGCTCGTGGTCGCGCCGCACTCCAACACGAACGGCACCGGGGAGAACGAGTACCTCGGCGAGGACACCGACGTGCTGGGCGACTTCATCGGCGGCCCGCGCATGCAGGAGGGCGGCCGCTGCCGCTTCGTGCACGACTTCCTGCTCGCCGAGCAGGACCGCGTCACCGGCGACTACAGCCCGTTCTGGGCCTCGCGCGACTACCTCGGCCGGGTCGGCGGGATCACGGCCAGCGTGTTCGTGGTCCACGGGCTCAACGACTTCAACGTCAAGACCAAGGCGTTCGCCGAGTGGTGGTACCGGCTGGCGCGGGCCGGCGTGCAGCGCAAGCTGTGGCTGCACAACGGCGGCCACGGCGGCCCCGGCGGCGTGGGCGCGGCGCCCTACAGGCGCGCGCAGAACCGCTGGTTCGACCGTTACCTGTTCGGCGTGGCCAACGGCATCGAGGCCGAGCCGCGCTCGACGGTGCAGCGCGAGGACGGTACCTACACGGACGAGGCGGACTGGCCGGCGCCGGGCAGTCGGCCGGTCACGCTCGAGCTGTCCGCGCGCTCGCGCACGGCGCCGGGGACGCTCTCCGCGCGCCGGCGCGGCTCGGTGCCGCAGTCGTTCGTCGATCGCGGGCGCGAGCTGGACACCGACGACGTCCTGATCCAGGCGCCTGACGCGGCCAACCCGAACCGGCTCGTCTATCTCACGCCCGCGCTCCCGCGCGCCGTGCGGATGAGCGGCACGCCGTGGGTGGACTTGCGCATGTCGATCGACAACCGCCGCGCTGCCAACCTGACGGCGGTGCTGGTCGACTACGGGCCCGCGGGCGTGGCGCCGGCGATGGTGACGCGCGGCTGGCTGGACCCGCAGAACCGCAACCGCCTCGATCGCTCGGAGCCGCTGAGGGCCGGCCGCCGCTACGACCTCGAGTGGGACCTGCAGCCCGACGACCACGTGTTCGCCGCCGGCCACCGGATCGGCCTGGTGGTCGTCTCGACCGACCACGACTACACGCTCCGCCCGCTGCCCGGAACGCAGTTGACGCTGGCTCCGGGGCGCAGCGAGCTGACGCTCCCGATCGTGGGCGGCTGAGCGGGCCGGCGGCGGGCGCCGCGCGCGGCTACTCGGCCGCGCGGGACCGCCGCGGCGGGCACTCCTCGCGCACGAAGCGCGTGGCGATCGTGATCAGCAGGTGCGCCACGCCGAGCACGATGAAGAACGCCGTCGCGGTCTCGTCGTCGCTGAAGCCGAACAGGAACGGCGCGGCGATCAGCAGCCCGGCCAGCAGGTAGTCGATGACCACGTGCGCCTGCACGGGGATCGACTTGATCAGCCCGGTCGGCAGCGCCGTGGACGCCGTCACGGCCAGGACGAGCACGCCGACGACGATCGAGACCGCGGTTGCGGTGTCGTCCTCGAAGGTGAACAGGAACGGCGCGGCTATCAGCAGAGCCGCCGCGAGGTACTCGACGACGCCGTGGACGAACGCGGGAATCGGGCCCTGCCTGAACATTCCGGGCGACCCTAACCGAAGAACACCTCGGCCGTCTCGAACAGCTCGGGATCGAGCAGCTTGGGCGCGGCCAGCGCCTCGTCGAGCGGCACCAGCTCGATCGCGGTGCCGCGCAGCGCGGTCATCGTCCCGAAGCGGCCGGCGCCGACGGCGTCGATCGCCGCGACGCCGAAGCGAGTGCCGAGCACGCGGTCGAAGGCGAGCGGCGAGCCGCCGCGCTGGACGTGGCCGAGGATCGTCATGCGCGACTCGAAGCCCGTGCGCTGCTCGATCTCGCGCTCCAGCTCGACGGCGATCCCGCCCAGGCGCGCGTGGCCGAAGGCGTCGGTGCCGGCGTGCTGGCTCCAGGCGCCGCCGTCCTTCGGCGTCGCCCCCTCCGCCACCACGACGATCGAGAACGTCGCGCCCGCGGCCTGGCGGCGGCGCAGGCGCTCGCAGATCTCGTCGAGGTCGAACGGGCGCTCGGGCACGAGGATCACGTCGGCGCCGCCGGCGAGGCCGGAGTAGCACGCGATCCAGCCGGCGTGGCGGCCCATCACCTCGACCACCATCACGCGGTTGTGGGACTCCGCCGTGGTGTGCAGGCGGTCGATCGCGTCGGTGGCGATCTGGACCGCGGTCTGGAAGCCGAAGGTGAAGTCCGTGCCCGCGAGGTCGTTGTCGATCGTCTTGGGCACGCCGACGATGTCGACGCCGTCGTCGACCAGTCGCCGAGCGACGCCGAGCGTGTCCTCGCCGCCGATCGGGATCAGCGCGTCGATGCCCTGCGCGCTCAGGGTGGCCTCGAGCCGCTCGAGCCCGCCGTCCTCCTTGTAGGGGTTCGTGCGCGACGTGCCGAGGATCGTGCCGCCGCGGGGCAGGATCCCGCGCGTGTTCTCCTGCGTCAGCTCCACTCCATCGCCGGCGAGCACGCCCGCCCAGCCGTAGCGGAAGCCGAAGAAGTCGTGGCCGTCCTTGATCCCCTTGCGCACGACCGCGCGGATGACGGCGTTGAGCCCGGGGCAGTCGCCGCCGCCCGTCAGTACGCCGATGCGCGCCATGGCGCGGCACTCTAGACAGGCAGAGCCGCCGGGTGGGTGGGGACCCGATCCCGGCGGCTCGCTTCCCCCCGGTTGGGGGAGGCTAGGCCCGGGCGCCCTCGGGGAGCCGGCCCTCGGGCGAGAGCTTCGGCAGCCAGCTCAGGCGCTCGGGCAGGTACCAGTTGCGCTCGCCGAGCAGCTTCATCGTCGCCGGGAGCAGGACCGCCCGCACGAGCGTCGCGTCGATCAGGATCGCCGCCGCCAGGCCCACGCCCATCTGCTTGAACTCGATCGAGCTCAGCGTCGCGAAGATGGCGAACACCGCGACCATGACCATCGCCGCGCTCGTCACGACGCCCGCCGTCGAGCGGATGCCGTGGGCGACAGCCTCATCCGACTTCATGCCGCCGTCGACAGCCTCGCGGATCCGGCTGATGATGAACACGTGGTAGTCCATCGACAGGCCGAACAGGATCACGAAGAGGAACAGCGGCAGCCACGACGTGATGCCGCCGAGCGACTCGAAGCCGAGCAGCGACTCTCCGTACCCGTCCTGGAAGACGAGCTTGAGGATGCCGTAGCTGGCGCCGACCGAGAGCAGGTTCAGCAGGATCGCCTTGATCGGCACGATGATCGAGCGGAAGGTGACGAGCAGGAGGAGGAACGCCAGACCGAGGACGAACGCGAACACGAAGGGCAGGCGGCCCTGCATCGCGTCGTTGAAGTCCTTCGAGCCGGCGGTCATGCCGGTCACGTCGACCGTCGTGCCGTCGACCTTGCCGATCGTCGTGGGGATCACGTCGTCGCGCAGCGTGGCGAGCGCGGTCTCGGATGCCTCGTTCGTCCCGTCGCCCTGCATCGGGATGTTGACGATCGCCAGCTGCCGGCTCGGGCTGATCTCGGTGTGCACCGGCTCGGACATCTGGCCGCTGGCCAGGGCCCGGTCGGTCATCGCCTGGATGCCCTGCTGCACCTCGGGCGCCCTGACGTCGTCGGCCTGCACGACCACGCCGGCGGGCAGCGGGCCGCCCGGGAAGGCGGTCTGGATGCGCTCGTAGGTCTGCATCACCGGCAGGTCGTGCGGGATGCCGGCCAGGCCGGGGTTGATCGTCTTCATGCCCAGCGCGGGCACGGCCAGCGCCAGCAGCACCGCGCCGGAGGCGACGACCGCGACGACGGGGTGCGCGAGCACCTTGCCGAGGATCCAGCCCCACACGCGCGACTCGCCGTGGTTGGCGTGACGGCGCTTGCCGATGATCGGCACGCGGCCCTTCTCGACGTTGTCGCCGAGCTTGGACAGCGCCGCGGGCAGCACGGTCACCGAGCCGAGCACGGCGACGGCCACCACGAGCATCGTGCCGATCGCCATCGAGGTGAAGACCGCGTTGCCGGCGATCAGCATGCCCGCCATCGCGATCAGCACGGTGATGCCGGAGACGAGCACGGCCTGGCCGGAGGTCGCCGCGGCGAACTCCAGCGCCGCCTCGTTGGAGCGCCCGGCGTCGCGCTCCTCCATCTTGCGCCGCAGGTAGAACATCGAGTAGTCGACGCCGACGGCGAGGCCGACCAGCAGGACCACGCTCGACGCGGCGTCGGCCATCGGGACGATCTGGCTGATCGGGGCGATCAGGCCCATCGTGCCCATCACGGCGGTCATGCCCAGCAGCAGCGGCACGCCGGCCGCCACGAGCGCGCCGAAGGCGACCACGAGGATCAGCAGCGTGATCGGGAGCGAGAGGGTCTCGGCGCGCTGGAAGTCCTCCTCGAAGGAGGCGTCGAGCGCCTTGGTGGCGCTGGCGTCGCCGAACTGCTCGACGCGCAGGTCGGGATGAGCCTTCTGGGCGGCCGCGGTCGCGGCGAGCGAGCTGTCGACGTTGTCCAGGGAGGCCTCTTCGTCACCGGCGACGTCGAACGTCACCAGCGCGGAGCGGCCGTCCTCGGAGATCTGGCCCTCGTTGCCCTTGGCGTAGGGGGACTCGACGCCGGTCACGGCGTCCGCGCCCTTCAGGCGCGACGCGACGTCGTCGACCGCCGCCCTGAAGGCGGGGTCGGCCGCCTTGGCGGAGCCCTTGAACTGGACGAGGACCTGCTCGGAGGCCTCGTCGGGGAAGTCGGAAGCGGCGACGGCCTGGTCGGCGGCCTTCGAGGAGCCGTTGCCCATGTCCTCCTGGGCGAGCGTCTTGGTGCCGACGGAGCCGCCGGCGAGGAACGCGATCACGACGAAGGCGAGCCATCCGAAGACGGCCTTCTTGCGGTGCTGCGCGGACCAGCGCCCGGCGCGGGCCGCGAGGTTCGAGTGGGGCACTTGGAAGTCCTTCCGGGGCTGGGGAGTCACGGAAGGAAGGCTGCCGGGGAACCGGCCCACCGGCGGTCGTGCGTCCTGGCGTCCGCGGGTGCGGGGAGCCCCACCCCGCACCCTGCGGGCGCCCTCTGCCGGCTACAAGAGGATGACCAGCAGGATGATGATGATGATGAGGGTGCCGAGTCCGATGTACATGGCCCCCTGCATACCCCGCGGTCCGGATTGGCACGCCGCCGCTCCCGGAGGGCGCCCCCGGGCGGGGCCTATACTCCGATGCGCTCGGGGGCGTAGCTCAGTCGGTTAGAGCGCCGGCCTGTCACGTCGGAGGTCGCGGGGTCGAGTCCCGTCGCTCCCGTTCCCTGCTAGAGCCGAATCGGCCGCCGGCGGCTGACTCCGGCGTGGCCGGGTAGTGGCCCGTACA
>Ga0136616_10001481_pt1 | contig 12338 bp, 16 predicted proteins | sample AntDrymUQ2992106_2_FD_106648 | JGI IMG/M metagenome (GOLD analysis project Ga0136616, IMG submission 106648) | Polar desert sand microbial communities from Dry Valleys, Antarctica - metaG UQ299 (21.06) | ecosystem: Environmental > Terrestrial > Soil > Desert | place: Antarctica: Dry Valley...
GGACTGGACGTTATCCATCAGACGGGGGTCGGCGTCGCCGAACAATCTGCCGGGGCGTACTGACCATGGTAATCGACCATGGTAAATTCGGCTCGATGCAACGAATATCAATCTCGGAATTCAAGGCCACATGCCTGGCCGTATTGGAGCGAGTGAGAACAACCGGGGAACCAGTGCTCGTCACTAAGAGAGGTCAGCCTGTGGCGGAGATAGTTCCGCCCACGGGTTCTGGCGGGACTATCCGCCCCCTGGGCGACCTCGCCGCCACCGCTCGGATCCGAGGCGACATCGTCTCGTCCGTCGTAACTGACGATGAATGGGACGTCTTTAGGTGAAGCTGTTGTTGGACACCCACATTTGGCTTTGGGCGCGGCTCGAGCCGGATCGTCTCGGCCCCAAGCTGAGACGCCGACTGAGCGACCCGGCTAACGAATTGTGGCTCTCGCCGATCAGCGTTTGGGAGACACTCGTATTGATTGAGCGGGGTCGGATCGAGGTAACGACGAACCCAGTCGACTGGCTTCGAGCGGCGCTTGCAACAGGGCCGGTTCGCGATGCCCCGCTCAATCGTGATGTCGCCATCGCCAGTCGGTTGCTCGACCTCGAGCATGAAGATCCGGCGGACCGATTTATCGCCGCAAGTGCGCAAGTCCATGGGCTGGTCCTCGCCACTGCCGACCAGCGTTTGTTGAGATCGAAACAACTCGAGACCGTTCCCAATCGGTGATGAAGGTAAAGATTGCCGCGGGTTCCGTTCTCATGGGTTCGGAGAGTGTCGAGGCTCACGCCGGTGACCGAGAAGGGCCGGTGCGAGACCGCTGCGATCTAACGGAAGACTTTGCCGTGCGTGTCGCGGTAGGCCTCGAGGAGGCGAAGCCACACCTCGCTCAAAGTCGGGAAGGAGGGGATGGCATGCCAGAGCTTTTCCAATGCCACCTCGGCAACGATGGCGATTGTGGCAGCATGGAGCAGCTCTCCCACTCGAGGGCCAACAAAGGTCGCTCCCACCATCACGTCGCGCTGGGCGTCGACCACGAGCTTGGCGGTTCCTCGGTAACCCTTACCCAAGGCTGATGCCCCCGCCACCTGTCCGATCTCATACTGCACCGTCCGGATCCCAAGACCCCGTTCGATCGCCTGCTTCTCGTTGAGGCCAACCGCCGCCACCTCGGGGCTGGTGAACACCACTCGAGGAGTTGCCTTGACATCCCCCCAGGCAGTGGTGTCGAGACCGGCGATATGGGCGCCGGCGATACGCGCCTGATACTTCCCGGTGTGGGTAAGTAGCGACCGCGCGTTGACGTCGCCAACCGCGTAGAGCCAGCCTTCATCGACTCCGGTCGCCTGCAGATGATCGTCGACCTTGATGGGCTTTCCCGCTTCGAGCCCGATCGTTGCGAGCCCAATGTCGGTGGTGTTGGGCCGGCGCCCGGTTGCGATCAGCAATTCGTCGGCCTCGACCTCGATCGACTCGCCAGTGGACAACTCGATGCGCGCCGTCGCTGGTTCATTGGCGCCCGACCGCGAGATCGATTGGGTCTTGGCCGAGGTGTGGACGGCGATCCCCATCTGGGCGAACGCTCTCTCGAGCGCCTCGCCGGCGAAAGGTTCTTCCTGGCTGAGGAGGTGATCAAACACCTCGACGATGGTCACCTCCTCGGCACCGAGCCATTTCCACGCTTGGGCCATCTCGGCGCCCACCGCGCCTCCGCCGATGATGAGCAAGCGCTTCGGGACCTTCTGGGCGGAGGTCGCTTTCCGCGAGTCCCACACCTGGTTTCCGTCCAAGCCCTCGATCGGAGGAAAAGAAGCGGAGGAACCGGTCGCCACCACCACGGCCTTCGACACTTCGTAAAGCTTCTCGGCTTCGCCATCCTCGACTACTGCCACCCGTCGCTCGCCCACGATCCGACCATGTCCCCGGAGCAGGTCGACGCCCACCTTTCCGAGCCAGGCGACTTGATTCGAATCGTCCCAATGCGAAGCCAGGGCGTCGCGCCGAGCCAAGGCCGCCTTCACATCGATCTTTTCTTCTGCGCTTGCTCCCGGCACGCGCCGCAAAGCTTCGAGCGCCTCACCCGGACGGAGCAGCGCCTTCGAGGGCATGCACGCCCAATAGGTGCATTCCCCGCCGAGGAGCTCGTGCTCGATCAGTCCCACTTTCAGACCGCCGCGGCCGGAGAGGTCGGCGGCATTCTCGCCCGCGGCCCCGCCCCCGATGACCAGCACGTCGTAGGTGGTATCGACCATTTCTTGCCACCGTAGCCGTCGAATTAGCGAACCCAGGGCCCGTAGGGACACACAGTGTCCCTACGGGCCCAGAGAACAAACGACTTCTAGCCCGGCGGGAGTTGGTACCACCCGTCCGCCGGCACCTCGGTGATCAGTCGGTGCCGACAACGTTGAACGACTCGTCCAATTGGACGTCGACCTGCCGGCCGTCATCCAGGGTGACCTCGATCTCGTAGTAGCTCTCTTCGTCTTCGATCTCAGTCTCGGTGACAACGCCTTCGCCTAGGTAGGCGAGGGCGGCTTGGCTCGCCCGATCGAGGTCCGGTCCGGTAATCGGGATGTCGGGTCCTTCCGCGGCGTCCTCGGTTGTCTCTTCAGCAGCGCTTTCGGCCTCTTCAGCAGCGCTTTCGGTGGCCTCGGGCACGGTGATCGAACCACCGGTCACGCCGCTTGACTGCTCGGCCGGTGCTTCGTTGCCTGCAGTGGCTGCCATCGCTCCGGCAGCGACGCCTACGGCCGCCAAGGCGGCGGCGAGGGCGGCTTTGAGTGCACGTTTCATTCGTTGCTCCTTTCGTAGAGAGGTTGGGACTGGTGCCGTCCTAGTTTGTCGGATCGATACTGAACGTAGCCTGACCATGGCGCTTTCAGGCCAGCGGCAGGCTCACTACGAAAAGAGCGCCAGGACGACGATCCGGATCGATATGTACGGTGCCGTCGTGGGCTTCGATGATCTCACGGGTGATAGCGAGGCCCAGGCCGGTGCCACCGCCCGCTCGGCTCCGAGAACCGTCGAGTCGACCGAATCTCTCGAACACCGAGTCGGCCTGTTCCGGCGGGATGCCCGGACCGTCGTCGCCAACGGTCAGAATTGCTCTGCCGCTTCTCTCGCCGAGGGTGATCGTCACTTTGGCCTTGGCGTGACGGCGGGCGTTATCACAAAGATTCCTGATTGCTCTTGTCAGTTGCAGAGGGTCGCCTTGTACTTGGGCCGCCGACACCCCGGCGACGTCGATCAAGACGCCACTGTCCATTTTGAGGTTCTCGGCCTCGCGAAAAACGAGGTCGTCCAAATCGACCGGTTCCGAGCGACGCAAATCGTGGGCACTGTCTGCCCGCGCCAGGTCGAGGAGATCTTCCACCATCCGCTGCAGCCCCACCACCTCTTCGAGGAGGCTCTCGAGTTCGTCTCGCTCATCACTGTCGGTGCCGAGAAGCCGAACTTCGATCTCGGCTCGCAGGCGCGCCAATGGGCTTCGAAGCTCATGCGAAGCGTCGGCGACGAAGCGCTGCTGGCGGACCATGGCCTCCTCGACTCTCTCCAGCATCTCATTCATCGTGTGGGCGAGCCGACCGATCTCGTCTTCATGCGGGGGCTGGGGAACTCGCCGGTGAAGGTCCGACTTGCCGATCGTGGCTACCTCCGACCTGATCGCCTCTACTGGTCGCAACGTCCTCCCAACCAGCCACCACACCAGCACCCCAACCACAACCAGCACTGCGGGTATCGCCACCGAAAGCGTCCCGGTGAGAACTAACACACTCTCGGCCACGACATCAAAGGTCGTGCCGACGTGCAGGACGGCCCCACCCGAAGTTGTTTCCACCGGTCGACTCAGAACCCGAAAGACATCGTCGTCAACCTCGAGGCCATCGACGTTCCGCAGGAGCAAGCCCGAGCCCGGCTCATATTCGATCACGGGCGCCTGTTCCCCCTCGAGATTCGGAGTCGAGGAAATCACCCGACCGGAGTTGTCGGTGAGCTGGGCGAACCCCTCCTCACTGCTCCCGGCTAGCACCGGAGGAATCGGATCAGCCGTCGCTATGAAAGCGGCGACGTCATCCGCTCGCTGAATGAGGGTGGTATCGATACTCGAGGTCAACTGGTTCCTTTGAATGGCGATCACTAGCAGGGAGGCAATCAGCAAAACGACCCCCACCGCGACCACCGCGATCGTGGTGATGCGGCGCCGAATCGAGGTTCGGTTCACGACTCGAGGGCTCGGAAGGGACTCCCCACCAGCCGGTAGCCGGCTCCGCGCACGGTTTCGATCGACTTAGAACCGAAGGGTTCGTCGATCCGGCTGCGCAGCCGGCGGATGTAGACCTCAATGATGTTGGGGTCGCCCTCAAAGTCGTACTCCCAGACCCCGTCGAGGATGTCCTTTTTCGAGAGCACTTGGCCCTCCCTCCGCACGAGGAACTCGAGCACGTCGAACTGTCTGGATGTCAAGTCGATCTCAACCTCGCCCCGCCACGCTCGCCGACGACCAGGGTCGATTCGCAAATCCCCGGCCGTAACGGGTGCCCTGCTTTTTCCGGCCCCTCGCCGCAGCAGGGCTCGAACTCGGGCGACGAGAACAGGGAAGGAAAAAGGTTTGGTCAAGTAGTCGTCGGCCCCGGTGTCGAGTGCCTCCGCTTCGTCCAAGTCACCGTCTTTGGCGGTGAGCATAAGGATCGGAGTCCAGTTCTCTTCAGCCCTCAGGTCAGCGCAGATCTGAAATCCGTTACGCCCCGGCAAGAGAATGTCGAGAATGATGAGGTCGTAAGAGCCTTCCTGTGCAAGCCAAAGTCCCTCGATTCCGTTGTCGGCCACCTCGACGGTGAATCCTTCGGCCTGCAATCCTCTTTTGACCGCGGCGGCGATCTTGCGGTCGTCCTCGACCAGTAGGAGCTTCACCGGCCCATTTTCCCAGAGTGAATCTGACTACCGGCTGACAATCCGGGTAGTCAGGTTGGCGTCAGGTGGGATGTTCTACCTTCGATCGCAACCCCACCACGGAAAGAGAGAATCATGAAGCATCGTATGAAGATCTGGGGAATCGTCGCAACGATCGGTATGACCGTTGCCGCTTGTGGCAACGTCTCGACCAGCGACACGGCGGCCGCCCCGGCCACCCTCCCCGGCAGCGCGACGACCGCGGCCGCGCTAGCTCAACTGCCGCAGGGGAGCGAACCCGTCGAGCTGAATCCCGCCGACTTCACCACCGAGATCGATAACCCGTACTGGCCGATGACCCCAGGATCGCAATGGACATACGTCGAAATCGATGGAGAGGGCAACGAGCAACGAGTCGTTGTGACCGTTACGACCGAAACCAAGGAGATTGCCAACGGCATCACTGCCCGGGTCATTCGCGACACCGTCACCCTCGACGGAGAGCTCATCGAGGACACCTTCGACTGGTATGCGCAGGATGCTTCGGGGGCGATTTGGTACCTGGGTGAGGACACCGCCGAGTTCGAGAACGGCGAGATGGTGAGCACCGGAGGGTCGTTCGAGGCCGGTGTGGACGGAGCCCTTCCCGGCATCATCATGCCCGCCCAGCCCACCGACGGGATGAAGTACCGCCAGGAGTACTACGCGGGCGAGGCTGAGGACAACGGCGAGATCCTCAGCACCGAAGAGCAGGCGGATGTGCCGGCCGGCCATTTCGACGACGCGATCCTCACCAAGGACACCATCACGATCCAACCCGACGTGCTCGAGTACAAGCTCTATGCCCGCGGCGTCGGACCCGTCCTGGTGTTCGGCGTCTCCGGCGGCAGCGGCCAGGAGGAACTGGTCGAATTCAAGCAAGTCGACGAGGCCGTCGCCCAAGCCGCCGGCACGACACCCCTCGGCGAAAACTACTTGTCGCAGTGAGCTACTCCGGTTGCGTGGACCTGTTCGCATTACAAACCGCCATACTCTTTGGATGGCGCAATTGGTTACACGAATCGACAACGACCTGGCCGCTTCGATCGATGAGCTCGTCGCCGAAGGCGTCGTGGAATCGCGCTCTGACGCTGGCCGACGGGGCCTCCACATACTGATCGAGCAGATCAAGCGTCGTCGTACCGCCGCCGCCATCGTCGGCGGCTACCGAGCACACCCCCAAACGGATGCCGAAGTTGCCTGGGCCGACGAGGCAACGATACGTATGATCACTCAAGAACAATGGTGACACCCGCCCAAGGAGAGTTTTGGTGGGCTGAGACCGATTGGTCGAACGCTCGCGGGGCGCGCCCATCGCTGATCCGACAGCTCGCCTAGGTTCGCTCCGAAGCGAAATTTGTCGCGTGGCGAACGTTCTCAACGTAATGTCGCGTGGCGAGCAATAGGACCCGCCAGGCGACAAATTACGGTGCAGTCGGAGGATGCGCTCGCTTCCTTAGCTGTTCAGTCGCCTAGGCAGCTCATCCCGCGTCGAAATCCGGACGGGTCAAACGTAACGTTCCCGTCGTGGAGATACTGTGCTCATCGCTGTCGCTGGGCTTTTCCCGGCCGCCGCGCTCGCATAACCCGTGCCTTCCAGACTTGGGACGAGGACGATACCGGAGAGATGTTCGCCGATCCCACGACCGGCAAGACCGTCCGCCAGATGCAAAAAGAAACGCAGCGGGCTCGGGAACCGGAGCAATCACCGGACTTTCCGGACGAAGGAAAACTCGAGGGCTGACTTCGGCCGGCGGCGTTCTCGCCCGCGGCCCCGCCCCCGATGACCAGCACGTCGTATCGACCATTCCGTGTCACCGTAGTTCGATTTTGCGGCCCAGAAAATCGAGGCGACACCGATCAGCGGCGAATCGGAGCGTCGCCGAAAGCCGGGTCGAAACCCGCCACCATCGGCAGCAACGCCACCCAAACCACAACAGCGGCGAGAACGAGGAGCAGCAGCGTGCGAGGAAGATTGCGGGGAACAGCTGCGAACTCGTTTCGCCGTTGCAACAGCGCGACAAAAGGCAAGCGACCAACCGCGGGGAACGACACCAACCCACCGGTGACCGAGCCGATGCTCACCATGCCGGCGCTGTAACCGAGCCCGAGTGCGACCTGGCCAAACGCAACCACTCCGACACCGACCTGGCCGATAGCAATCACGCCTCGCGCCAACTGGCCAACCGCGATCACACCGGTGGCAATTTGCCCGAAGGCGAGGATGCCGGTGGCGAATTGGCCGACGGCTATGACTCCGTGCGCCTCCAAACCGGCGTCGAACAGCTTCACAAACAGCTCACCGCAGCGAGCCTAGAAGTCGATCCGGATGTCTCTTGCTCGAGCGACGACACGTTGCGTATCGTGCCAGCATGACACTTCCACCGGCAGGGACCCGTGGCTATGTGATCCCCCCGATCGCGCGCCCTTTCTACAAAGCGGCGATGAGGGCCAGCAACTCCATTGCGCGCCGCCTCGGCGATCGAATGAAAGCGCAAGGCAGGCAGTTGATTCTCTTGACGACCGTCGGAGCGAAGAGTGGACAAGATCGTCAAACCGGCTTGGCCAGGTTCGACGATCCCGAGCACCCCGGTTCCTGGCTCGTCGTCGGTTCCAACGCGGGGTCGGCGCGGCATCCTGCATGGGCCTACAACCTTGTTGCTCACCCCGACCGGGTTCGAGTCCGAGTCGGGGGCAATGAGCTTGCGGTTCATGCCAGCCTTTTGAATCCCGCTGAGCGCGAGCGAGCTTGGGACATGGTCGTGTCGCTAGCGCCTGGCTACGCCCGATACGAGCAAAAACAGATAGACAAATCCCATCTTCCGTCTGACTCCGCGCTAAACGGCTCAGGTGCGCTCGAGAGACCGCTCGAGTCCATCGAGGATTAAGTCGAGGGCGAACTCGAACTCGAACAGGTCGTCGCAGCCCGTGCCAACGATCGAGCCCTCATCGTGGCTGATCTCCATCGCCAGCTCCGTGATGTGGGGATACTCGTCGGCCATTTGCTTGAGCATGATGGCGGCGATTTCGGGACTCGCCTCGAGCGCCTCGGTGTCGTCGTAGAGCTCCTGAGCGAATCCCAACATCCGGCTCCCCAACACATGAATGGTGTGATGAGCGAGATCGATCGAGAAACCACCGCGGCGGAGGATCCCGATCACCGAGTCCATGTAGCGCATCATCGTCGGCGTCATGTTGGTGCGGGTCACCATGACTGCCGAGGCCCACGGGTGCCGGAGGAGAGCCTGGCGAGCCGAGAGTATTCGGGCGCGGAGGATGGTCTTCCAGTCGCCGGTCGACGCGGGCTCCTCGATCTCCTGGACGATCACGTCGACCATGCCGTCGAGGAGGTCCTCCTTGTTGGCGATGTGGTTGTACAGCGACATCGCTTCGACCCCGAGCTCCTGGCCCAGCCGGCGCATGCTCAGCGCCTCGACTCCGGCCTTGTCGGCGTAAGCGATCGCGGCTTGCAAGACTCGATCCCGGGTCAGGGGAAGGCGAGGTGCGTGAGCGGTGGCGGTCACTCGGTGAATCTAACATACACAGTAAGTTTGTTTGGGACTTGACAAAGCTTACGGCGTACGTATAACTTACACCATATGCTTACACCGTATGTGAAACCCCAGGTCGACTCGAGTCGAAATTCTCAGATGAAGGCATTCGTTCACGATCGCTACGGCGCAGCCGGTGTGCTTGCCGATATAGAGGTGCCAACCATCGACGACGAGGACGTACTGGTGAGGGTCCGGGCCGCTTCGGTCAACGCCGCCGACCCCGCCATCATCAGAGGTAAGCCCTACATCCTTCGGCTGGGTTTCGGGCTGGTTCGGCCAAAGAGCCGCGTCAGAGGAATGGACGTTGCCGGGGTCGTCGTAGCGGTCGGCAAGAACGTGACCCGCTTCCAGCCAGGCGACGAGGTTTTCGGCGTCGCCCGCGGGGCTTTTGCCGACTACGCCGTGGCAGCCGCGGACAAGCTGGCGCTCAAACCCGCCAACCTCACTTTTGGGCAGGCAGCAGCCGTCCCAGTGGCGGGCACCACCGCTCTTCAGGGAATGCGCGACGTGGCGCAGGTAACCCCCGGACAAAAGGTGTTGATCAATGGCGCCTCCGGCGGGGTCGGCACCTTCGCGGTGCAGGTGGCCAAAGGGTTGGGGGCGGAGGTGACCGCCGTCTGCAGCACGAAGAACGTCGACCTGCTCCGCACGATCGGCGCTGATCACGTCATCGATTACAGCCAGGAGGACTTCACCAAACTTGGCGGGTGGTATGACGTCATCTTCGACAACGCCGCCAGCCATTCGTTGCTCGAGACCAGACACGTTCTAAAACCGGGCGGGATACTGATCCCCAACAACGGCAAGTTGAACAGTCGCTGGCTCGCCAGCCTGCCACGCATTGCCTGGGGGATGATCCTGTCGCTCTTCAGCCGGCAACGATTTCGAGTGTTCGTCGGGTCAGAGAACAGCGACGACCTCGCGGCGATGGGGAGACTCATCGAATCCGGAGAGGTAACCCCGGTCATAGATCGGATCTTTGAACTCAGCCAGACCGCAGAAGCCGTCGCTTACGTAGGGGAGGGCCACGCGCGCGGAAAAGTCGTCATCACAGTCTGAAACAAGCAAGCCAACCAACCAAAAGGAGTCACCATCATGGTCACGCAATCACCCACCTATCCGGCCCGTCTCGAGATCGACTACCCCGAGAGACTCAATCGAGTCACCACGTTCTTCCGGCTGCTCGTCGCCCTTCCGATCGTCTTGATTCTCACCTTGCTGACCTCGTCCGGCAGCGACACGGTGATGTCAGAAACCGGCGAGAGGATCGAGAGCGGCGGGGGAGGAATCGCCACCGCGCTCTTCCTGGCAACGGCGTTGATGATCGTCGTCCGCGAGAGATACCCGCGTTGGTGGTTCGACTTTGTACGTGAGCTGACTCGCTTCGGGACCAGGGTCGGCGCCTACCTCGCCCTGCTCAGCGATCGCTATCCCTCAACGGTCGATCAACAGTCGGTGCACCTCGAGCTCGACTACCCAGATGTCAAACAGCAACTCAACCGCTGGCTACCGCTGGTCAAATGGCTGCTGGCCATCCCGCACTACGTCGTGCTGGCTGTCTTGGGGATTGGCGCGGTTCTTGCGATAGTCGTGGCGTGGTTCGCCATCCTTTTCACCGGCCGGTATCCGCAGGCACTGTTCAACTATGTGGTGGGAGTCGGCCGCTGGGCACTGCGCGTGCAGGCCTACGCCTTTCTTCTCCTCACCGACCAGTACCCACCGTTCAGCCTCCGGTGAGGCTCGACAGAATTTGCGAGCAATGACGGAGCCAGCGACGAACGATTACCGAGCCCTGTTCGATTTCGATGTCTCGTTCCTGAATGGGGGCGGCATTCAGGGGCAAGACTTTCGTCTCGACATCGAGGGCGAGGAGATCGACGACGCCGAACTGGCCGCTCATATCGTCCGGGAGCTACGGCTGCTCATGGTTGGCGAGGTCGGCATTGTCAACAAGCGAGTCATTCGTGAACGACACAAGGGGACCGCGGTGCCAACGGCGCCGTCGGGCTCAGAGGCGAGCAATAGCCGCATGCTCGTCGATCTGAGTCATGTGGTAGAGGACGGCATGACCACTTATCCTGGTCTTCCCGCTCCCAGGATCAGTGACTTCCTCAGCCGCGAGCAGAGCCGCTCCCGGTATGAGCCGGGGACGGAATTCCAGATCGGACTCATCGAGATGTGCTCCAATACCGGCACCTACCTCGACACCCCATTTCATCGGTACGCCGACGGCCACGACCTGGCCATGCTGCCCCTTGAACGGGTGGCCGATCTGGAAGCGGTCGTTGTAGACGTGGAGGGGAGCATCACGCGTGCCATCGACTTGCAAGCTTTCCTGCCCTACGACGTTCGCAACAAAGCCGTCCTCATTCGGACCGGTTGGAGTCGGCATTGGGGCTCGGAGAGCTACTTCCACAACCACCCTTTCCTCACCGAAGCCGCGGCACTGCATATCGTCGAACAGAAAGCGGCCTTGGTCGGGATCGACTCGCTCAACATCGACGACACCGACACTGGTGCCCGCCCGGTCCATTCCATCCTTTTGGCGGCTGGGATCCTGCTCTGTGAGCACCTCACCAACCTGGACCAGCTTCCTACTGCCGGTTTCCGGTTTAGCGCGGTACCGGTGATGGTGCGCGGGATGGGGACATTCCCAGTCCGGGCCTACGCCAGCGTTGAGTCCTTGATCGACTAAACGAGGACTCGCCGACGCCCTCCAGGCGGGTATCTGTCTCCGTCATCGGCTCCCGTTCGCCACCAGGAACCGGAACCGACTTCGAGCGGATTCCCCAGCTGGAACTAATCGATCTCACGACGATATGGCTGCAGTTTCCCCGCGCATCTCCCAGGTGAGTATGACGACGAGGACGAGTAGCAGCGAAACCAGTTGCAGCCCAGCCGACACGGCAACCCCGACGAAGATGGTTGCCAAAGCCGCGACACCGCCGAAAGCCCGAATGGTCAGCGGACGAATTCCCATCGCGATTCTGAATGCGACATTCCCCAGCAGGTATCGAGCCGCGCCGCCGGCCAGCAGCAGCGCGCGGGTCACGTCCAGCCTCTCGCCGAAGTGGCCGAGGGCATGACTAACCCCGGCGGCGAGAACGACCACGCCCAACAGCATCGGGATGTACGAGTAGAAAAACCCTCCGAGCGCTTTCCGGAGCCGAGAACTGGAATCGCTGGCGATCAAGGCCCGTTCAGCGAGATGGTCATCGGCGAGGAAATAGGTCCACCACAGCTCCGGCTAGACCCACCCCCAAGACAACTCCGAGGTAACTGCCGAGATCGAGGGTGAGCTCACCAAGCCCGAACCCGACGGCGACTACCGATTCTCCCAATGCGACGATGAGGAGCAAACCGTGACGTTCGACCAGGTGAAAACTGTGGAGGACGTAGCCGGTGACCGGCTCGGCGGCCGGCCCACGGTGGCAGCGAGATACTGCGCTCCAAGGGGCACGAGCCACAGGCCATACCTGAAGCCACCATCGACAAAGCTGGCCGCGATCAGCGCCGCGGCGCCGAGGAGGTTGAACGGGGCGAACCGGATCACCTCCCGGCCCGCTGACTCGGCATACAAACCAGCATGAACCAACACCACCATGAGATAGCCCAACCCAATCGCCAGTCCGGCGTCACCGAACGCTCCCGGAGCTGCGAGAGCGCAAACCATGAACCCGGCCATTGCCGCGATCAGCAAAAGTCGGCGATGGGTGTTTTCCGGTGGGACTTGGTTGGTGAGCCAGGCGTAGCCGCCGTACATCCAGAACAGGACGACGAAAATCAGCAACACCTGACCCGCGGTCTCCCAGGTCGGGTTGCTCTCCAGTAGCGAGGTCAGTTGGGTGAGCATGAAC
>Ga0136616_10001483_pt1 | contig 12330 bp, 11 predicted proteins | sample AntDrymUQ2992106_2_FD_106648 | JGI IMG/M metagenome (GOLD analysis project Ga0136616, IMG submission 106648) | Polar desert sand microbial communities from Dry Valleys, Antarctica - metaG UQ299 (21.06) | ecosystem: Environmental > Terrestrial > Soil > Desert | place: Antarctica: Dry Valley...
CGACGACGCGCACCAGGTCGCCGTACTTCTCCCCGAAGAGCATCATGGCCCCGAGGTTGCGGGCCTCATCCAAAGTAGTCGAGTAGTAACGGACGGGCTGGTTCTCGGTGATCTTGAGCAACCCCAACTCCTGAACCCGCCGCAGTTCGTCTTCGCCTACTTTGCCGGAGTAGCGATAATCGAAACGCAGCCGGTCGGGACCGACGTAGCTGCCGGCCTGCGTGACCTCTTTCCCGAGCACGGCCCTCAAGGCCCAGTGCAGGATGTGGGTCGCGGTGTGGTTGGCCTCTATCTGCTGACGCCGGACGCGGTTTATGGAGGCCGTGACCACCTCGCCGGCCTCGATGGCCCTTCGCTCGGTCCTGGCGCGGAGAACCTGGTAGTCCCCGGCCGGGATGGCGTCCACGACTTCGAGTTGGGCCCGGTCAGAGGAGATCCAACCCTCGTCCGCCACCTGCCCGCCGCCCGTGGCGTAGAACGGGTTCTCCGCGAGTACGACGAAAATTTCGTCGTCCGTGCCGGGCACGGGCTCGGAGGCCAGGATCCTGGTCTCCACCTGCTCGCGCTCGTAGCCGACGAAACGGCTCTTGATCTCCCTATCCCGGAACGCCGCCACGATCCTCTCGTGACCCTGCATAGCCTCGCGGCCGCGCTCCCGCTGTCCGGCCATCGCCCGCTCGAAGCCCGCCTCATCAAGCGAGATGCCGCGCTCCGCCAACACCTCCCGCGTCACCTCCACCGGGAAACCGTAGGTATCGTGCAGCATGAAGGCGATTTCACCGGGAAAATTGCCGCCGTCCAGACGCCCGATCTCCGCCTCCAGAAGCTCCATCCCCGAGTGATAGATGTCTATGAACCGTGCGGCTTCGACCGTGACGATCCTGCCTATATCCTCACGCGACGCCACGAGTTCGGTATAGAAATCGCCCATCTCGTCAACGACCGCGCCGGCGACCCCGGAGATCCGCTCCGCGCCCATCCCGAGCCGCACGTAAGCCTCCCGCGTCGCCCGGCGAATTATGCGCCGGAGTACGTACTCGCGGCCCTGATTGCCCGGACGCACGCCATCTGCGATGAGGAAGGCCATGCCGCGAGAGTGGTCGGCGAGGATGCGTAGCGAGCGGTCGGTAGTCTCCGAGTCTCCTATGGAGACGCCCGTGTATTCCCTGACTCTCTCGAACATGGGGGCGTAGAGGTCGGTGTCGTAGACGTAGCGAACCCCCTGGACCACGGCGGCGGTTCGCTCCAGGCCCATGCCGGTATCTATGCCCGTCTTGCTCAAAGGGACGAACGACCTGTCCTTTAGCTGCTCGTACTGGTTGAAGACTAGGTTCCATATCTCCAGGAAACGTGGGTCTCCCTCATCGCCTCCGGGGCCGTACTTCGGATCTTCGAGCGGATCACCGAGACCGGACTCTTCGCCGTAGTCGTAGTAGATCTCCGAGCAGGGGCCGCATGGACCCGTCTCGCCCGGAGGCCCCCACCAGTTCTCGCTCTTGGGGAGGCCGAAGATTTTCTCCTCAGGCACCCCGACGCCCATCCAGAATTCTTTCGCCTGGAGATCTTCTGGCGCGTCCTCGTCACCCTCGAAGATCGTGATCCAGAGCCGCTCGGGCGGGATGCCCAGTTCCTCTGTCAGGAACTCCCAGGCCCACCCGATGGCCTCTTTCTTGAAGTAGTCGCCGAAGGAGAAGTTGCCGAGCATCTCGAAGAAGGTGAGGTGGTGCCGGTCGCCGACGTTCTCGATGTCAACCGTGCGGAAGCATTTCTGGGCGCTCATCGCGCGCGGAGTGGCCGGTCTGTCCTGCCCGAGGAAGTAAGGGATGAACTGCTGGACCCCTCCCGTGGTCAGGAGGACGGTCGGGTCGTCGTGCGGAACCAGGGACGCGCTAGGGTAGAGACGGTGGCCCCGCTCCCCGAAGAAATCAAGGTACTTCTGGCGGATGTCGCTGCTTTTCATATGGGGTTATTGTACTTTTCTAGGGCTTCTTTTCCAGTTCCGTGAGCTCGCGCCGGAGGTCCTCGATGGCGCGCCGCAGCAGGCGGCTGACGTGCATCTGGCTGACGCCGATGCGGTCGGCGATCTCGGTCTGCGTCTTGCCCTCGTCGAAGCGGAGCTTGAGAATGGTCTGTTGCTGGTCCCTGAGCAACTCCATGGCCGAGCGCAGGAGCAGCTTGTCCTCTATCCCCTCTATGGGGGAATCGTCATCGGCCTGCAAGTCTATGATGGTGTCGCCATCGAAGTCTTCCTGGTTAACGGGCGCGTCGAGGCTGTTCGTGTTGTAGGCGCGGCCCAGGGTGAGGGCCTCGGCGACGCTCTCCTCGTCGGCGTTCAGGGTGCGGGAGAGGTCTTCGATGGTCGGAGACCGCCCTGACCTCACCGTCTCGTCCCGAATAGCCTCCTTGGCCGACTGGCGCAGTTCCTGGAGGCCGCGGGGAACTCGCATCGCCCAGCCCTTGTCCCGGAAGTAGCGTTTGATCTCCCCGAGAATATTCGGCGTGGCGTAGGTGGAGAACTCGATCTGACGGTCCACGTCGAAACGGTCAACGGCTTTGATCAGGCCGACGGACGCGACCTGCACCAGGTCGTCCACCGGCTCACCACGTCCGGCGAACTTGCGCGCCAGGAATTCCACCAATGGAAGCTGCTCCTGTATGACCTGCTCGCGGGCGCGCCGGTCGCCTTCCTTGTGATAGCGCACGAGCAATCGCCGGGTGCGCACCTTGTCCGGCCGCCGATAGCGCCGCATCAAGATACTAGCTCAACCACCTTTCGCCATCCAGATTCCGGCTCCTCGACCTCCGCGACGACGCTCTCCTCGCCCAGAGAGAACCGGTAGCAGGTCAGTCCTGCCTCCTGCGAATGATAGCTTTCCAGTAACTCCACGGCCTCATCCAGGCCGCCGACCCCGACCCTGGCGCGCATCGCCATGCCGGCCATCACGAGCCCGACGCACGAACGGAACTCGGTGGCAGGCGGTATCGTGAGATATGTGTATTCAGTGGCTTCCGCCGTAGGCAAGTTCGACTCCTTCTCGCGCTCGTAGCCGAAGGTCAGGTCTGTTTTTCTTGATCGCTACGCCCGGACGATTGCCCGGCGTCTTTCGGCCCGGCATCCGGGGACTCTTCCGCCGGGCCTTCGCCGGGAACAGATTGTACGTCCCGGATGGGGTGCTGGCCGCCGTGCTGCTCGAGGTCGCGCAGGATCTCCCTGCGCCGCTCCGAGGACGCCGTGCGTCCGGCGGAGATCGCACTCTCGACCCTCCGGCGTACGGTGACGGGCAGGTCGCGCGCCGCGCCTGGCAGCTTCTTGCGAAGCTCCTCGTTCGTCGCGTAGACCGTACCGGCGACCCCGATCAAGGCTCCAGCCACCAGCTTGCCCCAGCCCGGCATCCTCTAGCCCCCCTCTTTCGGCTTGTTCTCGCCCTTGAAGAGGGTCCCGATCCCGCGTGACAGCCCAGCGGTCGCCGAGGAAAGCCGGATGACTCCTCCCCGAACACCCTGGGTAATGACGGTGGTTGTCTGGTCAAGCTCCCCGGTTATGCCGGCCACGTCGCCTACCGCAGTGTCGAGCTGGCCGAGCTGGCTGTTTATGTTGTCCACCGTTACGTGGGTCTTTCCAAGTAGCGGCACCACCTGCTCGGAGACTTCCTTGATCGTCTGCTCCGTGGTGGAGAAGATCCTGGCTAGCCGCAGGAACAGCCAGGCGAGCACGAAGAACGCCACGGCGATGCCGCCGAAGAGCAGTCCCTTCATTAGCTCCACGAAAACGTCCAACCCTGTCGCACCTCCAGCCTACGTCCCAGTACACCCGGATTATACTGATGTTACGAAGCACCGCTCACACGGGTTTCATGCCTGCGATCCTAAGATCCGCTACGCGCTACCACGCCCCCGGCGGCGACCCGATCTCCGTCCCCGGTGTAGAAGACCGCCGATTGCCCTGGAGCCACGCCCATCACAGGCTCCGCGAGCCTCGCCACCAACTCGCCGTCTTCTAGCTCCTCGATCTCGCACTCGACGGGCGAGCCGTTGTAGCGCACCTGAACGGAGCGGGCCTCCTCCGGCGGAAGGAACCAGTTCAGGTCCCGCACGCGCACCTCCCTGACCTCCAGTTCCTTTCGCCGTCCGACCACGACCTGCTTGCTCCGGGGCCGCACCTCGGTGACGTAGAGCGGCGTATTGGCGGAGACGCCGATGCCGCGCCGCTGCCCGACGGTGAAGTCAACCACGCCCGCGTGCCGTCCCAGGATCTTTCCCGAACCGTCCACGACCTCGCCTGGCTCGGCCGCGACCTGCTTGCGGACGAACTTGCGGTAATTGCCGTCGGGGATGAAGCAGATATCCTGGCTCTCGGGGGTGTACGCGACGGCGAGGCCGCGATCTTCGGCGATCCGGCGTACTTCAGTCTTCTCGTAGTCACCGAGCGGTAAGACCGTCCGCGCCAAAAGGTCCTTCGGTATCGGCCAGAGGACGTAGGTCTGATCCTTCGTCGCGTCCTTCGGGCGGGCGAGCGCCGGTCCTTCATCACTTTCGGCGACGCGGGCGTAGTGGCCGGTGGCGACGTGGTGGAAGCCCAGCCCGTCGGCCAGGAAGGCGGCGGCGTGGAACTTGACGTGGGCGTTGCAGGCGACGCAGGGGTTGGGGGTCCGGCCCCGCTCGTAGGAGCCGACGAAGTCGCGCATCACGCGCTTCTGGAACAGGTCCTTGAGGTTCAGCGTGAAGTGCGCAAGGCCCATGCGGTGCGCGGTATCCCGCGCGAACAGAACCGTGTCCGGCGAGCAGCACGACCGGCTGCCCTTCTCTCCATCGTGCAGCCTGAACGTCACGGCCGCGACCTCGTATCCGGCTTCCTTGAGCAGCAGCGCGGTGACGGCCGAGTCCACCCCGCCGCTCATCGCCGCGACGACGGTCTTGCCGCCGCCGGCGCCGTTTCCGCCGTAGCCCTCGACGAGCAAGGCGCCCGCCTCGCGGTTCCAGTAGTCCTCGAAAGCCTTGTGGAGGGCGTCCAAGACGAGCGTGAGCGCGTGCTCCTTGCCCGCGGGCAGAGGTCCGCCGAGAGCGTCCCGGATGTCTTCTTTCGAGACGCGCGCCGCCTCGAGCAAGGTCTTGCCGCCGACCAGATCCGACAGCGCGGACCCTGCGGCGATGCACGCGGCACATCCGTAGACCTTGTAGCGAACATCCGCTAGGCCGTTGTCTTCGATCTGGACGCTAAACCGCGCGATGTCGCCACACGCGGCATCACCGGACTCGCCAACGCCGTTGGAATCGTTGAGATCGCCGACGTTGCGAGGACGGACGAGATGCTCTATGACTTCGGGTTTGTAGCTTTCAGCCATCAGCTTTCAGCTTTCAGCTTTTTTGGCGTGACCCGTACGCCAGGCGTATGTGGCGCCGGCTTGTTCGTAACGTGGCTCCAGTTCACAGGTCGGTCGTCTCCTTCGGGTGTGCCGATCATTGCCCTTCAGCTGATGGCTGATTGCTGACAGCGGCCGGCTTCGCCGGCCCAAATGGTGAGAGCTCGCGCAGTTGCGTGGCGGCCGTGGTGAAGGCTTCGAGGAAGCCGTCTATCTCTCCGGCGGTAGTGTCTTTGCCGACCGAGATCCTGACCGCCGAGAACGCTTCGTGCTCGCCCTGTCCCATCGCCAGCAACACCGGAGACGCCTTGTGGCCGCCGGATGCGCACGCGGAACCGCTCCCGACCTCGTATCCCAAAGCATCCAGTAAGAGAACGAGGCTCTCCGCCTCGATGCCCTCGACCGTCAGATGCACATTGTTCGAGAGACGCCTTTCCGCGTGTCCATTGGGCGACACGCCCGGCAGCGCCGTGGCGCCAGCGATCATGCGATCGCGCAGCCCGGTCTCGTGCCGAACCCGTTCGTCCAACTCTTCCCGAGCCAGACGCGCCGCCACGCCGAGCCCCACGATGCCAGCCACGTTTTCGGTGCCGCATCTGAGACCTTTCTCCTGACCTCCGCCGAAGACGACGGGTTCGAGGCTCACCCCGCCGCGGACATAGAGGGCTCCGGCGCCCTGCGGCCCGTAAAACTTGTGTCCTGATAGAGCGAGCGTCGAGACGGGAATTCGCTCCACGTCTATCGGCGCGCGCCCGGCGGCCTGCACAGCGTCGGCGTGCAGCGGCACTCCCCGCTCCGCGCAGATTCCGGCCAGCTCTCGCATGGGCTGGATCGTGCCGACCTCGTTGTTCGCCCACATCACGGCGGCGAACGCGGTGCCGGGGCGCAGCGCGGCGGCCATCTCATCCGGGTCCACCAGGCCGTCACCGTCCACCGCGAGCCGGGTCACCTCCCAGCCAGAGCTTTCGAGGTGGCGCACGGTCTCGCGCACCGCCGCGTGCTCCACCGCCGAGATGACGACGTGGCGTTTTCCGCTATCCTCGGCGGCTCGGGCCAGCCCCAGAAGCGCCAGGTTGTCCGCCTCCGTGCCGCCGCTCGTGAAGAAGATCTCACCGGCGGAAGCGCCGATGAGCGAGGCCACGGATTCGCGGGCCTCCTCGATGGCCTCGCGCGCAGCGGCCCCAGAAGCGTGCAGCGAAGAGGGGTTACCGCGCCGTCCATTCAAGTGTGGAAGCATAGCCTCGAGGACCCGTCCGTCTAGCGGGGTGGTGGCGGCGTGATCCAGGTAAACGCGATCATCGTTCATCCGCCCGAGTTTAACCCACGCCGCCGAAATTGCATCCCGAGGTTACAGGCGCCAGGCATCGGGTTTCAGGTCTTTGAACCAGAGGAGTTCGAAGGTCAGATAAGCGTCACCCTCGACGGGCCTCCAGGTACCGCCTCGTCATCTGCCTGAAGCCCATAACCTGATGCCTGCAACCTTCTAAACCGTGAAGGTGTTGGCGACGGCTCCGCCCGAGTCAATGAGGGCGAGTTGGTCGCCTGGGGCGATTTGCAGGGCGTCGCCGCCCTCGAAGACGCCCTCCACGCGGTCTCCGTCGGCGTCAACGACGCTCGGGAGGCGGCCCACGGAGGCGCTCTCGCCTGGCTGTATTAGGACGTCGCCGTTGATCTGGACGCCCACCGAATCCGGGTTGACCTCGCCGGACTCGGGGTCGAGCAGGCGCAGGCTGAAGCCCTGAAGGTTGACCTCCTGACCGCTCTGGTTGGCGATGGTGACGTACTCCAGGCCGCCCCCACTGTCCGTAAGCTCCAGCTGTTCGATCTGTACGTCCACGTCGCTGGTGTTGCTCTCGACTTCGGTGGCCGAGAGGTCGAAGAGCGCCTGGCTGAGGACGGCTCTCGGCGTGTATCCCTGAAACAGGTTGTCTATGACGTACTGCTCGCCGCTTGGCGCCAGGGTCACCACGTAGGGCGTGATCCCCACTCCGAGCTGGGCGGCGAGCGTCCCGTATTGTCCCTGATTCAGGCCCTCACTCGTCTCGGCGGCGCCGGGGTTGGTTATCTCGTAGGTAAAGAACTCTATCGTCGGGTACTGCTGGTTCAGCCTGTCCATTGACCGTTGGACCTTGGCGTCGGGCTGCAAGCCCTGCGGGTAGAACGGGTCCTTGCTCTCCTTGTAGAACTGGACCGCGATCAGGGCGCGCCTCTGGTACGCGGCCCGGAACTCCGGCGGGACCGGCTGCTCCATGTTCAGGACGAACGGCGTATCCTGGAACGTCTCGGCCTGCCCGGCCCCCACGGTAGCGGCCGCCGCCGACGCGGTGGCTGCCGCCGTGGGCACCGCGCTGCTCGTCGCGGTGGACGGCGGGGAACTGGCGGTGTCGTCGCCCCCACCGCATCCGGCGATCAGGAAAGCCATCAGTGCAAGCGTCGGAAGCAGAGCGGCCCTCAAAGACAAATCCTCGACCCCATCCCCTAGTATGCGCAACTATCGCATTCGGCCGGCCACTCGAAGGTCCTCCCACGCGCCCGGCCCAGAACCATTCGCAAAGTTACCATAGCCACGATGAGGCCGCAATCGGGGTGCAGAGAGTACGGCGCCGGCAACGGCCGCACCACGACGCGGGGTTTGTTCTACCATTGAGTCAGCAAGGTTCCACGCAAAGAGGAGGGCGCTTGAACCCTTACAGGACACACACGGCGGGCGAGCTACGGGCGGAGAACGCCGGGGAGCGGGCACGGCTCGCGGGATGGGTACACCGCCGCAGGGATCACGGAGGTTTGATCTTCATTGACCTCCGCGACCGGTGGGGGATCACGCAGGTGACGTTCGACCCGGAACGAACCGAACTGTTCGCCGCCGCCGAGAAGCTGCGCCCGGAGTGGTCCATCTCCATCGAAGGCGAGGTGACCCGCCGTCCCGAAGGAAACGAAAACCCTGAACTTCCGACCGGCGAGATCGAAGTCGAAGCGAACGAATTGCGCGTGCTCAACGAGAGCGCGACGCCGCCGTTCGAGATCGACCGCGAGCGGGAAGTGGATGAGATCCTGCGCCTCAAGTACCGGTACCTGGACCTGCGCCGTGCCCGCATGCGCGACAACATCCTGTTCCGCCACCGCGTCGTCAAGCACATGCGCGACTACCTGGACGAGCGCGGATTCGTGGAGATCGAAACTCCCCTCCTGACCGCCTCCACGCCGGAAGGCGCCCGCGACTATCTGGTGCCGGCCCGCCTGTATCCGGGGCAGTTCTACGCGCTGCCGCAGTCGCCACAGCAGTTCAAGCAACTCCTGATGGTGGCCGGTTTCGAGCGGTACTTCCAGATCGCACGCGCCCTGCGCGACGAGGACCAGCGCGGCGACCGCCAACCCGAGCACACCCAACTCGACCTGGAGATGAGCTACACGACCCAGGACGAGGTGCTCGACCTGATCGAAGGTCTGTATATAGAGATCGTGGAGGACTTCTCCGGCAAGAAGCTCCTCACCAAACCCATCCCCCGCCTCACGTACGCCGAGGCGATGTCCCGCTTCGGCTCCGACAAGCCAGACCTCCGTTTCGGCCTCGAACTGAAGGACGTGTCAGAAGTCGTGCGCACCTCCGAATTCAAGGTGTTCCGGGGGGCTGTCGAGGCTGGCGGGTCCGTTCGCGGCATCGCGGCCGGCGGGCTCGGGGACCTCTCGCGCCGGGAAATAGACGAGCTAACCTCCGTGGCCGCGACCGGCGGCGCGCGCGGGCTCGCCCACTTCCGCGTCGAAGAAGACGGACTCTCCGGCCCGGTGACGAAGTTTTTCTCGGATGAGGAGCAGGAATCTTTGCGGGAGAGGCTCGGGGCGCGGCCGGGGGATTGGATGTTCTTCGTCGCCGACCGGGACCCCGTCGTATTCGCGAGCCTCAACTTGCTGCGATTGCACTTCCGGGACCGGCTCGAGCTCGTGGACCCCGGCACTTTAGCGTTCTGCTGGATCACGGACTTCCCCCTCTTCGAGTGGAACGAGGAAGAGGAGCGCGTGGACCCGATGCACCACATGTTCACGATGCCCCGTGAAGAGGACCTTCCGCTGCTTGACACCGACCCGCTGAAAATTATCGGCCAGCTCTACGACCTGGTGGCGAACGGCAGCGAGCTATTGTCCGGAAGCATCCGGATTCACCGCCCGGACCTCCAGCGGAAAGTCCTCGGCGTCATGGGCATGGATGAGGAAGAGGCGAACCGGCGCTTCGGCGCGATGCTCACGGCCTTCCGATACGGTGCTCCGCCGCACGGGGGCATAGGAGCCGGCATTGACCGCCTCATCACGGTCCTCAAGGATGAGCCCAACATCCGCGAGGTCATGGCGTTCCCCAAGACCCAGGCCGCCCGCGACGAGATGATGGACGCACCTGGACCAGTCACCGAAGCGCAACTCACAGAACTGGGCATCAGCGTACGCCCGCGCAGGAAGAAACCCGGTGAGGACTGATCCTCCGGGATTAGAAAGCCCGCCGATAGGGAAGCCTCTACGAGATGTTTCGCGCCGTGGAAGGCAAAGCAAAGGGCAGTGTGACCGGGTCCGGATTGGACGACTCCGGGATCTTCCTGACCTTCGACGACGGCCCCGACCCCGTATGGACGCCGAAGGTGATCGAGGCGTTGCGGATCGCGGACACGACGGCCACCTTCTTCGTGATAGCGCCACTCGCCCGGAATTTTCCGCGCCTGATCTCCGAAATGCAAAGCACGGGATACGCCATCGGCCTGCACTGCACCCGCCACGTCCGTCACACGGAGATGACCCGCGAAGAAGTCGAGGACGACGTCCGCCTCGGCCTCCATGCACTCGACACCCTGGGCATAGCGCCCCGGCTCTGGCGTCCGCCGTGGGGCGTCCTCGCCCCGTGGACGGCGGCCATCGCGGAGGACTTCGGCCTGACGCTCGCCCCGTGGACGGCAGACACCCACGACTGGCGTGGAGACAACGCGCAGGCGATGCTCCACGCTATCTCCCCCGCGCTCGGCCCGGACGCCGTTGTCCTCATGCACGATGGGCTCGGCCCCGGAGCCTTGCGCTCCGGCTGCGAGGAGACGGTACGCCTCATCGGCAGCCTCGTCGAGCAGGCGCGGTCACTCGGCCTCGAGCCCGCCGCCATGAGTGAGGATACCGTGGCCGCGCTCACGAAGGCGGTCCCTTGACTCGCGCAAGGAGCCGGTCGCGGACGGCGCCTGGTTTGCGCTCCGCGCTCGAAGGCATTCGTGTGGGGGCCGCCGGCCGCGACGCTAACCCTGGTTTTCCGAAAGCTCCGTTCCAGTCGCTCGCCGACGCTGGCGTCCTCGCCTTTCCCGTCCCTGACCCCGTATCAGAGAGCGGGCGGCGAGCATCTTTTTCGGATGAGTGGCGGGTTCTGCGGGCCGTCGCCGCAGCAGACGGCTCGGTGGGGCGCATCCTGGACGGTCACCTCAACGGCACCGAGCGTCTGGCGGCCCTCGCGCCGGAGCCCCTCCGGTCTGAGGACCTCGAAGCGGTCGCCTCCGGCGAACTGCTCCTCGGCGTCTGGGGGGCGGACCCGATCCCCGGCGAAGGAGACCCGGCGCGCCTGACGCACATCACAAGAGGGCTGGCCATCGAGGGTGTCAAGACCTTCTGCAGCGGCTCGACGGGCCTCGATCGGGCGCTGGTCGCGGTGCGGGGATCGGACGGTTCGGGACCGCCGCTTCTGGCGTACGTGGACCTCGACGGGAGCGTGGAGAGAGACGAAGGCTGGTTCCGGGGGGCCGGCATGGGCTCGTCTGAGAGCCATCGCGTCATCTTCCATGGGACGCCGGTCCTCGCGGTGCTCGGCGAGCCCGGAGAGCTGATCCGGGAGCCATATTTTTCGCGCGACGCGGTGCGGACGGCCGTCACCTGGGCCGGTATCGCCGACACCGCCGTGGAGGCCGCGCTCGCCACGCTCGCCGCGAAGTCGGGCGAAGACCCCGACGACATAGTCTCCCTGGCAGCTGGAAAGATGCTCGCGGCACAAGGGACGATGGACCGGTGGTTGGAGCACGCATCCCGCTTCGCCGACGCGGATCCGGCAGCCTCGATGTCCTCGTTCTCCATCCACCTGCGGGAGTCCGTCGCGTCCGCATGCCGCACCATCCTGGACGAAGCCGCCCGGGCCGTCGGCTCCCACCCGTTCGCCGTGGCCGGGGATCTTGACCGCGCCCGGCGCGACCTGGAACTCCTCCTCCTCCAACACCGCCTCGAACCTGCTCTCGCCCGCGCCGGACGGCAGGCCATACGGGACCGGGCAAGAACGGAAGACGGTACGAATGGCTGATCCCCGGACGACGCAAAGCCGGACAGCTTGTTTCCCGGTGTCCGTGAAGGGCGTGCTGACAAACGAAGGACGGGTCGTGCTCCTGAAAAACGAGCGTGGGGAGTGGGAGCTACCCGGAGGAAAGCTCGAAGACGAAGAGACGCCGGAGAATTGCGTCGAGCGGGAGATCGAAGAAGAACTAAACCTCCGCGTGACGGCCGGCCCGGTCCTGGACGCCTGGGTCTACCGGATTCCGTCCGCGGGCAACGTGCTCGTCGTTGCGTATGGATGCAAGACCGGGGACACAGCCCCTCCGAGACACAGCGAAGAACATCAAGCCGTGAGACTCTTCGGCCCGGACGAACTGGAGGACATCCCCATCCCGGACGGATACCGGCGGGCCGTCGGAACGTGGTTCGAGCATTCGGGCGGAGGTTGCGCGTGAGGGAGCGTCTGGACCGGGACTACTTCGAGGAACTCTACGCTGGCTCCCGTGACCCGTGGGAGTTCGAGACCAGCGGCTACGAGCGCCGCAAGTACGCCCGAACGCTTGAGGCGCTAGATGGACGCCGTTTCCGGCACGCGCTGGAGGTAGGCTCGTCCATCGGGGTCTTCACCGCCATGCTCGCGCCCTTGTGCGACGAACTGCTCGCCGTGGATACCTCCGAGCGCGCCGTCACCGAAGCG
>Ga0136616_10001487_pt1 | contig 12314 bp, 14 predicted proteins | sample AntDrymUQ2992106_2_FD_106648 | JGI IMG/M metagenome (GOLD analysis project Ga0136616, IMG submission 106648) | Polar desert sand microbial communities from Dry Valleys, Antarctica - metaG UQ299 (21.06) | ecosystem: Environmental > Terrestrial > Soil > Desert | place: Antarctica: Dry Valley...
CCCCTGGCGGTCCACCCTCCTCGGCCCACCCGTCGTTGTCGGTGCGGTCACCGCCCTGGTGCTCGCCGCGGATGTGGTCACCGGGGCGCGGCTGCAGCTGGACGGCCTGCTCGGGTACTCCCCGCTGGACGCCGGCCGGTTCTACGGGCTGGGCAATGTCGGCTTCGCGATCCTCGCCACCGGCGCGCTGCTCGCCGCCACCGGCCTCGCCGACGCGCTGACCCGGCGCGGTCACTCCCGCCGGACGGCCGCGGTGGCCGTCTGCGCGCTCGGGTTCGCCGCCGTGGCCGTCGTCGGCGGGCCGGGGTGGGGCAACGACGTCGGCGGCGCCGTGGCGCTCCTCCCCGGGGTCGCACTGCTCGGGGTCATGGTGGCCGGCGTCCGGGCCCGCAGCCGGAAGGCGGGGGTCGCGGCCCTGGCCGCGGTTGCCGCGCTGTCCGTGGCGTTGGTCGTCGCGCTGGCCACGCTCGACCTGCTCCGTCCGCCGGAGCGTCGTACGCATCTCGGCCGGTTCGCTGCGCAGCTACTCGACGGCGACGCGGCAACGGTCCTCACCCGCCGGGTCACGGCCAGCCTCGAGGCGCTGACCGCCAGCCCGCTCACGCTCATCGTGCCGCCGGTGCTGCTGCTGCTGGCGCTGGCCGTCACCCGCCCGAACCGCTTCGGCGGCAGCGCGTGGGTGGAGGCGTACGCCGCGGCGCCGCTGCTGCGGGCAGGACTCGCGGCGGTTCTGCTCACCTGGGTGGTCGGGGCCTTGGTCAACGACTCCGGAGTGGTCATCCCGGCGGTGGCGCTGCTCCTCGCGGTGCCTTGGATGATGGCGTGCCTCGCCGGGGCGTACCGCGGTGTCAGCGGGGCCGACGACGTCGGCGGCGGCGCAGCAGCGCCCACCCCACGTGGGCGTACTGCCGTGCTCGGTGGACCCGACCGGACAGGTCCGCCGCGCTGACCCGGTGCTCGAGCGGCACGCTCACCTCGACGACGCGATAGCCCCGGTGCAGCAGGTCCACCGTCAGCGCCGTCTCCACCCCGAACCCGTAGGCCAGCGGCCGGGCCGCCTCGAACGCCTCACGGGTGAGGCAACGCTGGCCGGACAGCGGCTGCGTCGGCGTCCATCCGGTGGCCCGCTCGATCCCCGCCCGGGACAGTCGGACCACCCGCCCACGCCCGCCTGGCACTCTGCCGTCGACGCGGCGCTGCGGGGGCAGCACAGCGACCGTCATGTCCACCTCCCCGCGCTGCACCGGCGCCAGCAGCGGGCCGGCGTACCGGGCGGAACGGCCAAGATCCGCGTCGAGGAACAGCAAGTGCCGCGCCGCGGCCGTGTCGCCAGCGACATCGGATGCGGCCACCGCCGCAGCCCCGGTCTCCAGCGCCGCTCCCTTGCCGCGGTTGCGACGGTGCCGGCGGACGACCGCCCCGGCCTCCTCCCCCAGCTGCGCGGTGGCGTCCCGCGAGCCGTCGTCGACGACCACCACCATGTCGACGCCGGGCAGCGTGTAGGCCGACCGGACCGTATCCCCGATTCGCTCCGCTTCGTCCCGAGCCGGGATGACGACTGCAACGGCTCCGGCCGGTGCCGGCCTGGTTGCCTCACCCGCCCGGCGGCCTACGCGGTCCATGGCGGCACGGTTCCCGGCCGCCGGTGCGCGAACCGGTCAGCTGACGCCCAGCGGGATCTGGATGACGAACCGACAGCCGGGTCCGTCGTTGGACACGGAGATCTGACCGTCGTGTGCCTGCACGATCCCCTGGGCAATCGCCAGGCCGAGCCCGGCCGCGCCCTCGTGGTGCGGCCGCGACGATTGGCCCCGGAAGGCCACGTCGAACACGTGCGGCAGCTCTTCCGGCGGGATGCCGCCGCAGCCGTCGGTGACTTCCAGCGAAGCCGTGCCGCCGTTGACGGCCGCCACGACCTCAACGGACCCGTCAGCTGGTGTGTGGCGCACCGCGTTGGTGAGCAGGTTGCGCAGCGCGCGGCCGAGCTCGACCGGGTCGACGTGGACTGGCACGGCGGGCACCGCCCGGCCGGCCAACCGAACGCCCTTCTCCCTGGCCAGTGGGTCGACGCTGTGCAGCGCTTCCTCGACCAGGTCGGGAAGGCCCACCCGGCGCGGCTTGAGCCGTAGCGACCCCTGCACCCGCGACAGCTCGAACAGGTCGCTGACGAGGTCGTTGAGCTGGTCGACTTCGGCTCGTATCTGTGCGTGGTAGCGGGTCACGGTGGCCGGGTCGGCCACCACGCCGTCCTCGAGTGCCTCGGCCATGGCGCGCAGCCCTGCCAGCGGCGTACGCAGGTCGTGACTGATCCACGCAACCAACTGGCGGCGGCTCTCCTCGAGCATCCGCTCCCGCTCGCGGGCCTCGACGAGGCGCCGGTCGGCCACGGTCAGGCTGTCCGCGACCGCGGCGAGCTCTGCGGTGGGTGGCTGTCGCGGCGGGGGTTGAAAACCGTCGCCTACCGTGGCGGCGGCGACCGCCAGATCACACCCAGCCTGCCCGACCCGGCGGCCGAGCAGGGCGGCTATCCCAGCTCCGGTGATCAACGAAAGCACGACGACGACCAGTGCCACCACGACGTCGTGGCCGTTGAAGAACATGACCGCCGCAGCGACCGCGACGGCCGCGGCGACCGTGAGCTGGGCAACCACGCCGGCGACGGTGACGAGGGTGCTCAAGGACCGACGGCGTAGCGCGCTGAACGCGCCGGCACCGAGCAGCAGCCCCGCCGCTGCGCAGCCCAACGTGATGGCGGCGACCAGCAGCGCGTCCACCAGCCGGATCATCAGGCGGCCGTCATCTCGTAGCGGTAGCCGACCCCCCACACGGTGACGATGCGGCGGGGCTGCGACGGGTCGTGCTCCACCTTCTCCCGCAGCCTGCGTACGTGGACGGTCACTGTCGACTCGTCCCCGAACTCCCAGCCCCAGACCTGTTCCAACAGCAGCCGCCGCCCGAAGACCTGCCTCGGGTGGCGCAGCAAGAAAGCCAACAGGTCGAACTCGCGCAGGGTGAGCCGCAGCGGGCCTCCGCCGAGCGAGGCCTCGTGCGCCGACAGGTCCAGGATGAGGTCACCGTCGCGCAGTACGCCGCTGCCCCGGTTGCGCCCCATGGGGGCCACCGCCGCCCGCCGCAGCACCGCCCGCACCCGCAGCACGAGCTCGCGCGGGCTGAACGGTTTGGTGATGTAGTCGTCGGCCCCCAGCTCCAGCCCCACGACCCGGTCGGTCTCCTCCCCAAGCGCGGTGAGCATGACCACGGGCACCGGAGCGGCCTGGCGCAGGCGTCGGCACACCTCCAGCCCGTCCAGACCGGGCAGCATCACGTCGAGGACGACGAGGTCCGGCATCGCCGTCCGGGCACGGCTGAGCGCCGTCACGCCGTCGGCGACCCACTCGACGTCGTGGCCATCGCGCGTCAAGTAACGACTGACCACGTCCGCGACTGTCGGATCGTCCTCGACGACGAGTACGCGGTTACCCATGAGTTCGCCCACCTCGCTGTCGACAACTGGAGGGTACGGCCGCATGTCCCGAGGTGCCGGAGTCGTCAGGGTTACGTAAGAGACCGCGCGCCCTGACAGGCCGGGGCCCGGGCTGCCGCGGGCCGCCCCCCGCCGTATGCGTGGCCGGTAATGTCCGCCCCATGACCAGCGGCCCAGGGGCGGACAGCGAGGTCGGCCGGCTGCGCACCGTCCTGCTGCACCGGCCGGGCCCCGAGCTCAAGCGGTTGACCCCCCGCAACAACGACAAGCTGCTCTTCGACGGTATCCCCTGGGTGGGGCGCGCCCAGGAAGAACACGACGCATTCGCCCGGGCGCTGCGCGACCGTGACGTCGAAGTGCTCTACCTCGTCGACCTGCTGCGAGAGACACTCGAGCTGCCCGCCGCGCGGGAGGCGGCCGTCGGGTCGGTGCTCAGCGACCCCCGCCTCGGTGCGACGCTGCGGGTCGTTGTGGGTGCCGCGCTGCATGATCTGCACCCCGATGATCTGGCGACAGCCCTCGTCGCCGGGCTCGCCCCCCAGGACCTGCCAACGGGATCCGGCCTGACGTACCGGCTCATGAAAGAGCACCAGTTCGTGGTGGACCCGCTGCCCAACCTGCTCTTCACCCGCGATTCCAGCGTGTGGGTCAGGGACCAGGTGGCGGTGACCAGTCTCGCCATGCCGGCGCGGATCCGGGAGACCACGTTGACCGGGACGATTTACGCCTACCACCCCCGCTTCGCGGGAAGCCAGCGGATCTACGACTCGCCGCTGGAGTCCCTGGAGGGTGGTGACGTGCTGCTGCTGACGCCCGGCGTGCTCGCCGTCGGTACCGGTGAGCGGACGACCCCGGCCGGGGTGGAGCGACTGGCCAACAATGTTCTTGCCGCCGGGGTGGCGCACACTGTGCTCGCCGTCCCCATCGCGCAGGACCGCGCCACCATGCACCTCGACACCGTCTGCACCATGGTGGATGTCGACGCCGTGGTGATGTATCCGAACGTCGCCGACCAGCTCGTCGCCTATGCGCTGACCAGCGCCGAGGATGGACTGCGGGTCGAGGGACCCGAACCGTTCCTGGTGGCCGCCGCCAAGGCCATGGGTATCGACACACTCCGCCTCATCGACACCGGCCTCGACCCGGTGACCGCGGAGCGCGAACAGTGGGACGACGGCAACAACACCTTGGCGATCGCCCCGCGGGTGTGTGTGGCCTACGAGCGCAACGTAGAGACCAACGCCCGGCTCGAGGAGGCCGGGATCGAGGTGGTGGCGATTGCCGGGAGCGAGCTCGGCAGCGGACGGGGCGGGCCGCGGTGCATGTCCTGCCCGATCACCCGAGACGCGGTGGTCACCGGCTGACGCCAGCTCAGCAGGCTGTGGTCAGCGCCCCACGGAGGTGGGTGACGGTACGCCGAGTGAGGCCCACACGGTCGTCTCGGACTCCAGTTCCTGCACGCCCCATTCCACGGCCAGCTTGTTCACGATGGCGAGCCCGCGCCCGCCGAGTGCGGACGGCGAGAATGCGTCCGCTCGTGGCTGCGTGGGCGAACCACCATCGGTGACCGCGATCTCGACGGTCTCACCCTGCAGCCGCCAGGCGGCCTTGATGCTGTCGTCAGGCAGCGGCCGGGCGTGCCGCACTGCGTTGCTCACCAACTCGGACAGGACTAGCAACGCGTCCCGCGTCCGGTCCTCGGAAAGCTGCCCGCGGGCGGCGGTCAAGAAGGCGAAACGGGCCTGCGCCACACCGAGCGGGCGGTGCGGAACGAGGACCGTGCCGGACCTGACCGTCGCCTCCACGGAGGCGCTGGACGCGTACGAACGTCCGGGCTGGCCCACGACCTGTTGGTTTCCCCCGCGAAAGCGGGCAGGAAACGACCGGAGCGGATACCCGTCAGTAGGGCAGCCGGGCGAGCACCTCGGCCGGTCGGTCGGTGATGAGGGCGTCAACGCCGAGGGAGAGGCACAGCTCGACGTCCGTGGGGCGGTTGACGGTCCACACGTGCACCCGGTTGCCGAACTGGTGCGCGCGCTCGACGTAGCGGGGGTGGGCGCGCAGGATCTCGATGTTCGGTCCGGCGGTGTGCACGCCACGCGGCAATGACCCGTCGCGAAACCGTACGGGCACCCGCTGCATGAGCAGCACAGTGCCGAGGCTGGGCGCCAGTTGGCGTATCCGACGCAGGCTCAGCTGGGAGAAACTCATGACCCGGACCGGCGAGTGCCCGCCCAGCCGCGGGTGCGCCAGGCCGAAGCGGTCGAGGAGGGTGACGAGGTGCTGCTCGACGAGCCCGGCGTAGCGGGTGGGGTGCTTGGTCTCCACGGCCAGCTCGACCGGCCGGTCAACGTCGACCACGAGCTCGAGCAGGCGCTCCAGCGTGAGCACCGCGCTGCGGTCGCGATCGGGCACCTCTGTCCCGCCCCCCGCCGTCTTCCACGAGCCGAAGTCGAGCTCGCTGAGGTCGGCGAGCTCCAGCGCGGACACCGGCCCCCGGCCGTTGCTGGTCCGGTCGACCCGCCGGTCGTGCACGCAGACCAGCACGCCGTCGCGGCTCAGTCGGACGTCGCACTCGAGGGCGTGCGCGCCTTCCTCGACGGCCTGCCGGTACGCCGCGAACGTGTGCTCGGCGACCGCACCGGAGGACCCGCGGTGGGCCACCACCCGCAGCTGACGCAGCGGCGGGGCGAGAGCTGGCATCACCACGACCCCATGGTGGACTTCGGCAGCCGTCCGAGCGGTGACGGCACGGAGGCGGGTAGGTGAAAAGTCATCGGCCAGCTACTTCAACTCGCCCGGCGTGGTTGCTTCGCACGGTCAAGGTTGCCAGCCGGTGCGCCGAAGAAACCACAGATGGTGCGACGTTGCCGCCGGAGCCCCCGCTGGGATCACCCCTGGGGCCGCCTGCTGACGACCGGGACCGGTGCGGTGGCCCTCACGCTGGGCGTCGGACTGTTGCCCGCCCCTGCCGGTGCAGCTCCGGTCACCACCATGGTCACCGAGGGCGCCACCCGCGCCGACCAGCGCATCGCCCGCAAGCTCACCTCCCGGGTCGACGCCCCTCGCCTCGGTGACTACGTCACCGGGCTCGTCCTGGACCGCAAGAAGGGGCGGGTGGTGTGGCAGCAGGGTGGCGACTCCCAGCGGCTACCGGCGTCGACCACCAAGCTGGTGACCGCACTGGCCGCGCTGCGCACCTTCGGGACGGAAAAGCGCTTCAGCACCACGGTGGTGCAGGGGGCTCGTCGCCGGCAGGTCGTACTGGTCGGCTCCGGTGACCCGGAGCTGCGCCGCCGGCAGCTGGGCCGGCTGGCCAACCGTACGACGGCGGCGCTGCGCGAGCGCGACCGGCGGAAGGTCACGCTGCTCGTCGACGACTCCAAGTTCCCCGCGCCCACGCTGGCCACCGGGTGGTCGCCCTACTACTACCCGCACGAGATCGTGCCGGTGCGCGCGCTGGGGCTGCACGGCCGGGAGGTCATGGACTCCGCGCTGGACGCCGGCCGCTTCTTCGCCCGAGCGCTCGAGCGGCGCGGCATCGCGGTCTCCGACGTACGCCGCGAGGAGCGACCCGGCGGCGCCAAGGAGCTGGCCCGGGTACGCGGTCTGCGGCTCGACTCCATCGTGCGTCGGATGTTGCTGGTCAGCGACAACCAGGACGCCGAGCACCTGCTCCGCCTTGTCGCGCTCGGCAACGACCAGCCAGCCACCTGGGCCGGGTCCAACGCCGCGGTCCGCACGGTGCTGGCCAAGCTCGACGTATCGCTGGCGGGCATCGCGCTGTACGACGGGAGTGGGCTCTCCCGCAGCGACCGGCTGACCGCACGCAACCTCGCGGACGTGTTGCAGGCCGCGCTGTCGCCATATCGCGGCAAGATCCGGGCGGCGTTCCTCGCCGCTCTGCCGGTTGCCGGCGTGAGCGGCACGCTGGGAGCGGACTACCTGCGGTACGTGACCGAGCCGACGTCATGCGCGCGGGGGAAGCTGCAGGGCAAGACCGGTTCGCTGCGCGACGTCATCACTCTGGCCGGCGTCACCACCGCACGCGACGGCCGGGAGAAGGTGTGGGCGTTCCTCGTCTACGGCCAGCCGGCCGAACTCGCCACCCGGCGGGCGGTCGACAAGCTCGCGACCACCGTACAGGGCTGCTGGTAGCCGCTACGCGGCCAGCCTCCGTCCGCGCCAGCCGATCACTCCGGTCGCCAGCGCGGCCACCGCAAAGGAGAGCAACGAGGCGCTCATCCACGGCGCTGGAGTGAAGCCAAGCGCCTCCCGTACGGCGGTCCACAGGGCGACCCACCAGCTGACCGTGCCGGGGTTGATGAGCTGGTACGCGACGAAGCCGAGCGCCCAGGGGATCGTCAGCACCAGCCGGCCGCGCGAGGTGGCCGAGAGATCCCAGGCCCCGCGCCGGAGCAGGAAGTAGTCGACGGCCACCACGGCGAACAGCGGCACGAACACCGAACCGATCAGCAGCAGGAAACTTTCGTAGGCGATGACGTCGACGAGCAGCCCCAGCGTCGTGGCCAGCGCTCCCACCACGACTGCGAGCACCCGCCGGTCCATCCGCGGGGCGATGTTGTGCACCGACATGGCGGTGGAGTAGACGTTCGCGAAGGCCTCGTCGACCTCATCGACGGCGAGGATGACCAGCGCCAGCGCACCCACCGGGAGGGCGAGCAGGGCGCCGACCACGCCGACCGGGTCCGTGGGGTTCCCTACCACCGTGAGCAGGGCGAGCACCCCGAGGGAGAAGTAGGCGATGGCGGCGATGGAGTAGCCGACGAACGCGCCGGCGAAGGCCGCCCCACCCGACTTCGAGTGCCGTGCGTAGTCGGCGGCCAGCGGCGCCCATGACGCCGGCAGCGCCACCACGACGTCCATCGCCAGCCAGAAGCCGGCCCACGAGCCGCGGGTGAGCGGCGGCAGGCCCTGCCGCAGCACCGCGTAGAAGAGGTACGCCGTGGCCAGTGCCACCAGCCAACCGGCGTACCGGCGTAGCACCCGGACCACACTCAGCGGGCGCAGCGCCATCAGGGTGGCCAGCACACCGGCGAGGACGACGAAGAGCGGGCGCAGGCTGGGCGTCGTGAGCCGCGCCGCGACCTCCGCGATGACGAAGACCTCCAGCGCGGCCCAGCCCAGGCACTGCACGAGGTTCAGCCCGGTCGGCAGGTAGGAGCCGCGCCGACCGAGGAGCCCGCGCAGCAGCACCATCGCGGGCGCGCCGGTGCGGGCGCCCGGAACCGCGGCAAGGCCGAGCAGCGCCGAGCCCACCAGAGCGCCGACGACGATCGCCGTCAACGCGGCGATCGGCGCGAGCTCCGGCAGGCCGAACGGCCGCAGCACGAAGACGGCGGCGACGGGCAGCAGCAGGCTGACGCCGAGGCTGCCCCACAGCACCGCCTGGTCCACCCACCCGAGCGGCTGGGGAGGGGCGGTGTCGAGGGTGAGCGGGGCCTCTGCGTTGTTGGCGGCCGCCGCGTCGGGCGAAGCCGGGTCGGTCAGCGTCACGTGACTCTCACGACAGATGTCACCGATTCTCCCTACGCCGGCATTACCCGGTCAGGTTCGAGCGGTCGGCGACCCGTGTAGTCGCCCTCTCAGCCCGGTCGGTCCGAGCTCCCGCGGTTGGTGCGACCAGCGTAGGCCACGCGCTCAGGCCACGGTCGGCGGCGCCCCGGTCTCGCTCACCATGGGCCGGCCGGCCGCTGCCCAGGCGGTCATGCCGCCGTCGAGATTGACGGCGTCGTAGCCCTGCTCGGCCAACCAGGCGGTCGCGCGCGCCGAGCGGCCGCCCGAGCGGCAGACGGCGACGACCCGGCGCTCGCGTGGGATCTCGTCGACCCGGGAGGGGAGGTCTGCCAATGGGATGTGCCAGGCGTCGGGGGCGTGCCCGGCCACCCACTCCTCGGGCTCGCGGACGTCGAGCAACAGCGCGTCGTCCGGGAGCCCGCTGGGGGCGATGGCGGGTACGTCGGGCCGTCCGGCCACGAATCCTCCTGGAGAGATCATGGTGCAGGGGCGGTATCGGAACCTGCCGCGCGGGGCATGCGTCCCATCGGTATGCGAGCAACGATCACGACAGCGGCCCTGGTGACCGTACTGGCAGCCACTGCGGCGTGCAGTGGCGAGGGAGGGAACACAGTGACCGCCCAACCGAACCCGACCCGGACGTCAGCGCCCGAGACCCGCCTCGAGGTGACGGTCCAGGCCGCCGAGACGATGCCCCCCAAGCAGTGGACGTTGACCTGCGATCCGCCGGGGGGCGATCACCCGGACGCGGCTGCGGCCTGCGCCGCGCTGGAGAAGGGGAAGGCGCCGTTCGCACCGGTACCGAAGGACATGGCCTGCACCCAGATATCCGGCGGCCCACAGACCGCCACCATCACCGGCACTTGGCGCGGCGAACGGGTCACCGCCAGCTACAACCGGTCCAACGGCTGTGAGATCGCCCGCTGGGATCGCCTCATCCCGGTGTTCCAAGACGCGGGCGGGGAGGTCTGAGTCGCCGCCACGTCAGCGCAGCAGCCGGGACAACCGCCGGTCCGCCAGGATCTGACCGCCGGTCTGGCAGGTAGGGCAGTACTGCAGCCCGGAATCGCTGAACGACACCTCGCGCACCGTGTCGCCGCACACCGGGCAGGGCTGACCGGTCCGGCCGTGGACACGCAGCCCTGACTTCTTCTCCGCTTTGACGTCGCCGGTTGCCAGGCCGCGGGAGCGCTCGACCGCGTCCCGGAGGGTGGCGAGGATTGCGGCGTACAGCGTCGCCACCTCTTCCGCGGTCAACCGGCCGGCAATCTTGAACGGCGACAACCCAGCGGCGTGCAGCACCTCGTCGGAGTAGGCGTTACCGATGCCGGCGACCACGGACTGGTCCCGGAGCAGGCCCTTCACCTGCTGCCGCGACCCGGCAAGCAACTCGCCGAGCGTGTCCGCGGTGAACGCATCGTCCAGCGGGTCGGGGCCCAGCCGGGCGATGCCGGGGATCTGCGCCGGGTCGCGGACGACGTAGACGGCGAGGCGCTTCTTCGTACCGGCCTCGGTGAGGTCGAACCCGCTGCCCTCGTGCAGCCTCGCCCGCAGCGCGAGCGGCCCCTTGCCGGGCCGCGGCGGTTGGGTCGGCTGCTCGTCGCGCCACCGCAGCCAGCCGGCGCGGGCGAGGTGGATGACGCAGTGCAGGCCGGAGACATCGAGGTCGAGGAACTTGCCGTGCCGCTGGACACCCGCAACCTCGAGCCCGGCCAGGGCGTTAACGGGTGGGTCGTACGTCTTGAGCACGCTGAACGCGACGACGTCGATGGCGGCGACGACTCGGCCGACGGCACGCTCGCGGAGCACGTCGACGAGTGCCTCGACCTCCGGCAGCTCCGGCACACCGCTAGTGTCCCTCACCAGCGCCGGCTACCTGCAAGGAGCCGACCTGTCACCTGCCCCGCTCGACGTGCTGTTGGACTGGACGCCACATCGGCAGCATCGTCGGGGGGCGCAGTGAACGACCCGTTGCTCACGGTGCGTCGGCGGCTGTTCGGTCAGCGCCTCGCCGGCGAGCCGTTCGATACTCCCTCGGCGGCCGCTCCCGAGGCCGCCGCTACACCGCCCTCTTCCACGGGCGCTTACCTCATCCCTATGTACGACGAGACGATCGTCGCCTACCAGGACCTACGCGTGGTGCTCGCGCACCAGCCACCCCGCGGCGGGCTGCTCGACCGCGCCATCGTCATCGACGGCCGTACGGTCGGAAGCTGGAAGCGGACCCTCAACAAGCGGGCGGTGCTGGTCGAGGCCACCCTCTTCGGCCCACTTGCCAAGACCGAGGGCGCAGCGCTCGACATGGCCGTCGACCGCTTCGGCCGGTTCCTTGGGCTGCACGCCTCCCTCCAGACCACCACGGCCGGGACGCACTGAGACCCTGATCAACTCCGGCGCGGCTCAGCTGCCCGAGGCTTCGACGCGTTCGACAGTTGCCACCCGGTCGATGGATCTGTCGAAGGATGCCACCTTGTTGACGCCGGTACTTTCGGCGCACGCCACGAGGTACGCCTCAGCGAAGTCGATCCGGTCGCTCTCGTACACCTCGACAGCGCGCAACAGCAGCGCCTGGTCGACGCAGATCACCGATCTGAAGGCAAGGATCGATCGAACCGCTGCAGCCACCTGCGCGCGTGGTGCGTCGTAGAACGACTCCAGCACGTAGACGGTCTCGGCGATGACGAGATCAGTGACCAGCAGCTCGGTCTCGACACTGGGGTACGCCGTCGCTCGCGCGGCCAGGTCAGCCGGGTCACCCGTCAGGTGTCGAACGAAGACGTTGGTGTCGACGAACGCGCTCATCTGCGTCTGGTGGCTCGAGCCATTCGAGTCGTACGGACCACGTCGTCCCAGGCGACGTTGCGCTTCGCGGCAGGAACCTTGATCACACCAGCAAGCGTGAGCAGCTCGGGGGTCCGAGCCAGCACCGCTCGGTGGCCCTCGACGCGGAACACCACCTCATCTCCAACCTCGATCCCCAGGGCGTGACGGACCGCCTGCGGGATAGTCACTTGCCCCTTCGAGGTGATCTTCGCGGCAACATCCACCAGAAGCGCTCCTTACTTCGGAAGAAGAGTAAGGATATGCACCGGGGCGACTCAAGGCGCACGTCGTCAAGACATGTGTAGTGGCGTTGTCTTACGCTCTGTCGTAGCATGAGTCTTATGGCTGTGGTGAACTTCAGGACAGATGAACGATCCGAATGTGCGCTGACGGAGTTGACCGCCGACGGCGCGACGGTGTCCGAGGCGATCCGACAGGCGCTGGTCGACGCCGTGCGGCTGCGCAGGCG
>Ga0136616_10001488_pt1 | contig 12313 bp, 11 predicted proteins | sample AntDrymUQ2992106_2_FD_106648 | JGI IMG/M metagenome (GOLD analysis project Ga0136616, IMG submission 106648) | Polar desert sand microbial communities from Dry Valleys, Antarctica - metaG UQ299 (21.06) | ecosystem: Environmental > Terrestrial > Soil > Desert | place: Antarctica: Dry Valley...
CGCGTTGGAGTGGGGAGTGGGGTAGCTGAGGGTCCACCACGCGAGCCAGGGGTCTCGCCATCGTTGCGGTTGTTCTACGACTGCAACTGGGAGGAGACCCCTGACGATGAACGACGGTATCGGGCTCTTCGGATTTCAGCGGGGTGTGATGGTGGGGAGCAGGTGCCAGTTCGGTTTGCCGGCGTAGAGCAGGGTGCGGATCCGGTAGTTGCGGAAGCGTTTGAACCCGAACGCCACGCGTTTCACGCGTTTGATGAGGTTGTTCATCGCTTCGGTCGACGCGTTCGTGGCGTGGGCGTGGTGCCAGGCAACGATCTGCGCCTTCCAGCGCCCGATGGTGCGACCCATCTGGTTGACCTCGGGCGGGCAGGAGGCGTCTTGGAGGTCGTGGCCGAGCCGGTCAACGAACTGCTCGGCGAGCACCGGGTCGGTGTGGTCGTAGATCGACCTGACGACTTCCTTGGCGTGCCAGGCCATGCGGACTTCGCCGTCCGGGTCGCCGGCTTCGAGGAGGCCGAGCAGCTTGGTGCGGCCCTTGTCGTCGAGGCGTTCGTCGGCGCGGGTGAGCAGTCGCCGGCAGCGGTACAGCGGGTCGGTGTTGCGGCCGCGATGGCCGAGGGTGTCGTTCTGCACCCGGCGGCGTACCTCGTCGAGCTTGGCGTTGGCCAGCTTCACCAGGTGAAACGGATCAGCGACCTGGGTGGCGTCGGGCAGCATCGTGTCAAACACCGCCCGATACGGTCCGGACAGATCGAGCGTCGCCCACTCGATGCGGGCCCGCCACTGCTCGCTGCGGGCGGCGAACCAGGCGCACGGTCCTTGGCTGTCACGGCCCGGAACGACATCGAGGAGTTGACCGGCGCGGACGTTGACGATGGAGGTCGACCACAACTGCGTGCGCCACGGCCCGAGCCGGGCGAACAGGGTCTCATCCAAGCCAACGGCGGTGGGTTCGCCGATGCGGTCGTGGTCGTCGTCGACGAGGGCGGTGCCGTAGGCGATGACGGCGTCGTTGACGGTGTGCCAGTCACAACCGAGCTCGACGGCGATCTCGTCGACGGTGCGGCCACAACGCCCGACCTGTTCGGCCACCCACCTGCCGGCCCGATCCGTCAACACCAGCCGCGGGGCGGCGATCGTCGGCTCCTCAGCGGTCCACGACCCCCGTGGACACGCCCGGTTCGGGCACGCCCAGCGACGCTTGCGCCACACCAGCCGGGTCCGCCGACCGAACGCCGGCAGATCGACCAGCTCGACCCGATCCCGGTCCTTCACCGTCGCCGCAGCACCGCAGCGCGAACACAGCGGACGGGCACCGATCGTCTCGACGTGCACCCACAACGCACCATCAGGTTCGTCGACAACGCCCAAGATGCGCACCGCCGGCAGTCCAACGAGCAGCTCACACATGCGAGTAGGGTCCGTGATCACAGGGGCTCTCCATCTGAAGGCGTCAAGAACCGTCAGATTCGCAGAGCCCCTGTGCCGCGCCAGGGACCCCGTCCACCCAGCTACACCCCGCTCATTTCCGGAGAGCCTCCAAAGCCAGCCGCGTCAGCGGTTGCTGGGTTCGTTCAACCACGCCTCGATGGCGAACGCACTGCCCCAAGCCCTCGGGGCACAGTCAGTCGACCGGGAGCGCCAGGTCGTCGCCCTCGCAGGCGACGGCGGCTTGATGATGACCCTCGGCGATCTCCGAACCGCGGTCACACTCCAACTCCCGATCACCGTCATCGTCTTCAACAACCAATCGCTCGGCCTCGTCGAACTGGAGGAAGCCGAGATGGGTATCCCCCCGACCGGCACGACACTCGACAACCCGAGCTTCGCCGACATCGGACGAGCAATGGGCTTCACCGGCTACACCATCGACACCGTGGAACAACTCGAACCCGTTCTCGCCGAAGCCCTCGCCACGCCGGGCCCGACCATCGTCGACGTTCACACCTCATCAAACGCAGTGTCGATCCCCCCGTCGCCGAGCATCAAGCAGGCGTGGGGGTTTGCCACATCCACACTCAAGGAACTCCTGCTCCACCGGGACTGAGACGCCGATGACGGCCCGCAGACCAGCGCCTGGTCCGGCGATGGGGCTCGCATGACATCGGCTCAGCGACGACGCGAGAGCAATTCATACCAGTTGCGAAACTGGGAATCGATGATGTCGCTGCCCGGGTTCCCCTTTGCATGGCAGTCGTGATCACCAAGAACCAGCGACGCAGCGTCATCGGAGCCGCGTTGGCGCTCCTCATCTTCGCCGTCGTCGTCGTCAGCGTGTCTGGCGACGACGACGGCGTCCAAGACGCCCGTACGGCGGAGAGCGGGATCGCCGTCGAGAGCGAGCTGCCGACTCAGCGCTTCGAGCTCTTCGACGGCGCAAGTACGACGTTCGAGGAGTTCGAGGGCGCCCCGCTGGTGATCAACTTCTGGGCGTCGTGGTGCCCCGCCTGCGTCGGCGAGCTGCCCGAGTTCCAGACCGTTCACGAGCAGCGCGGCGACGAGGTCACGTTCCTCGGTATCGCCAACGCCGACATTCGCCCCGCAGCAGTCGACCTGGCCGGTGACGTCGGTCTGACCTACACGCTCGCCGACGACCCGACCGGCGAGCTCTTCCGCAATTTCGGCCTGATCGCCATGCCGAGCACACTGTTCGTCACCCCCGACGGTCAGATCCTCGAGGTGTTCGCCGGCCAACTCGATGAGTCGGCGTTGAACGACCGGATCGACGAGCTGGTCGCCGCATCATGATCGACGCCCCGCTCGGCCTCGCGTTTGCTGCCGGGCTCGTCGCCACCGTGAACCCGTGCGGCTTTGCCATGCTGCCGGCCTACCTCTCGTACTTCATGGGGCTGGACGGTGACGACGACGAATCCGGCACGCCGGGTCTCGGCCAGGCACTCAAGGTCGGCGCGATCGTGTCCGCCGGCTTCCTGGTCGTGTTCGGCACGACCGGCCTCCTGATCAATGCCGGCGTGCGTTCCATCATCGACTGGATTCCATACGTCGCGCTCGGCGTGGGGGTGTTGATGGTGATCCTCGGCGTCGCGATGTTCCGCGGCTTGGAGATCAACATCGGGTTCCTGAAGGCCGGACAGGGGGCAAGCACTCGCGACAACAAGTCGGTGTTCACGTTCGGTGTGTCGTACGCACTGGCGTCGCTGTCGTGCACGCTGCCCGTGTTCCTCTCCGTGGTGGTCGGCTCGCTGGCCAGCGCAAGCTTTACCTCCGGTCTGGCCACCTATGTTGCGTACGCGGCGGGGATGTCGGCAGTGCTGATTGCACTCACAGTCGCAGTGGCGATGGCGAAGCACGGGCTCGTCCGTCGCCTGCGTTCGGCGCTTCCGTACGTTCATCGGGTCTCGGCTGGGTTCTTGATCGTCGCCGGCTCCTACATCACGTGGTTCTGGTTCGATGATCTGTCGTCAGACGCCGGCGAGCAGGGCCAGGCCGCGGGGGTCGTGGACCGCTGGTCGGCGACGCTGACGAACTGGATCGGCGACAACTCTGAGCTCGTCGGTCTGATACTCGGCGGCATCGTCGCCATCGCAGTGCTGTCATCGGTGTTGAAGCGGTTCGAACCCGACGACAACGACGACGCTGACCGCACCCTCTTGACGTCGGGAGATCGACCATGAATCACAAACGACTTGCGGCGCTCACGATGGGCATCGCGCTGGCGGCGGTTGCGTGTGGGGGGAGCTCGACCGCCGACGAGGAGCCGGCTGCGGACGCGTCGAGCACCATCGTCGATCCGGTCGAGGACGGGACCGAACTCAGTGCGGAGATCAGCCGGGCGACCGAGCCGTGGCCGACCGACTGGACCAATCGGACCGTCGGTCTCGACGAGTTCCGCCTCGGCATCGGGGCGGTCGACCCCCGCGATCGCATTCCGCCGATCGACGAACCGGTCTTCGAGCCGATCGCTTCCGCCGACTGGCTCGACGCCCGCGAGCCGGGCGCGCTCGTCCAATTCGGCGACGAGGTCAGGTTCTATCCGCTCTCGATTCTCACCCGCCACGAGATCGTCAACGACCGGTTCGGCGAGGTTCCGGTCGTGGTCACGTTCTGCCCGCTCTGCAACACGGCGATCAGCTTCGACGCACGAGTCGACGGCCAGACCCTGCGCTTCGGCGTGTCAGGGCTGCTGCGCAACAGCGACCTCGTGATGTGGGACGACGCGACGACCTCACTCTGGCAACAAATCACCGGCGAGGCGGTCGTCGGCGACTTCGCAGGAACCCAGCTCGAGCTCATCCCGACCTCCATCGTCGCTTACGCCGACGTGCTCGAGAACTTCCCGGATGCGATCTCGCTCTCACGGAACACCGGGTTCGGCATCGAGTACGGCGCCAACCCATACAGTGCCTACAGCTCGAGCACGTCGCCGTTCCTCTTCGACGGCGACCCTGATCCGCGCCATCCGGCGCTGTCGAGGGTCGTCGGGGTCACACTCGACGGAAACGAGAAGGCCTATCCGTTCAGCGTCCTCCGCGAGCAGCGGGCGATCAACGACGAACTCGCCGGGACGCCCTTCGTCGTGGTGTGGGGCGGCGACACCGCCGATGCCCTCGATGCCACCGTCATCGCGGATGGCGAAGCAATCGGCAGCGGCATCGCCTACGACCGTCGAGTCGGCGACCAGGTCTTGACGTTCTCGCCGGGCGGGGACGACTTGTTCACCGATGACCAGACCGGCTCGACGTGGACACTGCTCGGAGTCGCGATCGACGGCCCGCTCGAGGGCGAACGACTCTCGACGGTGACCCATCGCAACGAATTCTGGTTCGCATGGGCCGCATTCTTCCCCGACGCCCCCGTCGCAGGCGAGTAGCCGCCAACTGAACCGGAGTTGTCATGGATTGTCCATGAGCATCAACAGGATGGTCATGGGTGTGCTCGTTCCTCGGTCGGACCGACATGGTCCGGGCAGAGGGTCATGGCACTACTCGCGATGGCAACGTGGGAGAAGGCTTGGGGGAAGTTGCCGAGTTGTTGGCCGGCGACGGGGTCGTACTCCTCGGCCAGGAGACCGACATCGTTACGCAGGCCCAGCAGCCGCTCGTAGAGGGCGGTGGCCTGGTCACGACGATCCATCAGGGCGAGGCAGTCGACGAGCCAGAACGAACACAGCAGAAACGCTCCCTCTTCGCCACCGACGCCGTCGCCGTCGCCACCGTCAACTATCTGATATCGCCGCACGAGTCCATCGATGGTGAGTTCGCGTTGGATGGCTTCCACGGTGGCCACCACCCTCGGGTCGTCGGCCGGAAGAAAGCCGACGAGGGGAATCAGCAGTGTCGACGCATCGAGTACCTGTCCACCATAGGACTGAGTGAACACACCACGGTCGTCGACGGCATTGGTGCACACCTCGGCGTGCACCTGCGCTCGGAGCCCACGCCATCTCGCTGCGTCGCCTCCGAGCCCGTGTTGCTCGACGGCCTTGACGGCCCGGTCGAACGCCACCCAGGCCATCACCTTGGAGTGGGTGAACTGGTCCCGGCCGCCCCGGACCTCCCAGATGCCCTCGTCGGGTTCCCGCCAGTTGCCTTCGAGCCACTCCATCATCGCGGCTTGCACTTGCCACGCGTTTTCGTCTGGCGCCATGCCATGAACCCGGGCCTGGTGCATGGCATCCATGACCTCGCCGAACACGTCGAGTTGGACCTGGTCAGCCGCTCCGTTGCCGGTCCTGACCGGTCTGGAGCCTTCGAAGCCGTCCAGCCAGGGGAGCTCCGACTCGGGCAGCCGGCGTTCTCCGGCCAGCCCGTACATGATCTGCAACCCCGACGGCTCGCCGGCCACGGCGCGGACGAGCCAGTCACGCCATGACCGAGCATCGTCGACGCATCCCCCCTTCAACAGCGCCAACAAGGTGAACGTCGCGTCGCGCAACCAGCAGTACCGGTAGTCCCAGTTGCGGGAGCCGCCAATCCACTCAGGAAGCGACGTCGTTGCCGCAGCGACGAACGAGCCGGTCGCGGCATGGTTCAGACCCTTGAGGACCGTGAGGGACTGACGGACATCGTCGCGGTAGGCGCCGTCGTAGCTCAGCCGAGACGACCACGCTCTCCACCACTCGAGCGTCGCCTCGAGAGCGTCGTCGACATCGATTGGTGATGGAGGGGCCTCGTGCGACTCGTACCAAGCCAAGTCGAACGACACCCGGTCTCCCGCTCGCACCATGAACTCACCGACGGTCGCGAACCCCTCGCCGTGCAACTCGATCGGCGTGCGCAACACCAGAGCCTCGGGGCCGGCCACTGTGAACAGTGCATCACCGGACCGGGCGACCCAGGGCACGATGCTGCCGTAGTCGAACCGCACCCGCACGTCGGTTTGCATCGCGACCACACCACTGCGGCCCTCGACGCTGCGCACCAGGCGGTGCGCGTCGCCCACGGGCACCATCGCATCGACGACGACAACCACGCCGCTCGCCGTCGTATGTGTCGTCTCGAGTACGAGCGATTCCGCCCGGTAGCTCCTCACTGACCGGGTTTCGCCCACCGGGCCGAGGGACCAGTGACCGTTGTCCGGCCCACCCAGCAACGACGCGAAGCAAGCACCTGAATCGAAGCGTGGGAAGCACAGCCAGTCGATCGAACCTGCCTTGGAGACGAGCGCAGCAGATCTCGAGTCGCTCAGCATGGCGTAGTTCTCGATGCGTCTCATGTGTCAGCCCCACCCGTCCGCGCGTTGTTCCGGCGTCCGTTGTCGTCCTGTCCGAACATCATCATGTCGCGATGCGCCGGAGGAGTTCGTTGGTGCTCGAGTCATGCGACGGTTCTGAAGCATCGTCCATCTCGGACAGGATCCGAACCGCCAGCTCCTTGCCCAGCTCGACTCCCCATTGGTCGAAGCTGTTGATTCCCCAGATCACTCCCTGGGTGAAGACCTTGTGTTCGTAGAGCGCTATCAGCTGGCCGAGCACGCGAGGCGTCAACGCCGGCGCCAGGATGGTGGTGGTCGGACGGTTGCCGGGGAAGGTCTTGTGGGCAACGAGTCGTTCGACCACGCCCTCGGCTCGGACCTCGTCGGGCGTCTTGCCGAACGCCAGGGCCTCTGTTTGGGCGAGCATGTTGGCGAGAAGGATGCGGTGGTGCTCGGTCAAGTTGTGACGGGGCTCGACGAAGCCGATGAAGCCGGCCGGTACCGCCGACGTCCCTTGATGGAGTAGTTGGTAGAAGGCGTGTTGGCCGTTGGTGCCGGGCTCGCCCCAGACGATGGGGCCGGTGTCGACCGTCACGGGTTCGCCCGCGTGCGTCACGCGCTTGCCGTTGCTTTCCATGTCGAGTTGCTGAAGGTAGGCCGGGAATCGTGCGAGGTCGTTGGCGTACGGGAGGACAGCATGGGTGCCGAATCCCCAGAAGTTGCGGTACCAGACGCCCAGGAGTGCGAGCAGGACCGGTGCATTTCGTTCGAGCGGAGCGGTCGTGAAGTGCTCGTCGATGTCAGCGAAGCCGGCGAGGAACTGATCGAAGCCGTCGGGACCGATTCCGATCATCAGGCTGAGGCCGATCGCGCTGTCGACCGAGTAGCGGCCGCCGACCCAGTCCCAGAACTCGAACATGTTGACGGTGTCGATCCCGAAAGCTGCGACTCGGTCGGCATTCGTCGAGACGGCGACGAAATGCTTCGGGACCGCGGCGTCGTCGCCAAGGCTGTCGACGAGCCAGTCGCGGGCGTACCGGGCGTTGGTGAGCGTTTCCATCGTGCCGAAGGTTTTCGACGAGACGATCACAAGCGTCGAGCTCGGCTCGGAGGCAGCGAGGGCCGCGTCGAGATCGGCGCCGTCGATGTTCGAGACGAATCGCAGCACCAGGCCGGGATCGACATCCGGTCGCAACGCCTGGGCACACATCACGGGCCCGAGGTCGGATCCCCCGATCCCGATGTTGATGATCGTGCGGATGCGCTCACCGGTGAAACCGACCCACCCGCCGCTGCGAACGGCATCGGCGAACGTTCGCATCCGAGCGAGGACGTCGCGCACCTCGCTGTCGGGCGTAGCGCGGCGCAGTGCTGTGTGGAGGACAGCACGGTCTTCGGTGGTGTTGACGTGATCGCCCGCGAACATCGCGTCTCGTCGCTGCTCGACACCTGCCGCTCGAGCCAACTCGAGGAGTCGGTCGATGGTTTCATCGGTGGCGAGATGCTTCGAGTAGTCGATGTACAGGTCGGCGGCCTGGACGCTCATGTCCAGCCCGCGTCGAGGATCGGCGGCGAACAATCCCCGCAGGTCGACCGGTTCGATGCGGTTGCGGTGTTCGGCGAGGGCTTGCCATTGGGGGGAAGACGAAATCGGGCTCATGTTGGGTGTCCTTTGTGTGTTGGGAGGCGCAATGAAGCAATGGGAGCGGCGGCACTCTGCGCGGCTATGAGACGCGCTGCCGCCTCGACGACATCGTCGGCGATGATGACCTTCATCACGGAGTCGCTTCGATGCCGCGCAGGTGACAGCCTTCGTTCCATCGTCGGATCACGTGACTCTCTCGCTCGAAGCCGAGCGTCGACACGGTGGCGGTGTTGAGGGCGAGGTGCCGTCCTGCCTCGGCGGGTAGCCCCAGCCATCTGGCAGCGAGGATCCTCAAGAAGTGGCCGTGGGCGAACAGGACGACGTCCCCGTTCGCTTCCGCTACGCGACCGATGACCGAGTCGGCGCGGTCACCCACCGCATCGACGGCTTCACCTCCGATGATCGGATGAGTCCACACCGACCAGTCCGGGATCTCCAACTGCGTCTCTGGCGTGGACACCCCTTCGTAGACCCCGTAGTCCCACTCGAGGAGGTCGCTGTTGATCTCGGCGTCGGTCGAGATCCCTGCGCGTTCGTAGGTTTCCCTCGCTCGAATCAGTGGGCTGGACATGGCAAGTTCGAATGTGCGCCCCGCGAGCATGCCGGCGAGCTGATCCGCTTGACGACGGCCGAGCTCGGTCAGTGCGATGTCGGTGCGTCCGGTGTGCCGCCCGGTTCGACTCCATTCCGTCTCGCCGTGGCGGACGAGGACAACGTCCAGTGTCTTCGAACTCATCAGCGGCCTCCGATCGCGAGCGGCCAGGCGGCTCCGCCGATCAGCCCCGGATCGTCGCCGAGCGCCGCCTGAACGACTTCGATCGGTGTCACGAGACCCTGAGGGCCGTGCCGCTCGAGCATGTCGACGACCGGGTCGCGAACCAGCGCGTCATTGCGACCGGCCCCTCCACCGATGACGATCACGTCCGGGCTGAACAGGTGAGCGAGGTTGGCGACCGTTGCGCCGGCAGCTCGCATGGTGTCATCCCAAGCCTGTCGTGCAGCTGGATCTCCGCCTCGCACCAGTGACACGAGATCGGCACCTCTCGCGGACACGCCGAGTTCGTCTGCGTGGCGAGCGAGCGCCGGCCCGGCCGCGAGATGTTCTGCGGTGGTCGGCTGGTCGGTGTCGAGGTGGTCGAGCGCGAGGATCGTGTGTCCGATCTCGGCGAGTGACCGTGTTCCTCGCAGCAGTTGGCCGTCGAGCACCACGCCGGCGCCGATCCCGGTCGAGATCGTGAGGTAGACGACGTCGGTGTGCGGCTGCCCCGCTCCGAAGTAGGCCTCGCCGACCGCAGCAAGGTCCGCGTCGTTTGCGAGGAAGACCGGCGCGTCGAAATACGTGGCGAGATGCTCCTCGCTGAGCTCTGCGACCCAGGTCGACGGAAGGTTCGGCGCGTACTCGAGTTGTCCGGCGCAGTAGTCGACCCGACCGGGCACGCCGATCACGATCGCGTCAAAGGATCCCCTGCCACCGGCTTGATCGCGCACCGAGGCCATCAGCTGTTCCAGAGCGTGGGGGCAGCGCGCCTCGCGGGGGGTGAGTTGGGTGGTGCGGCAGCGGATCTGCCCGTCTTCGTCGACGACCGCCACCCGCATGTTGGTGCCACCAAGGTCGACGGACAGGATGTCGGTGCTCATCAGAAACCACCCTCGATGTCGTGCCATCCGCCATCGGGCATCAGCACGTCCGGCGGGCCCCACGTCCCGATCTCATAGGGCACGGCTGGAGAGTGGTGCTCCAGAACGGGTTGCACGATGCGCCACGCCTGTTCGACGCCGTCTTGTCGAGCGAAGAGACGGTTGTCGCCGCCGAGGGCATCGTCGAGCAGTCGTTCGTAGGCTTCGTGGCCGCCTGATGCGTGTTCGTCGTTGACCAGTTGCAGCGGAACCGACCGGCTGAGTAGAGCGTCACCTGGCTTCTTGGCCTGCATCTCGAGGGTGATGCAGTCGTCGGGTTTCATTCGGAAGCGGAGGTGGTTGGGATGCGGCTCGCAGCCCGGATCGCCGAACAGCAGGCGCGCCGGCCGTTTGAACTCGATGACTGCCTCGGTGACGGTCGCCGGAAGTCCCTTCCCTGCCCTGATGTACCAGGGAACGCCGGCCCAGCGCCATGAGTCGATCTCGGTCCGCAGCGCGACGAAGGTTTCGGTGTCGGAGTCGGCCTCGACGCCGGGTTCGGTCCGGTAGCCGCTGTACTGCCCGCGCACGAACTTTGCCGGGTCGAACGGCTGCATCGCGGTGAGCACCTTGACTCGTTCATCGCGCAACGCATCGGGCGTTTCGGACACCGGCGGTTCCATCGCGAGTAACGCGACGACCTGGAGGAGATGGTTCTGGACGACGTCTCGCAGCGTGCCGATCTTGTCGTAGAAGCCACCGCGACCTTCGATGCCGAACGACTCGGCCATCGTGATCTGCACGCTGTCGATGTAGTTGCGGTTCCAGACGGGTTCGAGGATGCTGTTCGCGAACCGGAACACCATCAGGTTCTGGACCGGCTCCTTGCCGAGGAAGTGATCGATGCGAAAGATCGCCTCTTCTGGGAAGTGTTGATGAAGGGTGTGATTGAGTTCTCGTGCGGAGGCAAGGTCGCGGCCGAACGGCTTCTCCAAGACGACCCGGCCTCGCTCGTTGAGACCGGTCAGAGCGAGACCCTCGACGACATCAGCGAACAGCGAAGGCGGAATCGCCAGATAGCAGACCGGGAGCTGCGCTTCACCAAGTGCGGCACCGAGTCGAAGATAGGTCTCCGCGTCCTGGTAGTCACCGGCGACGTAGCGAAGCGATGACGCCAGCGTTGCGAAGATCTCCTCGTCGATCTCGACACCGTTCGTCTCGAGTGACGTCCTGACGTGGTTGCGCAACTCGTCGACATCCCACGGGGTCGATGCCACACCGACGACGGTTGCCGGCAGGCGGCCACGAGCGGTCAGTTGGTAGAGCGAGCTGAGCAGCTTCTTGGCGGCGAGGTCGCCGGTGATGCCGAACAGCACGAGTGCGTCGGCCCTGCCGGTCGTCATGACGCGCTCGGCTTCTCGTCGTGTCCGCCGAACTGGTTGCGCATTGCCGACAGCAATCGATTGCCGTAGTCCGCTTCACCGCGCGAACTGAATCTCTCGTACAGCGCGGCGGTCAGGACGTGGGCGGGGACACCGACGTCGACTGCGGCTTGGACCGTCCAACGGCCCTCGCCGGAGTCGGAGACGCTGCCGGTGAACGCCGCGAGTTCTGGATCCTGGTGGAGTGCATCGGCGGTGAGATCGAGGAGCCACGAGGCGATCACGCTTCCCCGACGCCAGACCTCGGCGACCTCGGGGATGTCGACGTCGAAGCGGTAGTACTGCGGGTCGCGCAGTGGGGACGTCTCGGCGTCGTGGTCTTGCGACGTCGCACCGATCCCCGCATGAGCCAGCACGTTGAGACCCTCCGCGTACGCGGCCATGATCCCGTACTCGATGCCGTTGTGCATCATCTTCACCAGATGGCCGGCACCATTGGGTCCACAGTGCAGGTACCCGTGTTCCGAGCTGGCCGGTTCGCCGGTGCGCCCAGCGGAACGTGGCGCAGCGTCGACGCCTGGTGCGAGCGCCCTGAAGATTGGATCGAGGTGGGTGACGGTTTCGGTGTCGCCGCCGATCATGAGACAGAAGCCGCGTTCGAGGCCGAACACTCCGCCGCTCGTGCCGACGTCGACATAGCGGATACCCGCGTGCCGAAGCGCTGCCGCTCGGTCGATGTCATCTCGGTAGAAGCTGTTTCCGCCGTCGATGATGATGTCGCCCTCGTCGAGGTGTTCGGCGACATCGTCGACCACACGGCCGGTGAGCCCGGCGGGAACCATCACCCAGACAACTCGCGGGGTGTCGAGCTTGGCGGCGAGATCGTCGAGCGACGATGCGCCGGTTGCCCCCTGGCAACGAGCTCGGCGACCGAATCGGGGTTGACGTCGTAGGCGACGCAATCGTGACCTGCGTTCATCGCGCGACGGACGAGATTGGCACCCATCCGTCCGAG
>Ga0136616_10001490_pt1 | contig 12296 bp, 11 predicted proteins | sample AntDrymUQ2992106_2_FD_106648 | JGI IMG/M metagenome (GOLD analysis project Ga0136616, IMG submission 106648) | Polar desert sand microbial communities from Dry Valleys, Antarctica - metaG UQ299 (21.06) | ecosystem: Environmental > Terrestrial > Soil > Desert | place: Antarctica: Dry Valley...
ACCTCGAGGCGCTCGGCGAGCTCCGCGACCCGCGCTGCCGCCTCGGCCAGCCTGAGCGGGATGTCGACGGTGCGGCTACGCGCCTCCCGGCTCCTCGTGCGCATGAACTCGGCGTAGGCATCGGCGTCCTCGTCGGCGAGCGCGAGCAGCTGCTCGCGCAGGCGGATCGCCTCACCGAGCGCTTCGCCGTCGTCCGAGAGGCGCGCGGTCAGCTCGACGAGTGCGGCGGCGAGAGCGGCCACGACCGCCGTTGCCGATCCGCTTGCGGGGGCCGGCCCCCGCTCGCCTACGGCGGCCACGAAGTCTGCGAGCAGGACTTGTCCGTACGACACCTTCACAGCGTATGCCTGAGTGGGCGTCCGTCTGGCGCCGCTCCTGCTCGTGGCCGACGAAGTCTGTTCGATCGACCGATTCATCCTGCGTCGGCCGTTTCGCGAACGCCTTCTCGACGCCGATCAGCCCCGGTCGCATGCCCGCGCGATGGGCTCACGCATTGCAAAACGATATGCTCGCTGCATGGCACAGTTCGTCACGAGAGTCGAGGACAACCTCGCGCGCGAGGTCGACCTGCTCGTCCGGGAAGGCGTCGTCGCGTCTCGCTCGGCCGCCGTACGCCTCGGTCTCGAAGACCTGATCGAGCGACACCGCCGCCGGCGGATCGGTCAAGCGATCGTCGACGGTTACCGCCGCCGACCCCAGACGGAGGACGAGGTCGGCTGGGCCGACGAGGCGACGAGGCAGATGATCGCCGACGAGCCCTGGTGAGCGTTCCCGCGCAGGGAGACGTCTGGTGGGCGCAGGCAGACGACAAACGGCGTCCGGTGCTCGTCGTCACGCGGAGCGAAGCCGTTCCCGTTCTCACAGCGCTCGTCGTAGCCCCCATCACGCGGACGGTTCGAGCCATCCCGACCGAGGTGGCGCTGGGCCTCGAGGAAGGTCTGCCGGACGCGTGCGCTGCAACGTTCGACAACCTGCAGACGATCCGGCGCTCGTTTCTCACCCAGCGCGTCGGGCGTGTCGACCGCACGCGGCGGGGCGAGCTCTGCAGAGCCCTCGCGGCGCTTGCCGACTGCTAGACGACGTGCGACTCGAGTGGCACCCGCGACGAGCACGGGCGCCACTCGCAGTCACCGTCTCCTACTTCATGAACTTGTTCTTCTTGAGCCAGGCCTTCGCGACTTCCTCCGGGAACTTGCCCCCGATGTCGACGGAAGCATTGAGCTTCTGGATCTCCGCGTTGGTGAGCTTGTCGGAGATGAGCTTGAACATCCGGGCAAGACGCGGGTATTTGCGGAAGACGTCGAGCCGGACGGTCAGGGCCGGGTTGTAGATGGGGAAGAACTTCTTGTCGTCCGTGATGACGGTGAGGCCGAGGCCCTCGATCCGTCCGTCCGTCGCGAACACCTCGCCGAAGTTGCAGATCTTCCCCTCGTCGACGGCCTTGTAGATGATGCCCTCCTCGATCTTGACGAGGCCGTCCTCCGGGAACTTGAGCCCGTATGCCTTCTCGACGCCAGGAAGCCCGTCGTCGCGGGTCGAGAACTCGTTCCCGATGCAGAGAGTCGCGTCCTTCGGCCTCGTCCGGATCAGCCGCGCGAAGTCGGAGATCGTCTTCACCCCGAACTGGGCAGCGACCTCCTTCCGAACCGCGAACGCGTACGTGTTGTCGAACGGGGCCGGTGTCAGCCACCGGATGTTGTTCCCGAGATCCTCCCTGTAGACGGCCAGGAACTGCTCCCGGCTGTCGGCAATCGGCTTCGTGTGCTTCAGGTGGGTGATCCACCCGGTGCCCGTGTACTCCCAGTACATGTCGATGTTCCCGGACGTCAGGGCCGTGCGGTTTGCAGCAGTCCCGCCGAGGCCGATCTGATCCTTGACCGAGGCGCCCGTCGCCTGCAGCGCGGCCTTGGCGATCTGGCCGAGGACGAGCTGCTCCGTGAACTGCTTCGATCCGATCGTGAACGTTGCCCCCTTGAAGTTGAACTGCGCCAGGATCGGGCCTGTCGGCGCCTTCGGCTTCGGTGGCTTCTTCTGCGCGCCGGCCGTGACGGCCAGCGCGAGAGCGGCCAGAACTGCGAGCAGGAGCGTGAGCTTCCTGTTCATGAATCCCCTCCCTTTCTTCGGACGTGCATAACGATGTCTCCTACAGCCCTCGCGGACGGAGGACGTCTTCGGCGATTCCCGCGACCCAGTCGATCCCGAGCGCGAGCACCGTCGTCAAGACGCCTCCCGTGACGAGCACGGGATCACGGTCGAGAGCAAGACCGTTGACGATCAGGTCGCCGAGACCGCCCGCGTTCACGAATGTCCCCAGCGCCGCGGTTCCGACGTTGATGATGAGCGCCGTCCTGACACCGGCGAGGATGATCGGAACTGCGAGCGGCAGCTCGATCCGGAGCAGCGTCCGCAGCTTGCTCATCCCCATTCCGCGGCCGGCATCGATCACCGACCGGTCGACCTGGCGCAGCCCGACCATCGTGTTCCGGAGCACCGGCAGGGCCGAGTAGGCGACGAGCGCGTAGACCGCCGGCCAGAAGCCCACCCCGATCGTCAGGGTGAAGAGCACGATCAGCCCGATCGAGGGCACCGCCTGCCCGATGTTCGCGACGGCGAGCACCGGGGGCGCCAGGAACCTCGCGAACGGCCGGGTGACCAGCACCCCGAGCGGAACCGCGATCGCGAGGACCGCCAGCGTCGAGACGGCCGCGAGCTTGGTGTGATCCCACACGAGCTCCGTGAGGACGTCCTGATTCAGCAGCCGCTGCTCGATGGAGTCGAGCTCCCTCGCCGACACCCAGAGGTAGAGCGCGAGGCAGACGAGCGCGAGAAAGACCGGCATGCCGACATAGCGCAGCGCGCGCGGCAGCCCTCCCCGCACCAGGAGGCTCGTCGGTCGCGGCGGCAGCCGTCCGGGTCCGAGCGGCTGTGTAGCAAGCGTCAGTGACACATCCTGTGGCCGGCGCTCGGGTACCGACATCAGCTCCTCCCCATGGGATTCAGGGCTGCGTCGGTCGACTCGTCCGTAGGAACGCCGTCTTCCTCTCCGCGGTAGCGGCGCCGCGCGTCCGCCCGCATCGATCTGATCGCCGAGGCAATCGTCTCGATCTCGATCACGCCCCGGTAGACGCCGTCGGAGTCGACGACCGCCGATGCGCCCTGCAGCGAGTTCAGCATCTCGTTGAGGGCGTCGAAGAGCGTTGCCCCCGCCTGGATCGCGGGCGCGGCGGCAAGCCCGAGCTCGGGAACGGGCGTCCCCGTGTGCTCGAGGTCGATCGCATTGACCCACCGCTGGGGTCGGCGCTCCCCGTCCAGCAGCAGCACCGACCCCTTCTCCGAGCGCAGGAGCGCCTCGCGGATCGCCCCTCGATCGGCGGAGAGCTCCGCCACCGGCCACTCGATCAGCTCGACGTCGGAGACCCGCGTCAGATTGAGCCGCTTCAGCGAGGCACCCGCCCCGATGAAGTCCTCGACGAACTGGCTGGCCGGAGCGGTCAGGATCGTCTCGGGGCTGTCGTACTGCGCGATGGTCGAGCCCTGATCGAGAATCGCGATCCGATCGCCCATCTTGATCGCCTCGTCGATGTCGTGGGTGACGAAGACGATCGTCTTGCGGATCACCGTCTGGAGCTGGAGGAACTCGTTCTGGAGGCGTCCTCGGTTGATCGGGTCGATCGCGCTGAACGGCTCGTCCATCAGGATGACGGGAGGATCCGCCGCGATCGCCCGCGCGACGCCGATGCGCTGCCGCTGTCCCCCCGAGAGCTCCTTCGGATAGCGCTTGGCGTAGACGGTCGGATCCATGCCGACCATCTCGATCAACTCGTTCACCCGGTCCGAGATCCGCCGCCGGTTCCAGCGAAGCATGTTCGGCACGGTGGCGATGTTGTCGGCGATCGTGAGGTGCGGAAACAGGCCGACCGCCTGGATGACGTAGCCCATCCGCCGCCTCAGCCTGTCCGGGTTGACGGACGTGACGTCCTCGCCTTCGAGATAGATTCGACCGGAGGTCGGCTCGATCAGACGGTTGATCAACCGAAGGGTTGTCGTCTTCCCGCAACCTGAGGGGCCGACGAGGATCACGATCTCGCCATCGGAAATCTCCAGGTTCAGGCTGTCGACCGCGTTCTCGTGCTGACCGGGGAAGCGCTTGGTCAGATTCTCGAGGCGGATCATCGCGGTGGCGCTACTCATCTCGTCCCCCTCGAGGTCGTGATCCTGCCAACTGCCAGGTAGAAGGCGTCGAACAGAAGAGCGAGCGCGATCACTCCCAGCGTTCCTCCCAGCGTGAGGTGCAGGGCAGTCGGTGTGCCGATCCGGGAGAGGCCCGCGAAGATGTCCTCGCCAAGACCCGGGCCGTTGAGATAGGCGCCGATCGCCGCGATCCCCACGAGCATCACCGTGGAGACGCGAATACCGGTGAGGATCACCGGCCAGGCCAGAGGAAGCTCGATCCGGACGAGCCGGCGGAGTCTGCCCATCCCCATGCCCTGCGCCGACTCGACGATGGCGGGATCGACGCTCCGGAGGCCCGTGACCGTGTTCCGGGTGATCGGGAGCAGGGCGTAGATGACGAGCGCCACCAGCACCGGCCTGAAGCCGAGACCGAAAATCGGGATCAGCAGGCCGAAGAGCGCGAGGGAGGGCACCGTGAGCGCGCTGCCCTGAATGCCGAGCACCAGCGCTGCGATGCGATCCCGGCGGTAGGTGAGGACCCCGAGGACGATGGAGATCGCGCTCGCGAGCACGATTGCGATCAGCACGATCCTCGCGTGCTCCACGGCGAGGTCGAAGATGTGGTCGCGTCTGAAGTCGAGGTAGTCGAGGAAGTCTCTCACGGGGTCTCCTCTCCCCGCCAGCCGAGCTGTCCCGAGAGGCGATCCGCCGTGCGCCTGATCTCGGCTCCCGCCGCCTCGATCTGGTCGGCGAAGCGGAACTTGGGAGCGGACACGTTCAGCGCGGCGACTATGCGGCCGCCGAGGTCTCGAACCGGTGCGGCCGCCGCGATGAGGCTGGGCTCGAACTCCTCGTCGACGAGCGCGAACCCGCGCTCGCGTGCGGCGACCACTCGCCGGTGGAGCTCGTCGACGGTCGCAGGGCCATTCGGGCCGAGCGGATGCAGATCGGCATCCTCGAGAAGCGCGGCGAGCTCGGCGCGCCCGTGGTCGAAGAGGAGCGCCCGTCCGGCTGACGTGCAGTGAACCGGCACCGTCCTGCCGACCCAGCCCGTCGTCTCCACCGTTCGCCGGGGCGACTCCGACAGGAGCGTGAGCACCTCGGATCCGTGCAGGACCGAAAGATGCGTGCGCTCGCCGAGCTCGCGCGCGAGCCGTTTCAGCAGCGGATCTGCCGCGCCGAGAAGCGCGGCGTGCGACGAGCGTCCGGCCATCGCGAGGAGGCGCGAGCCGAGGCGGTACGCCCTCGTGCCGGCGTCGCGGTCGACGAGCCCGTGCTCGTGGAGAACGCGCAGCGTGCGCGAGACCTGGGACTTGTCGTAGCCGAGGGTCGTGGCGAGCTGCGTCACTCCGAGGCCTCGTTCGTCCCGCTCGTCGACGTCCTCCAGCGCGAAGAGGACGGCGAGTCCGCGCCGGAGGCTCGTTGCCTCTGTCCGGCTAGCGGACACTGACCACGTCCCCCACTTCCGCCGCCCGGCCTTCGACGAAGGCGACGAGCTCCTCCTCGAGCGCCGGGTCGAGCGGCGGGCGCTCGTACGCCTCGAGCAGCTCCTTCGAGCGCTTCGACGCGCGGGCGGCGTGATCGAGCTGGCCGCCGCGCGTCCACCGGTCGATGTTGTCGGTCGACGCGACCGTCGGCCTCCAGAAGCACTCGCGAAAGCGCTCGAGGGTATGGGCGGCGCCGAAGAAGTGGCCGCCCTGGCCGACCTCGACGTGCGCGTCGAAGGCCAGCGAGGCTTCGTCGAACTCCACGGGCGTGAACTGGGCCTGGAGCAGATCGAGGAGCTCGCAGTCGGCAACGAACTTCTCGAACGACGTGACGAGTCCGCCCTCGAGCCAGCCGGCCGACTGCCAGCAGACGTTTGCGCCGGCGAGGAAAGCTGCGGACAGCGTGTTGAAGGCCTCGTAGCCGGCCTGATAGTCGACGGTCTGGCTCGTCGTCAGCGTGCCGCCGCCCGACCTCCACGGCAGCCCGAGCCGCCGCGCGATCTGCCCCGACGCGTACAGGCCCAGCGCCGATTCCGGACCGCCGAACGCGGGCGAGCCGGTCTTCATGTCCGTGCTCGAGAGGAACGAGCCGAGCACGCACGGGGTTCCCCGCCGGACGAGCTGGGTGAGAGCGACGCCCGCGAGCGACTCCGTGGTCTGCTGGACGAGCGTCGCGGGAACCGAGACGGGCGCCATCGCCCCCATCAGCAGGAATGGCGTCACGATCACCGTCTGACCCGCCTCGGCGTAGGCGAGCAGCCCTTCGAGCATGCGCACGTCGAAGCGGAGGGGCGAGTTGACGTTGATGTTCCCGAAGATGACCGGCTCTCGCTCGATCGCCTCGCGCCCGCCGTGGAGGATCTCGGCCATGCGAATGCAGTCCTGAGCCGCGGCCTCGGAGGAGGGCTCGCCCGACCAGACGCGGTCGGTCAGGCGGATCGCCGCGAGCGCTCGCACGAGGTGGCGGGAGTCGAGCGGGACGTCGTTCGGCTCGAGAATGTTCCGACCCGGAGTGTCGAGCGCGTCCGTCATGTGGGTCAGCATCACGAGCTGCTCGAGATCGGCCATCGTGCCGTCCCGTCTCGTATTTCCGACGCGGACGAACGGCGGCCCTTGCGCCGGGGCGAAGATCATGTGGTCGCCGCCGATGACGAGATCGCGCGCCGGGTTCCGCGCGCGCATCGTGAACTGCGTTGGCGCGAGCGCTGCCTGCGTCCTCAGGAACCCCGGGTCGAAGTGGACGACGTCACCCTCGACCGTCTGGCCGGCGTCCTGGAAGAGCTCGAGCGCGCGGGGGTGGTCGAACTGCACGCCGACCTCGGACGCCAGCCGCTCGGAGCCCCGCTCGATCGTGGCGAGCGCCTCCTCCGACAGGGGCTCGAAGCGCGGCATCCTGTTGACGAACACGAGGTCTCCTTGGCCGAGGTGAGCAGGAGTATGACCGGTGCCAACAGCAGTTGCAACATACGCAACTGCCGGGGGGTTCAGTCGCCGAGCTCGGCGCGCCGCCGCACGACGTACTCCGAGAGCTGCGCACGCAGCCCATCGTCCAGCGGCGGCGCCTCGAACTCCTCCAGCGTCTTCCGCCAGATCTCGCCGGCACGCATCGCCGCGTCCTTGCCGCCGTTCCGCTTCCAGCGCTCGTAGTTCTCCGTGGAGGAGAGGAGGGGCCGGTAGAAGCACTCCCGGAAGCGCTCGAGCGTGTGCACCGCGCCGAGGAAGTGCCCGCCGTGGCCGACCTCCTCGTGCGCGCCGTAGGCGAGGGTGGCCTCCGAGATCTCGAGCGGCTTGAACTGCTCCTGGAGCATGCGCAGGATCTCGATGTCGACGATGAACTTCTCGTAGCCCGAGACGAGCCCCGACTCGAGCCAGCCCGCCGAGTGCATGACGAAGTTGGCGCCCGCGAGCATCGTCGGCACCATCGTCATCATCGCCTCGTAGGCTGCCTGCGCATCCGGGGTCTGACTGGAGGTGAGGCCGCCGCCCGAGCGCCACGGAATCCCGAAGCTGCGCGCGATCTGGCCGGTGCAGAGCAGGCCCGTCGCGGACTCGGGCGTGCCGAAGCTCGGCGAGCCCGACTGCATGTCGGTGTTCGAGAGGAACGATCCGAAGACGACGGGGCAGCCCGGCCGGACGAGCTGGACGAGCGCGATCCCGGCCAGCGCCTCGGCCATCTGCTGCGCGAGCGTCGCGGCCACGGAGACCGGTGACATCGCCCCCATCAGCAGGAAGGGCGTCACGACGAGCGCCTGGTTGGCCTTCGCGTACTCGAGCAGCGCCGAGAGCATCCGGTCGTCGTAGCGGAGCGGCGAGTTCACGTTGATGAGGGAGATGACCGCCGGCGTGCGCTCGAGCGACTCCCGCCCGAAGACCATCTCCGCCATCGCGATCGTGTCGACCGCATTCGGCCCGGAGGTCACCGAGCCCATGAACGGCTTGTCCGAGAGCGTCAGGAGCGCGAACACCATGTCGAGGTGGCGGGAGTCGAGCGGCGTGTCGTTCGGCTCGCAGATCGTCCCGCCGGGCGAGTCGAGCTGCGGGAAGGCCTGCGCGAGCCGCACGAGGTTCTCGAAGTCGGCCATCGTCGCCTCCCGCCGCTCGGAGCCCTCGCGCACGAACGGACAGCCGTAGACGGCCGAGAAGACCATGGCGTCGCCGCCGATCTGCACGGATCGCTCGGGGTTGCGCGCCTGCAGCTCGAACTGCCGGGGCGCCTTCGCCACCTGCTCGAGCAGGAAGTCGGGATCGAGCCAGACGGTCTGCTCCTCGACCTTCTGGCCGGCTGCCCGGAAGTGGTCGAGCGCCTGATCGTGCTGGAACTCGATCCCGAGCTCGGACACAATTCGTCGCCAGCCGCCGTCGAGGGTCGCCATCGCCTCCTCCGACAGGATCTCGTACCGCGGCAGCTTGTTGATCAGCATGCGAGCACCTCCTCCAGGGCGCGCTCGAGACCGCCCTCTCCGACCTCGCGGATCTCGAGCGGCAGCTCGAGCGTCGCCGCCGCCCCCTCCGCCCGCTCGCGGAGCTCCGTGTTCTGCGCCAGCCAGACGACGCGCCGGTAGTTGCCGAAGTACGCCTCGCGCAGCTCGGGATAGCGGTCGAGTCCGAGTGGGCGCACGACGCTCACCTCGAAGCTGCGGACGAGGAAGTCGGTCAGGAAGTAGGTGCCCGGTTCTTCGGCGAGCGCCTCGCGCACCTCCTGGCGGGCGAGCACGTCGTAGCAGGTGTCGCCGCGCAGGCGCGGGATTCCGAGCTCGTCGAGCGCGCCGTAGGTTCCGCAGTCCGCGTAGGCGAGGACGACGCGGTCGTAGCGGCTCTTCAGCTCGTCGACCAGTTCCCGTGCGGCGGGCGCGATGCGCTCCGGCCGGTTGTGGAGATGCGCCGGCAGGGGGTGCACGCCGACGTCCCAGCCGCGCGCCCGGGAGATCCTTCGCACGTGGAGGGCGAGCGCTCCGCAGGCGACGACGCCGACGCTCATGAGCAGATGAGTGGGGAGGGGGTGGTGTGGGGGAACCGGGAGGTTCCCCCGCCGGCAAGAAGGGGGCTCGCGGGGGAAACATGGTTTCCCCCGCGGGAGCGAGCCGGAGGCGAAGCGACGCTCATGCCGGGAAGGCGAGCTGGTCGATGAAGAGGTCGTTGAAGTCGGCCCGGCCGGAGAGCTCGACGTACTGGACCTCGTCGAGGATCGCGGTCGCCGCGGCACGCTCCTGCACCGACAGCGCGACGATCTTCGCGCCCTCTCCGGCAACGTTTCCCGCAGAGACGATCCGCGGCAGCGGCAGGCGGGGGACGAGGCCGATCCGGACGGCGCTGGCAGGCGAGAGGTAGGAGCCGAACGAGCCTGCGAGCAGCACCTGCGAGATCTCCTCCGGGGCGACCCCGAGCTCGCGGCAGAGGATGTTCCAGCCCGTGGCGATCGAGGCCTTCGCAAACTGGAGCTCGCGGATGTCGCGCTGGGAGAGGAAGATCGACTCCGCGGGATCGTCGCCGATCCAGTGGAGGACGAAGACCCGCTCCTGACCGATCTTGACGAGCCGCTCGGCGAGGCCCGCGGGTGCCTCCTCGTTCGGCACGAACTTGCCCGAGTGGTCGAGGACTCCGGCCGCGATGAGCTCGGCGACGGCGTCGACGAGCCCGGAGCCGCAGAGCCCACGCGGCTCGGTGTCGCCGATCACGTCCAGATCGAGCGCGCCGTCTCGGATCTTGACCCCCTCGATCGCGCCGTCGGCCGCGCGCATCCCGCAACGGATCTGGGCGGCCTCGAAGGCAGGCCCGGCGGGAGCGGCCGTGGCGAGCGCACGCGCGCTCGACCCGAGGGCGATCTCGCTGTTCGTGCCGACGTCGATGAAGAGCCGGATGCGGCGGTCGAGGGTCAACCCCGTCGCGAGCAACCCGGCCACGATGTCGCCGCCCACGTAGGCGCCGAGGGCGGGGAAGAGCACGGCTGGGGCGCGAGGGTGCACTCGGATGCCGAAGTCGGCCGCGGTCGCCGGCGGCAGCCGGCGCGCCGTGATCACGAAGGGCGCCATCGAGAGCGGCTCGGGGTCGATCCCCAGGGCGATCTGGATCATCGTGACGTTGCCGGTGACGGCGACCTCGTACACCTCCTCCGGCGCGACGCCCGCCTCCTCGCACACCTCGCACGTGAGCTCGTCGAGCGTCTCGTGCGCCCGCAGCCGAAGCACTCCGAGCGCCTCGGGATCCATCATCGTCGCCGAGATGCGCGAGATCACGTCGGCGCCGAAGGGCTGCTGGCGGTTGAGCAGCGAACGGACGGCCGCGGGCTGCCCCGTCTCGAGGTCGAGCAGGTTCGCGACGACCGTGGTCGTGCCGAGGTCGAAGGCGAGCGCGAAGCGGCGCGCGGTCGTGTCCCCCGGCTCCACGTCGACCAGCAGGTCGTCGCACAGCACCGCCGTCACCCGGAAATCGGACTCGCGCAGGGTGCGGCCGACCGTTCGCGCGAGCTCGAGCGGGACCCGCAGCTCGACGTCGTCCATGGCCCCGAGCACCCGCTCGAGATCCGATGTCTGGTCCTCCATCGAGGGCTCCGAGAGCTCGAGCAGGCGCTTCTGCACCGCCGGGCGCAGGATCACGTGCCGGCCGACGCCCACGAGCGCCGCCTTTGGCCGCGTCTCGAGCGGCGGCACCTCGACGACGAGATCCTCCTGCGCGAGCGCGCGGCAGGCGAGGCGCCAGCCTCCACGGAGCTGCTCGGGGGAAAAGGCGCGCGGGTCGACGGTGCTCAGCGGCATCGTGCCCGAGGCGACGCGCACCTTGCACTTCTTGCAGGTGCCGTGGCCGCCGCAGGTCGAGTCGATCGCGATCCCGTTCCAGCTCGCCGCGTCGAAGACGGTCGTCCCGACGGGCACGCGCGCCTCTTTCGTGGCGCCGCCGCCGGCGGAGGGCTCGAAGCGCAGCCGCACCCGATCCGGCTGCGCGGGTGGCTGCTCGACGATCGGCTCGGGCGCGCTCACGGGCTGCTCTTCGCCTGTGAGCGGGGAGGGGGTGTGGGGGAACCGGGAGGTTCCCCCACCGGTAAGAAGGGGGCTCGTGGGGGAAACATGGTTTCCCCCACGGGAGCGAGCTGCAGGCGAGCGACGCTCACGACGCGGCGGCGGCTGCCGCCTGCCGCTCGCGGAACGCCGAGATCCAGCGCGTCCCCCAGGCGTCCTTGCCGAGCAGGAGGTCGCTGGCGCGCACGGAGCGGACGCACTCGGGCGCGAGCGCGTTCATGATCGCGCTCGTCAGGCCGGCCGCCGAGCCCATGGCCAGGAAGGCCGCATTGAGGGCGTGCCGTTCCGGTAGCCCGAACGAGACGTTCGAGGCGCCGAGCGCCATGTTGAGGTCGAGCTCCTCCTTGATCAGCCGGATCGTCCGCAGGGTCACCTCGACGGCGTCGGTCGCCGCGCCGACCGTCATCGCGAGCGGGTCGATGAGCAGATCCTCGCGCTTGATGCCGTGATCCTCGACCGCCGAGACGATCTTGCGCGTGATCTCGAGCCGCTGCTCGGGTGTCTCGGGAATCCCCGTCTCGTCGTTTGCGAGCGCGATCACCGCGGCGCCGTGCTTGGCGACGAGCGGCAGGATCGCCTCGAGCCGGTCGTCCTCGCCCGTCACCGAGTTCACGAGCGCCTTGCCGTCATAGGCATCGAGACCGGCCTCGAGCGCCTCGATCACGGAGGAGTCGATGCAGATGGGTGCGTCGACGGTGTCCTGCACGAGTCGGATCAGCTGCGCCAGCAGCTCTGCCTCGTCGACGAGCGGGATGCCGGCGTTGATGTCCAGCATGTCCGCTCCGGCCTCGATCTGCGCGAGCGCGTCGGCAACGACGGTGTCGTAGTTGCCGGCCTTCAGTTCCTCGGCGAGCACCTTCCGGCCGGTGGGGTTGATCCGCTCGCCGATGATGCAGAAGGGATGCTCCGTGCCGATGACGACCGTCTTCGTGCGCGACTCGAGGACGGTGTCCATCTACGCGACCACGGCCGCTCGGCGGCGGGCGATGAGATCCTTTGCGAGACGAACCGCGGTCGAGGCATCGGCCGCGTAGCCGTCGGCGCCGACGGCGTCCGCGTACTCCTGCGTCACCGGTGCGCCCCCGACCATCACGATCACCTGATCCCGGATCCCCGCCTTCTC
>Ga0136616_10001491_pt1 | contig 12296 bp, 12 predicted proteins | sample AntDrymUQ2992106_2_FD_106648 | JGI IMG/M metagenome (GOLD analysis project Ga0136616, IMG submission 106648) | Polar desert sand microbial communities from Dry Valleys, Antarctica - metaG UQ299 (21.06) | ecosystem: Environmental > Terrestrial > Soil > Desert | place: Antarctica: Dry Valley...
GCCGTGACGGTCAACGAGGACTACGATAGGGATGTACCCAGGGACCTGGCCTCCGCCTGTAGGGCATTCCTGGATGCCCTGGACGTGCGCTTCGAGCATGCCGAGGGCAACAGCGACTCCCACTTCCTGACCAGTCTTTTCGGACAGTCGCAGACTCTACTGGTGAGAGACGGAGAGCTTGACCTCGGGCGCTGGCAGGGTGTTTTCCTCGCGGAGTTCGACGGGCCCCGGAGCAGGACCGTCAGGGTGGCAGTCTTGTAGCCGACTTCCCGAGGCTGCTGTTTAGTTGAGACCCAACTTTCGGTAAGATGGGTCTACGGATCGTAGGGTCGCGGGCTCGGAGACCGTGGCCGGCCGTAACTAGTCTTTGCGGGAGGCGTGTATGAACCGATTGGTCAAGGGCGGGCTGGTGCTCGGCGGGCTGGTCTTGGGGCTCGGTGCCCTGAGGCGGGCACTCAATCCTACGCCCCGGTACGCCCCCTGGGAGAAGCCTCCCTACGGCGAGTTCGAGAAGAAGGTCTTGATCGTCGGTGGGGGGTTCGGAGGGTATACGGCTGCTACAGACCTCTGCAAGATGACCAATGGCCGCGATGACGTTGGGGTCCTGGTCATAGCGCGCGAGAACTTCTTCACTTTCTGGCCGATGGTGCCTGGGATCGTCAGCAGCGACATCGACGCGCGTAACGTCGCACAGCCTTTGAGGCGCGCCCTCATCCTCGCCGGTGCAAGCTTCAGGCGGGCCAGGGTCACGGGTGTAGACTCGGACCGGAAGGTCGTCCAGGCCGCCGGCGGACTCGAGTTTCCTTACGACCAGCTCGTAATCTCTTTGGGTGGGCAGCCGAACTTTTTCGGTATCCCCGGTGTCGAGGAACACAGCTTGACCATGAGGGGGGTCGAAGACGCCGAGCGCGTCCGCAACCGCGTCATAGAGCGCTTCGAGGAAGTATCCCTGATCCGCGACGAGGTGCCCGAGTCCAAGCTGACTTTTGTGGTCATCGGTGGTGGTGCGACCGGGGTCGAGGTGGCGTCCGAGATCCACACCCTCGTCCACGAGAACCTCGCCCCCGACTACCCGAACATCGATCCTTACCGCGTCAGGATCTACCTTTTAGAGGCCCTTCCCAACATCCTGCCCGAGCTCGACCCCGCCCTGCGGCGCGCAGCCCGTACCAGGCTCCTCAACGAGCGCATCGAAGTGCTCACCGGCGCCATGGCAGAGGAGATCACAGGCAACTGCGTCAAACTGAAGGGTGGCAAGGAGATAGATACGGAGAACGTGATCTGGACCGCTGGCAACCGCCCGAACCAGGCGGTCCACGACCTCGGGTTGCCCTACGACCAGCGAACAGGCATAAAGGTAGACCTCACCCTCAGGGTTGAGGATCACAGCGACATCTGGGCCTTAGGTGACTGCGCCGCCGTGCAAGACGTGCACCGGGAAGATGGCGGGATCGTGCCGCCTACCGCCCAGGCGGCGATCCAGCAGGGTCACCTGGCCGCCCGTAACGTGCTCAAGACCATCGACGGTGATGGGGATCTTGGAGAGTTCGAGTACAAGCCGCTCGGGCAGCTCGTCGAGCTCGGGAGCGACTTCGCCGTCAACGAGGTGATGGGCGTAAGGTTCACGGGGGCGCTCGCGGCCGTTTTCTGGCGAATGGCCTATCTGGTGCGCCTGAACAGCCCCCAGAGCAGGGTGCGGATCGCTGCGGACTGGATCGTGGGCATCTTCCTGCGGCCCGCCGTCACCCAGATTCGGAGCACCTCCGACGAATAGAGGGCCTCATAGAGGGACCTTGAGGCGCGGAGGCAAAGGTGCTAGTTTGACCTTGACTGAAAGAGGAGAAGATGCGGTGGGATAGCATGACAGGTGATCAGAGATGGGGGTTCGCTTGAGCCTCGCCAACCAGCTCACCCTGATCCGGCTCGTCGCCGTCGTGCCCGTGATGGCCGCGCTGTACCTGCCTTTCGAATGGGCGCGTCCCGTCGCCCTCGTTCTGTACGCAGCTGCGATCCTGACCGACTACTTCGACGGGATCATCGCCCGCCGCAACAACGAGGTTACGGGTTTCGGCAAGCTGATGGACTCCATAGCTGACAAGGCGCTCATCGTCTCGCTGTTCTTCGCGCTCGTTGGGGAGGGCTCGATGGCCGCGTGGATGGCCGCTATCATGGTCATTCGGGAGTTCGCCGTGACAGGGCTAAGGATGGTCGCCCTCGAGGCCGGGGAGGTCATCGCCGCGAACCGGTGGGGCAAGGCCAAGATGAACGCCCAGAGCCTCGCCGTTTTCATCCTCCTTCTTGGCAAGCCAGGGGCGGCCGGGTGGCAGGGGGTCGTCTCCCAGATCGGGTGGTGGGTGATGCTCGTCGCCGTGGTGCTTACCATACTCTCGGGCTGGTCCTATCTGAAGGACACGCCGCGGATTCTGTCTACTACCTCTAAGCGAGATCAGAGACTCTAAAAGCTGTAGAATCACTCCCCATATGGAGGGCAGCAATGACAGGCACCTGAGGCCGGATGAGGTCGAAATGATTCTGCGCCACGCCTCGGAGCTGAACTCTCGCAGGTGGAGGCGTGGCTCCTACGACACCACCTCGTCAGTCTCTCCTGACGTCCTCGTACAGGTGGCCGCTGCGGCCGGCATCCCCGAACAAGACGTGCGCCGGGCGATGTGGGACATGGCATCGGAAAAGACGGCCGAACCGCGCTCGTTCGCCCGGAAGTTCTACGGTCCTGCCCGTCTGCGCGTCGTGCGGGAAGTAGAGCGCCCCGCAGAGAATACCCGCGATTATCTCGAAGGGTTGTTGCGTCTCCAACAGGGCCTCAAGCTCAGGCGCAAGACGGAGGTCGGCTCTTTGTGGGACCCTGGCGACGAGCTCGGGGTCGTGCGAAGGACGCTGGACTTCTCCGGGGAAAGGACCCTGCTCAAGGCCAGGTTGGTCGAACTGCGCGTGGAGGGTTTCGGCGAAGAGCGATGCGAGGCCAACCTGACGGCCGACCTCTCAAACCAACGCGGTGAGTACCTCTCGCTCGCCGGCATCCTCGGGGCCACGCTGGCCGCCCTGTTTATTCTCGCCGGGATGCAGAGCCCGCTCTTCTTTCTCGGCGTCCTGCCCGTGCTCGCGGCGCCGGCCCTCGGGTTCAGGTTCGCCTACAGCAGGGCATCCCTGGAGCTGAGACGCGCCCTCGACGACCTCCTCGACGCCGCTGAAGAAAGCCAGCCTCGAGAGGAGCCTCAGGACCGCGGTGACCGTCCCCCCGGCCAGATACAGGGCCTGAAACCTATTCCAAGGTTCGCCCCTGATAGAAGCAAGCGGGCAAAACCCTAATCTGCAAAGAGGTCCAAACCTCTTTGCAAGCATTTCAGCTTTGTTGGGGGCGCCTGTCTTCGCATTGCTCCGCGGTAGATATGGCCTCGCCTGGTTTTACCTGCGCAGTCTGGGGCAGCGTGTCGGAGCCTTGCTGCCACCCATTAGCTGAAGTGCTGAAATGCTGAAAGCCGCCGCAGGCGGCGTGCTGAAGTGCTGACAAGCTGAAATGCTGGTTTGACCCTTCCTGAAAGCGCTGTCAGGCCTTATATTTATCCTCGTGCCTCTCAACGTTCTAAAGGAGATCTTCGGCTTCGATTCGTTCAGGCCAGGCCAGGAGGAGGTCATAAGGGCCGTCCTGGAAGGCAGGGACACGCTCGCCGTGATGCCGACGGGGGGCGGCAAGAGCCTCTGTTACCAGGTGCCTGCGCTGATGCAGGAGAGCCTTACGGTGATCGTCTCGCCCTTGATCTCACTGATGAAGGACCAGGTCGACTCCCTGCTGCAGAGCTCCGTCTCCGATGCCGCCACGCTCCACTCGGGGCTCTCATCCGAGGAGCGCTGGGAGGTCGAGCGCAGGGTGCGCACGGGGGAGGTAAAGATGCTCTACGTCGCCCCGGAGCGGCTCAGGTCCCTCGAGTTCGTCCTCGCGCTCCGGCGCGCGGGCGTCGGCCTCTTCGTCGTAGACGAGGCCCACTGTATCTCTGAGTGGGGCCACAACTTCCGCCCCGACTACCTGTTCTTGCCACGTGCCGTAAGGGACCTCGGTAACCCTCCCGTCCTCGCCCTCACAGCCACGGCGACTCCGCGTGTACGCCAGGACATCCTGATCTCCCTCAAGATGCGCTCGCCTGAGGTGGTCGTGACGAGCTTCAATCGCCCGAACCTGACCTACAGGGTTATCCCCACAAAGGAGAAGAAGCACAAGCTGTCGCGCATACTCGACGTCATCCGCATCTCTCCGCCGCCAGGGATCGTCTACGCCACGACACGCAAGGAGTGCGAGGAGCTCGCCGCCGGCCTGCGCCGCTCCGGGGTCGACGCCGCCGCGTACCACGCCGGGATGGGCTCGGCCGATAGGTCCAACATTCAGGAGCGGTTCATGACCGACGAGCTCGGCGTGGTCGTCGCGACTATCGCCTTCGGGATGGGGGTGGACAAGCCGAACGTCCGGTTCGTCGTCCATTCCAGCGTCCCAGGGAGCCTCCCCGCCTACATCCAGGAGTCGGGACGTGCGGGCAGGGACGGGGAGGGATCCGAGTGCGTCGTACTGTATCGTGGCGCCGACCTCGGCCGGCGTAAGCGGCTGGTTACGCTTGGCACGGCCGGAGAGCGCGAAGTCTCCTCGTTCTTTTCGGCGCTCGCGGGGGTGGAGAACGGTGGAAGGGTCAACGTGCCGCCGGGTTCGCTCTCGGCGCTGGGAGGCGTCGACCCCGAGTCGGCCGGCATCGTCATGGGCAGCCTCGAGGAGTCGGGTTTGATCTCCCGCGGCTACGACCTCTGGGCCGAGGTCGAGGTGCGCCGTATCGAGGAGGAGCCTAAGGGCCTGCGCGAGGAGGTGGCCGCGGTGCACGCCGCGCTGCCAGGTTCGGGCTCGGTCGGGCTGCCCGCGCTTGCGCGCAAGGCGGGGTTGCGACCTGCGGTAGTCCAGGGCGCCATCTACAGGATGATGGTCGACGGTGTGGCGGAGATCATTCCCCGCGGCTCACTGGTGGACGTGAGGCTCAAGACGTTCTCTCTGGACAACGACAGCCGCAGGAACATCGCTGGCAGGCTCAAGAACCGGGCTAACACGGCCTACGCCCAGATCCGGGACGTAGAGTCGTTCGCCAACCTGAGGACCTGCCGCCGCGAGCGCCTCCTCAGGCATTTCGGCGACATGGAGGAGGTCGTACCCTGCGCCGGCTGCGACGTCTGTCTCGGTGAGACGGAAGGGCACGTAAGGACCGTCGGATCAGGAACGAGCGTGCCCCGCAGGACACCCCTCGTGTCCTCGTCAGCTGGGTTGTCACCGGCTGACGAGGACATTCCAGACGTGGATGCGGCGCTCTTCGAGCGGCTGAGGAGCTGGAGGGGTGAGCAGGCAAAGAAGCAGCAGGTGCCAGCCTACGTCGTGCTCCACAACTCGCACCTCGAGGAGATCTCCGCCCGCAAACCCAGTACTATCCATGAACTGGGCGCCATAAAGGGAGTAGGCCTGCGCCGCGCGGCCCGTTACGGGGATGAGCTACTAGCCCTGATCCACGGGGAGGAGGCGCCGGATACCGTGCCCGCTGCGGAGGATGGCTTCAGAGCACACCTCGAGGCCGCTGACAGCCTGCTCCGGTCCGGGTGCGGTGCCGACGCCGTGCCCGCGTTGGCCCGTGCTCTCGAGCTCGGCGGCGAGGAGGCGCGGCGCGAGGTGGACGGGCTTCTAGGGTCGATGGCAGGCGACTGAAGGCTATACGAGAGGAGTCGCTGTGAGGTTGGAAGGGAAGAAAGTCGCGGTTCTCGTGGCCGAGGGTTTCGAGGACCTGGAGTACTGGGTCACGGTAATGCGCCTGCAGGAGGAGGGGGCGGAGGTCGTCTCCGTCGGACCCGACACCGAACCGGTCAGCGGCAAAAACGCCCTGGGGGCGCAGGCCGACACGACCGCAGACGGCGTAGACGCCTCAGAGCTTGATGGCATCGTGGTGCCAGGTGGCTGGGCCCCGGACAAGCTGAGGCGCTATCCCGGGATAACGGACCTCGTCAGGACCGTGCACGACGGGAACAAGATCGTCGGCATCATCTGCCACGGTGGGCTCGTCGCGATCTCTGCCGGCATAGTCGAGGGGGTCAGCGCGACGGGGTCGCTCGGGATCAAAGACGATCTGGAGAACGCCGGTGCGACCTGGGTAGACAAGGCGGCGTTCCGCGAGGGGAATCTAGTCTGGGGCCGCGTTGTCCCAGACATCCCCGACTTCTGCCGCGAACTCGTCGCCGCCCTGGCCGAGGAGTAGGGAAGAGGGACGCACACCAATGGACCCACCAATAGGAAGCAAACCGGAGGGAAGAGGTATGGGCAGTTACCCTCCTGATCGTAGGGCTTCAGTACGCACGTCCGAAGCTTTGCGTAGCAATTGCACCCTTGTTTCTAAGACTTGGAGAAGGGGTAGTACCCCGCTGGACCGTGGTCAGGCTGCACGAGCTGCCTCCACCAGCCATCCCGGTCGCCTCCCGCGCCACTTGGGTATCTCGGCCGGTGGCACCGAAAAGCTCAACAGCTCCTCGACCGACCAACGCTGATCGCTCAATCCCGCCGCCTGGGCGGGAGTGCTCTCCACCCGCTTCCCACCAGGCGGGTCGTTTCCCTCGCGCTCCCGCCGCATACTCTTGTGTGTCCAGCAGAAGTTGTAGCAAGTGCCCACCAGCCACATCCCCGCCGCAAGCGTCTTCCTCAGCCTCACCGGAGCACGCGAGCGACGTACCAGCGCGGCAAGCCAAGAGGACGAGGGCGGGCGTTGTCCTAATTTGCTTCCACCCAGTAGAAAGGCGGTAGAAGCCACCCGCCTATGCCCCTCCTACGCGAAGCCGACAACACTGAGGCTAGAATCTACGGGCAGTTGCTGGCGACACTAGCGACGATCACATACTCTTCATCGTAAGATGCGACGGGTATTACCGTGGTTAGCCATCGTCGTGGTCCTGGTTGGCACCGCCTACCTACTCCGCAGTCAAGGACGCCTGTGGTTGTGTTCCTGTGGCTACGTGCTCCCGTGGTCGAGCGACCCCTGGAGTTCTGATAACTCTCAGCACCTTCTGGATCCGTACAGCTTCACGCACGTGCTCCACGGCTTCCTGCTGTGTGGATTGCTCGCGCTGATCGTCCCAAAGCTGTCGGCGGTTTGGCAGCTGTGGCTTGCGATCTCGGTCGAGGCGGTATGGGAAGTGGTCGAGAATTCAGAGTTTGTCATTCGGCGATACCGCGAAGAGACAGCCGCCCTCGACTACCATGGTGACACACTCGTAAACTCGCTGAGTGACATCCTCGTCTGCGGGCTCGGGTTCGTAGTGGCTCGCTATTTTGGGTTCCGTCGTACGTTAGTGCTGTTTGTACTGACGGAGGTTACGTTAGCCTTCTGGATCAGGGACAACCTGATCTTGAACATCTTGATGCTGATCTACCCGATAGATGCGGTAAAAGAATGGCAGGCGGCTGGCCACTAGCAGCAGCTGCAGGGACAACGTTCACGGCCACGTGGCAACCATGGTCATCGAATCGACGGAGGGCGGATACACTGCCCGATACCTCAGGTGCGGGACCATCGGGCCGGTACGAGCATCGTCGGGAGAAGCGCGACGGGTGATGCTGGAGCTGGGACGGAGGAGCAGCCAGAGGTAGTCTCCTCCTCGCGGGCCTCGCTAGTTTACGAGTATTAACTCCTGTGTGCCCTGTGGATTCAGGCGAATCCTAAAAGGCAGCGCCGTTGTCGCAATCGGCGTTGACCGACGCAGTGTCGGTCGCGACAACTGTGCTGTTGATGCATGCCCACGCGGAGCGAGAAGGTGGATTCTGCGAGCTTCGCCCGTACGAGGTTCTCCGAAGTTGGATGTTCTCTTACGGGTACACGAGCACACCCGTGTGCATGGTCATCTTCCACTCTTCTCCCACCCTGGAGTACACCTTGCACACACTCCCCTTCCAGCGCATCTCCTCGCCCTCAAGATCACGCCACAACGTGTCTATGTCCACCACCGCGAACGTCCCGTCCCCTTGCTCGGAGACCTCGACCTTCTTGGTTTCCCTGACGTTTCGCACGAGCTCGCGGGTATCGAAGAGTTCTTGCCATCCACCGAGCCACCTCCGACGATCGTAGCGACCCCACTCGAGGGTCCACTCCAGGGGGGCGTGGGAGGAGGGGGACTTGGGCCAAGGCCAGACCATGTCCGGATGGAAGATGCTGAGCAACAGCTCCGCGTCTTTGGTGTCCCAGGCCCTCGTCTCCTTGTCGACGATCTCCCTCACCTCGGAGGCCGCGTCGTCGTTCATGCTCTTCCCCTCCTTCGCCCGCGACGTTCATGCTTCCTAGCGTCGGCGGCATCCTACGCTATTCACTCGAGTGCGTGGAAGGGTTCTTCACCGAAGTTCACACCACCTACCTAGGGTTATAGTAGGTCGGGGCACGTAGTCGGAGCCCCTCTCGCGGCGGTTTTGTCCGCATGGCGCGGCCCCGACGACCCCATCTGGTTGGGTACTCGAGGTCCAAACTCGTCCACATGCGAAGGGGCGCGGGGCGTTAGTCCCCTCCAAGGACTGCGGTCCCACGGCTACAATTACCGAACAGGCAGAGAGGAACTCCGGAGGCGGTACCCGATGCCAGACACGCCACAACCAGCGCCGAGGAACACCACTGGCGACCCCGGATCGGTGGTCGAGTTCCCGGGGAAGCCCGGACGCGGGCGTTCGCCCAACAACCTGCCCCTCCAGCTCACCGGCCTCGTCGGGCGCGAACGGGAGATCTCGGAGGTCGAGGGCCTGCTGGCCGAGGCACGCTTGCTCACGCTGACCGGTCCGGGGGGCTCGGGCAAAACGCGTCTGGCCCTGGCGGTGGCTTCGGCGTTGGTGGACGAGTACGAGGACGGGGTGTGGCTGGTGGAGCTGGCCCCGCTCTCGGATCCCGATCTCGTCCCCCAGGCCGTGGCCTCGGTTCTAGGGATCCGCCAGCAGCCCGGCGTCTCGCCCGCCGACGCGCTCATGGATCACCTCCGTGTCGCAGACACGCTCCTCGTGCTGGACAACTGCGAGCACCTCGTAGGCGCCTGCGCCTCGCTCTCGGCGGCGCTGCTGCGGGTGCGCCCAGGGCTGCGGATACTGGCCACGAGCCGGGAGGCGCTGGGCGTGCCTGGCGAGGTGCTGTTCTCCGTGCCTCCGCTCTCGCTGCCGGACCCCCGCCGCCTGCAGGACGTCGAGGGCCTGACCCGCTACGAAGCAGTGAGGCTCTTCTCGGAGCGGGCGAGGGCGGTCAGGCCGGACTTCGAGATCACGGGGGGCAACGCGATGGCGGTGGCGCAGATCTGCTACCGCCTCGACGGGATGCCGCTCGCCATAGAGCTCGCGGCGGCGCGGGTAAGGGGGCTCTCCGTGGAGCAGATCTCCTCGCGCCTCGACGACGCCTTCGCCCTGCTTGGGGGCGGCGGACGTACGGCTCTGGCCCACCACGGGACGCTCCGGGCGACCATGGACTGGGGCTACGAGCTACTCCCTGAGGAGGAGCGCCTCCTGCTCCGGCGTGTCTCCGTGTTCGCCGGTGGCTTCGCCCTGGAAGCGGCGGAGGTGGTGTGCGCCGGGGGGATATCGAACGGGACGAGGTACTGGAGCTGCTCGCGTCATTGGTGGACAAGTCGCTGGTGCTCGTTGCGGAGCGGGACGGGGAGGCGCGCTACAGGCTTCTTGAAACGATCCGCCAGTACGGATTGGAGAAGCTCGAGGAGGGCGGCGAAGCGGGACAGATGCGGGGCCGGCACGCAGCGTGGTTCCTGTCGCTGGCCGAGCGGGCAGAATCGGAACTAAAAGGACACCAGCAGGTGGCGTGGCTGGCGCGGCTAGAGAGGGAGCACGACAACCTGCGTGTCGCGATGCGATGGCTGCTAGAGGAAGGCGAGACGGATACCGCCGTGAGGCTCGCCTGGGCGCTGTGGCTCTTCTGGCGTGTGCACGGATACCAGGGTGAGGGCTACCGTTACACCGGAGAAACGCTGGAGGCGGGCGACGCTCTCTCCACCGTTGTGCGGGCGAAGGCGCTTTGTGTCAGGGGCCTCATGTCGTACGGGATAGAGAGCATCGAAGGAACCGAACGACTTTGGGAGCAGAGCGCCGCTCTGTTTCGCCAGACCAAAGACACGTTCGGTCTCGCGCTGACCATGGGTGGTTTGAGCGCCATGGCTCTGGCGCAGGGCGATCTCGACCGGTCGACCGCGCTCTTCGAAGAAACCATGGATCTTTACAGGAAGATAGAGAACAGGTGGGGCGTCGGCTCCGTACTCTCACACCAAGGCGTCATTCCCCTAAGTAGGGGCGAGCACGAACGGGCCGCGCGGTACTTCGAGGAGGCGCTGGCGATCTCGCGATAGATAGGCGATAAGCTCATCGGCTCCGTCTCGCTCCACAACCTGGCGTGGACGTCGAGGCTCCAGGGTAATTACGAACGGGCGGCGGGGCTGTACGTCGAGGGTTTGGGCGTCGCCGTGGAACTGGGAGACAAGGCGGGCGTGGCCTACTGCCTGGAAGGACTGGCCGGCCTGATCGCCGAAAGGGACGAGCCGGCTCGTGCGGCTCGGTTGTTCGGGGGCTCGGAGGCGTTGCTCGAAGCCATCGGAGCTCCCCTTCACGTCCAGGCGCAGGATCGTGGCCTCTACGAGCGCGCCGTAGAGTCACTGCGCGCCCGTCTCGGTGAGGAGGCTTTCGGCGTAGCGTGGGCAGAGGGTAGAGCCATGACCCCCGAGCAGGCCGTAGAGTATGCCCTGGAAAGGCCAGCGGTGCCGGTGGCCGAGACCGCACCAGCTTACCCCGCAGGCCTCAGCGCCCGCGAGGTCGAGGTGCTTCGCCTCCTCGCAAGGGGCATGACCAACTCACACATAGCCAAAGACCTCTACATAAGCCCCCGCACCGTAAACGCTCACCTCGGCTCTATCTACCACAAGATAGGCTCCTCCACCCGCGCCGAGGCCGCCCGCTTCGCCTCGGTGCACGGCCTACTCTGATCCACGCTTCTAAGAAGATGATTTGCTCGCCGCTTCCGAGCCCGCAGACGGCCCTACCTATATGCATTAGGCACCCTACCTAGTCACCTTGCGCTCCCACCTGTAAGAAATAGGTACCCCAAATAGGTACCCCTGACGATGTAGCTCCTTCTTGCGCGCCCTACGCTTGTCCCAGATACAAGAGAACCCCTAGCTAGCGGCAGAGAGGAGGAACGAGGCCCATGATCGAGGAGACCACCGGACGGTTGGATTTCGGGGCCATGGGCGACGCCATCGAAGGCTGCGACCCAGATGCCTTGCTCGGCTTCTATTCAGAAGATGCCGAGCTTCGCATAATCAATGCGGCTTTTCCAGAAAGTGTGGCCTTCGAGCTAAAGGGACGCTCGCAGATCGAGAGGTACCTGCGCGCCGTCTGCGACCAGAAGATGATCTGCGGAGTCGAGGACGAGGTTGTCATCGGCGAAGGTAGTGTCGAGTTCGTCGAGGTGTGCACCTACCCGAACGGGACCCTGATCTCGGTTAGGACAACGCTGGAGGTGCGCGAGGGCAGGATCTTGCGGCAGCTCGACGTGGTGGAGCAGCCTAGCGACGACACGGGTAGAGGAGGTGGGCACTGAAGGTCTTGGAGAGCATGAGGACTATGGAGAGCGCGTGGAAGATGACTGGCAGAGCGAACGAGAGAAAGGAACTGGAACGATGACTAACCAGTCGAGCAAAGAAAGACCAACGTGGAGGATGACGACGAAAGCGATGGCCGCGGGCTTGCTTGTGGCAGTGATGGCCGCGTACCTCATCCTGGTGGGCCAGACTGCCCAGGCAGCAACGACCTTCACCGTGAACCTACCCGGCGACACCCACGATGCGGACCTTGGCGACGGTTTGTGCGACGTAAATCTGTTCGGTTCAGGTCAGCAGTGCACGCTCAGGGCGGCCATAGAGCAGGCCAACGCAACCCCTGGGGCAGACGTTATCAACTTCAATATCCCCGACGATTTCGGGGCCGGGGTTAAGACCATCAACGTAGGCTCTACAGGCAACGGTGGGCTTACGCCCATAACAGATCAGGTGACCATAAACGGCTATTCTCAGCCAGGGGCTTCCCCCAACACTGTGGCCAGGGGCACCAACGCCAACCTCTTGATCGAGCTCAACGGGGCCGACGCTGGGAGCGGGGACGGGCTGAGCATCGACGCCGGCGGCTCGGGCAGCCTGATCAAGGGGCTTGTGATCAACCGCTTCTCAAACCAGGGCATCGACGTCAGTAGCCC
>Ga0136616_10001492_pt1 | contig 12288 bp, 11 predicted proteins | sample AntDrymUQ2992106_2_FD_106648 | JGI IMG/M metagenome (GOLD analysis project Ga0136616, IMG submission 106648) | Polar desert sand microbial communities from Dry Valleys, Antarctica - metaG UQ299 (21.06) | ecosystem: Environmental > Terrestrial > Soil > Desert | place: Antarctica: Dry Valley...
AACGTGTATCAGAACGCCTTGCCGTATCTCCGCAGCGTGCCCTCGCCGTGGGACGACGCGGCGAAGAACTCGTCCTGGGGCCACACGAGCTGGGAGTGGACCCGCGAGCTGACGGTCACGCAGCTGCGCGATCATCTCGCCGTGAGGGGCCTCGACGTCGGCACGCCGGAGCGGATCGAGCTGTCCCAGGTCTCGGTGACCGGTCGCGTGTTGCGCGCGCGGGTCGTGGGCTCCGTGAGCACGCGCGACATCGGCAAGGACCAGTCCCGCTACTACTTCGGTCTTCGGAGCTCGCTCTTCACCGTCGAGCGCGCGGCGGGCGGCGGGCTCGAGAGCGTCGAGCTGACCGACACCCAGCGGCACCGCACGCTCGAGGGCCTCGGCGCCGAGCGGCACGGCGCCGTGTACCGCCGCATCGTGGGACCGGATCGCGAGACGAACGAGCTCCGCACCGTGGGCAGCGTGTACCGGCTGCCGGATCGATTCGTTTTCCGTGGCAGGGGCTTCGGTCACGGCGTGGGCATGTCGCAGTGGGGGGCGCAGGGCATGGCGCTGGCCGGTGCGAGCGCCGAGCGCATCCTCACCCACTACTACCGCGGCATCGCCCTCACGAACGTGGGCGGCGGCTGACGCATTGAGTGCCGCGATGAGGCTCGAGATGAAGGGCTCTCGCCAGAGTCGCGTGACCCGCCGACATGCTCAGGGCCCAAGCTCCGGCGCTTTGATCCAGCCCTGCCGGATCGCGTACACGACCGCCTGCGTCCGGTCGTTGACCGAGAGCTTCCGCAGGATGCTCGACATGTGATTCTTCACGGTCTGCTCGGAGATCGCGAGCGCGTACGCGACCTCCTTGTTCGTCCGCCCCTGGGCGATGCTGTCGAGGATCTGCACCTCGCGGGGCGAGAGCGGCGCGAACACGCGTGTCGCGCCGGGACCGTATACCGAGAGCTCCCGAAACTCGGCGAGCACGCGCGAGGCGACGGCAGGACGACTAAAGATCTTTTCGTTGATCACGAACTGCCCCGCGCGCACCTTGCGGATCGATTCGGTGAGCTCTGTCGGATCGCAGTCCTTGTGCAGATAGGCCGCGGCGCCTGCGCGTATCGCGTCGAACAGGGTCTGCTCCTGATCGTCGGCCGTCAGGACGACAACGGCGATGTGGGGGAACTCGCGCCGGATCCGCTGCGCAGCTTCGATCCCCGAGAGCCGGGGCAGGTCTGCCTCGATGACGAGGACGTCGGGCTCCAGCTCGACGACCTTGACGACGGCATCCTCTCCGTCGCTCGCCACGCCGATGATCTGCATGTCGGCTTCCTTCTCGATGACCTGGGTGATGCCCATGGTGGTGAGGCGGCTCGCGTCGGCGAGGAGGATGCGGATGCTGCCCGGCTTTTCCTTCATCACGCGTGCGCGAGCCCTTCGATCATCGTCACGGGTAACAGGAGTGTAACCGGGTACCCGGCCGGAGCGGACCGGCCGGCAGCACCGCGAACGCGCCGTTTCCTCGTATGTCCCAGGAACGTCGCGCAGCGCGAGAGAAGCTTCACCTCGGTACGTCGAGGAGCACGAACCCCGGTCCTGCCGCGGCCTCGCGCCAGCCCAGCTCGCGCGCCCGGACCGCCAGAGCCCGGTCGGGCCGCACGAGCAGCTGCCGCACGCCGAGCCGGGTGATGGTCTCGCGCCAGCCGGGGTGCGCCTCGATGACCGTCGTGTAGTCGTCGACCACGCTCGGGACGTATGGCGAGAGCCGCCCGTCGATGAAGACCTTCGTCGCGGGCGCGTACCAGATCAGGAAGCCTCCCCAGTCGTACTCGTTCAACAGGCCGGGTCCGGCTCGTAGAGCGGGCAGCGCGGCGACGGGATACGCGCGTAGGTCCGGCTGCGTCGGCGCGACGATCGCCGTTCCCGCGATGGAGAGCACCGCGATCGCGACGGACACCGGAGCCACGATCCGCGACGTGCCCGCCGGTCCGAAGGCAAGCTGGCGGATGCCGACGTTCTCGGCGATCCCGCGCAGGGCACCGGGACCATGAGCCGCGAGGAACGGCGCGGCCGCGATACCGAGGAACGCGGCGTGGCGGGCTGCGGTGAGCGCGACGAACACGACAGGGACCAGGATGAGCGCCTCACGTCCCCCGGCGCGCCCATGGAGCGCCGTCACGAGCACCGCCGCGAGCGTGACCGCCAGGACGAGGCCCGCCGGCGTGATGAGCTCGGGGACCGCCCACTCCTGGATGTAGCGGGGCGGTCGGAGAAAGTGTTCAGCTGGCGCGGTGAGCGCGCCGGGTCCGGCGGGCGTGAGGAGCGTCGCGATGGCCGAGGCGGCGAGAGCGAGCAGCGCATCTCGACGCCGCAGCCACAGCGCGACGGGTGCGAGCATCGCCAGGCCGAGCGCGTAGGAGCCGTGGACGTTCGCCCAGACGAGGAAGAGCGGCACGCACGTCCACAGCGCGCGCGCCTGGCCACGAAGCGCGGCGCGAAGCAGGACGACGACCGCGGCGAACGCGACGAGCGCAAGGAGCTGGGGGCGCTCGGTCCAGACGCCACGCAGCAGGAGGAGGGCGGGGAGGGTCGCGAGGATGGCTACGAGCGGGCGGGCGCGCTCGCCGAGGGCCACGAATGCCGTGAGCGCGATGGTCGCGCCACCCGCGAGCGCGCGGACCATCGCGACGCCCTTCCAGCCGAAGCTTTCGTACGCCAGCGCCAACACGAGCTGCCCGAGCCACTGATCGCTCTGGACCGAGGTGTTGGCGGCCGTCCACGAGTACGCCTCGATGTGGGGCGGACCGCTGGCGAGCACCGCGCGTCCGAGTGCCAGGTGCCAGAACGCGTCGGGATCGCCGACGGGCAGGAACGCGGACGTGATCGCGACGATCCCCCCCACCGCGGCGGCCAGCGCGACTCGCGCTCTCATGGACGCGCGAGCAAGACCCATCGTCCCGGCTCCTGCGCGACGACGGGCCACCCTCGCTCGCCGAGCGCGGCGGCGAGCGGCCGCTGCGGTCTCAGCAGGACGAGGTGGATGTCGTGGCGCTCGAGCACCTCGGCATAGCCGGGCTGCGCCGCGACGGCCTTCGACCAATCGGCGAGGACGTCAGGCACGAACGGAAAGAGCCGCCCGTCGATGAAGGTCGGATGGTCCGGCGCCGCGCGAATGAGGTACCCGCCCCAGTCGTACTCGTGCAGGAGGTTGCCCCGCCGAGCGCGAAGCTCCGCGAGCGCGCCCGTTGGGTACCCAGCGAGGTCGGGCTCGCGCGGGGCCGCCAGGGCGCCCACGGCGACCGGAAGCACGGCGAGCGCTCCGATGGCCGCGAGCGCGAGCGGTCGGGGGAGGCGCGGCGACGACGACCGTGTGCGGCCAAGCGCCGCCGGTACCGCGGCCGCGACGAACGGGGCGAGCACGTCGCCGGCGTACGGCAGCTGGCGCTGGATCGCGAGCCCGAGCAGGGCGAACGGAACGATGACTCCGCTCCAGAGGAGCGGCGGTCCGACCTTCGCCGACAGGCCCGAGCGACCGAGGAGGAGCGCCGCCGCGAGCGCAACCAGGAGCAGCAGGGCGTAGAGCGCTCCAGCCGGTGAGAGGACGTCGGTCGGGCGCTCCTCTGCGACGCGCTGGCCCGCCGATGCCGCATAGCTCCGGGCCCAGGTGAGCGCGATGAGACCTGAGGGGTTGAACGAGCTGGCGAGAGCGGACGCGACGAGCGTGATCGCGAGGTACCGCCGCATCGGATGCCGCACCAGCTGCGCCTCGATGACGAACACGACGAGCAGCGCGAGGCCGAGGATGTACGCGCCGTGCAAGTTCGCCCAGAGGAGAGCGAGCGCCGGCAACGCGTAGAGCGGCCGCGCCCCCTCGCCGCGCCGCGCACGCAGCAGGAGATCGAGGAACACGGGAAAGAGCGCGAGCGTGAACAGCTGCGGGCGGTCTCCCCAGGCGAGCCGCGACAGCAGGATCGCGCCGACGATCGGCACGGCGGACCAACCCGGATGCGGCTGGATCCGCAAGGCGGCCCGTGAGAGGAACAGCGTGGCGACACCGATGAGCGCGGCGCGCAGCAGCTCGATGCCGACCCAGCCCCCCGCCCGAAAGGCGAGCTCGAGCGCTACCTGCCCGAGCCATTGGCCAGCGGAGTACGGCGTGCCCACACGTGTGAACGAGAACACATCGCGGTCGAGCAGCCGGCCGTGGTCGAGCATCCACGAGCCGGTCGCGAGGTGCCAGAAGAGATCGGGATCTCTGGCCGGTTCGGTCACGGCGAGGGTCGCGGCCGCCGACGCGAACACCGCCGCGAGCACGTGTGTCGCTCTCATGAGGACGAAACTAGCGGGACACGCGAGGGCCACCCTGCCGTGCGGTGTCCCGCGGCGGGGTGACGCGGCTCCTAACGGCCGGCCACCTCGCAGGGACTGCGATAGTCGTAGACGCGGATCCCATCGCGCTCCGCTCTCGCCGCGCCGGCGCGGTACTGATCGGCATACGCGGAGAAATGCGCCGGTTCGAGGACGAGGACGCGAGGGTCCACGCGACGCAGCCGGCACGATGCCGCGTCGAGCCCATCCGCGGGTGTGACGACGGTCTCCCGGCCGGTGATCCAGCGCCAGGCGGCGGCATCCATCGCCAGGAGCCGGCCGGCCGGGAGCGCGCTCACCGCGGCGAGCCGCACGCGGTACGGGCCATTGAAGCCACGGTCCCACTCGGCGATGGCCGACCACGAGACCAGCGCGATTCCGGCGAGCGCTCCGGCCGCCCCGATGCGCGCGAGATCGCCGCGACGGACGAAGAGCGAGGCGCTCCCGACGACGGCGAGCGCGACGCCGAAGGGGAAGAACGCCGCGAGCGAATGGAAGTAGGCGCCGCGGGTCGAATGCAGCGTGAAGGCGAGCGAGAGAACGATGTAGACGGTGACTGCGAGCGAGAGGTAGGCGCGCACCTCCGGGCGCGACCAGAGAGCGCGCGTCCCCGCCACGAGCCCGGGGACCAGCACGAGCGCGAAGGCCAGGATGAAGGTGATCGCGTTGGTCACGAGCGCTTCGAGGTCGCGCATCGCCGGCTCGGGCCAGGCCGCGAGGTGGCGCTCGAGCGTCGGCGGAGCGACCGCGAAGAAGTCCTCGTAGCGATCGAGGAACGCGGCCCGCGCGAGGAGATCGGGCGGGAGACCGAGGAAGGCCTGGCGGAGCTGCCAGCCGACCCCGAAGGCGAGCGCGACCGCGGCACCGGCGAAACCGGCGCGTGTGCGGAGCATGAGGAGCGGGAGGCCGAACAGCGCGCCTTCGGCGCGGGCGAGATACAGGACGCCCACGGCCAGGCCCGCGAGCGCGCCCGCGCGCACGTCCCCGGCGGCGGCCCGCCGGAACAGGAGGAAGAAGGCGGTCCCCAAGACGGCGGCCGGCGCGAAGCTGTCGGTGCTCACCCACGCGGGAGCGAAGAGGCCGCCGAGGCCGACGAGCGTCGCCGTGACCATCGCCGCACGATGCGTACCGCCGAGCGACCGCGACGCGACGTACGCGAGAACGGGGATCGCCGCACTGACGGCGACGATCGCGAGCTGGGCCGAGCCGAAGGTGCCGAAGATCCCCCCGGCGAGCCGGATGCCCGCGGCCGCAATCAGCGTCGCCAACGGCATCCAGAAGCGATGGCTCGGGACAGGCAGGTCGCCCGATCCCTGCGCCTCGATGAAGTTCCATACGAAATCCGCGGTGAGCCCCTGGCCCATGGCAACACGCTCGGCCACGAGCGTGGAGTAGTACGCATCGGTGTACCCGGGCTGCGAGACGACGAGCATCGAGGCCGCGCGTACCGCAAGGAGAGCTCCGCAGAGCGCGGCGACGTGGATCCGCTGCGACCGCCGCGCGGTCAGCGAAGCCGGCTCAGCCACTTCGCGAGCCGGTCATACCGCGTCCGGAGATGGACGCCGGGTCCCGCGAGCGAGCCGTGCGCGACGGTGGGTCCGCGCAGTGCAGCGAGGAGACCGGCCGCGTCGGAGAAGTCATCCATCTCGAGATACACGCGCCCCAGCTCCCACGGCGTGTGCGCGTCGCTGCCGAGCGCGGCGGGGATCGCGTGCTGCGCGGCGAAAGCGGCGGCTCGCCGGTTGTCCTGCGCGAAGGCTTCGCGCGCGTTGAACGTCTCGATGCAGTCGACCAGCGGCACAAGCCGCTCGAGCGCGGCTCGACGGATCCGGAACCGGCGATTGCGGGAGAAAGGGTGGGGCACGCTGACGACGCCGCCCTGGTCGTGGATCCGGGCGATCGTCTCCTCCCCGCTGAGACCCGGAGGGACCGGCCGCTCGATGAACAGGCCGATGAGGTCGCCGTCAGCCGACGAGATCTCTTCCCCGACGACGACGCGGTAGCCGTCGGCGATCTCGCGCAGGCGAAGCGCTCCGGCGATCGTGTCGTGATCGGTCGCGCATACCACGTGCATCCCGGTCTCCCGGATGCGTGCCGCCTGCACGGCGATCGGGGTGCGGCTGTCCTTTGAAGCCTCGCAGTGCGTATGCATGTCGACTCGGACCCTCTTCACGGGCGACGTCCCGTCGCTGCCTTCGGCTGCGCCGGCTCCCGGGGGCCCTGCGGCTTGTCGCGGCACAGTCGCTCCTCGCCTGTTCATCGCCTGTTCGTCACCGCGTCGTCCACGATCGCGCGGATCCGCTCCTCGAACACCGGACGGTCGAACCGCCGCGCGGACTCGCGGACCCGCGCGGGGTCGAACCCGGTGCGCTCGGCCTGCCGGATGGCGACAGCGAACGCCTGCGGTTCCGCCGCCTCCACGAGAAGTCCGTTCTCGCCGTGCAGCACGATCTCGCGGGCGCCTCCTCGCGCGAGGGCGACTACCGGGGCGCCGGAAGCGAGCGCCTCGGCGCAGACCATTCCGAAGTCATCCTCCGTTGGAAAGACGAGACCACGTGCCGCGCCGAGCAGCTCGCGAACGGTCTCTCGGCTCACGCGCCCGGCGAATGTGACGTTCTCGCGCGCGATGCGCTCGAGCGCAGTACGCTCGCGGCCGTCGCCGACGACGATGAGCCGCATCCCGACCTCGTTGAACGCGTTGACCGCGATATCGGCACGCTTGTAGGCGACGAGGCGGCTCGGCATGCACACCCAGAAATCACCACGTGTCGGCGCGGGAACGAACTCATCCACCTCGATCGGCGGGTTCACCACCTCGCTCGGGGCGCCGTAATAGGTGGCGATCCGCCGCTGCACGACAGCGGAGTTCGCGATCCAGCGATCCACGCGGTCGGCGAACGCGCGGTCATCCTTTCGGAGGCGGATGAGCAGCTTCCGCACGAGGCCGCGCAGCGGTGCCGGCACCTCCTCTTCCAGGTAGCGCTCGCTCCAGTCCCAGAGATACCGCGTGGGCGAGTGACAGTACGCAACGTGGACGGTCCGCTCGCCGAGCGAGATGCCCTTGATGAAGGCGCTCGTCGAGGTGAGCACGACGTCGGTGTCCGCCGGAACCCGCAGTGACCGCGCGGCATGCGGGTAGAGCGGCAGGAGCACGCGATGCGCGCCGTGCCCGATCGGGAGCTGTTGCAGGAAGGACGTGCGCAGCGTCCAACCGGACAGCGGGCCGTACGCCTCGAGGTCGTGGAAGAGCGTGTACACGGGCGCGCGCGGCCACATCGCGTGCAGGACGTCGACGACGCGCTCCGCGCCACCGTGTACGGAGAAGTATTCGTGCGCAAGCCCGAGCTCCATCTATCTCGGCGCCCGTCGCTGCCCGTGATCGCGGAGCCGCCGCGCAATGACCCGCGCGACGAACGCGGGCAGGACGCGCTGACGGCGCCAGCGTGACGGATCCTGCGCCAGGCGCCAGAGCCACTCGAGCCCGACACGATGAATCACACGCGGCGGCACACGGACCACACCTGCGAGCTGATCGAACACGCCACCGACGCCGATCGCGAGTCGGACCGTCGGCAGCCGATCCAGGTTTCGCGCGATCCAGCGCTCCTGCCGCGGCATACCGAACGCGACCAGGATCACGTCCGGCGTGGCGGCGTTCACGCGCTCGACGCTGTCCGCGTCGCGATCGTGCGCACCGGCGTACGTCCCGGCGATCCGCAGCCTGGGCTCCCGACGGACCAGCATCGCAGCGGCCCTCTCGGCGATGCCGGGAGCGGCACCGAGCAGGAACACGGACAGGGACCGTCGCGCGAGCATGGGGACGAGGTCGTCGACGAGCAGCCGTCCAGGCGCGCGGCCAGGAAGCGGCTCGCCCACGATCCGGGAGGCGAGCACCACACCGGTGCCGTCGGGCAGGACGAGGTCCGCGTGGTGAGCGAGCGCGGCGACGTCCGGGGCCCGGTCCGCGAGCATCACGAACTCCGGGTTTGCGGTGATCACGAACGTCCGGCGCTCGCCAGCGAGCCGCCGCTCGATCTCGCGGACGGCGGCTCGCAGATCGAGCGCGTCGAAACCGACGCCGAGGATGTCCACGCGCGTGGAGGGTGCCGCCGAGGACGGAGCCGGGGAGTGACCCGGCGACGCGGGGAATGGGGCCCTCGTGCCGCGAAGCGGGCCCGGCGTCACGTCAATGGACGACAGCGGCGCTTGGGTGGAGGGGGTGGTGCGCGAGGTCGAGACCCGTGCCGTCAGGCACGAGCGCGCGGCTGGAGAGATCCGTCAGCGCGAGGCTCTGGCCGGGGACGTACACGACCACGTTGGCGTTCCCAAGGTCGATTCCGATCTGACGAGCTCCGAACACGAGCGCGAGTTTAGTGGCGTGCGCCCGACCGGACCTCCGTACGAGACGCGGTGCGCTCGAAGACGCGCAGGCGTCCGAGCAGCCACACGAGTCCGAGGTACCCGAGGTAGGCGACGATCTCGATGACGGTGGGCTCGTCCTGGTAGCCGAAGAGAGCGCGGAGGATCGAGCCGAGGCCGGAATCGTCCGCCAGCGCCGCCTTCGTGCTCCAGACCTTCGGCCCCTCGACGGCGGACAGGATCCCGGCCTCAGCGAACTCGTGCGCCGCGTGCGCGACCAGTCCCGCCGCGAAGAACACGAGCAGCAGACTCGTCACACGGAAGAACGTCTGGAGGTCGATCCGACGACCGAAGACGTAGATGACGACACCGACGCCGAGCGCCAGCGCGAGCCCGACGAGGGCGCCAATGAGCTTGCCCTCACCCGGCGCCGCGAACAGCAGCAGCGCGAGCTCGACGCCCTCACGCACGACGGCGAAGAACGCGATGGCGAAGAGTCCCCAGGTGCCGGCACCGCGCGCGAGCGCATCCGCGACCCCTCGCTGCAGCTCACCCTTCAGATACCGCGCGTTGCGCAGCATCCAGAGGATCATCCAGGTGAGGAAGACGGCGGCGAGGAGCATCGTCGTCCCCTCGAAGACCTGCTCCATGGTCCCTTCGAACGACGCGCCGAGCGCGTTCAGGAGCGCAAGGAAACCGAGGCTCACGGCCGCCGCGGCACCGACGCCGGCCCAGACCCAGCGGCGCGCCCGCCGCGCGCCGACCTGCGAGAGGTACGCGAGCAGGATCCCAACGACAAGGGCCATCTCGATCCCCTCGCGCAGCGAGATCAGGAGCGCGCTGAGGTCGGCAGCCGTCACTGGTAGCCTCCGTAGGAACCCTGGGGGTTCTTGTTAGGCGAGCCTAATATGCGGTGCCCTGGGAGGTCAAGAATGGCGACCTCACCTGCGAGCGAGGAGTACCTCCAGGTCATCTACACGCTCAAGGACGAAGGCGCGAGCGTGATCGGCGCCAGGATCGCCGAATTTCTCGGCGTCTCGGCGCCAGCGGTGTCCGAGATGCTCCACCGCCTCGATCGGGACGGCCTCATCACGATCAGCGACCGCCACGAGGTGCGCCTCACCCCGGCTGGGCAAACCGCGGCGAACACCGTGGTGCGTCGGCACCGCCTCGTCGAGCGGTTCCTCGTCGACGTGCTCGGCTACGAGTGGTGGAAGGTGCACGACGAGGCGGAGCGGCTCGAGCACGTGCTGTCAGCGGAGATGGAGGAGCGGATGACGCGCGTGCTCGGCGACCCCCTGACCTGCCCGCACGGTAACCCCATGCCCGGCGTGACACCGGCGCCGACGCGCACGCTCGGCTCGCTCGACCGGGGTGAGGCTGCCGTGATCGAGCGCATCCCGGACCAGTTCGAGCACGAGCCGGGATTCCTCGAGTACCTCGACGGCGTCGGCCTCCGCCCCGGCACAACGGTGACGCTGGTCAGCCGCGCGGCCGGAACCCTGCGGGTGGCCGTCGAGGGCACGACGCGCGACGTGCGCGGAGATTGCGCTCAGAAGGTGTGGGTCCGCGCCTGATGGGGACCATCTACGTGCAGCCGGATCCAGTCGACGGGACGTTCACCGCGCACGTGCTGGAGCTCCCAGGTTGCAACGCACGCGGTGGCACGCGCGAGGACGCGGTCGAGAAGGTGAAGCACAGCTTTCGTGACTACCTCGCACTGCTCCGGTCACGCGGCATGTCCGTCGACCACTTGAGGGAGACGGATGTCGACCGCTTCGAGGTGAAGGATCCTCCGTCACGCGGCATCTTTCCGGAGGACTTCCGCCAGATGGACGAGCACGAGATGCGGGATTTCCTCCGCCAGATGGAGGCCTCGCGGTCCGCCCTCCTTGCCCAGCTGCGGGGACTGTCGGCGGAGCAGCTCGAGAAGCAGCCCACACCGTCGATGTGGAGCGTGCGCGGGGCGCTCGAGCACATCATGGAGACCGAGGTCGCGCTGCTCTCGAAGCTGGAGAGGTGGCCCGATCGCGAGTTCGCCACGCTGCAGGCCGTGCACCGCTTGACGTTCCAGCGATTCACGGTCATGGATCCGGCCGACACAGCGATGGATCACACGATCGAGGGTCGCCGCTGGAGCACGCGCACGGTGATGCGACGCATCCTCGAGCATGAATACGAGCACCTGGGGCATATCCGGGAGATCGTCGCCGCGCTCGGCAGCGATCGTCCGCCGGAGTGAGCAGTGGCGTGACCCGGAATGGCAGCAAGCCGTTTCCGGGACACGCCACTAGGTCGCTGGAGCCCGCGCCGCCCACTCCAGCGCGCGGGCCGCGTGCCGCTCGATGAGGCCGCGCTGATCGGTACGGATGTCCGGAAGCGCGTCCGGTCTGAACCAGCGGAGCTCCGAGAGCTCGCCCGAGAGCCGCTGTGCCCCGCCCACGACGCGGTAGGGATAGACGAGCTCGATGCGCGCCCAGCGGTAGCCGGCCTCGGCTTCGAGGAGCGGCCCGATCTCGACGCGCAGACCCGTTTCCTCCCCGATCTCGCGCTGCAGCGCATCCTCGAGTCGCTCGTCTCGGTCGATGAATCCGCCGATCAGCCGCCATCGTGGCGAGCCGAAGCGATGCATGGCCAGCAGGATGCGACCTTCGGGGTCGACGCCGATCCCCACCACACCCACGAGGAACTTCTGGTGCGCGGCGCTCATGAACCGTCGCTGCCACCGGACCGGGAACGCGTTGAAGACCTTGGCCAGCGCGCGTATCAGCATCGTGGGAGAGTAGAGGCCTAGTACACCCCGATCGCGACGATCCCGTGCGCTTTCGGCACGTGGACCTTCTGCACGACCTGCCGGGTCTTCGCGTCGATGACGTTCACCATGCCATCGATGTTGCTCGTCGCGAGCACGCGGTCTCCAAGCGGGTCGTACGTCATGTGGAAGACGTGCCGGCCCAATGGAGTGTCGCCCACGATCTTTCGCTGCTTCCAGTCGACCCAGAGAAGCGACGCGCCGTTCGGGCCCTTCTCGGCGCTCCAGTGGCTCGAGATGAGCATGATCGACGTGTCCGGCAGGAAGTACTGCCCATCGCGGTTGGCTTTCTGCCCGTGGAACGGATAGCGGCCGGGAAAGCGGATGGTCTCCTTCACCGCGCGCGTGGCCGGGTCGTAGATCACCATCCGGTCCGAGGGCTTCTCGAGGAATCCGGAGGACGACGACCAGAGCTCGCTGAAATCGGGCGTGAAGTAGACGTCATGGACGTCCGCCACATTCACCATCGTGACGCTGTTCGTCTCGAGGTCGTACATGCGGAGATGATTCGCAGCCATCGAATTCGTCAGCGTGAACCACAGCTGAGTGGGCTTCGAGGGGTCCATCACCGTGACATGCTGGGGCACGCCGACGTTGAGCGGCGTCATGCGCCAGGTGCCCACCTCGATCCTGCCGATGAAGTGGTCGCGCTCGTGCGCGGTGAAGAGCGACCGCGAGTCGGGGCTCCAGGTGATGCCGTGCGGCGTCTTCCCCACAGGGAACCGCGCGATCTCCTTCATCTCGATCGGATCGATGACGGACACCTG
>Ga0136616_10001494_pt1 | contig 12283 bp, 20 predicted proteins | sample AntDrymUQ2992106_2_FD_106648 | JGI IMG/M metagenome (GOLD analysis project Ga0136616, IMG submission 106648) | Polar desert sand microbial communities from Dry Valleys, Antarctica - metaG UQ299 (21.06) | ecosystem: Environmental > Terrestrial > Soil > Desert | place: Antarctica: Dry Valley...
GGACCGGGGATGCGCAAATAGATAATGCACCGGACTTAACGGCGCTACCTTCCGCGAACGATACCCGCTTCCCAGAGGCTATCGACGACTCAAGAGAACCACTACATAGGTGCGCTTGGTGGCGTCAACCGATCGCGTTCCGGCTTCGCTTCTTCCAGGCTGTCAGGAGTCGTCTGAGGAGGAGGACGAACGCAGCGAACACAAGCCCGGTAAACAGAGCGTAGTAGGCCCAGGACACCTTCGGCAATGTAAGGTGGACGTTCGCGGACCCTCCAGCGTCCACGTTGAGATTGATGTCCCACGACATGAAGATAACGAGGCTCAGACCCGCCAGGCAGAGTCCAAATACCAGCAGGAGCGAGAGCAAGAAGGTTTGGAAGGCGAGGTCCCACCGCCCTTCCTTTGGATGCCGGATGCCAGCCTCTTCGAAGATGCTGTCTTCCAGGGCGTAGAGTCCTTCGACCCTGAAACCGTGGCTCCTGGCCGCGGTCGAGTCGAGGCGCTCTTTGGTCCACGGATGCAAGTTGAAGAGTATGCGTTTCAAGCCGAACGGAGAGGTCAGCAGGGCGCCAACCGCGATCAACCCGACCAGTAGAACGGCCAGAGACCGCACTGTGGGACCGATTTCTTTCCCTTCGAATGCTCTGTCCACGTAGCTCACGTTGAACCTCATCATCGCCCCGACCAGGTCGAGCACGTAAAATACGTTTCCGAATGCCTGCAGAGGAAGCGCTATCACCAGCGCCGCGAGCACCGCCGCGAAGATCAGGATCCGATAAGGCGGCTTTGGCAACGACTGAAGATAGAGTTTCACCGCCTCGCGGTTCGACCAGTTGGCGTCGGGGTCGCTGGAGAGCGCAGCGGTCGCGTAGAAGCGGCGGTTGAGGGTATCCAGGCTCCTGCCGATGTGGTACTCGACGAAGTACTTGAGAAACAATCGCAGATAGGGAACTTTGAAGTAGCGTCCCGGTCCTTTGCGATCCCAAGGCACCCAGACCACCGCAGGGAGATCCTCGACCGTGTCAAGCGTCTCCTGGTACGCTTCCAGGAGTCCCCTTATGCGCTCCTCGGACTCCCGTCTGGCCTCCTGCTCGGGTGTCGTGACCTCCGGGTTCGCGTGCTCCTCGGAGGGCTCCGGGCTGGAAGGCTCCGCCGTCTGATCCGGGTTCGGCGGGCTTTCGGGGGTATTGGCCGCAGGCTCTGGATCCCTCTTCTCTCCCCCGGTTACTGCCATTGGATCCTCTTTGCCCGGTCCATTGTTGCTTCCTTCCAACGCGACCTTTGCCTTTCGCCCCGTAACTCCAGGATAAGCCCAAGCCTGGATGGCACGGGCCCTAGTTTACTTAATAGAAGCACCGCATACGAGGTTATTGGGGTTGCAGGCTCCGAAGTACACGCCGTCCCTCCTGTAGGTCGAAGTAGATCCTCGTGTAGTCGTCGAAGAGCTTCTTGGTACCTTGCCCGACGTCGAATGCATCGTTGTGGAGGTTCTGGATCCCAACGCGGACATCCTGGCGGCGCCCGCCCCGAGCCTCATCTTCGCTATCCGCTCCGACGCAGTCCTTAGACGCTCCTCCGGCCCGACTGTTATGCGTCGTTGAAGGGATCGGCGATCCTCGCCAGCTTCATGACGAACATTAACGAAATGCCAGCGGTCCTTGTCTTCGTTGGAGAATACGAACGCAGCACCCAGTTGAGTCATACCGAGTCCGTTTGAATAGCACCACGTTCGGGCTGCGGCGGGCATACCGATGTAGGAAATCGACTGTACTGCGTTTCTTTGCCCTGTTGACAGAGGGTGACTCTCGATTGATCTTCCATTGCGAGAGGCTCGGTCGGCTCAAGGAGGACTTGGCGTGGGGACAGCGCTTACCTCAAGCCGAATGCGTGCCACAATGGCTCCAGTCAGCGCCTTCCTCGCGCACCCGACGATAGCAGCGGCGCTGCGCACGTGGTTTACTCGAGCGGAATTCGAACCGATAGCTGCGTCGAGCTATGATCGGTGACATACTTCCATTTGAAGGAACACTGAGTCGAAGCGGTTGCCTAACGGTGGCACTAACTAGACTCCTTCGCAGGCAAGGTGCCCTGGTGAGCGGCCCGGCTAGGGATAAAGCTAAGAGGAAGCGAAGATAGAGTTATGGTCAGACGCAACATCGGCACGGTCCTGGTTGCGGCTGCCGTTATAGTCATCTTGCTCGTTGCGTTCATCCTCGCACTAGCACAAGATAAGCTACCCGAACTAACCCTCGATCTTGCTGTATATCTCTTTGCGACCACGCTTGCCGTGTTTGTCATCGGGCGGATGCTCGCCTGGCGAGAAAAACGCCGGTGGATCGTGGCAAAGGATTGGCTACATATGATCCTGCTCGAGACGATCGACGACCTCCTGAAAGTGCTGCTCCCTGCCACAGTTCCCCGAGAAGGGGTAGAGACCGACGAGGAAGTCACCGTCTACGAAGTAGCCGGCGAGCGGATCCATTTTGGTGAGACCGTTGCCTACAGTCCGCTACAGCTGTTGGTAAGTCCCGGTGAGAAGGATCTGCAGTCCCACATCTTCTGGTACGCCAGTGAACTAGGACCGCCACGATACGCGGAGTTGGCTAGGGCGGCTTTGTCCGACGCCCGAGCGCAGGCAAGGGATATGTTGGCAACTTCTGGTCAGATACTAGAAGCCGACATTACGGCCATGGTGATGAGTTTCGACCAAGCGATTGCGGCTGCCAAAAGACATGTGGACTCGGCCGCAAGCATGCGAAACGAAAAGTTGGAAGATTCGCCGTTTCACGATGTAGAGGAATCGACAACGCGGAGAACAAGAGAAGCCGATCGGGAACTGGCCTTCGTTAGCAGCATCATTGTAGAGTCCGTCGTCGATTCAGCGATCAAGCCGAAGGCGTGGCTCGAGAATGAGATGCTCAACCGGGAAGGTCAATCTCCCTTCCGGCGCCTCCAATTGTAGCAGCCGTTACCCGCGAATGCTCTTCAGCTCCACCTGGCAAGACGGAGGAAAAGCTACACTGCTCCGGGCGGATGCGCGAGGAGATCTGGCGTCGTTTCGTCGAGCGATCCTTCTCGTGGTGGCGGTACCTGTACCCGGACCTCGACCACGACACGTCGGAGACGGACGAGCTGGCGGCAATAGAGGCGGGAGAGATCACTGCCACGCGTTTCTGCTACGTTGGCGCAGTCGCTTCGGAAAGGAGCCCTTTCGCGCGCTGAACGGGTGCCGGGCGTGCTCCGAATTCTTGGCGAGGCGGACATTGAAGAGCTTCCGCACGTCATGATCTAACGCACAGCGGAAGGCGGGCATCCTCACCAGGAGCCCCACCACCGCAACGACCATCATCCAGCCGCCGAACCGCCACGATTGTGACCCCGTTGAAGAGGGCGGCCAGGATCTCGCTGCGCCTGTAGCCGAAGGAACGGTTGGGGGTCGCGGGCTTCTCCGAGAGCAGAAGGCGAAGAGCGCCAGCCCCAAAGCAAAGTTGTCGGAGGCCATGTGCGCCGCGTCCGCCAAGAGCGCCAAGGAGCCGGTGACGAGGCCGCCTATGATCTCCGCGATCATGTAGGTCAGCGTGAAGGAGAGGACGATGGCGAGCGCCTTCTGGTTCGCCCCGGTCCCGCGCGAGGCGGATTCCGGGGCGGAGGCTTCGGGGGTCCGCCCGTCCGGCCCCGACTGGTCCTCCGATCCCTTAGGACGTCTCTCTCGCTGACCTACTCACTCCTCCCGTGCTTCCCTGAGGGTCCCGAAACCCTGCCACAGGATCACGGGCAGCATCGCCAGTGCCCCCACGGGGTCCGCCCACCACCACCCGAAGGCCGCGTACAGCCCCACCCCCGCCAGCAGCGCGAGCGAAAGGTAGGAGCACACCCACGTCTCCGCCGCGTCCGCCCGCAGGGCATCGCTGCCCATCTCGCGGCCCGTCCTCCCCTTGAGGTAGGCGAGGCTAGGCATCACGAGCAGCGAGATCGCCGCGAGCACAAGCCCCACGACCGAGCCGTCCGGCCCCTCGCGCGACAGGAGCGCGACTGCGGCCTCGTAGGCGATGTAGGCGGAGAGCAGGAAGAATGTCGCCGCCACCAGGTAGAGCGCCCGCTTCTCGGCGGCCCCGTGCTCCTCGGCGCTGGCCTCAGGGCCAGCCTTCAGCAGGCGCCACAGGAGTGCCACGGCGGAGATAACCTCTATCCCGGAGTCCACCCCGAATCCCACGAGGGCGACGCTGCCGGCGAGGAGACCCGCGCCGATGGCGACGAACGCCTCGACGACGTTCCAGGTTATCGTGAAGACCTCCAGGCGCACGCCCCGGCGGTGCAGCTCCTCCTTGTGGGCGGACCCCATCGCGCCCACGGCTTTAGGCGCTCCCCTTTCGGAACAGCCGGAGACCATTGAGGGTGACAGCGATCGAGGTGCCCATGTCCGCCAAGACGGCCAGCCAGAGCGCCACCAGCCCGAAGGGGGCGAGCAGCACGAAAAGGCCCTTGATGGCGATCGAGACGGCCACATTCTGCCTTATGATCCGCTCGGCTGCCCTGGACAGCAAGACCGCTTCGGCCAGCTTGGGCAGGTCGTCCTGCATCAGCGCCACGTCGGCTGTCTCCAGGGCCACGTCCGTTCCCGCAGCACCCATAGCGAACCCGACCGAGGAGGCGGCGAGGGCCGGGGCGTCGTTCACGCCGTCGCCTACCATCCCGACGTCGCCGTGCTCTAAGACGAGCTCGCGCACGGCCTCCACCTTTTGCTCGGGGAGCAGCCGCGCCCTGTACCCTACGCCAAGCTCCCTGGCGATCCTCCTCGCGGGCGCTTCGGCGTCCCCGGTGAGCATCACGAGCTCTCCCACCCCCGCCGCGCGCAGTTCCTCCAGGGTCGCCCTGGCGTCGGGGCGCACGGCGTCGGCCAGCCCGAAGACGGCCAAGGGGCCACCCTCGCCGCCGAGGATCACGGGCGTCTCGCCTTCCCGTTCAACCTCAGCGAGTGCCTCGCGCGCAGGGACGAGCGAGACGCCCCGTTCCTCGAAGAGCCTGGGACTGCCGATGAGGTAGCTTCGACCACTGACGTCGCCCTCGGCCCCCCGCCCCGGGACCGAGCGGAAGTTGACTACAGGGGGCAACCCGTCCACGGCCTGCTCGGCGCCGGCGGAGAGAATAGCGTGGGCCAAAGGGTGCTCCGAGCGCCGCTCCAGCGCGGCGGCCAGCCCGAGCGCCTCCGACTCGTCGCAGCGTTCGCCGGGTTCCGCAAGCGCCACGACGCGCGCGAGGATGGGCCTGCCCTCAGTGAGGGTGCCGGTCTTGTCGAAGGCCAGGGCCTTGAGCCTCCCCGCCGCCTCCAGCGCCGCGCCGCCCTTGATCAGGATGCCGCGCCGCGAAGCCGCCCCGATGCCGGAGACTACGGTAACGGGCGTGGAGATCACCAGTGCGCACGGGCAGGCGATGATCAGGAGTGCCAGCCCCCGGTAGAACCAGGTGTCGAACTGCCCACCCAGGAGCGGCGGCACGACCGCCAGCACCGCCGCTGTGGCCACGACGAGCGGCGTGTAGAGGCGCGAGAAGCGGTCCACGAACTGCTCTGCCGGGGCCTTCTTTGCCTGGGCCTCCTCCACGAGACGCGTGATCCGCTGCAGGGTGGAGTCGCCGGCCTCCCGCAGGGCGCGAACCAACACGCCGCCGGTGCCGTTTAGGCTGCCGGAGTAGACGGAGTCCCCTGGTCCCTTCTCCACCGGGGTGCTCTCACCCGTCACCGGGGACTCGTCGACTGTGGTCCTGCCCTCGAGCACTTCGCCGTCCAGTGCGAGCCGCTCGCCGGGCCTGACGATGACTGTCTCGCCTACGGTGACCTCGCCTGCAGCAACAACCCTCTCCGCGCCGCCGCGCCTAACCAGCACCTCGTCCGGTGCGAGCCCCGCGAGGGCGCGCACGGCCCCACGGGTGCGGTCTATGGCGTAGATCTGCAGGGCGTTGCCTGCGGCGAACAGCACCACCACGGAGGCCGCCTCGGCCCACTGTCCGATGGCCACCGCACCCACCGTGGCCGCGCTCATGAGCACGTTCATGTCAAGGTGGCGGGCCCTAAGCCCGGCAAGGGCTGCCCGGAAGATCGGCACCCCGCCCACCGCGATGGCGGCCAGGTAGACGCCTACTCGCGCAACCTCGGGCGATCCGGCAAAACCCAACGCTAGGCCGAGAGCGAACAGGAGGGCAGAGACCAAGACGGAGACCGCCCTGGGGGTGCGCCAGAACGGGGTCATCTCGACCCCCTGGGTGCTGCCCACTCCGTAGCCGGCGTCCCTGACGGCCTTCTCGATCTCTTGCAGGTCCAGGTCGAGCTCGTGCTCGGCGTCCAGGCGGCCCGCCGCGAAGTTCACCACGGCCCGGTGCATCCCCGGAAGCTGCCCGACCCGCTTCTCCACCGTCGCCGCACAGCTCGCGCAGTCCATCCCCTCGACCCTCACGACGGTCCTGGCGATGCTGCCGCTCCCGGGGGTTCTCCCTCTGTAGGCTTGCGGGTTCGCCTCACGCGTCCGCGGAGTAAGCGGGGCCACGGCGACCGCATCAGCGGTGTTCTCCGAGCAGCAGGCGTCGGAGCAGGCGCCGGTCTCCTCGTGTGTCGTCTCCGGTTCCGTAGGCGCCTGCCCGAAGACGGGGAGCATCTTCTTTTCCTTCATGTCGGATCCCTGACCGCTTCACCCACTGCGCCCAAGAGCGAGCGTCCCATGGGGGTGAGGGAGTACATGACCATCTTGCCGTCCCTGCGCGAGCGTACGAGGCCGCGAGAGCGAAGCGTCCCGAGGTGGTGAGAGACGAGGTTCTGCGAGCGTCCCACGATCCAGGAGAGGTCGCACACGCACAGCTCTTCGCCCTCGCGTAACGCTTCGGCTAGTGTGAGGCGCGTGGGATCGGAGAGTGCTTTTGCACGCTCCGCGGCATCCTGCGCAGCTTCGCCGTCCAAGAGCCTCTCGCGTATGGCCTCGGCGCGTGGGGCGTCTATGCAGATCAGGTCGCAGCGGTCTTGGCTCACGGTTCACACTCCAACATCTGTTGATACGTTGAAGATAGCATAGCAGGCGACGAGGCTACGATCCAGGAGTAGCAACTTCGTAGAATCTCGTCAAGGCGAAGTTCGCAGAGCGCTCCTTCTAGTCACTTCGGTGAATAGGTCCGTTGGGGACTCGACCTCAGCGTCCTGGTAACGGTTGCGGAAGTCGTCCGGCATCGTAGTCCTCTTCGCCTACCTCTGCGAATCGCCTCAGCCCGAACGCCTCGAGCTCGAGCCGGGTGAGCGGGTCGTCCTCGGTCCCTATCAGGCTTTTCCGCAGCGCGACTTTCAGCGCCGGGTCGAGGTCGGTACGCACGACCACCGGCTGGATCGGGTAAGGGCCCCACGACTCGAGGAGGCGTACCTCGTCCCTAGGGGCCGGGGTCCGCTCCAGCAGGAGCCTCAGAACGTTGGAGTCGATGCTCGCGGCGTCCGCCCCGCCGTCAGCCACGAGCCGGACTGAGGCTGGGTGGGACCCCGACTGGATCATCCGCCCGAAGAACGGCCCGGTCCGTTCCGGCGAACCCAGCCTCGCTGCGAGCCCGCCGTAGCCGCTCAGGGAGCACGGATCGTTGTAGGCCCAGGCGCCGTCCTTCAGGTCCCAAAACGACTTTGCGGAGGAGCCGCGGCGCACGATCACATCGCAGAAATAGACCGGCCTGCCACGGGTTCTCTCGTCCGCGAACACCGGTGCTACACCCAGAAGCTCTGCGGGAGGATGCTCGCGCTCTCGCAGTTGGAGATAAGTCGGGGCGCACAGGTGAATAAGAGCGAGGGCAAGGTCCGGAGACCCAAATTGGTCGCTCAGCGCGGGACATCGTCGGCTCTCGCAAGACGAAGCAGTCTGAGTGCGAGAACGACCGTACAGGGGAACCACACTGCAATCGTCACCCTCTGCACCAACCCTCCCAACGAGTGCAGTGGCGTGCCGGGCCAGCGATGCCTGCGACGGCCAATGCGGCAATCACCGAGCGGCGTTCTAGGCCATGGGCGGTTCCTATCCCTGCCCCCAGATTAGGCTGCTTGCTCATCTGCTGCTCCTTTTCCCACGCTCCCCACCGGGACGTTTGCAATCATAATAGCAAGAGATGCGAGGAGACGGGTATCCTCCAATTGCGTGATATCTGGTGCTTTAGTAGCCCCCTTCGGAGAAAACACCAGCGTGTTGAAAAAATCGGCCCCGGACAGATCAGTAATCCCAAACCAGGCTCAACGGTACTCAGAATGTCCACTAACGGCGCTCTCAGCGCCCGAACGGGACTCAGAGAAGGGTGCGAGGGAGTTTTCAACAGGCTGACACCGTCCATGTACTCCGGTGAATAATCCACCCGCGCATCTCGAGCGCCGCCTATAACCTACTTGTAAACATGATATGCAACAAAGAATCACTCATTTGGGGGATGTGCTGGCTGCCTATGTTTGCTACCGTTTGCACAAACGCTCCGCTGTGGGCGTGCGGGAAAAGAGTATTGAATGGAAACGGTTCTAATCGCGAGTGTGACACTGTTGGTGGCGCTAACGTTGTGTATCAGCGTAGTACCCTCAAAGACGGCTGCTCAAGAAGACCTGCCAAACACCTTCTTCTTCACTCACTACGAGCTGCTTGGTGATCCGAACAACCCCGAAGGGGTTAGGTATCACTCCAATGGCAAACCCTCTGCCAAAGCGCCGGATGGGTCCAAGATCACCCTCTCGGGGCAGGGCGGGTGGGACCCGGGCAGCCAAAGCACCCAAGGCGGTGGTAGAAATACCATCGAGGATGCCTCCGGAGAGGTCACAGCGAAGGGATCGTGACAAGTGACTGACTTTACCTCCTTTGAGCAGTTAGACGGTTGGTGGGGGATGGGACCGGAGTTCAAGGAGAAAGGGTGGCAGGGACCCCCTGGATCAGCTTCCTTCTCAGGGTTTCTGAAGCTCAAGGTGAACCTGGCGAACCAGGGATATGGTGTCCTAGTCGCCTGGTGTCTGATGCCCGAAGTCCTTGAGCGACACCCACGTCTTTCTAAGGAGGACGATCATCAGGGAGATGGTATCTCGCTGACGGGTGCTAACTTCGACTTCACGGACTTTAGCGAAAGTGAGATGAGTTATGAGGGCATAATGTTTTATTCGACCGACCCAGCGAGCAAAGGGTATGTCTTGACTTCTGATGGGCATACCGTTCGCAAGACGGCGACTACTTCCTCCACGACTAGCGCCACCGCTAGTCCGACCGCCAGTACCAGCGCGACGGCCACTGCCAGCCCGCTGCCCACCGCCGGAGGTCCTTCGCTGGTCAGGCCGCTCATCTTGGTGGCAGCCCTGGTGCTGGTGGGTTCTGGCGCTGCGACGTTGGCGCTTTTGCGGCGGGGCTTTGGGTAGTTCAGTGCCGCGTTCTAGATCAGGGGCGATGCGGCGATGCAGGTTGGGCAAGGAGGTGACGAGATGAGCGACGCATCGTTGCGCCAAGGGGTAGTGGTTTACGTGTTGGCAGCCCTCCTATTGACATTCATTGTGGTAGCAACCGCTGGGGTGTCTTGCCCCATACGCGGGGAAGCTACCTTCAGAGAATTGCTAATTCGAGACTGCCTTATAGAACAGGCAAAGGGCGCGTGTTTCTCACAAAGTAGCGCTCATACCCTGCAGAAGAGCCCCTAGCCAAAGTCGGCAAAGTCGGCGGGGCAATGCATCCGACCTTCGGAGAACACCTACACCCGATGTTCGGAGAAAACACCTTCTACGAGCTTCGGTGAACCAGGGGAAGCGGGACGAAAGGAGGATGGCAAGCGATGGCAGAAGATCGAGAGCACGAGCAGACGCTGCGTCGGCATGTAGCGGAGACTGTTGCCCTAGAGAGCGACATCGAAAGGGCTCTCGAGCACCAGCTGGAGGAGGTGCACGCTCACCCCGAGACGGCGGCGGTGGTGCGGCACTTCCGCGAGACAGCCAGAAGCCAGCGAGAGGCGCTCGAGGCTTACCTGGAGAGGCAAGGAGACGAGATCGTCGAGGCGACCGGGACCGCAGTTGCTGCCTTGTTTGGCGCGAGCGCGGGTGAGGCGGATGGTGTACAGACGCCAACGGTGTCCGATGTGCTACGAGCTGACTATGCGGCCTTCAACTTTGCCGCGATCAGCTACGCCACGCTGTGCGAGATGGGGCTTCGCCTCTACGATCCACCCCTGCGCGAGATCGCTTAGCTGCATCTGCGCGCGTACGCTGAGGCAACGCAACAGATCGACCAGCTCATCGCCAGCGTGGTCGCATGGGAGCTGCAGCAGCAAGGCTTGGAGTGCCGCTGCAAATGCCCCATGTGCAGCATGGGGGCGTGCGGCTGCGTGGCGGCCGGCACCTACTATGTGAACGAGGCATGGCGCGAGACGGCGCCCAGTAGTGGAGAGACAGCGCGAGGGTTCCTGCTGCTTCCGCCGCGATCCGGCAGCCCGCTGTCCCTCACCGACGCTCAAGGGGGAGATCGCCTCTTGGAGGTAGACGATCAGCCTGTGGAAAGCATCGCTGAGATCCAAACTGCGATCCGCAAGCACTCGCTCGGAGAAGAGGTGAGAGTGCTCGTGCAGCGTGGCTCTGACTCTCCGCGAGTGATCCGCGCCAGGCACGTCAGCGACCTCCCAAGTACCTGAGACGCAGAAGATCCGACGTTCGCAGAACACGCCTTTCCCCGACGTTGGATGAATAGGGTAAGAGGAAGGGCAGGAATCCTGTAGGACTCCGGCCGATGACTAGCTCCCAGCTTACTCCTGTTCAGGGACAAGCCCAAGTTGCTGCAGCACACTCAGGTTATCGTAGCTCTCCCACTCCTCAACTATCTTGCCGTCCTCAAAGCGGTGTATGGTGATGCCTCCAAGCTCCATCTGCTTGCCAGTGGGAGGGCCAAACTCCTCCGTCTCTCCTTGGTGAGTGCCGCGTATGGTGTAGCGGCTTACCACCTGATCACCCTCGGCTATCGTATCCTCGACGCTGATGTTGATGTCGGGGAAGCCCTTGAGGAACGAAGAGACGAACTGCTTGGCTTGCTCGTAGCCTTGGACGTCTCGATCGGGTTCGTGCCAGACGAAGTCGGAGGGGTAGAACTCTTCTATGAGGTCGGGGTTCCTCTGGTTCACGATCTCCCAAGAACGCCGTGCTAGGGCCTTGTTCTCTTCAGTGGACATGCCTCTGCTCCTTTCCCTAACTAATGTAATAACGGTAGCAATAGTCCGGTGTTACGCGCATCCCCCAAATGAGCTATCTTTGGTGTGGCTTGGGCGTTGCTAGCTCGTTGCTAGTGGACGAACTACCGAGAACACCCCCCACAGCATCACTTGACTCCGATTTACTCAGCGGCCTTGACTTTGGGTACGTTTCGCCCAGCTCTTTGGGCATTTTTCTGACATTTTCGCTCCCTAATACACGCGCCGAGCAGTGGTTGGCAGGTCTTTGCGCGTAAGTGATGCTGTAGGGAGGAGTCAGCCTGTTGAAAAAGTCGGCATTGAGCTGATTGTGACCACAAATCAGGCCGCGAAAGTCCCGAAACCGGTGTGTTTGGTGCCCGATCTGGGGTGAAAGCGGGCACCAAATGAGGTTCTCAACAGCCTTACCCCTTCCACGCACGCGGGCAAATAGGGTATTCTGGGCACATACGCAGTATGGTATGTGTGCCAAGGTTTTTCAGCTCAAGGAGCGCATCTATGCGGGTAGAGGTGCTGTACTTCGACGGGTGCCCGACCTACCTACAGGCGGAGAAGACCTTGCGAGGGGTGCTTGCCCGTGAGGCCGCCGAGGCCGTGGTCGAGTTGGTGGTGGTCAACACCGACGAGGATGCCCATAGGCTCCGGTTCCCCGGCAGCCCCACGATCAGGGTTGACGGCGAGGACCTGTTCCCCGTGCCAGAGCGGGCGGGGTACGCGCTCGGCTGCAGGATGTACGCAAACTCGGAAGGCTTAAGGTGGTCGCCCACGGACGAGATGCTTTGGGAAGCGCTGAAGAAGAAGGAGAGTGGGGGTGCCGAAGGAAGCCTTTAGGGACGACGTACTCAGGCTGGTCGAGGAAGGGGCGCAGCTGGTAGACGTGCTGCCCTCAGAGGAGTACGAAGAGACGCACCTCCTCGGGGCAATCAACATCCCCCTCAAGGAGTTGAACCCCGAGACGATGGAGCGGCTGCGGCGAGAGGCGCCGGTAATCGTCTACTGCCACGACTACCTCTGAGACATGAGCCCGCGGGCCGCGTGGCGGCTCGAAGGACTCGGCTTCTCGAAGGCCCACGACTACGCGCCA
>Ga0136616_10001495_pt1 | contig 12278 bp, 12 predicted proteins | sample AntDrymUQ2992106_2_FD_106648 | JGI IMG/M metagenome (GOLD analysis project Ga0136616, IMG submission 106648) | Polar desert sand microbial communities from Dry Valleys, Antarctica - metaG UQ299 (21.06) | ecosystem: Environmental > Terrestrial > Soil > Desert | place: Antarctica: Dry Valley...
CCGTTGTTCATCTGTAAGTTCGGTCACACTGGCTGTTCGCATGGTGCCTCCTCGTTCGATCTCCCAGATCAGATCGACCGTAAGGCCTTTAGTTCCATCAATTACGAAGCACTACACTAGGTGCTTGGGCGGTAGGGTGGCTGAAAAATCTGGAGATATTGAAGGATTTCCAAAAAACCTTTGAGGTCATTGGGGGAGTGCTGCTCATTTCGTCGGGCCTGTATATGTTGAATGCTTATTTTGTTGTCATTCCAAAACTGGCTCTTTGACTACCCGATATGGATATCAAGGCAAACGAGATCCAACTCGACCATTGGCGGGTAGTGCGCGTCCGGCGCGCCGATGAAATTGGCGCGGCATGGCACGCGGCCTTCCGGCCCACACCTCGCTGATCTCAAGCGCCGTGCCAAGCGGGCGCGAAAAAAATTCATACGGTAATTCATTCACCAACTGTGGTGGACGTTAGCTCAAAGGTGGCGAGCGCCCGCGTGCTAATTTAACCTTTTGCTCCTTCATCGAAGCTCATAAGCGACCGTGCGTTGGTGATGCCAGTGCCAGCCCGGATCCCGGTAGTCGTCTGCGGGCCGATCCTCTCGGATCTTGATCACGCTAAACATGAGGATAAGAGTTTGACACCCTGCGTTCGTATGCCCCTTCACCGTCTGCCCCCGATAAATCGTTAGCTCCGACCCACCTCGGCTCGAAAAACCTAAATTAAAATGAGATCAATATGGGATCTACACCCTATCTATTGATGCACGGGCGGCGGTTGCCCAAGGACGCGACGTGACGCTGCTGCATTGCAAAGACTTCGGCGAGGCCGCTGCGCCGACTGTGCTGTTCATCCCAGGCATGGTTGGTTCGTCCGCTTCCTGGACCGCGCCCGCCCTGGCGCGGAATCGCCGCCTGCTGCTGGTGGACCTGCTGGGCTTTGGCTATTCGCCCAAGCCTGAGGATGCGGACTACAGCCTTGACGATCATCTGCAGGCGCTGCGCAGCACCCTGCGGGCGCGCGGCGTAATCCAGGTGGATGTAGTCGGCCACTCGATGGGCGCACTTCTGGCCCTGGCTTACGCTGCGCGCTTCCCGAACGAAGTCCGGCGTATCGCGCTGCTTGGTATGCCGTGGTATCGCGACGAGATGGAAGCGCGACACACGATCGCGCGCAGTTCGCTGTTCAACCGCCTTCTGGCGCTGGACACTCCGCTCGCGCACTTCGCCTGCACACTGATGTGCCTGCTGCGACCCGTGCTGCTGCCGCTGATGCCCTGGTTCATGCGCAACGTGCCACCGATGGTGGCCCGCGACGCCCTGCGGCACCGCTGGTGGTCTTACTCGCGGACGCTCAAGCATCTGATCATCGAATCGCAGCCCTCCGACTGGCTGCGCGGCCTGCGTCCGCCGGTTCTGTTCGTGCACGGCACCCGCGATGGGGTGGCGTTACTCTCGAACCTAAAACAGGGCCTCGCCGATCATGCCGATGCAGTGCTTGAGGAACTGGACGCCGGGCACGATCTGATCTTCACGCACGCCCAAGCTATTGCGAGCCATCTCGATCGTTTTCTACCGCACTGAAGCAGGCGACAAGGACGCCACCACTTTCAAGTAGGCGGAGAAGCTCAGCAGAAAGATCAGATACCAGCTGAGGTTCCGGCCTGGGATGAAATGCGCCCGGATATGCAGCAGGAACACGTCCATCCAGTCCTGGTGAATGATCGAGAAGACCAGAAACAGGAAGTCCGGCGTCATCGCAAACAGGTGGCCGGCGAGAATCCAGAGCAAGGGATAAGGCGCCGCCGCCCGGCGGCGCCAAGCGACCAGCGCCATCAACCACAAGGCCGCCGAAGCGCCGACGAAAAAGTGCAGGAACCAGTGGAAGCGCGCATCGTGATGCCGGTAGCTGCCATACAGTAGCACCTCCGCCAGCACAAACAGCGCGCAGTATCCGCATAGCTTCAGGCTCGCGCGCGTCATGGGATTGCCTGCAACAGCGCCTTGATCTCGTAGTTGTGGCCCTTGCCGAAGCAGTGGGGGTCCAGCGTCCGATGGCGGATGTATCCGTCTCGGTCCACGAGCGCATAGCCGACCGGGTATCCGCCATCAATGGGGCGGTGCAGGCCGAAGGCGTTAACGATAGCCTCTTCGGGATCGGCGACGATCGCGTCCAGGCCCTGCACGATGCTGGGCCTGAGCCCATCCTGAGTCACTAAAACGATGTCGCCGAGCGCACTGAGGTCGGACTGCAGGGCAAGCTCATGGAACAGCATCTGCCGGCCCACGGAACGCACGAACAGCACCGCCAGCCGATGACCGGCTCGCGGATAGCCGCGGAGGACATGGGGCGCGCGCACCTGGTCTTCCGGCAGGAGGAAGCCGGTCCGCTGGAATGCCGGATCGGGATCGTCCAGCTGGCTGCGGGACACCTCGGCCCAGGCCAGCAGACCGCCGAACAAAAGTGCTATGCTCAACCAGATCGTTATGAACGCATGCTTCCGAACCATCGCTTTCCTTCGGACCTGCTTTGGACTCTCGAGCGCTACACAACGAAGCGATCCCAGCTGCCATAATGCTCCTTGCTGCGTGCTCCGCGCGGCAGGCTGAGGACGATCAGCGCCAGACCAATGAGCACGCCGGCCCACGAGGCGAACATGCTCGCGCCGTCCATGATCCATGGCGCCGCGATCAGCCACAGGCCGAAGACGATATTCAGGAAGCGCAGCGGACGGGCGACCTCCGCCATCGCGATGACGGCGACGGTGACGATCAGCGCGCCGACCAGATGATCGCTGTCCGCCATCGGCGGCTCGGTGCCGAACATCAGCCGGGTGAACGTCAGCCAGCCGCCGAGTAGGGCGCTGGCCACCAAGGTCCAGGGGATCGTCACACCGCCGCGCAATGCGGAATGCAGCGCGTGCGTGAGCGGCGCGTCGAAGCCGGGCTGGTCATCGCGGCCGCCGTCCGGCTGGGCGCCGCCCTTGAAGAACGTGCGCCAGAAAGGCTCCTCGCGGCGATGGCTCTGCACCAGGTACTGACCCGTCGCGACCAACTCGTCCAGGCTGTACGGGATCATCACCAGCATCGCGATCCCGGCGAGCAGGCACAGGCTGCACCAGGTGCCGATCACGATCGGCTGGATGATGATGAAGTAGATGCTGACCACGCCCAGCGGCACCACGGTAAAACCGAACACCGCGACCATCCACGGCATGGTCCGCCAGCGTCGCCGGTCGCCCATGGCGCCCATCAATACTTCAAACATATAGGTCACTGCGCCGAGCCCGGCATCGGCGACCGGCCAGGCCTTGGACACGTCCGAGGTGATGATGGTCTCGGTGCCGTTGCGGCCGCCCGTGCCAACGAAGAACGGTTCCCATGCGCCGTCGATATGCCCGAGTTGATAAGCGGCGAGGTGGCGTGAGATCAGAAGGCCGACCGCGCCGAGAGCAATGATCGGCAACCGCTGCAGGTAGGTCGAGGGCGAATAGGTCCAGCCCGGTGGCAGGTCGGACTCATCCATCATCCCTTCCATGCTCATGCCCGGCATCATCGGCACCAGGATCGCAAAGGTGATCACCAACGCACCAATCAACGTGTCGTTGGCGTAGACGGCCGCGCTCGGCGCCCAGAACACCAGCGGCGCGAACAACAGCCAGACGCCGACCGCGGTGTTGGCCCACTGTGCCCAGGCCAAACGCGGCGACAGTGACATCGCCGAGAACCCCATGATCAGCAGGCCACTGATGACGTCGCTCCAGGCCAGCATCGAGGTGCGCAGCTCCGGTTCCCACAGGCCGCGCTCCTCGGTCACCCGCAGGATCGTCTCGCTGAAGCTCTCCTGGCCAAACGCGCCGAACACGAAGGGACTGGTCGCCAGCCAAGCGCCGAGCAACAAGTTAAGGTAATACACCCATAGCATGTCGAAGTGCATCTTGCGCATGCCCTGCATGTGCTCGTGCATCATCGCCTGCTCGCCGGCCGGATCCTCAGCCGTGCCTGCAGCAACCTCGACCAGCTTGGCTTGGGCTTCGACGCCCTCCGCCGCCACTTTCGCCGCATTGAGCTTGTTGGTGCGATACCAGCCGACAGGATCGCTCTTGAGCGCGGCGATCATTTTTGGCAGCGTCTCGCGCAGGTTGCGCTTCGGTTTCCAACCGAGCAGCTTGTGCGCGCGCGAGGTATCGATTTCGTAATGATCGTCGGAGATGTCGACCATCCACGGCTTGATGAACGCATCCTCGTCCAGCACTTCGTTCTCGACCCAGGCGCCGGTCCGGGCCACCGCCTTCGGGATCTCCAGCGTCTGCCATGCCTCGCCGTGGATCAGCCGGCCCAGTTTGCCTTGGATCTCGCCGAAGCCCATGGTCTCATTCTCGCCTAGCAGTAGTGCTATATCCGGCGGCAGCGTTTGGCGGCGCTCGACGATCCGAAGCAAGGCGTCGGTCAGATCGTCCAGGTGCAGGAACGGTTGTCCGGTGCCGACATCGCCCGAATACATGTGGCTGATCAGCCGGCGCTCGTAGATCCGTGCGATTTGATGGGCCAAGAAGACCGAACGGCACCGCTCGTCGTAGACGCCCGCCGGACGCACCAAGACCGCCGGAACGGCGCCGCGCTGCTCGCGGAGCAGACGCTCGGTCAATATTTTCGACTCTCGATAAGGCAGTTTGGGATCGAGCGGCCATTCCTCATTGATCGGTTCACCGTGCTTGCCCGGCGCATGCACAAGCATCGTACTGACGAAGACGAATTGCTCGAGCTGGAACGCCTGGAACGCACGCAGCAGGCGTTCGGTGCCGCGGACCGTCACTTCTTCGTACTTCGGGTTCGGCTCGCCGGTGAGATCGAAATAGGCGGCGAGGTGAATCACCGAGGCGATGCGATCGCCGTAAGCGGTGCGCAGCCGCTTCATCGCCGCCGCAACGCTGTCGTCGGAAGTCACGTCAACGCAGACGCATTCGGCGACCGGCGGCGGATGCGTTGAGCCTTCGCTGTCGAAGCCGACGACATGGAAGCGTTCGGCCAGTTTCTCGACCACGGCCGAGCCGATGAAGCCACTGCTGCCAGTGACGACGACGACATCCTGCAGCTGGTTCTTTTTGGCGTTCATGGAGTTTCCTCTAAAAACTCTACTATTGATTTGACCGTTACAGGCCACTAGGATCTTGGTTTCTGGTCTTTCAACAGCCGACTCCAATAGATAATCCACTGCACTTCCAGCACGGCGAGCAGCAGAAGGACGACGGTGACTAGCACCCCCAGGGTTATACTGGCAGCGAGCTTGTAGGGCATGGACGCCATTTCCTTCTTCATCATCTGCTCGCAGATTTCCGCCATACGGGTTACCGTTGTGGCCATTTTCCCCATATTCTCCGTCAGTTCCATGCCTTGCGTTTGCCCCGTATCCTGCTGACTTCCTGGCGCGGACCCCGCAGTCTGTCCCGGCTGATCAACCGGTTGCTGCGCAACGGAAACGGATGCGATTAGCATCAGCGCAGGAAAAATCAAACGTATTGTTCTGTGCATAGCTCACCTCCTCAATTAGGGCTTTGTAGTACTACCTTTTAGCGCCGCTCATAGCAAGTCCTCCTTGAGCAGTGCCGTGTTGATGGCGATCGCCGCCTGTGACCCTTCCGCTGCCGCCACGACCGCCTGAAGGACGTCGCGCGAGGCATCGCCGGCGATGTAGAGCCCGGGTACGCCGGCGGCCTGATAGTGGTTGTCCACTTTGCAGCCGGTAACTTCGTACATTTCGCAGCCGAGCCGCTCCGCGAGGTTGGTGGACTGGCGTCTTCCCGTGTTGAAGAAAAGCGCCCGCCGCGCGAGGGCGGGTGCGCCATCAAAAACTATTTCCAGGGATACTTCGCTGCCCGAACGGTTTCCTCGCTCAAGGCGGGAAATGCGCTCTTCGCGGACGGGGATCCCGTAGCGCGCCAGGCGTTCGCGGCATGGCGCGCTCAGCTCGGAAGGCCCATCGGTGCACAGGACAACGTCGCGGCTCCAGAGCGTGAGATCCAGCGCGAGACCCCCGCCCTTGTCGTCGCCTCTGCCGTAGACCGCCAGCGGCCGGTCCCGAACCTCCCAGCCATCGCAGTACGGGCAATGGAAAACTGCGGCGCCGTAAAGCTCCCTGAAGCCCTCGATCTGCGGCAGCGCATCGATGACCCCGGCCGCCAGAAGGAGCTTGCGCGCGAAGAAGCCTTCGCCTGCGCTTGTCTGCACCGCAAAGCCATCACCCTTGCGAGCCGCATCTGCAACGCTCGCTTCGATGACAGTTACCGAATCGTAGGACGCAAGCTGCGCTCTGCCGATGCGCCGCAGCTCGGCCGGCGGGATGCCGTCGCGCGTAAGAAATCCATGAAGCGCGCGGGAAGCCGCGTTCCGCGGCTTTCCGTCGTCGAAGAGAAGTACGGTCCGGCGGCACCGGCCTAGAACCAGCGCCGCATTGAGACCCGCCGGGCCGCCGCCTACTATGATTGCGTCCCATACATCGACGCTCATTGCTGGCAGGCTGCCGTCGGGTTCATGTCTACTCGCGCCATCACGCGGACAGCGGGCGCAGGCACGGAGTGCGGAGGCCGAGCCGTTTCGGTAAACCGAGGCTCAGCAGGACGCCGAGCATGGCGAGCGCCGCAGTCAGGATGAAGGGCGCACCCGGCAACCCGGGTACATCGAAAAGGAGCCCGCTTGTCACGGAGTCCACGGTGACACCGAGGTTGACGGCCGCGGCCTGCTTGCCGAGCTCCCATCCTTGGGCGCTCCCGGCATTGATCGAGATCCAGTAGGTCAGAATCGGCGGCAGGATGCCGGCGCTCGCGGCGACTGCCCCGATCAGGGCCAGCATGAGAGTGAAGTCTGACGCCCGCGGCTTGTCGAGGCGCGCGCACAGCGCCGGCGCGGCCTGGCTGGCCCCGGTGACGATGGCGTTGAAGCGCTCAGACACGGGCGTGGGCCGGGTGGATGGGCGGCGCGCCCAGGAATTCGCTGTGCAGATCCACCGTCGAATGATGCCCCAACCAAGTGGTCGAAATTCGTCTCCAGCCAGCGTGCGGCGGCGGCCCGGCCGCGGTCGCGCAGGTCGCACAGGAACTTCCAGCCGGTGTTGAGCTTGCTCGCCACCCCCAGGTTCGCCATCGCCTCGTCGGCGCGCACCGAGTGGATCAGCACCTGCTTCAGCCGGTCGCGGTACTGCTTCTTGAGCCAGCCTTCCTCGATCAGCTTGGCGACGAAGGCGATGGCGCGCAGCTCGCGCAGCAGCGACGAGTTGAACGTCACCTCGTTCAGCCGGTTCTCGATCTCCAGCGCGGTGGTGGGTAGCTGCGCGCGCGCGATCGGGTTGATGTGCACGATCACGATGTCGCGCGACTGCGTGTGATAGAACAGCGGGTACAGCGCTGGGTTGCCCATGTAGCCGCCGTCCCAGTAGTGCTCGCCGTCGATCTCCACGGCCTGGAACAGGAACGGCAGGCAGGCCGACGCCATCACCGCGTCGAGCGTGACCTCCTCGTTGCGAAAGATGCGCGGCTGCCCGGTGCGCACGTTGGTCGCGCAGATGAAGAGCTCGACGCAGGTGCAGGCGCGCACCTCGTCGAGGTCGACGCTTTTCGCCAGCACGTCGCGCAGCGGGTTGAAGCCGAAGGGGTTGAACTCGTAGGGCGACAGCGCGCGCGTCACGCCCTGGAAGAACATATAAGCCGGCGAATATTCGAGCGCGATGCCGAGCGCCTGCTCCCACGGCGCCAGGCGCAGCGGAGAATAGAGCTGGCCCGCCTCGCTGATGTTGCGCCAGAAGTTCTCGAGCGCGGCGCGCGCGCCGTCGAGGCCTCCGGTCATCCTGCCGCAGGCGTAGACCACGGCGTTCATCGAGCCCGAGCTGGTGGCCGACAGGCCTTCTATATCGAGCCTGCCGTCCTCGGCGAGCTTGTCGAGCACGCCCCAGCCGAACGCGCCGTGCGCGCCGCCGCCCTGGAGCGCCAGATTCACGCGCTTCATGTTCACTCTATCCATTATGCCTCCCGTTTCGGACGCGCGCGGACCAGCCGCCGCCGATGACAACGTCGCCCTTGCTGCGCTCGACCGGCACCGGCTCACCCGTGACCAACGACTGGTCAACGGCCGAATGGCCCTCGGTGACAGGGCGCCTCCCCAAGTTGCGTCCTGTCCCACAACTACGGACTTCTCGTCCTTGGCCACGTCAACATTGAGATCGGCCAGCAGATTCGACGTCGTGAGCGGCCAGCGGCTGCCGCGTATAGCAACTCCGCCGAGTCAGCAGGTTCAGGCGTAGTCCGCTCTGTTCGGCTTTGCGTTCACCTTCGTCCGGTTTGCGGACCTCAATGCCTGGCGAACACTTGCGGCTCACCCAACTCGCTGAACAGCAGGACCTCATAAGGGTCGTGTCGGTCGCCGTATTCCATCCCGGGTGATCCCACGGGCATGCCGGGAACCGCAAGACCTCTGCCGGATGGTTTCTCGGCCAGCAGGCGCTTGATGTCTTCAGCCGGCACATGGCCCTCGATGACGTAACCGCCCACCGTACCGGTATGGCAGGCGGCCACCTTCTGCGGCACGCCGAAGCGTTTGCGGACGGCGTTCATGTCCCTCTCACCGTGAGCGCTGACGTTGAAGCCGTTCGCGCGCAGGTGCTGAATCCATTTGGAGCAGCACTCGCAATTCGGACTCCTCCAAACTTCGATCGTGGGCTGGGCTGGGTTTTCCTGTGGACCGCATGCCGTCAGCACCACGACGACCAGACCCGCGGCCCATAAGGCACGCAGTTGCAGAGGTCGACGAATGGTCATAAACATCTCCTTCGTAATTGGTTGCTACCGCCCTCAGGCGCCTCGATATAGCCATGCCCTTTGCAGGCGTTCTGCCCCTGGCAGGCGTTGTTCGCGGTCTTGCAGGCGCTCTGCCCTTTGCAGGCGTTCGCGCCCATGCAGTGGCCGGTCTTGCTGGCTTGCTCCGCGGCACAGGCCGCCATCGGCGCCGCCGCAAACAGCACGGCGGCCGCAGCCGCAATCGTCAGACCCGTGGGTTAGTGAAGTGATTTTCATGACATCGTTCTCCAGTAAGGCCCTCTCGGGCTGGGTATAGGTGACAAGCTTCCCAGGTATCAGTCGTCCGAGGCCGGGACCTTGCCCGGTACTCGTCCTTCGATGGATGCAGGGGAAGTGGGTCGGCGTCGGCGACCATTTTAATCATGCCCCTGGTGTCCCGAATGGCACCGGCACGTGGCACGAGAGACATAGGAACGGTATTACACCACCACCGTCGCCCCGCTGTAATTGCCTCCGCCTCGGTCATTCCAACGATACCAATCTGCGGGTCAGTAAAGATGGCGCGTGGAACCACACGATGGTTGACGGAACGCGGTCCTTGCTCGGAAAGGGCATTGTGCGCGGCAATGCCGCCATCTTGACTTCCTACCGGCGTTGCCATTTGGCTCCCTGTTTCCCGTCCGATTACATCCCCGGCGGCAAAGATGTGGGGTAGGTTGGTTCGCAAATGTTCATCGACTTTAACTTCCCCACGCCCGCCAACCGCTACCCCTGCCTTCTCTATGGCGATGTTGTCGGTGTTGGGACGCCGGCCTGTGGCGACGAGCAGTTTGTCGGCCCGGAATTCCTGCGTGTGATTTCCTACAAGGACAGTCGCTACCACATGGCCCTTTTGATAGACCGAACGCACAGAAGCCTTGGTTACGATGCGAATGCCTTCCTCCTCGAAGATAGCGCCAATAGTCCGGCCGGCTCCCGGCTCGTAGCCGTGAGCCAGTAGTTGGTTGTTGTGCTCCAAGATTGTGACTTCCGCACCGAAGCGCTGAAACATCTGTCCCAATTCCAGGGCAATGTAGCCGCCCCCTACGATGAGTACAGAGCGGGGACACTCAGTCAGTTCCACCGGCTCATCACTGGTTAGCAGGTCGCTGGTGAGATACGACACCTGATTCAAGCCGTCGATAGGCGGCAGCATAGGGAGAGAGCCAGTGGCAATGAGCACTTTGTCCCCCGTGAGCCGCTTTCCATCCACTTCAACAGTATGAGCATCAATGAACTGCGCATGGCCTTTTTCGACGCTGAATTGTCCAACGACCAGACTTTCCGATAGTCGAGAATGACTTCATCTTTCTGTGCGATGAGCGCGCGAAAGTCTAACGCCAGCGGACAAGGCGACAGCCCCGGATAGCGGGGGTTGCGGGCATCGTCGAGCAATTTCGCTGCCTCGATTAGATTCTTGGATGGCAGGCAGCCGCGATTGGCACACGTCCCGCCGATAGCGCGCTCCTCCGTCATGACGGAAGTCTTGCCGAAATTCCTGTGCCCGGAGTGCAGCGGCGAAAGCAGCAGAGCCGGAGCCGAGAATCACCAGGTCAAAGTGAGCTTGGTTTGCCATAACGTCACTCCTTACGGCTTGGCGTTAACCGGCGCGCTCCCTTCGCCGCCGCCTCGTCTGCCCATCGGCGCGCAGGGCCTCGGCCTTCTCGGCCCAGGGCCCGAGCTCTACGCCGAGGTCGCCCATGAGGACGCGGTTGCCGAGCGCCACCGTGCGCTCGTCGACGGCGCCGCGCACGCCCTTGCCCGTGATCCCCTGGAAGTCCTTGGCCTCCACCAGCTCAACGCCGCGCTCTTCAGCGCCTTTGACGATGGCCGCCGCGAGCGGGTGCTCGCTGCCGCGCTCGAGGCTGGCAGCCAGGCGCAGAAACGACGGCTCGTCGTGCTCTCCCGCCGGCATCACCGTGACGAGCCGCGGCTTGCCCTCGGTGAGCGTGCCCGTCTTGTCGACGACGAGCGTGTCGACCTTCCGCATCACCTCGATGGCCTCGCGTTACGAAAGAGGACGCCGATCGTTGCGCCCTTGCCGGCCGCGACCATGATCGACATCGGAGTGGCAAGCCCGAGAGCGCACGGGCAGGCGATGATCAGCACGGCGACAGCGTTGATGAGTGCGTGTGCCATACGGGGATCGGGGCCAGCCAGGCTCCACACCACGAACGTGACGGCGGCGATCCCGATCACGATCGGCACGAAGTACCCCGACACGACGTCCGCGAGCTTCTGGATCGGCGCGCGGCTCCGCTGCGCCTCCGCCACCATCGCGACGATGCGCCCGAGCAACGTCTCTGCCCCGACCTTCTCGGCGCGCATGACGAAGGAGCCTGTGCCGTTGACAGTGGCCCCGACGACGCGATCGCCCGGCTGCTTTTGAACCGGGATCGGTTCGCCAGTGACCATGGACTCGTCGATGGAGCTCGTCCCCTCGAGTACCACGCCGTCCACTGGGACCTTCTCGCCGGGGCGGACACGTAGGCGGTCGCCGACGTGGACGGCCTCGAGCGGCACGTCCTCCTCGCCGCCGCCGTCCCGAATTCGGCGCGCGGTCTTGGCCGCGAGGCCGAGGAGTTTCTTGATGGCCGCGCCCGTCTGGCTGCGCGCCCGCAGCTCCAGCACCTGGCCGAGCAGGATGAGCGTGACGATCACGCCCGCCGCCTCGAAGTAGACCGCGACCTCCCCCGCCTCGCCGCGGAACGAGACCGGAAAGATTTCGGGGAGGAGAGCCGCGACGACGCTGTAGGCGTAGGCGACGAACACCCCGAGGCCGATGAGCGTGAACATGTTCAGGCTGCGGTTTTTCACCGACAGGACGGCACGGACGTAAAAGGGCCAGGCGGCCCACACGCATACCGGCGTGGCCAGCAGGAGCTCCAAGAGCGTGCGCGTGCGCATCGAGGAGAGGACACGCGAGATCGGGGCGCCGGGCAGGAGGTCGCCCATGGCGAGCAGGACGAGCGGTACCGTAAGCGCCACCGAGAACCAGAAGCGGCGGGACATGTCGCGCAGCTCGGGGTTCTCTTCTTCTGCGCCCGCCCTCGGCTCGAGGGCCATGCCGCAGATCGGGCAGGTGTCCGGATGGTCCCTGACGATCTCGGGGTGCATCGGGCACACCCACTCGGTGGCGGCGCCCGGCGGGGGTGCTGCCACGGGCTCCAGCGCCATGCCGCACCTCGGGCAGGAGCCCGGCCCGGCCTGCCTGACCTCGGGATGCATCGGGCAGGTATAGATGATCTCCCTTGATGCGCGAGCAGGTTCAGGCTGGGGCCGCTCGTCGTGCTCGTGCCCTACATGCTCATGCTTCATCGTTTCCTCCTCGATAGCTGTCTCCTAGTGTAGTGCTTCGTTTTTCTTGGAACTTAAGCGGCGATTGGCGCGAATGACCTTTTGCAGAATGTCGTTGGCCTTGGCGGTCCAGACGAAGGGCTTGGGGTCATGGTTATGCACGGC
>Ga0136616_10001497_pt1 | contig 12277 bp, 12 predicted proteins | sample AntDrymUQ2992106_2_FD_106648 | JGI IMG/M metagenome (GOLD analysis project Ga0136616, IMG submission 106648) | Polar desert sand microbial communities from Dry Valleys, Antarctica - metaG UQ299 (21.06) | ecosystem: Environmental > Terrestrial > Soil > Desert | place: Antarctica: Dry Valley...
AAATTTGCCGCGAAATACTTTGCTCCTACCAAGTCCAAAATTACATCAACTCCTTTACCATTATTAAAAGTTTGAATAATTTCAGCAAGATTTTCCACATTATCTGTGTCTGAATTTTTATCGAATGTTATATTCATATTAAGTCCAAGCTCTGCTGCTTTAAGACTTTTTTCATATGTGCGAGAAGTACCGATGACATCAATCCCTCTCTCTCTGGCGAGTTGCAACGCGGCGAGTCCAACGCCCGAACCGACGGCGTGGATAAGAAGCGTTTCGTTTTCTTGTAAATTTCCCTGCGTGAAAATTGCGTCGTGCGCGGTGATAAACGCTTCGGGAATCGCCGCGGCTTCTGTAAAATTTAAATTGTTGGGAATCAGGGCGAGCAGAGATTCGTCAGTCAAAAGAAGTTCAGCCTGCGCTCCGCCCGCCGTAATGCCGAAAACACGGTCGCCTATTTTGAAGTTAGTCGCGGCTTCGCCCGTTTCGGCGACTTCGCCCGCAAACTCCAAGCCTAAAATTCTTTCGGGAAATCCTTTCGGGGCAGGATAAAAACCCATTCGTTGCATAATATCGGCGCGATTCAAAGCCGCCGCTTTAACCGCTACCAAAACTTCTTTTCCGGTCGGCGGCGGTGGATTTTCAACCGTACGGGTTTCTAAATTCTCCGCGCCGCCGAATTCTTTGATATAAACTGCTTGCATAAAAATTCAAAATTTACAGGGATTAAGAGAATGAACAAGGAAAAATTTAAATAATTCTTTATCCCTGTTCATCACTCTTAATCCCTGTAAATTTTCTTCATATTATTTAACTACTTCATCAAATCCGCATACTCGCCCTCTTCGACCCATTTCAAAATCTCCGAAACGCGCCAGACGGGAAACGGATGCGAAAGACCGGAAGTTAAAATATCCGCCCAGAATTTATCGAGAAACTTCTCGTCGTAATTTTTCTCAAATGTGCGGGCTTGCTCTAAAAACAAATCGTAATCAATTTTTGAAGCCATCGTGCCGCCGCACAGTTTCATCATCGTTCGACCGATGACGTGCGGGTCTTGCGTCACGAGCAGAGCGGCGCGGTCGCAAGATAGTTCAGCGCGGCGCATCCACGCGAGCAGCGCGCCGCGCATTGTCACAGACAAAATATCTTTGATGATTCCGGCAACCGGCAAAGAGGCGAGCGGAATATGCGCGAGCGCGAGAATCAATTGCGCCGCCGTCAGGTACAAAACATGCTCGGCGTGTATGTGCCCGACTTCGTGCGCGATGACCGCCAGAGTTTCTTCATCGTTCAAGCGTTCAATCAAACCCGTATGCAGCACGATAATCGGTTTTTCCACGCCGCCCGTAAAGGCATTGACAATCGGGTTTTGCTGAATAAAAAAATCAGGCATATCAACGCCGAGCGTGGTGCAGGCGATTTGCAGTTTGGCGTGCAAATCGGGACATTGTTGCGGCGTGATTTTAACCGCGCTCGCCGTGAACATTATTCTGATAGCGGATTCACCCGTGACGGCGAGTAATTTTTTGAGAGCGGTGTCAATGCCCGGAATTGCTCGAAGCGCAGCAAGCGCTTTGCTGTCGAGCGGATGAATGTAATCGTGTTTTCTCAAATCGGCAAACTTTTTGTGCGCCGCATTCGAGAGCGGAAGCCGGCAGCGTCCGCAAACGGCATCGCCATTTTTATAATCCTCTTTAACGGAATTTTTCTGTCCGCAGTAACGACACCGCACCGAATACTTTTCAGGGGTGGCGGCTGATGAATCTTTTTTCGGCATAATTTAAAACTTTAAATACTTATTTTCTATAATTCAACCTCAAAAGGTTTTAAGTTTAAACGACGGGAAACGGAAAAAGTTTGAAAACTGTTTTTAGTTCCGCTTTCAGGCGAATTTTCTGTTTTATAAACGAAGCCGCTTGAGGACACTCAAAACATTCGTTCGTCTTTACCCAGATGTTCGTGCATTATATTCTAAGGCTATGAAAAGGCATCTGTTCAAGATAATCAAAATCGGCGCGGCGGTTTTAATTATTTTGCTGATAGTTTTAGCGGCGATAATTCGTTGGAGCGAACAGGATAAAGCGGTGATTGAAAAATACGTCAAAAACGAAAATCTCCCGACAATCAAAACTAACTGGCAAGGAACGCCGGTTGACCGTAAAGGCAGATTCGTCAACGCTGAATTTCCCTTTCTGCCTTCGACAGTTGATTTGCTGAAATGGCAGCTCGGCGCGAAACCGCAAAAGGAAGAGAAGCAAACGGATACGGCGCGGCTTGAGGTTAAAGACCCGACGGAATTTTTGCAAAGCGAGCGCAACGGCATTTTATGGCTCGGACACGCCGCATTTTTCGTGCGCTTAAACGGAGTGAACATTCTGCTTGACCCGGTTTTCGGCAAGCCGTCGCTCGTCAATCCGCTGGTTGATGTGCCTTCGCCGATTGATAAACTGCCGAAGATTGATTACATATTGATTTCGCACGATCACCGCGACCATTGCGATGAAGAATCAATCAAGCAACTGACCCGAAAATTTCCCGCGGCGAAAATTCTCACCGGTTTGGGAATGGAAAATTTGCTGAGCGACTGGAAAGCCGTTTCTACCGAAGTGCAGACGGCGGCTTGGTATCAGCAATTTTCTCTGCCGCAAGACAAAGTAAAAATCTTTTTTCTGCCCGTCCGCCATTGGAGTCGGCGCGGTCTTTTTGATACGAACAAGCGTCTGTGGGGAGGATTCGTCATACAAGGCGCGGGAAAAACCGTTTATTTCAGCGGCGATTCGGGTTACGGCGGGCATTACAAAGAATTGTCCGCTCTTTTTCCGAAGATTGATTATTTTCTCATCGGTATCGGCGCGTATAAACCGCTCTGGTTTATGCACCCGAATCACAATTCTCCGCAGGAAGCGTTTCAGGGTTTTGTTGACGCAAAAGCTGACGTGCTGATTCCGATGCACTTCGGACGTTTCGATTTGTCGGACGAGCCGCCGGGCGAGCCGCTACGTCTGCTGAAAGAAAAAGCGGCGGAAACGAATTTGTCGGATATGATTAAAGTCCTTCAAATAAACGAAAGTATAGCCTGGTAAAACATTAAGATTAACGCCGTAGGCGCGACATATTTATAGCTCCCGAACAGAAAGAAAATTTCGAGTTCCGTAGGAACGGCATATTAGAAAACTATGGCAAACACTTACTCGCAAATTTATATTCATGTTGTTTTTGCCGTTCACGGACGGGAAAATTTAATCGGAATTGTTTGGCGCGATGAGCTTTACAAATACATTACGGGAATTGTAAAAAAACACGAACAGAAATTGATAGTTATCGGCGGCATTTCCGACCATATTCATATCCTGCTCGGAATCAAACCGAATATTGCCTTGTCGGATTTAGTAAGAGATATAAAAGCTAATTCGAGCCGTTTTATCAATGAGCGAAAATTTGTTAAAGGAAAATTTTACTGGCAGGATGGCTTTGGCGCATTTTCGTATTCGCACTCTCAATTAGATACAATTATTCGTTATATTGAAAATCAGGAAATGCATCACTCGAAGAAAAGTTTTAAAGACGAATACAAATCATTCTTGAATAATTTTCGTGTCGAATACAATGACAAATATCTGTTTGAATGGCTTGAATGAAATATGCCGTTCCTACGGAACTCGGCAGATTTTGTAAATTATTTTCTATAAATATACCGCTCCAAACGGAGCTGGTTTGAAAAAATTTCTTATGAATTTTCCTAGAGCCAGCGGTGTTCTACTTCATCCGACATCTCTGCCGGGCAAATTCGGCAGCGGCGATTTCGGAAGTGAAGCGTATAAGTTTATAGATTTTTTGGAAAAAGCCAAACAAACTTACTGGCAGATTCTGCCGCTCGGTCCGACCGGCTATGGCGATTCGCCGTATTCCAGCTTTTCGGCGTTTGCGGGCAACACGCTTTTAATCTCACCGGAGAAAATTGTCGAAGACGGATTTTTGACGGCGAAAGAAGTTAACAGGAAGTTGAAATTTCCGCTTGACCGCGTTGATTTTGGACAGGTTATCGAATACAAAAAGCAACTTTTTGAAAAGGCTTTCGCCCGCTTCAGGCAAACCGACGACCAAAGCGTCGCCGAGGAGTTTCACAACTTCTGCCGCGACAATGATTTTTGGCTCGAAGATTACGCGCTGTTCCAGGCATTGAGATTAGCGAACAATCAAAAATCGTGGCAGGAATGGGACGCGCCCGTCAGGTTGCGCGAGCCGGAAGCGTTGGAAAAGGCGCGGACGGATTTGGATGAAGAGATGTTCGCCCAGAAGTTTTATCAATTTCTTTTTTACAAACAATGGTTCGATTTGAAACGATACGCCAACGAACGTGGCGTGAAAATCATCGGCGACGTGCCGATTTTCGTCGCGCTCGACTCGTGCGATGTCTGGCGCGATTCATCACAATTTAAATTAAACGCCGACGGCTCGCCGACGGTTGTGTCGGGTGTTCCGCCGGATTATTTCTCGATGACCGGACAGCTTTGGGGCAATCCGATTTACGATTGGGAACGGATGCGCGAGGATAATTTTCGCTGGTGGACGGCACGTATGCGTTTTGTTTTCCAGACGGTTGATGTCGTTCGCATTGACCATTTTCGCGGCTTCGAAGCGTGCTGGGAAGTGCCCGGCGCGGACAAAACGGCGGAGAACGGGCGTTGGGTTTCCGCGCCGGGCGCGGAGTTATTTTCTGCCGTCCGGGACGCGCTCGGCGACGCACCGATGATGGCGGAGGATTTGGGCGTTATCACGCCGGAGGTCGAAGAGTTGCGCGATTCGAATAATTTTCCCGGAATGAAAATTTTGCTTTACGCTTTCGGCGGCGATGCGCGCAATCCTTATCTGCCGCATAACTTCGCCCGTAACGCGGTGGTTTATACCGGCAATCACGACAACGATACGGTCGTCGGATGGTTCGCGTCGGCAAATGGGCAAGCCCGCGAATTTTGTTTGAAATATCTAAATAGCGATGGGCGCGAGATTCATTGGGATTTTATTCGCGCGGCAATTGCTTCGGTGGCGGACACGGCGATTGTGCCGATGCAGGATATCCTTGGTTTGGGCAGCGAAGGACGAATGAATCTGCCCGCAACCGGTTCGGGCAATTGGGACTGGCGCTGCCGGGAAAAAGATTTCTCCGACCGGTTGGCGGAAAGATTAAAAGCGTTGACGGAAACTTACGGTCGGTGATTTTTCAGCCTGACCACCGTTTCGACGTGATGCGTTTGCGGAAACAAATCGAGCGCGACGATTGATTCAATCGAATAATAGTTTTCGCAAAAGATTTTTAAATCTCTGGCTAAAGTTGAAGGCTCACAGGAAACGTAAGAGATTTGTTTCGGCTGTAAATTTATAATTGCTTCAACGGTTTCTTTTTCCGTGCCCGAACGCGGCGGGTCGAGAAGAAGAAAATCGGACTTTTTTAGATTTACCGTGTTTTCCGTGAGCCAATCGGAAACTGTTTCGCGGAAAAATTTGACATTTGAAAGCCTGGCGTTTTCGATATTTTTTTCAGCGTAATCAATCGCCTTGTCGTATCCTTCGACGCCGAAAACCGTTTGAAATTTCCGCGCCAGCGGCAAAGTAAAAAATCCGACACCGCAATATAAATCAATCGCGGTCGCGCCCGCCGCGTCGCCCAAAGCCGTCTCGATTAAGGCTTCGATTAAAAACGGGTTGCCCTGAAAAAAACTCGTCGCGTCGTGCAGATATGTTTCACCGTTTGCCGTAAAAGCAACCTCCTCGGTCGGCTCGATTATTTCAGCCGAATAGACGGAAACATCGCCGCTTGCGGTCGCCGATTCGATTTCCACCATTTCACTCCAGAAACTTTCCCAGGCGATTGTCTCGCGCAGTTCGGTTAAAACCTCCTGCAATTCCGGTTTGAGAATCGGGCAAATTTCAACATCAATTATGTCGTGCGATTTTCTCTGGAAATAACCGAATTTTTTCTTTCTAGTATTCAAATGCCACTGAGCGCGTGAGCGATATTCGTAATCGCGCGGACTGCCGATGATCGGAATTTCCCGCTCGTAATTTATACGTCCGATGCGCGTCAAACAATCCTGAATGATGCCGACTTTCGCCGCGAGCTGTGCCGCGTAATTTAGCTGCTGAAAATCGCAGCCGCCGCAGCGTCCGAAGTATGGACAGCGCGGCGCGGTTCTGTCGGGCGACGGCTCAATGATTTCGACAATCTCGGCAAACGCGGTTTTGCCTTTTAACTGATTAACGCGGACGCGAAGCCGGTCGCCTTTCGCGGCAAGCGGAACAAACACGGTGAGATTTTCGGCGAAGGCAAGACCAAAACCGTTCGGCACAATTTTTTCGATTACTACCTCGAGCAATGAATAAGAGGAATCGGGAAGATTAGGAGACGAGGAAAACTGCTTTTCTCCACTTTTCCCCTTCTCCATTTCTGCTCTTTTTTTACTGGATGCCTTCAACTTCAATCTCGATACCGCCGACGAATCCGGCAAAGATGTTATATACTAATGCGCTGATTGCGCCCAAGACAAAACCCATTACGCCATACATAATCGGAAGCCCGATCATTAATCCCAACCCCAGCACAACACCGCCGCCGCCGAGCGCCAGCCCGCCTTGCCCGCCGATGCTTCCCGCTCCTGAAAGCGAAAAGATAATAATAAAAAGCCCGTATGGAATGCTGATGAGCAGGCTGATAACCAACATCATCACCGCATAAATTTTTGCCACTGACAAAACGCCGAGTTTCCTGATTCTGAGTTTGTTCATTTTGTTTTATCTCCTTATAGAATTGTAGAAATGTGCATTTTATTTATCACAGTTTAGAGATAAAACAAATCTATCAGAGATAAAACAAACTCAGGCGCGGAATTTCCGCTTGTTCGCGCAGACGTTTGAGCAGCATCAAATCTAAAGTCCGCCTGTAAACTTCCGCTTCCATTTTGTTTTTATACGAGGTGATTTGTTTTTCGATTTCGCCTTTCAGACGTTCGGTTTCAAAATTTTGCAGCAGGCTTTCGTCAATCAGCGCGTCGAGTTTTTCCAAAGATTCTTCCAGCTTTTCCGCCGCGTGCGATTTACCTTTAACTTCCGCGAGACGATTCAGAACCTTCTCCAAAGTCGCCTGCAAGCCGCCTTTTACTTTATCGTGGGCGAGTTTTAAATCAACCGAAACTTTCTCCAAATGCGCGGCAATCGCTTCGTCGGAAAAAAGTTCGCTTTTCGGCGAAGACGATTCTTCGGCGTCGGAACTTTGATTTTTAATTTTTGAACTTCGAGTCTCTCCCGCGCCGTTCTTACCGACCTGCCTTTCCAGCCATTCGGCATATTGCGCTTCGATTTCCTCTTTGCAGTAAAGCAGACTTTTGACGGTTCGCCTTTTAGCCGGTTGTTTATCAACGCCCTCGAAAACTCGTTCGATGCCGCGCAGAACGATGTGCAGCGGAACTTTGCGCTCTTGCCAGCTTTCAATCAACGCCCAATCAAGCGGTGACAAAAGCAGATTGCGACCGCGCCGGCGAATGAAAAGCTCTTCGATTTCGGAAAAATAATTAAAATAATTCAAGGGATTTTGTTTGGTCAATCGTCTTTTGTGCTTTAGCAAACCATGTAAATTTGAGAACCGGGATTTTCATTCATTTAAATAAAAAGAACGATTACTCAAGTATGATTTTCATTCGCCGCAAGGTTCGCACGTCTTCGTCAGTCAATTCGAGTTCAATTTCTTTGGGAACATCGTTAAAGCCGCCGCCGATTTTCATCAAGCCGATTTCGAGTTTGAGTGTTAAATTCGGTTCATAACCGAGGTCACGCAAAGCGTCAATCGCTTCAGAAACGCGCGCGCTTTTTTCTACCGCCGAGTTGATCGCGTCGCCGAGTTCGCGCACCGCTTTTTTTGCCGTCTGGTCGAGTTCCATTTCGTGTTAAATGAAAATGCTACGCGAGAGAAATGAATTAGTCAAAAAACCCGTAATCTCAAATTTGCGGATTTCTATTTTCCAAATGGCGGTTAATGATAAATTGACGAGACGATTTTCTCTGTCTTCGTTTTAAGTTAAGATAATTAAATTATGTCAAACGAACGACGCGAACGGTTTCAGACTTCTTCCGGTATTGAATTGCCGAACGATTTTAACCCTGCAAACACGGAAATTGATTTTAAAAACGATATCGGACGCGCGGGCGAATTTCCATACACGCGCGGCGTGCGGCGGAATATGTATCGCGGCAGATTTTGGACGATGCGCCAATACGCCGGTTTTGCGACTGCCGAAGAATCAAATGCGCGTTACAAATATCTGCTCTCGGCTGGCACGACGGGTTTATCAGTCGCGTTTGATTTACCAACGCAAATCGGGCTTGATTCAGATGATGAACTCGCGGCGGGCGAAGTCGGGAAGGTCGGCGTAGCGATTGATTCACTGGAAGATATGCTCAGGCTTTTCGACCAGATTCCGCTCGATACGGTTTCTACTTCGATGACGATTAACGCGACGGCTTCAACCTTGCTTTGTTTGTATTTAGCGGTTGCGAAAAAACAAAATGTTGCGTTTGATAAAGTTCAAGGGACGATTCAAAACGATATTTTGAAAGAATACATCGCTCGCGGAACTTATATTTACCCGCCGAAACCGAGTTTGCGATTGATTACCGACACGTTCGCTTTTTGCGCTTCCGAAGTTCCGAATTGGAACACGATTTCGATTTCCGGTTATCACATCCGCGAAGCCGGTTCGACCGCCGCGCAGGAAATCGCCTTCACGCTCGCCGACGGCATCGCGTATGTTGACGCGGCAATGAGTGTTGGCTTAAAGGTTGACGAATTTGCGCCGCGCCTGTCGTTCTTTTTTAACGCGCACAATAATTTATTGGAAGAAGTCGCCAAGTTTCGCGCGGCGCGAAGGCTTTGGGCAAAGATTATGAAAGAGCGTTTTAAGGCGCAAAATCCGAAATCTTTGATGCTTCGCTTTCACACGCAAACCGCCGGTTCGACCCTGACGGCGCAGCAGCCGGAAGTCAACGTCGTGCGAACGACGATTCAAGCACTGGCGGCAGTTTTAGGCGGCACGCAGAGTTTGCACACGAACGGAATGGACGAGGCGTTGAGTTTGCCGACCGAAACGGCGGCGCGAATCGCGCTTCGGACACAGCAGGTTATCGCGCACGAATCGGGCGTCGCCGACACAGTTGACGCGCTCGCCGGAAGTTATGCGATTGAAGAATTGACTAACGGGCTTGAACGTAAAGCCGTCGAATACATCGAGAAAATTGATGCGATGGGCGGAATGTTAAAAGCTATCGAGAACGGTTTCCCGCAGCGCGAAATTCAGGAAGCCGCTTACGAATACCAACGCGCCGTCGAAGCCGAAACGGAAATCGTCGTCGGCGTCAACAAATTTCAAATTAACGAAGACACGACAATTCCGCTTCTAAAAGTTGATGAACGAATCGAACGCAGTCAAATCGAACGCGTTCGCGCCGTCCGCGAACGACGCGACGCGCAACGAGCCGAAAACGCTTTGATAAAACTCGAAGAAGCGGCAAACGGAACGGAAAATCTTCTGCCATGTATTTTAGATTGCGTCGAAAGTTACGTTACCGTCGGCGAAATTTCGCACCGGCTGCGACGAGTTTGGGGCGAATACCGGGAAGCGGTAACAGTTTGAGAATTGAACTAAATCATCGTTAGGTTTATATTGAGATTTATGATAACTGTTGCTAATCCGACCACAACTCGCAGTCTGCCTTATGTAAATGGATATGGATTTAAGACTTCTCAAATTTCTTTTCAGCCTAGTCTTTCAGCTGTCTCGCTTCGCAAGTTAAAATCAATAGAGAAACAAAAAACTGCACCTAGTTTTGAAATCGAATTCTCAGAATTTGATTTTAATTTTAAGTTGGAAATTATCGAAATTCAAAACGATTTTTCCTCAAATGAAATAACTTTATTTTTGAAATTTAATCGAAATATTATTAAAGCAGTATTAAACGGTTATTGGAAAGAAAATGAAGGATTCTATCTACAGGGACTCAGCTTGGGCATCGAGCGTCAGGGCGAAACGCCGACTTCAGGTTTTTTGCTTAAAACATTATGGGCAATGTTCGGTTTATCTTCAAAATTTAAAATCAAAATCCCAGACTTTAAATATGAATTTACAACGTCCTTTGATGTTCCCTTGGATGGGGCAAGCGACGGATTGAGTCATAGACAAATTGCTTACCGATTAATGGTTATTGAGAAGACATTGAGAGTAAAACTTCCTTTTCCAAAAGGTTTCATTAACGGTGAAGATATTGAGTCAATCGCTTTTTGTTATCACGCTATTGTTAACCGTGAGTTTGAGTGGTTTGCTATTCTCAGAAATATTCCTTGGACAGCCAATCGGGAGAGTTTAGCTTGGCTACCAAACACTTCTGAGCCGGAATCGGTTACGTTTAGACCTGAATTTGTATCTAAAACTATCTTCGGTTTTGATTTACCATTAGGAATAATGACCGGCAAAATAGAAAAGGCAGTCATAGATAATTACGAAGAAGTGAAAAATAATCTTTCAAAGCTAGACGGTGAAATTGTTAATGTTGAGCAACGCTCCGTTAACGGTAAGATTAAAATGATATCTCTTGATGTTCCGAGTCTACCGCAAAATGCTTGGAGCAAAGAAATTCAAAAATTGGTTGATTTAGAAAGCAAACTCGACGAAATGTTATTGGATAAATACTTCAATCTTGCTTCATCAACCTTAGACGGTTTAACACAAGAGCAAAAAGAAGCGATAACCGAACGTCCCAAACTTGAAGAAGAGGCTTTTAATTTTTAAGCGAAAACTACTGGTATGCCGATTATCGAATCTCCGCCTGAAACTCCGCTCGTTCTTGATACTGACATTTTCTCGCATCTGAGAAATAAAAAAGAATATGTTCTCACAAATATAAAAACTCATTTTTCAAATACCAAACAATTTCCCGCAATAACCTCAATAACCGTTTTTGAAGCAGTCCAAGGTATCGAAAGCGAATTTTTCAAAAATAACATTTCGCTTGAACAAGCAAATTTGTATCGCCAAAGAATAAATGAATTAATTCAAGTTCACAGAGTTTTATCTTTCGACCAAAGAGCTGCCGAAATTGCAGCGTTTATCTTTCCTCGATTAAGTAAGTCTGAACGGAGTAAGCATTGGCGAGATTTATATATTGTTTCAATAGCCGTTGCTAATAATTACGGTTTGGCTAGTCAAAATAGAAGAGATATTGAGATCATTGCTAAGCATCTGCCTAAAGGTTTTGAGTATTTGAGGCTTTCCGTCTGGCAATTTTAACTTTAGTAAAATTGCCAGTAATCTAAAGATAGGGCGAATTCCGTAATGCCTCAAGCGTGTAGATATTTTCAATAAAAATTTATTTTTTCTGATTACAAAGTTCGCGTCGGCGTGATAAAATTTCATCAATGATACACGAACTCCGACAACCGTGGAGCGTAACTACGCCGAAAGGCAAAGCGACGGTTTATCTCTTGATGGATTACGGTTTTGAAACCGATACTTTTTCCTCTGCGTTTTAAAAGAAACGAGCGAGTTTTTCTGGTTCAGAAGTTTTGAGTGCCGGATGGAAGACAATTGCTCAATCGGGCGCGGCGATTGGAACGACATGGCTGACGCTGCACAGCAAACAAAATCGGCTAAACTGCCTTAACAAATTTTATGAGTGAAGAAAACAATTTAGAAAGCTCCGAATTAAAAACCGACGCGAATAATTTGCGCTCTATCCGGGAAATCGTTAAAGACTTATCGAAACCGATTGCCCAAAAACATCTGCGAACGCGTCGGCAAGGCGGCAAGGAAATCATGTACGTGGCGTGGCACGACGCGGTGAAATATCTCGACCATTTCGCGCCCGGCTGGTGTTATGAAATCCGTTCGATTGAATCGGTCAGCGGAAAATTAATTATGATTGTGCGCCTTTCGATTCCGAGTTCAGAAGGAATTACTTATCGTGAAGCGACGGGACAGGAAGATGAAGATAAGGAAACTTTCGGAGATTCGAGTTCAAATGCCGAGAGTATGGCTTTGCGCCGCGCCGCCGCAAAATTCGGTTTGGGTCTGGCGCTGTATGACCAGAATAAATAATTTTTTGAGATGAATGTCTGGCAAATAATCGTGCGGCTCGCGCCGTTCGTCAAACCTTACAAATCGCTGGTCATCATCTCGTTTTTTCTCACTCTGCTCGGCGCAGTCATCGCGCAAATCAACCCGATAGTTTTGCGCTA